>Ga0153916_10002256_pt1 | contig 14167 bp, 9 predicted proteins | sample Opewatmetagenome_FD_109642 | JGI IMG/M metagenome (GOLD analysis project Ga0153916, IMG submission 109642) | Freshwater wetland microbial communities from Ohio, USA - Open water 3 Core 3 Depth 4 metaG | ecosystem: Environmental > Aquatic > Freshwater > Wetlands | place: USA: Ohio, Lake Erie, Old...
ATCATCCTTAGCCCTTGGGCAGTTCAGCCCTGTACTTGACGAGGACTACAGTGTCGTCCCCACGGACACAAACTGCGTACAGATGTCCGTTTCTGAAGCAGATGTTGCTTAAGGGCGAGAACAGATGGGTCAGTCCTTTCCCGAAATCAAGGTGCGCCCGGTAAAGATATCGTCCTTCCGGCGAGAAAATGTCGACCTGGGCGATCCCGGCGGTTCCCTGATCCAGGTCAAGCCCGGGAACATACACATAAACGAATCCGTCGTGAACCTCGATCTGGTGAAAATGGGTCAGCTTATTCGGAAAGCTCTCGGTGATCGGCGCCACCATTTCGGGCGGAATGTTCATCGCCTTCAGGTATTTCCTTTTAAAGGAGTGGGACACTCCTTTGGTCTTCCGGTCGATGGAAAACCCGCCCAGAGTCCTGCCCTCCAGGTCGGAGATGCGAATTTCGTAGGAATGACTGACCCCCCAATACAGGCGGCTACGTTCGTATCCGGCCGTCAGCAGCGGGGAAAAACCGACAACGATGATGTCCATGACCGTGTCGTCGGCCTGGCCGATGCCGGCCTGAGTCAAGGAAAATTCGCCGATTTTCCGTTCCACCTCTGTGTCCAGGTTGTAGTAATAAATCTCACTCCTCCCCTCCTGGGACCCGATGGCTGTCATGGGGAAAGAGATGAATTCGTCTTCACCGATAACGATCTGGGGCGGCCGGTGGATCTTCTCCCGCCCGGACGTTTTTAGATATTCGCCGTCCCGGGAAAAATACTGGATCCCTTTCCTGTCGGTGATGGCCAGCTTGCCGTCGATGAGGTGCGTCCGCTCCTGTCCGGTGAGTTCGCCCGGACCCTGCCCGCTCCTGCCGAACGCGTTAATGAAGCCGCCGTTTTTATCCAAAATATAGTTCTGTCCGTTCTTCGGGTCGAAAACGTAGAGCCTCCCATCTTGATCGACTGTCAAGGTGAAAGGCCGGCCGAAAACATCTTTTCCTGCTTTGTCGACCTCCCAGACCTTCTCCAGGCGGAAATCCCATTCCCCCTTGAGGGGCTTGTCTCGGTTTCGGATGTCGGAAAAAAGAGAAACCGAAAGGGCCGTCAGCAGAATCGGAAAAAGGATTTTTTTCATTTCTTTTCTTGACCTTTTTTCAGGTTTATTAGCTTATCCTTGGCGTTTTGGTTGCTCAGATTAAGCTCGATGGACCGCTCGTAATTTTGGATCGCCAGTTCCTTCTCGCCCTTGACGGCATAGGCTTCAGCCAGGCTGTCGTAGACATTCCAGGACTCGGGAAAGAGCTCGATGTTCATCTTGAAAATGGCGATGGCCTCGTCGATCCGGCCCGAGTTAAGGAAGCTGTAGCCGGCGAGGTTGAACTGCCTTTCGTTGAAATAGTAGCGTTCCTTTTGCGATTTGAGCTCAGCGAACTTCTTCAGCCCGGCCTCCGTTCCGCCCGCCGTTATGGCCTCCTGCACCAACCGGGCTGCGGATTCGACCAGCTGTGACCAGAACGCCTCCAGGTTGCCGCGGTGGAACTCCCGGATGCGGGCGTCGCTGTGACCGTTTTCCCGGAGGTAGTTGAATTTTTCGTCGAGCGGGAGCCGGGCGGCCGCCTCCTCAAAGCCCAGGCCCTCCGCCCTGGCCTTTTGCAGGCCGCTCCAAAGGTCGACGATATAATCCCTCCACAGGTCGAGCTTCTCCGGAGTCCAAAGGTCCAGATGACCGGGGATGATCCGGGTCAGTTTGTCCTGCCCGTCCAGGACGGCATGGAGGACTTCGATCCATTTGGGAATGTCGAGATCGGGCTCGCCGGCGAAGAGCGGCAGCCACCTGCGGTCGAGGAAAATATCTCCGGTAAGCAGGATCCCTTCCTCCGGGATGTGGATGAAGATATCCGTTCCGGAGTGGGCCCGGCCGAAGAAGTACATCTTCAGGGTCAGATCGCCGAGGTCCCAGGTCATCCGGTCGTTGAAGGTGACTTGAGGCGGCGTGATGACGAAACCGTCGGAATGGTCCCTGATATCCCGTTCCGTCTGTTGGATGGAGCGCCGAATATTTTGCGCCTCGGCTGAATTCGGGTCGGCCTGGCCGAGCTTGGTTTTCTGCTCCTCAAGCCTCTGCTTAAAGTATTGGACACGAGTGATGACGTATTCCCGGTCCCTGCCCATCAGCGCCGGACAGTCCGCATGACCGATGATCGTCGCCTCGGGAAAGGCCTGGTTTCCCCAGGCGTGATCCCAGTGGAAATGGGTGTTGATGACGAATGCGAAATCCGTCCGCTTGAACTCCCGCTCGATGATCCCGCGCATTTTCCTCGCCGTGCTCGGAAAGCCGGAGTTGTCCACGACGATAAGCCCCTTTTTCGAGGCGATGGCCGTGACGTTGTTTCCCATGACATCTTCCTTGAGGACAAGGATCCTGTCGCTCAGCCGGACGACTTCGACCGGGATCTCATCCTCAGCCTGAGGCAGGATAATTGAAGCAAGGAGAAGCAAAGAGATGAACAGCGCAAAAATCTTAAGGGCTTTCATATCTACCTCCTTGACTCTTGGGGATCCGACCATCTGATCCTTCTCATTCCCTGTCGGCACGCTAACGTATACAGTGGACTATGAATTCTTTTGAACCGGAATCGAGGGCTGATTCCGAAAAATCGCCATAGATGGCCTTGAGTTTGAGCTTGGAACGGGCGATCAGGTGCTCCAGCTCATACCGGAAAAAGAAGCGCATTGGGAATGTCCATTCACGGCTATTTTGCAGTCCTTCATCCTCCCAGTCGAACCTCATAGTCACCGAGGTGATCTGAGTGAGGAGATCAGAGGTGGCTGAGGTGGTTCTCCTGAGGCGCTTTCCCGGAGCATGCTCGCCGTCGAAATCGACAGTGGGAGGGAGCCCATCGAGAAGCAGCTTCAAGTTGGGTACATACAGGTCGAAGATAAACATTCCTCCCGGAATGAGATGATCGAATACGGTATGGAGCGCCCTTATCTGGTCATCGATGTCGATGATATGAGATAAAACTCGGAACGGTGCGATAATGAGCTCAAAGCGTTTTCCAAGCTCCATATCCACAAGGTCCGACTGGTGGACGCGATGGTGATGGCGGGGCTCGAGTTTATCGCGCAGCACGGCGAGCATCTCCGCGCTGCTATCCGTACCGTGGACATCCGCGCCCCTGTCGAGCGCCTCGAGAAAAATCCGGCCGGTCCCGGCACCGACTTCAAGAGAAGGCCCCTTGCACGACACCAGCTTGTTCACATAGTACGACTTATCGGCGGCGTCACGCACCTGCCGATAGACGACGTCATAGAATCGCGCGACATAACCCGGATAATGACTCATGGAACACCTCAAGGCTGTTAAAGCGGATGGCCTTCATCCTCACTTCGGAAAAACCCTATCCGGCATCCCTGGAAGCAACAGGAAAATATCCTTGTAGAATCCTCGGACCTGATCGATCTTGCCGGGCGCATCGCTTTCCAGCCGGATAGGCAGGTGTTTCAGAGCGATGTGGCCCGGTTTGAGAACTTCCTGCAGGAAGCGGGCGCAATTCGGCTCGAGGGGAAACCAAAAATGAACCAGAGCCAGGTCGACCGGGGCGCCGCCCAGACCAAAACGTTGAAAGTCATCGGGTTTCCCCGTCGAATCTCCTTCGTGGAGAACGCGCCAGCCGTCGAGATCGAAAAGATACATTAGGTTCATCGGGGAATCCTGGTCGCCGCTGTGCCGGGTTCGGAACGCCGTGACCGGGATTTGCTTCAGGTCTCTTTTTTCTTTTTCTCCGACCTTGATATCGAGCGGGATAACCCGCGCCTCTATTTTCGTCCAGTCCGCCGCCGCCTTGCGCATCTCCGCCACCGCGTCCGCGGGGGCCAGAAGCAAAGGCTCGGGCAAGGACTCCAGGTAGTGCACGGCCAGGCTCGCATCGAAATGGTCGGGATGGTTATGGGTGACAAGCACCAGGTCCACTCCGTCAAATGGCACCGCGCCCTTCCTGATTTTTTCGAGAACATCGGGAGCGGGGGAACGGTACTCGGGATTCGGCTTGTCGAAGAGGGCGTCAACCAGAACCTTTAAACCGCCGGAAGCTACCAGTACACCTGCGTTGGCGATATAGGTCAGCCCGAGCGGCTCCTCCTCATCCCCGTCGGGCGCGCCCCCCCGATCGCCGTGATTGTCCACTTCAGCCTGAGATCCCGGCGCCTCTGGAACAACGGGGCGCAGGATGAAAACGTTGTCGGTCTGGAGCCGGTCTTCGATGACGCCGTCCAAAGAGAACCCGGCTGCCCGGGCCTCTTCTCCGACCGATTCCTGAGTCAAGGCCCTCCCTTCTTGGAGGCCATGTTCCGCTGGTTTCGGCTCAACCAGAGCCACGAATCCCCACGGCTTCAAGCTCGGCAGCAGGCTCTTGAGGAGGGGCACTGGGTTGTCCACATGGTGATAAACCCAGGTCATGACCACCAGGTCCAAGGTGTTTTGAGGAAAGCGGGCATCGTCGGGAAGGCTGAGGATGGTCTCCACGTTGGCCAGGCCTTGGCGCCGGCACCGCGCCTTCAGGTAATCGACGGCCGCCGGGTCAATGTCGTTGGCGTAGACCTTTCCTTTGTCGCCAACCCGGGCCGCGAGATGGACGGTTATCCGGCCGTGGCCGGCACCCACTTCGCCGATGACGAGGCCCGGCCGGATGCCGAGAATGTCCATGACCAGCTCCGGCGGCTGAACGTCGTTGAACCTTTTTTCCTGGGGTTCGGCCAGTCGGTTCGCATCGCGGGCGGCTGAGGCCGCCTCCTGGGCGGGCAGTATGGCGGTCCAGGCCGAAAACAGAACGCTCATGATCATGGTCGTTCCCAAGGAGTGCCTCATGCGTGTTTGCCCCTTTTCAATTCAGTGACCTCAACGACTCATTGATAAATTCCTTGTCGCCGGACTTTATCCCGTCATTCCAACCAGGGCATTACTTTTTCCCCGCCTGCCTGATTTTTTCGATGACGTCGGCTCGGACCCAGTAGGCGTGGCTCTCTCCGTCCCGCTGGCTCAGGAAGAAGAGGTACTTGCCGTCGGAGGTAACCATGGGGCACAACTCGATCGACGGGCTGTTCACCTCCGCCCCCAGGTTGACGGGAGAGGACCAGGCGCCGTCCGGCCCCCGGAAGCTCACCCAGAGGTCGAACTGGCGCCCGAAGACGAGATAGCTCCCGTCCGGCGCGATGAAGGGGGTGTCCTCCACGGCCGCGGAGTTGATGGGCTCGCCCAGGTTGACCGGCTTTTCATATTTTCCGCCGGAGAAGCGGGCCAGATAGATATCCTGCAGGCCGCGGCTGTCCGGCGGCTGCCCTGCGAAATAAACGTTTTCTTTGCGGTCGAGGGAGAACTCCCAATGCTTATTGACCGAATTGACATTGGGGTCCAAGGGCCGTGGCTCGGACCAACCGGAAGATGTCCTGTCGGCGTACCAGATCTTCTCGCTTCCTTTCTCCTTTTCGCCGGGAAGCGGACGGCGGGAAATGAAGTAAATCTTTTTTCCGTCGGCGGAAAAGAACGGGACATCGTCTTCGCCGTTTGGTCCCGAAAACGAAGCCCAAGCCGGAGCCGTCCAACGGCCGTTCACCCGCTTCATCATGAGCAGGCCTCCCCGGGAATAGATCTCCCCCGGGAACGTCATCATCGGCGCCCAATAGACCTCGTTCCCGTCCGGGGTAAAAACCGCGGTGCTGTGAAGTCCCCAGATCGACGAGACGATTCCCAGGCCGAACAATTCGGCCTTGTCCTCCGGCGGCTTCTGGCCCAGGTAATCGCCTTCAAAGACCGGGAACCGGATATCCGACTTGTCGGCTCCCTTCTCGGCCAGCAGTGTCGCTACGGCCTGCATTCCCCGCTCCTGGGCGACGTTATAGGCCGTCTGGCCCATGATCGTCCGGGCGTTGAGGGGAGCCCTCTTCTCGATGAGGATTCGAGCGGCGTCCGTCCGGCCGTCGCGGGCGGCGTAGTGGAGCGGCGTCCAACCGAACCGGTCGGGCTTGCCCGCGTCAAATCCTTTGTCGAGGAGGAGGCCGACGATCTCAGCCGACCCTCCCGCCGCCGCAGAATGGAGTAGCCACACGCCGGAAGGATCGATAGCTTTCAGATCCTGCCCTCCCTCGGTCAGACGCCGGAAGAGCTTCGTCAAGCCATTGTCTACGGCCTGGGACAGCAATCCTTCCCAGCTCTCCCCGCCCTCCGGCAGCTTGGCCCCCTTTTCAAGCAGAAGATCGATGAACTCCGCCTTGCCGCGCCAGGCGGCGAGTTCAAGTGCGGTGGATCCGAACTTATCGACGGCGTTGACATCAGCGCCGGCATCGATGAGGACGCGGCCGGTAGCCGCTTGGCCCCGCTCGCGGGCGCAGAGGATGAGGGCCGTGCGCTCATAATCGTCCCGGGTATCGATCGCGGCTCCCCGTTTGAGAAGAGCGGCCACGATTTCCCGGCGGTCATTGCTGGCGGCGATGTGGAGCGGCGTCTTTGCCTGCGCCCCGGCGAGATCGATCTTGGCGCCCTTATCGATCAGGTAATTGACCAGGCCGGCGTCCTGACCGTATACGGCGTAGTGCAGCGGCGCGTCGCCGTCGGCGTCCCGGGCGTCGACGAGCTGCGGCGACTTCTCGATCAGGGCTTTGACGGCGGGGATGTTCCCCTGGCTGAGCAGGTCAAAAATCTCTTGGGTCTGCGCCCACGCCGCTAAGGCGAAAATAGCCGCAAAAAGGAAGAGAGCCGAAGTCGATTTTTTCATCTGACAAATTTCTCCTTGTTATTCAATATGTCAATCTCCACTTTGCACTTTCCTCGGGCGTCGACTCGTCGAAAACGGGAGAACGAAAGCCGGTTTGTTCCTTTTTGATTCGCTCCATCATTTGTTCTGCGTTTTTATTATCAGGATTCAACTCCAGCGATTTCTTGTAGTACCGGAGCGAAAGGTCAAGCCTTTTTATTTTGTAGCAGCATTCGCCCAGGCTGTCCCAGACGTTATAGGCGCTCGGAAAAAGCTTGGTATTAAGAGTAAAAACTTGAAACGCCCTCTCCAAATCGCCGTTTTGCATCAAAATATAGCCTTTGTCGTTGATGCTTCCCTCAAGGATTCCGGGATCCAACACTGTCCACCACTTGTATTCTTCGTATTTTTTCTTCAGCTTCTGATAATAGGCGACCGCCGCTTCAGCTCCTTCATCGGCCGCGAATTCGGCCACCGATCTTAAATCTCCACTCAAGATTAAATCCACGGCCGGATCAACTCCGTTGAAGTAATCATGGCTCGAAAACGCCGCCGGAAAATGAGGGACAAAATATTCAGGGTTGCTGAAAGGCCATCTGTTTGTATAGTGCTGACTGGCGATCCAAAGAGGAAAGCCGCTGTTGGGCAGATTGCCCGCAGGTCGGCTATTGGAGAACAAGTCGGCGCCGCAGCCATCCGGCTCTCCCACAAATATAGCCCGGGTATGGACCGCGAGCTCATACATGAATATGGAAGCGGCACTGTACGTTTTCTTGCCCGAGATGACATAAAGACCGCCTTCTTTATTGATAAAGTCTCTTTTTATGACCTGATTCAAAAAGGGAAGGATCAATATCCCGTTGCCCCCATTATTGTATCGGAGGTCGATAATAAACTTTCTTATATTCTTGGCGTTTTGGTCAACATAATCCCACATCCGGGCGGAAAACTGGGCAAAGCCCTCCTCCTGATTGGGCTGGTTCATTACTTGATTGAATTGGAAATATATCGTTCTTTCGTTGACGAGGTGCTCAAACCAGTAGAATTGGATCCCCTGTCCTTGATTCTTAAAATGCAGCGACCCCCTTTCTCCAGGCCTCGCAAGGGGACTGATATATTCCCCTTTTGTCGGGCCGACATTAAGAGGGAAGCTCCATCCGTACTCCACAGGGCTGTCCTCATAGAGGGAAGAGAGGGTGAGTTTCGCCGGTTCTCCAGTACCCAGGACCAACTCCAGGTCCATATGGTCGGGGCTATCAATGACTTTCAAACCAGACAATACGCGGGCAAATGAAATGCCATTCAAAGCCCAGTATCTTCTTCCAAACTTGTTGTCACCGCTGACGACTTTTTCTATCGCGGCCAAGACATTTTCTATGGGCCGGCCATTTATGGCCCTTAAACGAGACCCCAGAAACTTCTGCTTTTCTTTCTTGATTGTCGTGATGTAAACACCATCTGTGAATTCAGACACCCGGAAGGGGAACCTCAAGTCAAGGAGATGGAAAAGGCCGTCATCCGACAAACCCGTATGCCCGTCTTCAATACTTGCCGCTATCTTTCTTATGGCCAGGTAGCATTCCAGGTCCGATCTTGATCGGGCAATTTCACGACGGGATTCGGCCACGATGGAATCGAATTTTGTTTTGTCTGTTTTATAGAAAAGATGGGGATGCTTCGACTCTAATTTCGAGACGAGGAATTCAAGATCTTCTAACCACTGCTCCGTTGTCAGCCGTTTTTCTGGTGAGGCAACGGGTTGGAATGCGCTGGCCAAGATCAGGACGAAACAGAGAGTAGGCACTTTCATAATGGCTCCTTTCTCTCTACACGAATGAACAGCTTGAACCGGTCACCCTTGTTTTCGGGAATGATCACGCGCGACGGGAGTTTTTTCTCAGCCGCCTGCCGGGCAAAAGCGCCGTGCATGTATTCCCGGTTATAGGCGTGGATCGGGAAAACGACCCGGGGTTTGAGCGACTCGGCCTGCTGGAATTTCCCGATGAAGGCGAGGTCGATGGTGCCGGCCTTTTTCAGCAGGTAGGCCATGTCATCCTGGTAGCTGTCGAGCGGACCCATATAATCGCCCGAATGATAGATCGCCAGGCCGTCCACCTTGACCAGGTAGGCGACTTCGGGAACGTCATTATGCTCGCAGTTGACGGTGAAGATCTCCAAGCCGTTGAGGTTGACCGTGGCCCGGGGCGCCGGCATATCGACGGCCCGCTCGCCCTTCCCCGCTCTCCAGCCGAATATATATCTGATATTCTTCACCGTCGACTGCCAGGAGAGGATGACGGGATCAAAATGATCCCCATGGGCGTGGGAGACAAATACGGCGACCTCCTGGTCCTTGATCTCCTCCGGATCGACAAAGCCGTTGGCCAGAGAAGGTTTCTCCGGCCGCGGCCATCCCCGGCTGAAGTAGTCGAAGACGAGAAGGCGGCTTTGGGTTTTGACCGCGAACCCGCAATGTCCGAGGGACCAGACGATCGCTTCTCCTTCCCGGAGGGGCCTGGCCAGGAGAGAGCCGACATCCATAATTGTCGCGTCCGGCGCCGGCTCCGCACCGGCAGTCTTGAGAAGGGCCGCGATATTCGGATAGCCATACTCCTCGGCCAGTTCAAGCGGAGTCCGGCCTGTCCCATTTTTCGCTTGAGGATTCGCCCCTTTTTGAAGCAGGAAGCGGGCCATATCTGTTTGGCCTTTCTTCACCGCCAAATGCAGCGGCGTTGAACCCTCCGGGTCGGGGGCGTCGACCCGGGCTCCCTTGTCGAGGAGCATTTTGGCCAGATCGACACTACCTCCCTGGGCGGCCCGCTGGAACGGGGTTCGGCCGGATTCGTCTTCGAGGTCTACCGGGACGCCCTTGCCCAAGAGGAACGCTGCGGCAGCGGTTTGTCCGTTATAGGCGGCCCGATGGAGCGGATACTTCTCCAGAAGCTCCCTGTTTTTGAGTGCCTCCACGCGGGGCCACAGCTTTTCGACGAGTTCCTGGAAACCGTTGACGAGCGGCCAGCTCAATGGCGTCTCATTCCACTTGTTCCGAACGTCGAGCCTCGCTCCATGTTCGAGCAGCCATTCGATGGCCTCGGCCCGACCGGCTTGGGAGATGTAAAGTAGGGGCGTCGACCCTTCCTCGTTCACGGCCTCGACATCGGCGCCGTGCTTGACCAGGATATCCAGAAGACGGATATTTCCCGAGAACGCCGCCTCGTGGAGGGGGGTTTGGCCATAGTAATCGCGGCTCATGACGTTCGCTCCCCGGGAAAGGAGGAACTCCGCTGCGGCGTCCGACCCGGACTCGGCGGCTTTAAGGAGCGGCGTGCGGCCGTAGCGATCGGGACCGTCGATGGGGAATCCGGCCTTGACTAAACGGTCCATCAAATCGACCAGCCCTCCGGCCGCGCCTGATTGGAGCAGGCTCCGGCCATCGCGGCATCTGGCCTTGAGGTTACTCCCTTTGGCGATCAGGAAGTCGACGGTTTCGCTATGTCCTCTTGCGGCAGCCAAATGGAGAGGAGTTTGGCCGAGGTCATCTGAAGCGTTGACTTCCGCCCCGCCCTCGATCAATTTTCCGACCAGGTCGGTCAGTCCTCCCTCGGCCACCGAATGGAGCAGTGTTCCGCCGCTGTTGTTTCTTGACGAGACATCCGCCCCGTGCGAAAGGAGGTTTTCCACGAGCGAGAGAAATCCGGCCGAGGCCGCCCGGTGGAGGAGGGCCCTCCCCGGCTCTCCTATGGTATCGACTTTTAGGCCGCCATCAAGAAGCGCCCCGACCGCCTCCGGATGCCTTCCGTAAAAAGCCGATTCGAGCGTGGATACGCCGCGTGCGCTCAGGGCATTGGGGTCGGCCCCGGCTTTGATCAGGGCCCGGGCCGCGTCGGCCTGTCCGGCCGAGGCCGCCCAGTGGAGCGGCGTGAATCCGTCGGGGTCGGTCGCCTTGACGTCAGCGCCGTTGGCGAGGAGGAAGGCGACGATCTCCATGTTCCCGGCGTTGCCCGCGAAATGGAGAGGGGTTCGGCCCCGGGCGTCTTTTTCGTTGGCAACCTTAGGATTTTCGGCGACAAGCGCCTTGACCTTGGCCAAATCGCCCGCCCGGACGGCATCGTGGATCTCTTGAGCACCGATAGCGATCGCAAGAACGGATATCAAAACTGGGAGGATAGCACTCCTTTTCATGGAAACGAGAATCCTCTTCAAATGGCTCATTTCTTTAGCCCCTTTCTCCTGACAAGACTAACCGCCTCCGCTTCAGCGAGTCCGCGGGAGCCTAGTCCCTTAGCGACCGCTCAATAATTCCAGGATGATGTATTTTCGCCTGCCGGAGCGTTTTTCAAGATCTGCTCCTTGAATAACTGGTAGAGTTCGGAACTATTTGGACCCCAGCAGTGCGGCTTCCTGTCGCCGTATTTCACGACACCGGCATAGTAAGGATCCTTTGTGCTTTCCAGGAATTTTTCGAGGAGGACGACCGCGTTGTTCAGATAGAACGTGTCCATATCGCCGACATAGACATGGAGCTTCCCGGCCAGCTTCGGCCCCAGCCAGGACCAGTTGCTTTCGAGATAGTGCCGGAGGTCGTACTTCTTCCATTGCTCCGCGACTTGATGGTCGATTTTCCCGGTCTTCCAATCCCAGAGGGGTTTGGGGTATCCATCCTCGCCGAGCGGTGTATAGGCGGCTTCCCAGATAGCCCACTGATTCCCGCTTCTGTGCCGGTCTCCGAGAGTCCATTCATAATAGTAGGAGTCACGGACGGTGTGCCACACCTGGCCGTCCGGGTCGCGGGCCTCGGGACGCTCGGCCGAGATATGGTTGTGAATCCTGAAGTAGGCATTTTCATCTTGATAGATGTTGATAAGCTCGTAGTACCGGAAATCCACCGGGTCGGGGCACAGGGACCAGGTCCCGCCGAAAAAATCGGGGTGGAACACCTGCATGGCCAGACATATCCAGCCTCCGGTCGAGCCGCCGGTGAGCACCCGCGTGTAGGGCTTCCGGATGATGCGGAAATGCTCTTCGACATAGGGGATAAGCTCTTGCATGATGGCGTCATCGTAGGGGCCCACATTCGGCGAGTTGACGACATAGGAGTCGTCGTAGTAGGGACACGGATGTTGGAAGGTGACGGTGATCATCCTCGGAAAATTCTCCGATGTCCATAGCCTGTGAAAGGGATTTCCTTCGGCGAAACCGTGCGGGGCCCGCAAAGAAAAATGGCCCTGGATATAGCAGACCGGGTACTAGACATCCGGATGGGTATCGTACCCTTCCGGGAGGAGCACCGTGGCTCCCAGGTAGATAGGCTGGCCCCAGAACTTGGTCAGGATTTCGCTCTTGAACTTGATCCGCTTGACGTAGGCGGTATCCGGCGGGACGTCAACAGGCGGGATCGCCTTATCGCAGACCAACTGGATCGCCTTCTCTTCGCCGGGATCGATGAAGACCTTGCTCACGGCGCTGTACAGGTTGCCCGGCGAGATGTTCCATCTCTGCCCTTCCCATTGGTCGTTGTGCATCCAGAGCGTGTGTCCATCCGAGCGTTTGAATTCCGTATAGATATTGACGAACCCCTGGACGTAGTATTCTCCGGCCGGGATTTTTTTTATGCTTTCCAGGGGAAAGCCGAACACGGTTTCATCGATGACGGCCGCATCTCCCGGCTTGAGCGCCTGAACGTTCTTTCCCCAGATGGGGACGCCCGTGGCAATATCGAAGCCCGTCTGAAGCCGGGGTTCCCCGCCGCCATCCTTGGAAACAATGACATAAACGCGGCCGGTTATTGGTTCGGGATGAACCGCGGGAGAAAACGCAATTTCGAATTGGAATTGCCCCTGTTTATCCTGCGCCGGGGTATTTTGGCAAAAGGCAAACAAACCCAAAAATGTGGGAGCCAGTACAACAAACAATAGGCGTTTCCTGAGTTTCATGTCATCATCCTTTCTTCCATTCGGGTTGATGGTAATTCAAGATGGAATCTCAAGTCAAAATGGTCCGCGAAGGCATATCCCAGGCTGGAAAAAGACACCCTAAGATCGGTCTAGGCTACCGCCCGAGGAACCCCGTTTTGGGATGAAACGCATTCATCTTGTTCCCGGGGAAAGGCGGCCGCTCCCCGGAAAGGGCCATCCCAATTCTTCTCTTTATATTACGTTAACGCTTACTTTTTAGTAAAAAGGAAAATATCGCCGCATCTCTCTTTGAATAGGGGCAGCAATCCGCGTGCCAAGTTGGAGATCGTCGGCCGCCTCGATATAATAGCATGCGGAATGGTCAGGTCAGATGAAAGAAGATGGATCTGAATGTAAAGAAACTTGGCAGCCCTGAGCCCGGTCAGAGGACGGACCCATGAAAAACCGAACCGAACTCGTCAAAGGCTATAACCTCATCTCCCGCGCTTATGGAGAACGCTATGCCCACGAACTGGATTACAAGCCCTTCGACCGTGACCTTTTGCTTCGCTTCGCCCAGAGCGTTCCCGCCAAGAAAGTATGTGATCTGGGCTGCGGTTCCGGACACATCGGAGCCCACCTGCAATCGCTCGGCCTCGCGGTCATCGGGATTGACCTGTCGCCGGGAATGGTAGAGGAGGCCAGACGAAGATACCCCAAGGTCCGTTATGAAGTCGGGGACATGCTGGACCTGAAGCTCGAAGAGAATTCCCTGGCCGGCATCGTCGCTCTCTATTCCATCATTCACCTTCGCCGCGAAGATCTCGAGAAGGCATTTCGCGGGATGGGCCGCGTCCTCGAGCCGGGCGGGCTCCTTCTGGTCGCTTTCCACCGGGGCCAGGGGGATCTTCACGAGGATGAAGAGCTGGGCTTTCCAGTCTCCTTCGACTGCACGCTGTTTGAACCGGACGAGGTCGCCGGGGCTATGCAAAAAATGGGACTTGAGGTCATTGAGACCACGGTTCGAAGGCCTTATAAAGAAGAATACCAAACCTGCCGCGTCTACGTCCTGGCTGAAAAACCTAAAAATTCTGGGTGAAGCTCCCCCAGAGATCCTCCTCCAGCTTCCAGTAGGCGGCGACGGCGTCCTCGGCCATCTTGACACAGCAGGAGGTCAAGAACTCCCGCGCTTTGGCCGGGTTCTGCTTGTAAAGGCTCAAGGCTTCCTCTTCGACCTTTGCTTGGTCGGCAAAGGCCTTCTCCTCTATCGGCGACCAGACCTGGGCGATCGACTGGCTCATCGGCTGCCAATAGAGCAGGGCCAGCTGGCTAACCTTCCGGAATGCCCACCAGGCACACTCCCGACTGTATCCGCCCCGGCCGTCCACCATGTAGGAATCCGGCATCCGCGTGACGCTGCAGTAGAAGGGAGTGTGGGGTGTGGTCACGGGGTTGTCATACCCCAGCCAGACCAGGCCGCCGATCGCGTCGGGCAGCCAGCTCCGTGACTGCGTGATCTGGAGATAGGTCGCC
>Ga0153916_10002257_pt1 | contig 14162 bp, 15 predicted proteins | sample Opewatmetagenome_FD_109642 | JGI IMG/M metagenome (GOLD analysis project Ga0153916, IMG submission 109642) | Freshwater wetland microbial communities from Ohio, USA - Open water 3 Core 3 Depth 4 metaG | ecosystem: Environmental > Aquatic > Freshwater > Wetlands | place: USA: Ohio, Lake Erie...
ATCGTTGTCTCTCGATCAGCTCTGAACACATCCTGGCGGGTCTTCAACAGCCTCTCTTGCCAATAAGTTTGATCCGCCAGGCTGCCGGAGACCACATTGACCACTTTTGGGCCAAGGTTTTGTTGGATGATGTTTCGGATGGTATGGATGTTCTTTTGCCAGATATCGGGCATTTTTAGAATTCCTCTCCCTGTTTGATGAAAAATGCCTGATTATTATAACATTCGCAACATTCTGCCCCTGCCGCCTTCTGCCTGCACAAATCATGCATCTCTGGTGAGTTATCCACATCATCGATATCCACAACTTCTGAAAGGTAGTCCTGCAGCAAATGCCACTTTCCACAGCCCACATCCAAGGCGGGTTTGTCTGACTCGTGGATGATTTCAAGGTAAAAGAGGCGAACTTCCCAGGAGGAGTATCTCCCCGAAACTAGTCCCAGGTCTGTGCCATCATGCCATGCTGTTCATAACCAGGCGCTGTAATTAATCTTCTTCTTTCTTGCCTTCAAATTTCATAGCTTCATTTTTATTTTTATACAATTCCATTAGCCCTGGGATAAGCAATCCGAGCATTGCCAGTCCGAGCCATGGGCTGAAGGCTGGCAGGCTTAGCACTGGATATGGCTCATAATATAACGTCTGCTGGTTCAACCCCGGTAAAGGGAGTGTACATACGCATAGGACGATTGCAGCAGCAGCCAATGCCAGCCAATCCTGCCAGCGCCATGCCCGGCGGTGATAAATCGTCCGCGGTGACTGTCTCCCCAGGTACCACAACCCCCCAAGGATTAATCCCGCCCCTAAAAGGATCATCACCAATCCACTGACCCCCACGCCTCCCAGCTGTGCGATCCATCCCAGTGCCAACAACACCAATCCAAGCAGCATGCCTGAACGTGGGTAAACTTGGCCTCTATTACTTATCGGTCTTGTGCTGGCAAACCCGCGTGCGGTCATGGCTTCAGCCAGCTGCATGGCATGTTCCAGACCACCCACCAGCAGGGGCATCAGCAGTGGCAGCCAATCCCTTAAGCTGCGCATTTGATGTCCCCGCACAGCTTGGGCTTCCCGGATTTGCTGGAACTGGCGTAAGGTGGTGGGCAGGTAGGTGACCGAGATGGAAGTCACCACCGCCATTGGGAAAAATGCGCGCGGGATCAGGCTGATCAAGTCACGCACCGGCAAAGCCAGGTTGAGCACCGTGAAGCTTGCCAGCATGCCAGTTAAAACCAGCCCATTCGTAGCACCATAGATCATCGCCTCAAGGGTCACTCTCCCGCTGATTAACGGCAGCTTGCCCGGGATAATGAACAAAACCGTCGCTCCGTAATGGGAAGTAAGCGCATTGAATCCGGTAGCCAGCACGATGATCCAGCCGGCTAATTTCCATAAGGAAATTGGCCTGGGGATACCTGAGCCGGTTTTGCGCAAGGATAACCCCACAAAAAGCACACTCATCAGGATCAGCACCAGATAGAGGGGGTTGCGCGTGATGGTCAGGATAACCAGTATTGCGATCAACCAGCCTACCCAGGCCCAGGGTTGTTTCATCCGCTGAGGCCTCCCCCATGGGGTTTGCCAACCGCACCCGGATCAGGGCTATACTCGAACTCGAAGCGCTGGTGAAAACGTCGCAATGCTCGTAGTGCTGGTGCCCCGAAAGTTAGGATCAGCAGGACGTTTCCAATGGCTGCAATTGCATCCCACACCATAGAAGTCACCAGATAATAAGCCAGGTATCTCTGGAGTGTCGCCAATAAGCTAAGGCCCGTAGTATAGGACTGATTCTGCGGTCCGATGATGAAAGGCCACTGCCATAGATTCATAATGGCACCATATAAAAAACCCCACAACAACCCAAAAACAGCCAGGAACAGGATCTCAGTGTTTACGTTTCGTGATCTCTGCTTGTTTTGCCTTCCAGTGAAGGCTCTCACCATCGGGTGCAAGAGCGGAGTGCTCATCCCCACCCACCCCGCTGTGAACATCTGGGCTGGTAGCCATGGCCCCACCCCACCTGTAACCAAAGCAGAGACGAGCAGGGTGAGCGCACCCATCAAGAAGCCCACCCGCCCACCGAATATGTACCCTACCAGAATGATGAGGAAAAATATGGGAGTGAATCCGCCCGGGCCAGGTATGGCAGTCTCGATAAATCTGAGCGCTGAGTTGATCGCCACTAAAATCCCTAGCAGTGCAATCAGCTTGGTATTCACCATCGGTCCTTGTGCTTCGAATATCAGTACCAACAGGCACAACCCTAAAAGCAAGGTCATCATCATCGGCATCTGTTGAAGACGCAAGCTGCCAAAACCTGCCTGTTGAGGTACCGCCGGCAGAAAAAACGGGTATAGCAAAACCAGCATCCCTGACAGGCTAGCTGATATATAGATGGCCAGGCTGAACAAGCGGGATTTCATCGAGCTCTCAAGTTACACATATCTGCCATCACTTGCTTCGCGACCGGATCAGATAGATAATGAGTACGGCCAATACCAGCAGTATTGACCCATATACGATATAGCCACCTATCCCGGTTTTGGTTGGAGCAGTTGCGGCGGTCGGCTGAGGAGGCATCGTCGCAGGTACTTCTGTGGCTGCCATGGTGGGTTGGGGAGTATCCGTGGCGGGGATGGATGTCTCGGTGGCAGTTGGAAGCACAAATGCTACGCCTTCGCAGAGATTCTGAAATGTAAGAACCGCCGGAGGGTCCCCGGTTCCCCAGCTCCATGCGTTCACACTGCCATCAATCACCTGGCTCTGGTCTGCGCCTGTCACCGAATAGCCCCATCCATTCTCACCCAGCTGCCAGTAAGACCAGTAATTCGGCATGCTTCCGAAGCAATCATTGGAGGCATCCCCTACTTTTCCAATCTTGCACACAGCAGTTCCCTGGGTTGGGTTTGTGGCAGTTTCTATAGTCAATCCTGAGCGTCGCAACAGATCCAATCCGCTGATCGTGCTTTCGGTAAAACTCACACAAGTGGTGAACGACGAATTATCTCCGGAAAAGATCGCCAATCCAGCTCGTTGGCTGGTTGGGGGTATTCCAAGATTGGAAAGCGATGTCTCAGAAAGACCGATAATGGCTTCCGCAGTGCTGTAGGTGTTGGCATTTGTGCCGCCAATCGATCCATCCGACTTCTGTAAGCTCAGCAACGCCTCGACCGGGTTGCTTTGACCCTTCGTCCAGCTTTGACCTCTTGGGTCTTCACCCGCAGAGACTAATGCCTGCACGATCCAGCCGGTGGAATCAGCATTGAGCGGGTCGGTGTCCCACGAGGGTTTCCAACCCGCGCTGGGTACTTGCGTGTTATGGAAGTAGTCGAGTGCATTTTGGACGGCATCACTTTTTGCATCGATCTTTCGGCTGGCAAGTAACGCCGTCACTGCCAGCGCCGTCGTATCCGGGTCATCCGCACCCCAGCTGCCATCCCCTGCTTGCGATTGGATCAAGTATTGGGTTGCCGGCTCCGGTATGGTATGACCAGCCAGGCTTAACCCCAGGATAGCCCATGCCTGGCTCAGGTCACTGGCTTCCCCATTGCTGAAATCCTGTTTCGCGCTGGTGCTATAGGCACCGCTATCAGGATGGAAGCTCGCCTCGAGCTCTCCTGCCAGATCCATCCCGCCAAAAGCTGAAGGATCACCACCAGATACTGATGCTGCCGCAAGCAATATGCCTGCCCGGCCGGGGAATAAAGTCCCGGTGGTATCGTGCGTGTACGTGATTGCCTGGGTAGCCAAATAGTCCAGCATGCTAGTGCCCTTGGTTGAGATGATTTTACTCACGGGTTTCCCGGCTGTGACGAATGCCAGCACACTCCGCGCAGTGGTACCGGGATCCGAGACGTCACTGAACCCTAGGATGCCTCCATCGGCTTGTTGTTGAGACTGGAGGTACGCCAAACCAGCCTGAATGACCTGGGATTGATCAGGCGTCGACTGTGCCATCGCACTGCTCGCCTGTAGGTAATACGACAGGCTTATGACCATTAAAAAGCCTGATGATAACGATATGAATAACTTATAGATATGTTTCATATTCTCCTCCATGACATAGATCCAGCTTATAAAAACAAAACCCCTGTCGCTTTTGGACAGGGGTGAAAAGTATGCTTGGATAGTACCGCATAGGTTCACAGCTCCTTTCAGCGAGGCGATGTTGAACCCAACTTGGGCGGGCGTCCTGGCTGAGGATAAAATCCCTTACAGTTGCGCGACAGCGCCGGACTTTGCTTTAAAATCAATAACCGGCTTCGCCTTTAAGCCATCCCATCCGGGGGATATGGCACCCAAATTGGAAAATATTCTATTGTGACTTTATTTTATACCGGTAACATGTCCACGTCAAGATAATTATGGACCGATGCGGGTATAAGGTCCTTCATTATTGATCTTGAGCGTGTCTGCCTCTGTGTCGATCTTGAGGATTGCACTTAGCGTGTCCCTGCGGTAAAGGACTGTGTCTCCAGCCTGACCCTGTAAATTGTAAAGCTCCAGCGTCAGCTCATTTTCTGCCCTATCTTTGACGCTATAGTAACCTGAAAAATTCATCTTAACAAAACAACAGCTGTCCACTGAAAAGTATCCATTTTCGAATACCCAATCTGTAACCTGGGCAGATTCTGACGGAATGTTTGCCAGATGAGCATCCATATAATACCAGACCCCCTGGATGAATTCCACCCTTGGGTCTTTCTTACACCCCACCAAAACCACAGAAAAGCATAGCAAAACCGCACATACAAATATGCGTGTTTTCAAGTTTCTTTTGGATAACGTTATCATTTTCCCACTCATGATTGGCATCCCGGCAATAAGTGAATCTAATTATATACACCAAGAATCAGGTGTAAGTTCACCCAATTAACAAAAAAGCCTGTGGATTGGAGAACCACAGGCCAATATTTCCTGATTATGCTTTTTTTGGATGTTTCTTCCCGACCAGGTCGGCAGCAGCAAATCCTGCAGATAAGGCTGCCTTATTCATCTCTTCAGTACCTTTGGGTGCTCGCGCAGCCACAGCTTGAGAGATTGCCTGCCGTGAAACTACGCCCGTTAAACCCACCAGCACCCCCAGAGCCACCACGCTCGCTGTGATGCTTTTGCCGCTGCTCTCCTGTGCCAGACGAGTTATCGGCACTTTGATTGCCCGGCTGGATGGCACCCGTCCCACTCTTTCCTGATCTACGATCAATAGACCATCCTTTTTTAGGTTACCTGAATATTTATCACATGCCTCCTGGCTCATTGCAACTAAAACATCTGCAATGATCACCTCTGGATGGTCAATCTCTTCCTGGGCAATGATCACTTCAGCTTTGCTGGCTCCACCGCGTGCTTCCGGGCCATAACTTTGGGTTTGGATTGCATTCTTGTGGTCATAGATTGCTGCAGCTTCCGCCAGGATGATTCCAGCCAGGATCATTCCTTGCCCCCCTTCACCCGCCAGCCGGATTTCCATTCGATTTCCAAGGTTTTTGATTACCACAGCTCACCTCCTTAGGTTTTATCCGGGGTGGTTGGTTGGGCCTGCTGTACCCTTAGGATCAGCTGTTCGTAAAGCTGGGTGTATTCCGGCTTTTCAACGTCGTACATAACCCCTCGCACGATTTTCTTCTCCCGCGCTTCTGGTGATAACTTTTCAGCCGCGGTCATTGAGACACTATCTTCCTTGAGCAGGCGCATCATGTCCACGGTGGTACCAAGCTTGTTCATCCGTCCATAGGTCGTTGGGCAGTAACTGACCGCCTCAACCAGGCTGAAGCCATTCTTACGGATAGCTTGCTCGATAAAACGATCCAGCTCGATCGCATGGTAGACCGTGCTTCGTGCCACGTACGTCGCCCCGGCTGCTTTCGCCACATCACAAATCGGCATCGGTGGCTCGATGTTCCCATATGGGGCGGTAGCCGCCTTGGCACCCACCGGTGTCGTTGGGCTGTATTGTCCACCGGTCATCCCATAAATGGCATTGTTCACCACGATGGCAGCTATCCCGATATTCCGGCGCGCCGCGTGGATGAAGTGATTCCCTCCGATCGCCATTGCATCCCCATCCCCCATGATTGTGATTACCTTCAAATTCGGTTTGGCGATCTTCAATCCTGTCGCAAACGCCAGCGCCCGACCATGCGTGGTATGGATGGTGTTGAAATCCATATATACCGGCATGCGCCCTGTACATCCTATCCCAGACACTAAAGCTACGTCATCTTTTTCGAGACCAATTCGATCGATGGCGCGGATCAGTGCCCCCATCACAATTCCTATCCCGCACCCGGCGCACCACACATTGGGGAACTTCTTGGTGGGACGTAAATACATGTATTCCGTATGTTCAGAGTGTGTTGGCATAGTTACCTGTCTTCGATTGCTTCGAGGATCATCTGAGGTGTGACCATCTCTCCATTGGCTCGATTAACCCTCACGACTTTATTGCGTCCGGCTACTCGTTCCACTTCCAGGACTAATTGCCCCAGATTCATCTCCGGGACGATGATCCGCTTGGCAATCCGTGCCACCCGGCTGATCTCAGCTTCAGCAAATGGCCATATCGTCAACAATGTGACCATCCCAACTTTCGTCTTTCGCTGTCGTGCCAGCTTGACTGCATGCCGGGCGCTCCGTGCTGAAGCCCCGTAAGTGACCACCACCGTTTTATCGCTTTCGGATAAATCTTCTTCAACTAAGGTTATATCATTTAGGTTCCGCTCGATCTTACGATGCACACGCTGGATCCACGGATCGATCTCATCCAGGCGTGTGGTTGGGTATCCAAGCACATCATGGAACAACCCGGTGATGTGATAACGGTAACCTTCTCCAAAATTTGCCATAGGAGGGACATCACTCAGCGAATCTCCATAAGGTTTGTACCATTCAGGTGGCACGTCAGTCGCAATCCGCTCCACTCGTTCGACGGATTCGAATTCGGGCAGTTCGATCTTCTCTCGCATGTGGCCAACCACTTCATCCAGCAACAAGATCACCGGTGTGCGATACTTCTCAGAATAATTAAAGGCCTTTACGGTCAAATCAAAGGATTGGCTGACTGACACGGGGCAGAGCACGATCATCGGATGGTCACCATGGGTACCCCACCGTGCCTGCATCACATCGCCCTGCGAAGCACTCGTCGGTTGCCCGGTGCTGGGTCCTAGACGTTGCACATCCACGATGACAACCGGTATTTCAGTCATGGCAGCATATCCAATATGCTCCTGCATTAATGAAAACCCTGGACCTGAAGTAGCTGTCAGTGATTTTAAACCACCTACCGAGGCGCCAATACAGGCTGCCAAACTGGCAATCTCGTCTTCCATTTGGATGAACTTCCCGCCCACCTTGGGCAGCTCCCTCGCTAACATTTCTGCAATTTCTGTAGATGGTGTAATGGGGTAGCCTGCGTAAAATTTACATCCCGCTGCAATAGCTCCCCATCCAATGGCTTCATTCCCTTGCATTAATTTAATCGTCAATCTGCCCTCCTTATATCTCAACCTTCTTTACTATAATAGCTAAATCTGGGCAGTGAGTATCGCACCAATGGCAAGCGGTACACTTTTCTGGGTAAACCACTACCGGATGGTCATCATCATCCAATGCTAAAACGCCTGTGGGACAAAATGCAACACATATACCACAACCTTTGCACCAGTTTGCGAAAACCGTCACCTGACCACGCGGTCCTCTTTTAGGAGTAGTTTTTAATTCACCTTTAGGTTGTTCAACGACAGCGGGTTTGCCCATGCTGCACCATCCTCACCCTGATCGTTCAAATTTAGACATAGTTTATCCAATCATTATACATTTCAGATTTAATCATCGTAACCGATAAATAGCCATTTTTTTGAGTGTAGTTCATCACATTAACCAGGTGACTCTTGCTTTATTATGTGCAGATATAATACGAGTGATTAGCCCGGAAGCAGTAGATAATTGCCCAGTTCATGTTAAAATTGAATCGACTTCGTGCAATAAAACCACCATGAAACTCGATCCGCGCACTATTATCAACAGCCCATTGGGTCTGAATCTAGCCGATTTTATCGGTAGATACACACCAGATTGGTTGGGTCGTCGGATTGCATTGTTTGCAGCGGATCGAATTTCCGCTCGGAAGGGCTGGAAAATGGTCCGGGCTGCGCGTTGTAATCAATGGATTGCATCTGGCGGGCAGTTGGATCCAGATTCTTTGAATAAAGTGGTGGCAGATAATTTTCGCAGCATTGCTTGTTCGGTCTATGACCTGTATCATAATATAAACAAACCTGCTACATTCCTGCGCCTCATCGAGCCTGATCCAATCGCAATCCAGCTGGTTCAGCGTCCTGAATTTTCTGATAGAGGCCTGGTAGTAGCCGGGATCCATATGAGTAATTTTGATATGGCATTTCAAGTTGGCGGGTTATCTGGCATTAAAGCCCTCGTAGTAACCCTGCCAGAGCTGAATGCTGGATATCAAATACAAACTAATATGCGCTCGAAAAACGGTTTGAGCATGGTTCAAGCTTCCGTCGGATCACTCAAACATGCAGTGGATCATCTTAAAGCTGGGGGGTTGATCATTACTGGGATCGATCGGCCGGATGACTCTTACCTTTATCGCCCGAAGTTCTTTGGTCGACCGGCTGCGATACCCATCCATCATATCTTCTTGGCGTTGAAATCGCATGTGCCAATCATCGTCGCCGCGATTCATAAACAGTCAGATGGAAAATACCACTTCCTTTTCTCTGAACCCATCGAGATGCAGCCACATCCAGATCGAAACACAGAAATTTTACTCAATGCGGAGATGATCTTGCGCGTTTCAGAAGGTTTTATTTGTCGTGACCCCAGCCAATGGGCGATGACATTCCCAGTCTGGCCGGACGCCATGGATCAGGTTCCAGAATAAAGTTTATATAAGGTTGTTGATGGAGAATTATTATGGGAGATATAAAAGACCACATACGGGTAAATGATATCTTTCTGGGACCTTTGGAAAGACCTGCCTTGAAATGGCTTGCGGAGCATTTACCAGCTTGGGTGACTCCAGATATGATGACTGTCACCGGGATCGCAGGGGCATTGGTGATTACCCTGGGGTATGGACTCAGTCGATTCCACCCTGCCTTCTTGTGGCTGGCTACGTTTGGCTTCATCATCAATTGGTTCGGCGATAGCCTGGATGGCACCCTGGCTCGTCACCGGCATATCGAACGCCCAAAATTTGGCTTTTTTATCGACCATGTTGCCGATGCTCTCACTGAAATCATCATCATTCTGGGTCTTGGATTGAGCCCTTATATCAGATTCTCGGTTGCCAGCATGTGTTGCATTGCCTATATTGCCATGTCAGTCTTGGTGTACGTGCGCATGAATGTGATGGGGGAATTTAAAATCTCGTATGGTAAGCTGGGACCCACCGAGGTACGCGTGATTGCCATTGGGCTTAACCTGGCCATGTTTTTGGGTGGTATCCGTACCTTCAATTTCACCCTGGGCTCTGTCACCGAAGCCATCAGCCCGTACGATCTGGTTGTGACTGCTATCACCCTGCTACTGGTCTATTTCTTTGCCGAGACCAGTATCAAACAATCGATTGCCTTGGGTAAATTAGGCGAGTGACGCGACCGGGATTTGGAATCCTCTCCATTGCTCATAAAGCTTACCGGCCATTAAGACTTTCGCTTCTGCCCATGCCTTGCTTATCAGCTGCAAGCCGATGGGCATTTTTACGCTTGACCAGCCACACGGAACTGAGAGTGCGGGCAATCCCGTCAGATTGAAAGGCGCGGTGAAGCGCGTTAACAGCCTGGGACGATCATACGCATCTGCCGGATTCCGCATGGGCGCGGTAACCGGGGTGGTGGGGGTAAGCAACAGGTCAAATTCATCGAAGAATTCATTGAATTGGCAGCGCAGGATGGTCTGCATCCGGCGCGCCTGTGAATAATCCGTGGAAGTATGAGCCGCCCCGGTTTGCAGCCGCTTGAGCACATCCTGACCAAAACCCTGCGGGTTTTCAGACAATCGTTGGTGGTGAAAGGCGGCTGCATCACTGGGCGTCATCAGACCATTTGCCATGGCGGCTTCCCGCGCGTTTGGGAAAGCCACCGGCTCCACGTGTGCTCCTAGGTTTTCAAACACCTCCCCCGCCTTTTTTACAGCCATCTGCACCTCACCATCGACGACCTCATCATCTGTAAAATAGCTGTCTGCAGCCAGAGCAATCCGCCAACCGCGCAGGTCATCACCAGGTGTTAGGAGATAATCATCTACTGGCATGTCCACCGACCAGGCATCTTGTGGGTCATATCCCGCAATGTTCTGTAGCAGGATGGCAACATCCTGCACGCAGCGCGCCATCGGGCCAGCATGATCTAAATTCCAGCTCAGTGGGATCACTCCCCGCAAGCTCACGCGCCCATAAGTCGGCTTGAGACCCACTACCCCACACAAGGCGGACGGGATACGGATGGAGCCACCGGTATCGCTGCCGAACGCCCCCATACATAATCCGGCTGCCAGGGCGACTGCATTCCCCCCCGAAGAGCCTCCGCTAACACGCGACAGATCCCAAGGGTTGCAACAATCGCCGTAATGCGGGTTCTCGTTAGTCACTCCCAAAGCAATCTCATGCATGTTAAGCTTGCCTAGCAGCACCACACCAGCTTCTTTTAGTTTCTGCACCACAGCCGCATCAGATTCTGGAATGTAATCTGCAAAAAAGGTGGAGCCTGCCGTCGTACGTATTCCTTGGGTCTCATACAGGTCTTTTAATGCCAGTGGAATGCCATGTAAAGACCCCTTATAGTCTCCATGTTGGATTTCGATCTCTGCCTGCCGCGCTTGCTGCAGCGCAAGTTCAGGGGTAACGGTGATGAACGCGTTTAAGCGCTTGTCCAGTTGTTGGATACGATCCAGATGTGCCTGGGTAAGCTCTACGGGAGAGATTTCCTTGTTTTTCAAAAGGTCTGCCGCTTCATATATCTTGAGAGATGTTAATTCCATCATACACTCCTGCTTGATTAATGGTCAATCTTGAGGTGATCATCGCTCGCATCACCGAGGGCGGTTTGAGCTTGAGGCCTCGTGAGCGCTTTCTGCGAGCGAGATCACCCTTCTTACATCATTTGTCATCTTCGGCAATACCAGGAGGTCCTTTGGCTTGAATTATCTCCACCTCAATGTACATATCGTCTACTTCACTGCCACCACGCCAAACGCCCGGGGTACACGTCTCACCTGTCTGAAGCCCGCCTGTTCCAGGCGACGTATCACACCCGCAGTAGTACTGCGCCCCGATTTGCTTTCGGGGTCGCCAATATAATGGAACAATATACTCCGGTTGCGCATCACCCGGTAGAGTTCCCGGTAAAACTCCCCGGAATAAAGATCACCTGCTATGTGAAAAGCAGGTGGGTCATGAATGACCCTCGTGAAACGCCCGGCATCCATCCCTGCAACCACATCGAAGCTATCCCCAATCATCTGAATGATCTTCGCGTTATCGAATAGCCCTTGCGACCATGGGTTAAGCCGGCACACCTTCAGGGCTGCCGGATCTAGCTCAATGGTTATCACATTTTCTGCCGTCCTGGCAGCCTCAATCGCGGTATATCCTAAACCCGTAGCAGTATCCAGCACCTGTCCTACCAGTGGCTTGATCGCACGGATCTTTTCCAATGTATCCCGATGAGGGTCGGTATCTTTAATGCGATGCATCGGAATGCCGGATACAAGCATGGTGGGGGCACTCGAGGTCGGGTACAGGCTGTAAACTCGATCGGTGAACTCGGAATAGAATTGGATGGCACGCGGTAACCCATCTTCGATTACATAACAGCTAGAAGTAGATTTCGCCATCGCCTCGATGTCAATCCACTTTACCAGCTTACCATCTGGGAGTTGTAACCCCTGTGGATGCAGCAGCACCTGGGTGGTGCTCAAACCCAAGTCGAGGGATAGTTCTACTGAACCCATCCCATCATGCTGGGCGCTTAATACTTTCTTTGCTTGGTAGTGTGAAAGGACCACCATCTTACCGCCGCCTGATCACCCCTCGGTTAAATATTTGTTTAGCACATCAATTGTCTTTTGTGTATCCTGATACAGGATGGCTATCCAACCTTCTTTGCGGGCTGCTTCGATGTTATCAGCGATATCATCGATAAAGACTATCTCTCCAGGCTGCACGCCCAACCGGTCAGCTGCCAAACGGAAGATGCGCGGGTCTGGCTTAACCATTTTCACCTCAGCTGAAATGATCAGCTCGTCAAACAACCCGGCAATGTCCCAACGCGTCTGCAGTGTCAGGCGCAAGTCGTCCCATGCATTACTGAGCAATCCCACCTTGTAGCGCGGGTGCAGGTCACGAATAGTATCCAGCAACTGCCAATTTACATCATCAGCTGACCAGTATTGTTCCAGGAAACCCGGCATATCTTCTATCCGGATGCCCAGTGCATTCCGAACTGCTTCCCAATGCATTCCAACACTGATCTCTCCCCTGGACGCCTTTTGGGAGGAATCGCTGAAGAACACCAGGTTGTCTAATTGGGAAAGCGGTAGCCCTAACTGTTCTGCCAGTTTCAGGCGCGGGCGATCATCGACCATACGGATCAATACGCCCCCAAAATCAAATATTACCGCTCGTATACTCACTTTGGGTTTTCCTCAATGTCCGTTCAAAAGCTGTTCCAGCTCATGTCGCATTTGTAGCGATGTCTGGAAATGGATTGCGTGTAGACCGGCAGCCCTCGCACCTTCAATATTGCGCTTCATATCATCCACGAAGATGGATTGGCTGGCTTCCACACCCAGTTGAGCCAGGGCAAATTGAAATATGCGTGGGTCCGGCTTGGCCAGGCATACCTCTGCCGAGATGATCATCGTATCGAATGCATCTTCGATGTGCCACTTCTCAGCGATGACCTGCCGCAGGTCATCCCAGGCATTACTAAGCAGCGCGGTTTTATAAGTTTGGCGTAGCTTGCGGACGTAATCGATCAGCGCATAATCTAGCTCATCTTGGGAAAAGAATTCATCCAGCAAAGCCTTGAATTCCGTTGGTGACCAATTGATCTGCTGGCGCAAGTTCTCCCAATGCTCTTGGACGGTGATCTCTCCTCTTTGGGCACGCTCGCCCGACTCTCCTCCAAAGATGAATTCCTCCAATTCGAACCGGTTCATTCGCAGGCGGGCAGCCAGATGTTCCCGCGGGGTAAAATCGACGGTGCGCAGCAGCACCCCGCCGAGGTCAAAGAATATGGCTTTGATCATCATGCAGATAAGTATATCAGATGGGATGTTCGTGAACTATCTGCGAGTAAATCTTCCGTGGACATGAATAAAACCTCACCGATTACCTTCAATCGTAGATTCTTGCCATAATTGAGGGAAGAGGTTTTGCGAACCGTCCACGAATAAAAATTCACGAATACACGAATAATCGTCTATCAACCACTAAATTCGTGTATTCGTGTTCAATTCGTGGATGGTTATTCCTTACACCACTACTCATTCATGCGTGACATCATCTCGCCCAATGCGTTGTATCGGCTTAGTTCCAGCTTGTCCAGGAAATATTCGTTTATACTCTAATTTACGCCTTCCAAAGTTAAATAATAAGCCAATCGTTGAGCTAGTCGCTTTAAGATAGTTGATCACTTGTGCACGCTCATCATTAGTCAACTGGTGACTGAAAGCTTTTACCTCTACAACCACTTGACCTGCTACTAACAAATCCAAATAGAAAAGTGCCACTTGTTGCTGTTCATATTCCACGGGAACGGGGATTTGCCTAGTCACTACTATTCCTCGCTGGTTTAATTCAGCTTCAAGCGCAGCTTCATATATTTCTTCCTTATAACCCAAGCCAAGCTGATTGTGTACATGCATTGCAGCACCAATGATTCGATAGGTAAGATCATTTCCCGTCGAATCTATCACCAATGATTTCATAAATACAACTCCGATCATTACGGTGAATTTGGAATAACAATTGAAAATAATTCGTGATAAACAACAACATAAGTATACTAGCTCTATTCCCATCTTCTATTATATATAATAGATATATGGGTAGATAGGTGTGATAACAGTTGCATCCATGAGAAAAATCGACCGAAATCATGAATTCGTCACTATAGACTGCTTTCATCACGG
>Ga0153916_10002258_pt1 | contig 14161 bp, 13 predicted proteins | sample Opewatmetagenome_FD_109642 | JGI IMG/M metagenome (GOLD analysis project Ga0153916, IMG submission 109642) | Freshwater wetland microbial communities from Ohio, USA - Open water 3 Core 3 Depth 4 metaG | ecosystem: Environmental > Aquatic > Freshwater > Wetlands | place: USA: Ohio, Lake Erie...
CATGCCAAGCGCTTGGGCGTGGCGTGGATCCGGGTCCTGCGAGCGGAGCACATGCGTGTCGCTCCCGCCGACGGCGACCAGCCGCTGGCCGGCTCGGAGGCCCGCCTCCCAGAAGGCCAACGCGAACGCGTTCAGCCGGTCCCACGGGCCGTTCCAGACCTCCACGGCGTGGAACGATCGGACGCCGTCGTATTCCCACGGCGGCCCGAAGGGCTTTGGATGGTTGATGCTGACGAACGCGCCGGCTTGTTCGGCCGCAGCCATGGCTCTCTCGACAGCCAGCGCGTCTGGCTCCCGAAACTCCCACCATTGGTCGGTGCCCCAGGCGTTCCAGTGGCCGCCATACGTCGTGACTTCGACGCCCGGGATGACGATTGGCAGGCGGCCCCCGCCGGCCCCGTATTCCGCGTGATGGGCCACGTTGTTGTGGTCGGTGACACCAAGGAATTCGAGCCCCGCCTCTGCGCCGGCGTGGAGCATCTCGCTGGGCCATGAGTCGCCATCGGAGTAGCGTGTATGGCAATGCAGGTCGCCGCGAACCCAGCCGTCCCGGGCGGGCGGGAGCGACGGGCGGACCGGATCGCCTGAGCGGACGAGGTCGCGCTGGAACGGCGGAATCTCCGCATCAAGCCGGATCTCGACGCGCCACTCGCAGCCGCGTGGACCGACCTTGTACGGCCCCAGCAACACATGCCACGTCCCGGAGGGCATCGGCCCGGCCGCGTAGGGCGGCGTCGCCCAGTCCACGCCCACGACGAACTCGTCCTTGTGGCTGCCGCTCCAACCGCGGAATCCCGGTCCGCCGGTTTCGACACCGCGCGGGTCGAAGAGCCCGATGTCGAGCGTGTTGCCGCCGCTCAGCAGGGGGTCGGAATCGATCCGGTCCGAGTACCCATACCGGATCTCCATCTGGCGACAACCGGCTGGAACGTCGAACGGGACGAGCGAGTAGCGCAGCCGGTCGGCGACGCCAAAGCGGCCGGTCAGGACGATGTCAGGCAGCCCGACTGAAGCCTCGCGCCTCAACGAAGGTCGCCAGTCAATGCGTCGCGAGACCGGTCGATGCGTCGAAGAGTCGGACCGCTGCCGGATCGGCCCGGATGCCGACGGTGCTGCCAGGATTCGGTCGAACGTCGGGCGCCGCCCGGATCTTGAGGCTTTGGCTCCCCACGAGGACGTCGACGATCACCTCGCTGCCGAAGGGCTCGACGGCGACGACCTCGGCCGTTTGCCCGTCGGCTTCGATCGAGATCCCCTCGGGTCGGAGGCCGACGGTCACCTCACCGTTCGGGGCCGACGCGAGTGCCGGTGCGGGGATCCGCCAGCCGCCCGCCACGACGAGCGAATCGTCATGGCGGGACGCCGGGAGGAGGTTCATCGGTGGGCTCCCGATGAACTCGGCCACGAACACGTTGGCCGGTCGGTCGTAGACCTCGTCCGGTGTCCCGATCTGCTGGAGCTCGCCCGCATTGAGGACGGCGATCCGGTTGGCCAGGCTCATCGCCTCGGCCTGGTCGTGGGTCACGAAGACCATCGTTGTGCCGAGCTCGCGTTGGAGCGTCTTGAGCTCGGTCCGGGTGTGAACGCGAAGCTTTGCGTCGAGGTTCGACAGCGGCTCGTCCATCAGGAACACGCGAGGCTCCCGAACGATCGCCCGGGCCAGGGCGACGCGCTGCTGCTCGCCGCCCGACAGCTGCGCCGGCCGGCGCGGGAGCAGGTGGCCGATCCCGAGCATGTCCGCGACGCGGCTCACCTTTTCCCGCTGTTCCGCCCGCGACAGATGGCGAACCTTGAGCGGATAGCCGATGTTGTCCTGGGCCGAAAGATGCGGGTAGAGCGCGTAGCTCTGGAACACGAGGGCGACGTCCCGGTCCTTCGGCTCCAGCCCGACGACGCTCTTCCCGCCGATCCTGATGTCGCCCCGATCCGGCTCTTCCAGCCCGGCCAGCATCCGAAGTGCGGTCGTCTTGCCGCAGCCGGATGGTCCCAACAGGACCAGCAGCTCACGGTCGGGGATCGTCAGCGACAGCCCCTGGACGGCGGCGCTCGCCTGAGAGGCGAATTGCTTCCACACATCGACATACTCGACGTCGGCCACGTTACAGACCCCTCGTGCTGCTCATCAAGCCGCGGATCATGAGCCGTCGAGCGCCGAAGAAGACGACCATCACGGGCAGCAGGTAGACGACGGCCATGGCGGCGATGACGCCGTATTGGACCTCGGTGTACCCGCCCTGGGTCCGCATCGCCTCATAGAACGCCAGCGGCACGGTCTTGAGATTGTCCTGGTCAATGAGGATGACGACCATCAGGACTTCGGCCCAGGCGCTGAGGAACGCTAGCCCCGCCGCGATCCCCAGGCCGGGCCGGGCGAGCGGCAGAACGATCTCGAACAGGGCGCGGACCCTCGACCGGCCGTCCAGCCAGGCTGCTTCCTCGAGGTGTCGCGGGATCGAGTCGAAGAACCCCTTCATCAACCAGATGAGGAAGGGCAATTCGATGGCCGCATGGATCAGGATCAGGCCGAGGTAGCTGTTGCGCAGCCCGAGCTGTCGAGCGAGCCCGTAGATCGGGACCATGGTTGCCGAGATCGGCATCGTCTGGAGGAGGAGGACCGCGTAGGTGATCCAGTCCTTGTGGCGAAGATCGAGCCGCGAAAGCGAGTACCCGGCGAGGGAGACGGCGAAGACGACGAGAACCATGGTCGCGACGGCGACGAACACGCTGTTGGCGAGGACGCGGGCGAAATCATGCTCGGTGAAGATCCGGACGAAGTTCATGATCGTCGGCGCGGCAGGCCACTGGATGTACGCGCTCGCCCTCTCGTCAAATGCCGCGCTCAGCAGCCACAGGAACGGGATCAGGAAGAAAGCGCAGACAACCAGGAACACGGAGTGGACGAGGAGCCATTCGATCGGGCCCGCGCGCCGCGCCCGGCGAGGCGCCGGCGGCGCCGTCGTACGAGCCGCGACCTGTTCCCCGCCAGCAGCCAGCGCGGTCACGCCCGAGCCCTCGACCAGCGCAGGAACACGATCGCGAACGACAGGTTGAGAGCGAGCATCACGACCGCGATCGTCGAGCCGTAGCCGACGGCGTGCGCCTGGAACGCCTCATGGAACGCGTACAGCGCGATGACCTCCGTCTGGAAGGCAGGTCCGCCGTTGGTCAGTGTCTGGATGAGGATGAACGTGCCGAACGTCGCCATGGTCACAGACAGGAGGGTCAAGGCGGCGATCGGTCGCAGGATCGGCAGGGTGTGGTCCCAGAAGCGACGAAAGGCATTGGCGCCGTCGACCCGGGCCGCCTCGTAGATGTCGCTGGGAATCGTTCGCAGCGCACCGAGGAAGATGAGCATCGTGAACGCCGTGCCGCGCCAGATATTGGCGATGATGACGGCGAGCATGGGCCCCTTCCCCAGCCAGTCGACAGGTCCGAGCCCGAGTTGGTGGAGCCCGGTGTTCAGCGAGCCGTTATAGAAGTCGAACATCGCGACCCATAGGAACCCCGCGATGATCGTCGGGTTGACCCACGCCAGGAGAACCGATGCGTAGACGAGGTTCGTGGCCAGGAAGCCGCGCCGCTGGGCATGGTCGAGGAGCAGGGCGAGGGCGAGGCCGAGCACGAACTGGCCGATGATCGCGGAGCCGATCACGAAAATGACCGAGTTCAGGATGACTCGACCGAAATCGGGATCGCCGAACAGGCGGGCGTAGTTGTCGAGCCCCACGAACCGCGGGTTCGCAGCATCGATGCCGACGAGCGCCCGGTTCGTAAAGCTCGACGCCAATGCCCAGAGTGCGGGGCCGACGAAGAACAGGGCGAGAAGGAACGCGGCCGGGCTCAGCCCGGCCACGTACAGCCCGTTGCGGGCGAGCCGCCGCCGGCGCCCGATGGCCACTACTGCGACGTGACGTTGTCGGCGCCGAGCGCCTGGGTCAGGTCGTCCGTATAGCGCTTGGCAGCATCGTCCGGCCCGAGCTCACCGGCAGCCACCCGCGCGGTTGCCTTCTGGATTGCCTCGATGACCTTGGAGTACGCCGGATCGGGACTCGTGAACTTCGCCTTCGCGAGCGCCTCCGTGGAGGCGACCAGGTACGGGCTCGATGCGAACTCCGGAACCTTGGCTGCATCGGCGCGGGCCACCGGATGCGGATCCTCCGCGTTGAGCTTGCCGACGATCTCGGCCGTGTTGAATGCCTTGATGAACTCCCATGCGCCCTGCTTGTTCGCGCTTCTGGCGCTGATGTACCAGCAGGTCCCGGGGCCGCCGATCGTGAACGACGGTCCACCGCTCTCCGTGGGATGGAGCGTATAGCCCACGTTCTTCTCAGTCGCGGCCTTGTCGGCCGACGCCCAGCCACCGTAGACCCAGCCACCCTCGAACAGGAGGGCGAGCTGTCCGTTTCCGAGCTTCTCGCGCATCGCAGTCCACGGCTTGGTCTCGGTGAGGATCTCCTTCGGGCTGAGGCCGTCGTACGCCTTCTGGTAGTAGGCCATGACCTTGCGCGTGGCAGGGCTGTCGCCGATCCACTTGCCGTCCTTGTCCTGGAGCTCACCGCCGTACGCCCACAGCAACGGGACAAAGGCGTGATCGGCGGTGCCGCTGGAGCCGGCCGGTCCGGCGTACAGCGCGTATGGCAGGACGTTCGGCTCATTGGCCGCCTTCACGGCCGCTGCCGCGTCGAGGATGCCCTGGACGTTGGCCGGCTGCCAGTCCGCCGGCAGCCCGGCCTTCTGGAGGTCGTCCTTGCGGTAGTAGAGCCAGCGCATGTCGAGACCATAGGGGATGGCCCAGACACTGTCCTTGTACGTCACTCCGGAGCGGACCGCGTCCGGGTACTGGCTCCAGTCGGGCCACTGGCTGACGTAGTCGTCGAGCGGCTCGATGTAGCTCGCATCCGCCAGTTCGCCGATGAGACTGCCGCCGACATGGAACACATCGGGCGCATCATTGCTGTCGAGGGCCAACAGGAGCTTCGTGTAGTAGTCGTCGTCGCCGATCTTCTGGAGGTCGATCTTGACGTCGGCGCCGGAGAACTGCGCCTTGACTGCAGCTGCGGCCTGCTCGACGTACTTGGGCTTCAGGCCGGCCTCGTCGGGATACGAGACAGTGATGGTCCCCGAAACCGCGCCCCCGCTGGCCGGCGCACTGCCGCCGGTCCCGCCCGCGGGCGCGCTCGCACCCTGCGTCGGCGCGCCGCCGCCGGTGCTCGTCGGGTTGCAGGCGGCAACCACGCCCGATGCGACGGCAACCTGCAGGAAGCGACGCCGCGAGATGAGCTGACGGACGATCTCGTCCACGTGAACCTCCTCGATCTCTTGCGGGCTACGCGGCCGCAATTCGCTGCTCCGATCGGAAAGCGGACCGTCACGGGCGCTGCTGTGGCTCGTGCCGGCACCTCTCAAGGCACCATCGTTCAAACCTCCTGGAGCCAGCTCATTGACACCTCCGCAGCAGCGAGAGCGTCCCGGAAGGCCGCGACCGTGAGCCCCTTCTGGCGCGGCGACGGCCGCGCCAGCGAGGACGACGCGTAGGCGGTCGAGAGGTTCAGGCATTCTTCGACGGGTCTATCGAGGAGGTCAGCCCAGACGAATGCGGCGGTGAAGAGGTCGCCGGCCCCGACCGTGTCCCGCGCATCGACGACGGCAGCCGCTGCCTCGATGACCCGACCGTCGGGCAGCGACGCGACGGCGCCATTCGCGCCTCGCGTCACGATCACGGCGCAGCCACGCGCGGCGAGCTCCGCCCCGGCTTCGAGCGTGTCAGTGAGGCCCGTGAGGTTCCGCGCCTCCCGTTCGTTCACGAAGAGTGCGCGCAGCTCGGTCAGCCGCCTGGGACCGTCCTCGAGGAGGATCGCGACCTGCGGATCACCGACGACGCCGAAGATCCGAGGTGCATTCGGCATGCGCCCCGGAAGCGGCAGGTTGATGACCACCGCCCGTGGAGACAGCGCGGTGATCGCATCGAGATCGACGTCCGCCTCGGATCTCACCGTCACGAATGCGCGATCGCCGTCGAGCGGCAGGCCCACCGAGAGCGAGGTCGAGCTGGTCGCCTCTCCGATCCAGGGGATCCCCGCATCCGCCATCAGCTCCTGCAGCAACCGCCCGGCCGGGTCGGCACCCTTCGGAGAGCAGACGACGGCGTCGAGGCCGAGCTGGCGCAGGGCGAAGGCGACATTGGCCATGGCTCCCGGGACGATGACGACCTCGGAGGCGAGGACCTCCTCGCCGACCCCGGGAATCGCGGGAAGGCCGCGGAAGACGATGTCGAGAAACGGGGCCCCGGCGCACACGACGTCGACGGTCATCGAAGGGCCTCGGCGAGCTGGGGCTGAGCGATCAGGTGTCGCCTGAGGATCCGCTCGGCGACCTCGGCCGATGGCACCAGCGGGTGCAGTGCGAGCGCATGAACCGCCATTCGCCGCGATCCTGAGAGGGCCGCCTCGATCGCTGCCCGCTCCGCCGCACGCACGGCCAGGATCAACGCCTGCGCCTCCATCGGCACCGAGCCGATCGCGACGGGGACCGCCCCGCCACGTCCGACAACACAGGGGACCTCGACGACCGCTTCCTCGTCGAGGAACGGGAGGCTCGATCGATTGGCGACGTTGAGGATCAGGACCGTGGTTCCGTCGCCGTTGAGGGCGTCGACGAGATCGAGCGATAACCGGCCGTAACCGCCGGGCTCACGGGCGGCCGCGACGCTGCTGAGGTCATCATCTCGACCCGTCCAGGCCTCCTCCATGTAGCGCCGCTCACGCTCCGCGATGGTCGCCTCCCAGTCCGCGAGGGCGCTGGTCGGCGTGCCTTCACCCGCGTAGAACGCGGCCTGTTGGTCCTGAAGAAACTCGGCCCTCACTCGACCGGAGCGCATCCCGGCGAGGGCTTCGGTCGCGAAGTCGTAGTAGTAGAGGTATTCGTTCGGGATCATTCCGACCGAGCGCAGCCAGTCCGGACCGAACAGGCGGCCCTCCTCGATGGACGTCATGCGCTCGTCGTCCGCCAGGAGACCCGGAAGGACGTCGTGGCCGTGATCGAGCACCGCCCGTAGCCAACCGAGGTGGTTGATCCCGAAGTAGTCGAACCATAGGGCGTCGGGATCCCGATCGAGGGCGGCCGCCACTCGACGACAGAGACCTTGCGGCGCATCACAGATCCCGATCGCTCGGTCGCCGAGGACCCGTCGTGCCGCCTCGGTGACCAGCCCGACCGGGTTGGTGAAGTTGATGAACGTCGCCCCAGGCGCGCGACGAGACACGACCTCGGCGATCGCGGTGATCACCGGTACCGTGCGAAGCGCGAACGTGATCCCGCCCGCGCCTGTGGTCTCCTGACCGATCACGCCTTCGGCCAGGGCCGCCGTCTCATCGAGCAGGCGACCGGCAATCCCGCCGACCCGGACGGCGCAATAGACGATGTCCGCGCCGTCGACGGCGTCTTCGAGTCGGGTGGTCGCTCGGACCGGAACGCTGCGACCGAGCCTCTCGTCGAGCCCGGCCATCACCGTGGCGATTCGGTCCAGGCGGCCCCGATCGACGTCATACAATACGACCTCGTCGAAGCGGGTTCGTGTATGACCTTCGGCCAGCGCTCGATAGATGGCCGGGGTCCGGAATCCGCCGCCACCGAGCACGGCCAACTTCATGCGAAGATTGAACCAAAAGTGAACCAGTCCTGTCAACCGAATTCGCGACGCGCTCGGCGGACCGACGCCGGCGGCCGTGACCTTGCGTACGTCCGCGTGATGCGCAGGCTCGAGACGGACATCGCAACCGGGCGATTGACACCCGGTGAGCGGCTGGCGCCCGAGCGCCAGCTCGGGGCCCGCTTGGAGGTTGCTCGGAACACCCTGCGTCGCGCGCTCGCCGATCTGGCCGCGCGGGGCCTTCTCGTGTCACGCGATCGCTCGGGGTGGTTCGTCAACGGGGGCGCCGTCACCATCGAAACGGTCAGTGGTCCGCAGGGCCTGACAGATTGGGCCGCGATCCACGGCTTGGCCGTGTCGTCGAAGGTGTGCAATGCGCGGATTCGGCCGGCCCGCGAGGCGGAGGCCAGGGCGCTCCGTGTTCCGCTCGACAGCGAAGTCTTCGAGCTCGAGCGTGTCCGGATCGTCGAAGGTGTGCCACTGTCCCTCGACCAGTCGGTCCTGGCTCCGCGGCTTGCCACGTCGCTGGCGCACGTCGACTTCTCGGGCGCATCGCTGTATCAGACGCTCCGAACGGCCAATGGGATCGAGCCGTCCCGGGCCGAATGCATGCTCCGCGCCGTCATCGCCGATCGACGCTCGGCAGAGCTTCTCGAACTGACTGTTGGAGATCCGCTCCTCGAGCTGTCCGAGACCGTGTTCGATCAGTACGGCGAGCCGTTCGAGATCGCGCTACACCTCAACCGCGGCGATCGGTATGCCTTCCGGACCACGGTCGTGGCGGGTGGCGTCTGGGAGCGGCCAGCGAGCTGACTCCGGCGGCCAGCGCAGACCTCGTTCTCCTCGATCCGAGACGAGGCGCCCTTGAGGACGAAGATGCCGCCGTCGGCGGGCCCCCACGGTCGCCGTTGATTGCTACGCGGAAGGTCGCCGAATCGGGGTCTGGGCACCCAACCTTCGTCTCGCGTGAGTCGCTCGTCGCGGAGTTCGCTGTCTCGCCCGAGGCAAACGGGCTGGAGCCAATAGACGGCGGGCCGGCGACCGACCTCGCCCGCTGGTTCATCGACTTCGCGTGCGACTATGGCGCTGGCGACCCCCTTCGGTGGAGCCCGATCGCCGTCGAGATCATTCTCGGAGACTGGTTGCCGCGGAAGGCGATCCTCGACCCAGGCGAGATCGCGGTCCTGCCAGACGTACTGCGTCGGTTCGTACGCTTTTCGGCACGCCGAAAGGGACTGGCTCAAGAGGTGGCCGCCGAGACACTGGAGGCCGTGGACCAGTTCACGCCGGCCTTCACCAACGGGATGGCCGATGAGGAGCGGGCGCGACCGGCGAAGGAGATCGCGATGGCACTCAAGACCGCGGGGATCGACCCGACAGACGAGGCCGCGATCCAGCGCTGGATGGACGAACGCAACGAGAACGTTCGTGCGAGCCGGGACCGGCCCAGGAATGATCTCGCGTCGTGGTAGGCTGTGGACCACAGGATCACTGTGGAGCTGGAGATGACACGAGCCAACCTGACACTGCAACTTGACGCCGAAGTCATCAGGCGCGCACGGATCGTGGCGGCAAAACGAGGGACGTCGGTCAGCGCCCTCGCGGCGGCGCAGCTGACCGATCTCGTGGATGAGGAGGAGCTGGCCGAGCTGGCCCGAGAACGTGCGGAGGCGATCCTGAAGAAGGCCGCTCCCCGCGGGGGCAGGACCTGGACGCGCGACGACCTGCACGATCGCCAGGCACTTCGGAGCCGATGACAACCGAAGGGCGGACATTCGTCGACAGCAATGTCCTGCTCTACGCCCACGACGCCAGCGAGACCGAGAAGCGGCCGATCGCCCGGGCTCTGCTCGAGGATTTGTGGGCAAGCCGCTCCGGAGTGGTCAGCACCCAGGTTCTGCAGGAGTTCTATGTCGTCGCCACCCGCAAGTTCGCGCCGCCGATGAGCCGGCAGGAGGCACGTGAGATCGTCGCCCTCTATGCGACCTGGCCCGTCGTCCAGATCGACGTCGGGCTGATCCTCGACGCGGCATCTGTCGAGGAGCGGTTCCAGTTGTCGTTCGGGGATGCCCTGATCGTGGAAGCCGCGCGACGTGGCGGGGCGATGCGCCTCGCCACCGAGGACCTCCAGAGTGGAAGCGAGATCGCCGGGGTCGCGATCGAGAACCCCTTCGCCGCGGTCAGCTGAGCCAAATCGGCGGGTTCGAATCCCGTCTCCCGCTCCAGCTCCCCTGATCCGCCGCGCCGCCACAGGCCCTCTCGGAGGGTGGATGATGGCAGGCGTGGATCTCCCGCCGTCTGGAACGATCACCTTCCTGTTCACGGACATCGAGGGCAGCACGCGCCTCTGGGAGCAGTACCCGGACGGCATGACGGCAGCCCTGGAGCGTCACGACGCCATTCTTCGTGTGGCCATCGAGGAATCGAGCGGGCACGTGGTCAAGACCACCGGCGACGGGATGATGGCCGTCTTCGAACGCGCCGTCGACGCGGTCACGGCGAGCCTGGCCGCCCAACGCGAGCTGGCGATGGAACCATGGGCAGAGACCGGGCCTCTTCGCGCGCGGATGGGCCTGCACGCCGGCCAGGCGGAGCAGCGAGCCGGCGATTACTTCGGCCCAGCCGTCAACCGGACCGCCCGGATCATGGCCGCGGGGCACGGGGGCCAGGTCCTCCTGTCCGCCTCGGCCGGCGTTCTCGCCCAGGAGGGGCTGCCGTCGGGTGCCAGCCTGCTCGACCTCGGCGAGCATCGCCTGAAGGACCTCGGTCGCCCGGAACGTGTCTTCCAGCTCGTCCACCCCGATCTGGCGTCGGGCTTCCCGCCCCTGGCGACCGTTCGACCACCGGGAGCGAATCTGCCTGCCAGAGTCGGCGAGCTTGTCGGGCGTCAAACCGAGCTGCAGCAGATCAAGGCCCGGCTCGGAGATGCGTCGGTTCGGCTGCTCACCCTGGTCGGACCCGGCGGCACCGGCAAGACGACGTTGGCGATCCGGGTCGCCGAGGACCTCTCGCCGGGCTTCCCGGACGGTGCGTCCTTCGTCGACCTGTCCGGCGCTCGCGATACGAACGCGGTCCTCGTGGCGATCGCGCGCGCGATCGGGCTCGAGGAGGTCGTCGATCGCCCGCTGCAGGAGGAGCTCGCCAATCGACTTCGAGATCGCCGGATGCTGCTCGTGCTCGACAACTTCGAGCAGGTGACCCAGTCCGCCGGGGCGGTGGCGCGGCTGTTGCGCGACGCTCCACGGTTGGTCGTGCTGGTCACCAGCCGCGAGGCATTGCACGTCCGGGCCGAACACGTCTACCCGGTCGCGCCGCTCACGTTGCCCCCGGCCGGCTCCGCCCACGCGTCGGCCCAGCAGGTCGGAGGCTTCGAGGCCGTTCAACTCTTCGTCGACCGGGCGCGCGTGGTTCGTCCGGACTTCCAGCTGACCGATGACAACGCCCCGGCCGTCGCCGAGATCTGCCGCCGGTTGGACGGCCTGCCACTCGCAATCGAACTTGCGTCCGCGCGCCTGCGACTCTTCTCCCCCGACGTGCTCCGGGATCGAATCGGCGACCGACTCGGGCTCCTGCGCAGCGGGCCGCGCGATCTTCCCGAGCGACAGCAGACGCTTCGGGCAACGATGGACTGGAGCTACGAGCTTCTCGAACCGGGCGAGCGACGCCTCTTCGAGTTCCTGGCCGTGTTCGCGGATGCGGATGTCATGGCGGTCGAGTCCGTCGCCGCCAGCGTCGACGCAACCGATGGCGTCGACCTCGACGTGCTCGATGGGCTCGCCGGTCTCATTGAGAAGAGCCTGGTCCGCCAGGTCGACGTGCCGGGCGGCGAGCCTCGCGTGACGATGCTCGAAACGATCCGGGAATTCGCGGCCGACCGGCTCGACCGCCGGCCCGACTTCGGTGCCCGTGCCCGCCGCGCCCACGCCAGCTACTTCGCAGACGTGGCGCGCCGATGGCGCGGCGACCTGACCGGCGGCCAGCGCGAGGCCGCGCTCGCCGCGATGACCGCCGACATCGCAAACCTGCGGATCGCATGGGCATATTGGGTGGCCGCGAGCGACATCGAGCAGCTCGACAAGATGGCGGACAGCCTGTTGCTCCTCAATGACGCTCGCGGCTGGTACCTGGATACCGTCGGCCTGACGACCGACATGCTCGCGGTCCTTGGGGCGAGCACTTCGATGCCGCAGAGAGTCGGCCAGGAGATCGCCCTACGAACGAGTCTCGCGCGAGCCCTCATGGCGACCAGGGGGTTCACCCCGGAAGTCGAGGACGCGTTCGCCAGCGCCGTGGAGCTCTTTGAGCGCGGGGGCGACGTGCGCCAGCAGTACTCGGTGCTGCGGGGCCTCGCGAGCCTCTACCAGTTCCGGGCGCAGTTCGAGGAGGCCGCCCGCCTCGGGCGGGAAATCCTCGCGCTCGGCGAGCGCGAGCAGGACCCCAGGATGCTCATCAACGGGCACCTCGTGCTCGGCTCGACGGTCATGTTCATCGACGACCTGCAGGGTGGGCTCGACCACCTCGACACGGCCATCTCGCTGTTCGCCGCCGAGCCAGCACACGCGCGCACGGCGGGAGTCGGAAACGACCCGCGGGTTGCCTGCTTCACGACCTCCGCCTTCGCCCTGTGGCTGCAGGGCTATCCGGATCGCGCGGTCGAGCGCATGAACGCGGCACTGGCCCTCGCGGTCGAGCTGGAGCATCCGTTCACCGCTGCCTACGCCCGCTTTCACTCGGGCTTGCTCCACCTCTGGCGTCGCGAGCCGGACATCGTGCTCGACCGGTCGGTCGGGCTGCTGGAGATCGCCGACGAGCACGACTTCCGGATCTGGACGGCGGCAGGAGGTTGCCTCCTGGGCGCCGCGCAGGTCGGCCTCGGCCGCCTGGAAGAAGGCCTGGCCAGCATCCGCGAAGGGACCGATCGCTACCAGGGGCTCCGATCGCCGCCCGTGTTCTGGCCGATGCTGCTGTTCATCGATGCCGGCGCCAGTCTCGGCGCCGGACGACCCGCCGCGGGTCTCGGTCCGATTGAGGCCGCCACCGAGATCATGAGCCAGGGTCCCGGCACGACCCTGCTGCCCGAGCTCCACCTTCTCAAGGGTGACCTGCTCGCGGCGCTTGGGGCCAAGGATGGGAGCGGCGGCACACGTGCCGAACCGTGGTATCGGCTGGCCTTTGACCGCGCCGGCGCGCTGGACGCGCGGATGACCCAGCTGCGGGCGGCGACGAGGCTGGGTCGACTCCGGCGGGCTGACGGCGATCCGGAAGCCGCAGCGAGCACGCTCGGCCCGGTCTACGCCACGTTCACCGAGGGCTTCGCGACCACGGACCTGCTCGAGGCGCAGGAACTCCTCGCCGCGGTTGCGCCGAGTCGATCGTCCGCAACCTAGCCGGGCTGCCCGACGTGGTCAGGCCTTCGGCAATGGGTCCCCCGTCTTGTGTCCCTCTCCTCGTTCGTGGTCGCGGTCTTCGTGCGGCCCGCATTTGTCTGGAAACGCGCGCATGAGGTGGCGCAGGAGGCGATGGAGCTCCTGCCGCTCCGACTCGCCCAGCACGGACGCAAACGCCGCCTCACGCTTGGCCTGGGTGCCGACAGTGGCATTCCAGGCTGCGTGGCCCGCCTCGGTCGGCTCCACGAGGGTCCCGCGCCGATCGTCCGGATCCGGCAGTCGCCGGATCAGTCCCGCTTTCTCGAGACGATCCAGCCGGTTCGTCATCGCTCCGCTCGAGAGGCGCATGTCCGCGGCGAGCTGCCCTGCCGATCGCTGATACGGCGCGCCATAACTGCGCAGCCGGCCCAACAGGTGGTACGCGCGCCGGTCGAGCGCGTACTCGGCGAGCGTCTCGTCCATGGACCGGTCGAAGCTCTTCGCAAGGCCCTGGATGCGCTCCACGATTCCCTCGGTCAATGGGTCCAGGTCGGGGATCTCGCGGGCCCAGATCGCGAGCACGTCGTCGAGCTGGTCGGTCTCTGGTGTGCGGCGTTCCACGGGGCCGAGTATCTCGCCTGGATAGGACGACGTCAAGTATCATCATCCTAAAGCTCTTGACATCAAACGATCCTTCCGCTAGAGTGGCGCAAGTATTTCGACGCAAAGAGTCTTTAGGTCGAGCATATCGACTCGAAGGCTGCAGCAGGATCGGTGCCATGGTGGGGTCGTACACAGCGTTCGAGGTCGAAGCGGAACGCCGCCGCGAGGTCCTGGCGGACTCGATGCGCGACGTGCGCCGCCATCAGTGGACGGTCGACGGCTCGAGCCGCGAGACCTACCGGCCCACCAACATCCCTGAGGGTCGTGGCCTCGCCGCACTTGCCGCGAGCCTCCTGGGCCGGGTGAGCCAGCGGGTCTGACGTGGGACGGGCGGGGTCAGACCCGAGCCTCTCTGATGGTTGACTGCCTTCGCATCAGGGCGCGCCGATCCGTCATCATCCGGGCGATGGATGCGGGCTTGGACACGTGAGCACCACAGGCTCGGACGTCATCGTGATCGGTGGCGGCATCGTCGGCACGGCGG
>Ga0153916_10002259_pt1 | contig 14157 bp, 13 predicted proteins | sample Opewatmetagenome_FD_109642 | JGI IMG/M metagenome (GOLD analysis project Ga0153916, IMG submission 109642) | Freshwater wetland microbial communities from Ohio, USA - Open water 3 Core 3 Depth 4 metaG | ecosystem: Environmental > Aquatic > Freshwater > Wetlands | place: USA: Ohio, Lake Erie...
TCCTCGATGAGGCTCGGCCGATCCGGACGCTTCGACATCACCGCGTCCCACAGCAGCGCGTCGTTGTTCCACCACGTGTGCGTGCCGGTGAAATCCACCGCGTCGCCGAACAGCAGCGGGTTGGGCCGCTCGCCCGCGCCGCCCTCGTCTTGCCCGACGGTGATCAGTTGCGCGGCGTTGCCGTTGGCGCGGATGGCGGAACTCATGTCCCTGACCCATCGCCTGAACGCGTCCTGCGCGAAGCGCCTGTAGTCGGCCGCCTTGTTCGGCCGCGCGAGGCCGAACAGGTTCCTGTCGCCGAAATCCTGGAGCGAGGGCAGCTTCAGCCCTTCGCCCGGCACCGAGTTCCAGCGTTCGTGCAGGAGCGCTTCGCGCGCGGCGTCATCGGGAGCCGCGACGGTCTCGCGCAGCCACGCCTCCCACGCTGCCTGCTCGTCGGCATCGTAGTTCGGCCGACACTGCCACAGCCGAGCCGGCGAGCTGAACGACGGCTCGTTGATCAGGTCCCAGATGATGTCGTTCGCGCCCGCGAGCCGGCTGGCGATCGTGCCGGCGAACCGTCGCTGCGCGTCGAGCGCGCGTGGATCGAAATACGGATTGCGGCCTCCCCACGTGGGAGGCGTGAACGCGAAGAGGTTGAAGATGATCGGGATCTCGTGCTGCCGCGCGGTCAGCAGGAACACCTCGAGGGCGCGAAGCACCGCCTCGGTCGGACGGCCGTCGCTCTCCGAGTGCAGCGTCCACCCCGTCCAGATGCCGGTGCGCACCAGGTTCACGCCGGCGAGCGACATCGCCGAGAAGTCGCGCTCCCAGATCCACGGGTTCGGTTCGAGCAGGAACCGTCGATGGACGTCCGAGGCCATGTAGGTGGTGCCCGCGACCGGGAACGGAACGCCGTCGCGCGTGAAGTAGTCGCGCCCGGCTGCGATCGCGCGCCCGCCCCGCAGCGCCGCCTCGTCGTAGATCCAGAATCCGCTCGTCGCCCGGCCGGCTGGCTGCGCAGAACCCACCGTTCGTCCTGAGCGGGCGGGGTCCCCGGCGCGGCAGCCGCGCTGGGGTGCCCCTGTCGAAGGACGAACCGCCGAGTCAGATGGCACCGGCACCGACGCTTTCAGTTGATAGAGGCCGCGAGGCAAGCCGGCCGAATCGATCGGCAACGTGATCTCGGCAGATGCCAGAGGACCGGAGACGGCCAGCCGTGCCGGCGTGGAAGCCACGAGCCGTCCCGCCTTGTCGAGGAGCTGAACGTCGGCGTGCACATCGGCGTCGGGGGTCCTTCCGGGGCGCCGCAACGAAACGGTCACCTCGATCGCTTCGCCCGGGTGGAAGCCCGCGTAGCGCGGCTGCACGGTGAGCTCCGCAGGGCCCGCGGCCGCGCGCGCAACCAGCGCCGCGACCGACCGAGGCGACACGCCGAGATCGCCGGTCGCGAGAACCCATCGCCCGCCGGCGAACCGGCCTTCCAGACGATCGATCTGCACCAGCGGCGCCGCGACGGGCAGTTGGCCGGTGCCGAATCCGTGTACGAGCGGAACCAGCCGCGCCTCTCGCGGCCCGTCCGATCCGTCCTCGTCGCGAAACGTCTTCGTCGTCGTGAAGCGGACGACGAGCTCGAAGATGCGTTCGGCGCGGGCCTCGCCGGCAAGCGACACCGACACCGCGTCATCCTCTTCGACCGCCCGGAACTTCAGCGACGAGCCGGTGACCGGGAATGCCTGCACGATCCCCAGCTGCTTGTGGTAGCTGGTCGTCCGCATCGCCGCGCGCCAGCCGTCCTTCTCGCGAACCACCGGAACGGCAAACGGCACGCCGCCGAGGTTCACGAAGCTGCCGCCGTCCGAGAGGAACCGGAAGATCGAGCGCCACGCGCTCTGCGGAAACGCCGATCCGAACGGCAGCACGAGCACGTCCACGCGCTCCGCGTCGAGAGCCTGCTGCAGCGCAGCCGAATCGAGGACCGAGACATCGAGGCCGGCCAGCGCGGGGCGGAGGTCTGCGACATCGGGAGCGGCTGTGTCCATTGCGGGAAAGCCGGGCTCGAAGAAGACGGCGATGCGGGTGGCGTCGGAGGTGCGCGCGGGGTTCCGGGCCCGGCGTACCGCCGCCGATGCCGGAACGACGACGGTAAGGCACAGCAACAGCGCGCCGCCGAACGCGAGTCCCCTTCTCATGGTCGGCCCCTATCCTTACCAGCGGTTTCATGACGCACGGTAGGGCGAGGCTTCAGCCTTGCCAAGCGGCGAGGCTTCAGCCTTGCCAAGCGGCGAGGCTTCAGCCTTGCCAACCGGCGGGTCTCGGCAACCCTGAAGGATCGCCCTGCCAGAGAGCAGGTCATAGAACCGGATTTACGCTCCCGCGGCCGCGATCACGCGCGCCACGTAGCTGTCCTGCAGCAGGTCGAGCGTGTATTCGGGCGGCCGCAGCGTCCCGCCCATGAAGACGCGCGGATTCCGGAATCGCATCCGGCCCTCGACCGGTTCGGCGCCCGCGAAGTGCATTTCGGTCGCAGGCACTCTCGCGCGGATGCGGGCGATGTTGCGGTCGGTGATGCCGCCGCCCGGCACGATGATGATGCGGCCCCCCGCGCGCCTAAACAGTTCGGCGATGAGGTCCAGTCCCTCGAGCACCGACGGCTCCTGGCCGGACGTGAGCACGCGATCGACGCCGAGACCGACGAGCGTGCCGAGCGCCGCGAACGGATCGCGCGTCATGTCGAAGGCGCGATGGAACGTCACGGCCAGCGGCCTCGCTTCGTCGATCAGGCGCCGCGTGCGCTCGACGTCCACGTCGCCATCGGGCGTCAGGATCCCGAACACCACGCCGTTGGCGCCCGCGTCTTTCGCCATGCGCACGTCGTGCACCATTGCCGCGAACTCGGCCTCGGCGTAGCAGAAGTCGCCGCCGCGCGGCCTGACCATCGTCATGACGGCGACGCGCAGCCGCTCGCGCGCCACCTTCAGTACGCCGTAGCTCGGCGTCAGGCCGCCTTCGAGCAGGTCGCTGCACAGCTCGACGCGATCGGCACCGCCACGTTCGGCGGCCAGTGCCGAGTCGATGGAATCCACACACACTTCGAAGATCGGTCGGGACACGGGCTCCTCCGGACGGGCGGATCTTACCGCCAAATGCGTCGGCAAGAAGACAGTAGACAGTAGCCAGTAGTCAGTAGCCAGTAGAAGGCGTTTGAGGCTACCGTCTGCTGTGTACTGGCTACTGTCTACTGTCTTCTGTGCACTGACACGAGCCACGCCCCGCATTGACCCGCGCGCCGGGCGGCTCGCGGCAGCCGGCAGCTTCTGGCCGGTTTCAGCGAATCTGTCAAAGTAGTATTACGCGGCTCCGCGTGAGTGATCCCGACGGAAGGCGGGGAGCAGGAGCGCCCCTGTTGCGAGCAGCAGCACAGCCCCGAGGAGCCCCTTCAAGAGATCACTATCCACACGGGGCAACAGGGCCGTGCCGGCGAGCACACCGGCCAACGATCCGGCCCCCATGGCAAGGGCGATCCGCAGCGCCCAATCGGGGAGATAGCCGAGCTGCCGGTATGTGAACGCGCCCGCGGCCACGGTGGGGATGGAAGCAAAGAGGGACAGCGTGCCGGCGATCCTCACGTCGTACCCGAAGAGGTACATGAGAGCCGGAATCCGCATCTCACCGCCCGCGACGCCAAGGGCGGCCGCGAGAGCGGCGATGACGAAGCCACCCACAAGGGCGAGGACTGCTCGCATCGCCCCGCCTGGCGTCAGGAGGTGGACTTCGGTTTGCGTCAACGCCTCAATGATCATCCAGGCACCAACCGCCAGCAGATAGCCGACAACCACACGGAGGAGCCCACGCGACGGGAACCTGTGGGTGTATCGGGCACCGACTAGTGCCCCCATCATCGAGGCAACTGTCAGGAGGCCTGCTATGCTGAGCTGGTCTGAACTCCAGGTGTGTTGTCCCCAGCGGCGGGCAAAAGACAGCGCGACGGTCAAGAAGCCGACGACCAGGTTCACGCTTGCAGCGGTTTTGACGTCCTGCCGGAGGAGGTAGAGCAGGACGGGTATCCGGAACTCGCCACCGCCCACTCCGATCAGGCCCGCCGCCGCGCCCAAGATGACGCCGGCGACGACACTGACGGGCACGGCGAGGGGCCGCGGTCCAACATGCCCTTCCCGCGACAGCAGTATACGCATGTCAGGTTGGCGGATCGTCAGCACGAATCCGGCGGAGGGTCTCCAGGATTGCCTTGGAGACTTCACGGGGTCGACCGAATTGCGGGTAGTGGCCCGCCTCCTCTCCCAGGATTACATGCGCGCTCTCTTGACTGAGGCGCGTCAGTTCTTCCTGGAGGCTGAGCCAGCTCGCGCGCACTCGCCGGCTCTCCTCCGCGCTTAGGCCCGCAACAGGGCGCCCCTGATCGGTGCGGGGCCGGACTGACACCACTGTCAGCGGAATGGCTCCGAGGTGCGTCACCGCGCCAGCCTGCTGCAGAGAACGGGCTCGTTGCCGCCGTTCATCAAACCACGCGAGCGAGGAGATGGGCAGGAACGCGTGCTGAGCGTCATAGACCTCCTTTGGCATGGCGCCTGGTTTGGGACTCCTCATTCGACGACTGAGCCCCAGTCGACTGGCGGCAGCCGCGATAGGTCTCATCCAGACAGGCGGCTCCGAGTCTGATCCAATCCCGGTGCCAAGCCGAGCGACCTGGTCTGGGTGGGCAGACTCCACCAGTACCACGCCCGCCACGAAGTCGGGATAGCGCCCGGCGAAGACGCGCACGTACGCCCCTCCAACTCCGTGCCCGACGAGCAGGAACGGCGCTCGTTCCCCCGCCCTTCGCATCAGCTCCCGGAGTCCCTCCGCGATGCGCTCTGCATCGCTCACACCGGGCCCTGGATCACTCCACATGACGCCCGCTCGATCGTAAACGCATGCCCGGGTCTCCGCGGCAACATCCGCGTGCACCAAGGTCCAGCTGAGCGAACCCAGCGCGTCCAGGTCTGATTCGAAGATGACCGTCGGACGCCCCTCGCCGACGCAGTGCAGATGGAGCCGATGAGTTCCCACGGAGACGAGCCGGCGAGGAGGAGGGAATGCCGCTCGGGCAGTCCTTCGCGCTCGCTCTTCCTTTGCGAGACCGATCCCCACCAGGAGGACGACGACCGACAGGCCCCAGAGGAGAGCGCGCCGCGCCAAGGTCCAACCCGAGGCTCCGCGCCGCTCATGCATCGGGGTCTACCTCAAACAGCAGCGCTTCATCCGCCGCCAACCTGACGGCCGGCGTTCATCCGCGGCCGCCGGGCGTCAGCGCCTGCGGCCGGTGGGTGCAGCCGCTGGTTAGCCGGGCTACCTCTTCTTCGGCGCCCGCTTCCCCCCACTTTTCCCCCTTGGACTCATCGTTGCCCTCCTTTCCTGTTGCGTCACAAGAACGCGGTCACCAGTGCAGCCACAAGGCTCCCAACGGCGAGCGCCGCGCTCGCCTGCGCCAGACCGAGCCGACGAGCCTTCCTGTCATTTCCGTCGCAATAACATCGGTAGACAAGCCACCGCTGCAGAGAGAGCTCGCGAAGAAAGCAGCGGTGCGGATCCGCGTCCGCGAAGAGCGGCACCGGACCCACGGGCTCCTTGTGTGCCCCGAGGGCGTCAAACAGATCGGCGTCCAGGAATCCCCCGTACTTCGCCACGCGCTGGGCATGGAGAGACAGAAGAACGGTCACAACAAAAAGCCCGATCGAGACGCACCGCCCGACCAGTAAGGCGTGTGAGGGCCTCGCCCCACTGACGCTCGCCGCAGCGATCACAGCCGCTGCGAGGCTCGACAATCCAGTGAGCGCTGCCGCTTTCACGTCCAGAGAAGTCGCTCGCTGTTGCTCCGACAGGCAGAGATTCCAGAACACGTCCGCGAGCTTCTCCAGCGTACGGTCGTCCCTCATCGCATCCAGTTGAGGGAATGCCACGCGACTGATGAACGTCGTCTCCGACTCCGTGAGAACAGCCTCAATCGCCTGTCCCCCGGTGCCAGCCGGTGAAGTCCTAAATAACATCAACTTGCTCGCGACCCTGACGACGAGATGACGGTTAGTGTGAACGTCGCGTCCCTTGCATGGTCCGGCTAAGTTGTCAGTCTGTTGACCGGCCTAAACGGATAATGGCCGCAGCGACGCCCAGAATAATCCGATGCTCAGATCGGGATAAACCGATAACAGCCGACGAAGCCGTCCCATCGCACACACGCTGTCCCCTCGTCGTCCTCGTGCAGATGATGCCGCCGGCGCTCGCCGGTCTCGCGATCGACGTAGTGCCGCGTGGCCGGGAATACCCACTGCCAACCCCACTCCTGTGCGGCGTTCGGGTACTTGCGCCGGAGCGCGTCCGGCAGCGCGACGGCACCCGCGCCAGCAGCCAGGTCCGTTTCGTGCAGGCGTTTCACCCACGCGAGGTGGGTGGCCAACGGTTGCCGGAGCTTGATCGGCAACATCGTCGTGCGATCGTGACGCCCCTTGCCGTCGCGGACGACGAGTTCCTGTAATGGCGCGCGCGAATGGCCTGCCACACGCGAGCAAGGAGTCATGGCGCTGTGTTGCCGCTGCCGCCGACAGATCCGAGGGCCGAAGAAGAATCGCGCATACGATACAGCCGGACGTTGGGGCCAGCAAGACTTTGGTGAAACACCCCTCAGGAAGCGAGCCGCGAGCGCAGGATCTGCCGTGGACCGCGCGCGCAGGTACGCAAGAACAGCAGGGTTCGCCACTCGTCGTCCATGATGACGACCCTGGGGTGTCTTCAGACTCGCGCGTAACTGGTCACGAGAGAAGAACCTGCGCCTGTCCAATCCCGGACGGGCGGCGAACGAGCCCGGCCAACGAGCCGTAGGCCCCGAGCTGAAGCTCGGGGCCTACAGCAGGTACTAATGAAGCTCGGGGCCTACGGGAGGTGCTGGTCTGGACACTGTACTCGTTTTGGTGTACAGTACTTCCGTGACGCCTTTGATTGTCATCGACTTGTCCGTGGACGAGCCGGTCTACGCGCAGATTGCACGGCAGATCCGGGCGCAGATCGCGGCTGGCAGCCTCGCTGCCGGCGCGCTGCTGCCGCCGGTGCGGACAATCGCGTCGGATCTGGGCGTGAACCTGAACACGGTCGCGCGGGCCTATCGAATGCTCGAAGCGGAAGGCTTCGTCGCCATCGAGGAGCGCGAGGGCGTGCGCGTGCTCGCTCCCGCGCGCCGGGCGGATCGCAGCGCCCTCGACACGCTCGGTGAGGAACTCACCGTGCTGCTGGCGCGGATGCGGCAGGCGGGGCTCAGCCCGGCGGACATTCGTAAGCGCGTGGAGCGGGAACTGGGGCAGATTGGGAAGGCGTAAGGCGGGGGGCGTTAGGCGGCAGGGTGGAGATCCGAAGTCCGGCCTTCGCTCGTCTTCGCGAGCTACGGCCAGGCAAGCCTGAACGCCAGTGAGGGCTGTCCGAAGGTGCGAAGCATGAGCACGACCGTTTTCTTCGTCATCGCGCTCGTCGAAACCGTGTTCGTGGGCGGGATGTTCCTGCTCTACCCGCGCTTCGCCCGGCGCGGCCTGCTGTTCGGGGTGTACGTCGGCGAAGCCGCATGGAGCAGCCACGAGGCGCGCGAGATCACGCAGTCCTGGTACCGCGCCATGATCGCCTGGCTCGTCATCGTGTTGCTCGCGGCCACCGGATTGTCCCGGGTCGTACCGAAGCCGATTCTCATCGGTCCGCTTCCGCTGGTGCTCGCGGCCGGCTTCGTCGTGCTGTACCTGCGCGCCTACTTCCAGGCACGGCAGTTCGCGGTCCAGACGACGCCACCCGCGGTGGCCATCGTCGAGACGCGCCCGGAAGAGTTCCCGGTGCTTCCGTTTGTCGCGCTCGTTGCGGGTCTCATCGGCGGCAGCATCGCGGTTGCCTACGCCGCCATTCACTACCCGGACCTCCCTGCGCGCGTCCCGACCCACTTCGGCGTGAGCGGCGCCCCGGACGCCTGGCGGCCGAAGAGCTTCTCGAGCGTGATGCTCCTGCCGCTGTTGACGCTTCTCGCGGGCGTCGGCATGGGCGTCATTTCGATCTTCACGGCGCATGCGAAACGCGCCGTCCGCTATCCGTACACCGAGATCTCCCTGCAGGCACAGATGCGGTTCCGCCGCGCCGTCACCCGGATGATCTCCACGGTCTCGCTGCTCGTCGCCGTGATGCTGACGCTGATGAGCATCGCGAGCATTCGCGTCGGCCTCGGCCTCGAACGCGGTATTCCCTGGCCGATCCTCGCCATCACCGGCGTGATCGTCGTGGTCGCGATCGGCGGCAGCCTCTACATCGGGTTGCGGTACGGCCAAGGCGGCGCGCGCATCGAGCGCCAGGCTGCCGGCGCCGCCCTCACCAACGGTCTGGCCGACAATCGCAACTGGGTGCTCGGCCACTTCTACGTCAACCGTGACGATCCTTCGTTCCTGGTCGAAGATCGCTTCGGCCTCGGCTACACGCTGAACTTCGGCAACTGGAAGGCGGTTGCCGTGTTTGGCGGCTTCATCGGCGCGCTCCTCGCTCTGATCGCGGCTGCCGTCATCTTCGGATAGCACTGCAAGGGTTTAGGCTTTGGGCTCTGGCGAAGGATTCCGACGCCCGGCCCGACTAACCGGACAGAAGGTGCATGGCTCGGTTCCCGGAGGATCTGAAGCTCGCGCGAGAAGTGGCCGCCGGAAACGAGGCGGCGGTCGCGTGCTTCTACGAACGCCACGCCGACGCGCTTTTCGCGTTCATCCTTCATCTCGGCGGCGCCGGCCGGCAGGACGCCGAGGACCTCTGGCAGGAATCGCTGCTCGCCGGGCTCAAGAGCATCAACACCTACCGCGGCGACAGCGCGCTGTTCACCTGGTTCTGTTCGATTGCGCGCCACAAGAACCTCGACGGCCTGCGAAAGCCGTCGCTCGAGCACGAGCGGGCGCTCGATACGAACCAGGCGGAACTTCTCGGGCTCATCGACGGCGCGCCGCTGCCCGACGACCTGCTGCTCGGTCAGGACACGAAGGTTCGGGTCGTCTTGGCGCTCGCGACGCTTCCCGACCAGTACCGACGGGCACTCGTGGCGCGATATGCGGACGACCGGACGGTCGAAGAGGTGGCCGCGATGCTCGGCCGCAGCTACAAGGCCACCGAGTCGTTGCTGTCGAGGGCACGGGAGGAGTTCAAAAGAGTGATTGCGTCCGAAGTCCGAAGCCCGAAGCCCGGAGCCTGAAGCCGCGAACCCGGAGCCTGGAGCCCGACATCGGACACGGCCTCTCGGACGTTGCGGGGTGGAACCCATGCGGACGGACAACGACTGGCAGGAACAGAACATCGCGCGCCTGCTGAAGGCGAGCTTTGATCGATCGGTGCGGCCCGACCCGGAGCTGCGCTCGCGGGCCTGGCGTCACCTGCTCGCCGAGGCCCGACAGATGCGCCCGGAACCCTCGTTTCCCGATCGCGCGATCTTCCTGCTCGCCGCGGGCTTGCTGCTGCTGGCGGTCACGCTCGGCCTGCGCGCCGTGCGAGACACGGACGCCGCCGTCACTGTGCCGCTCGTTGTCGCCGCCTGCGGCGTCGGCATGAACGTGATGATGGCGCCCGTGGCCGCGGTACTCATCGTGTGGCGGAGGAATCATGCCTGATCGATTCACGCGAACGCTGCCCGCCGTCGCCGTCGTTGGCCTCGTTCTCGCCCTCGTCTTCTTCGTCCTCGGCACTGGCGTACGCAGCCGAACGCTGTTGGACACGGGCGAGACGCGAGCGCCGGTCGAACGCGCCGTGCAGAAGGTCGTGAGCCTGCAGCCGTCGAGTCTCGATGATCCGGCGTTCAGGGAAGCGGTGAGCGATCTGCAGCGCGCGCCGTATGTCGCCACCGTGTGGCTCTTCTCTCCGGACGGCCGCATCGTGCATGCGGCAGGCAGCACGGCCGCGAGCGCGGCGGCGGGAAACGTCGTTGACCTCGCCACTGCTGAAGGGCGGCGTGTCGCGGAGAGCCTGGCGGGCGTGCTCTCCGACGACCAGCGCCGGCTGGTGCTGGCGGCATCGACCATCCAGCGCGAAGGCGAACACAACGACGTGTATCGCCACCTCGTGCGCGTGATTCGCGGACGCGACGGAGCCGCGACGGCGATTGTCGGCATTGCGTACGACGTCTCTCCCGCGCTCGCGCGGCCTGTCTCGATCGGCTACGCCGCAAGCGTGCTCGCGTTTTTCGCCGGCATCGCCGCCTACTGGTTCTCGCTGCCGTTGTGGGTGTTTCTCGACGGCCGGGCGAGGGGCGAACGCGCGGCGGTCTGGGCGGGATTCGTGCTCGTGGGAAACCTGGTGGCGCTGGCGGCGTATCTGCTGACGCGGGCGCCGCGGCGCACGGTTGAAGCGTAGCCCGCTCGGACGCTTTCTTCCATCTCACTCAGGCCGACGCGAGCTTGGCCCCTGCGATCGATCCGGACCCGCAGGCGCGGTCCCTGGTCCGCGCTGGCCACGCTCGAACGCGCCGACATCCTGGAAGTAGCGCAGCACGATCGGCGCTTGGGCGGGGTTCGTGTAGACCTCCGCCACCGGGTTCTCGATCAGACGGACGATGACGGCAGCCACTTCGTCGGCAGACTGCACGCCCGTCGCGAACGCGCCCGGTCGCGGGGGCGGCGTGCCGCCGAGCGCATTGCGCTGGAAGTCCGTGGTGACGACACCGGGGAGAACGAGAGACACGTGAATGCCCGGATGGCTCTCCGCGAGATCCGCGCGCAGGTTCGAGGTCAGCGCGTTCAAGGCCGCTTTGGCGGCGCTGTAGGCCGAGCGAAACGAGAGGAACGGGACGCGGCTGAGGAACGATGAGATGTTGATGATGTGGCCGGTCCCGCGCTCCATCAAGTGCGGCGCGATCGCCTGCATGCCGTAGAGCGCCGACTTGACGTTCACCGCCATCATCTCGTCGAGGTCTTCGTCGGTCAGGTCCAGCACCTTCCTGCCGATTCCGCGGCCGGCGTTGTTCACCCACACGTCCACCTGGCCGAACGTTTCGAGCGCGCGATCGCGCACGCGATCGACGTCCGCGCGCCGGGTCACGTCGGCAGTGACTGCGATGGTCTGTGCACTCGCGGCCTGAGCCGCTCGCCGCGCCACCTCGTTCAGCTCCTTCTCACGCCTCGCGGCAAGAACCAGCCGATGCCCCTGCTGCCCAAGTTGCATGGCGAGCGCGGCGCCGATGCCGCCGCTCGCGCCGGTGATGACGATTACCTTTGACATGATGTGCCGTCCTGATCCCTGATCCCTGATCCCTGACCCCTGACCCCTGACCCCTGACCCCGACAGCGTCAGCTCCACTACGCCTTCCGTCTTTCGATTTCCGCCGCCGCGCGACCGCGTAGCTCCTTGACGTCCACGACCGTCTCGACCACCGTCGTCATGCTCTCGCGCCGGCTTGCCGGCATGATCTCGCGCACGCGGACGATGTCGCGCAGGCGAGCGACGCGGCCAAGCGACTGCGCGTCGAATGCGCGCGCGGACTGACCGAGCAGGCGATTGAGCAGGTGCGCCGCCCGGTCGGCACGCTCGGCCTCCTCGTCACCTGCCACGCGGCGTACGTCGGCGCGCTCGGTCGCGAGCAGCTCGCCCTGCTCGAGCAGGTCCAGGAGCGGCGAAGCGGCCGGCGCACCGATCCGCAACACGATGTCGGGCGCCGCCGCACGCGCCGTTTCGTGAACGGCACACGCGAGAGGCCCGACCGCCGCGGCGCCGATCTGCACCAGCGCGTCGGAAGCCGCCTGCCGGACCGCCGCGTCGTTGTCCTGCAGCGAGAGCAGCAACGGCTTGACTGCGGCCGGGCGTGACGTCCGGCCGAGCGCCTCGACGACCGCCTTGCGCACCGCGGGGGATTTGTCGGTCAACAACGCCGCGAGCGGCTCGACCGCCGCTTCGCCTTCCGCCGCGGCCGCCTGGTACTCGCCGCTGAGAATCGCGCGAAGCGCCCGCTGCGCCGGCGTGGCCGGCTGCCACTGGAGATCCTTCAGCGCCGCTGCCGCCAGCTGCCGGAGCTCGCGATCGTGACCTTCGAACACCGCCAGCAGCGCGTCAATCGCTTCGGTGGACGCCTGCCTGGCAAGCGCGTGCACGGCCGCCTCGCGCACGCCGCGATCCGTGTCGCGCGTCAGATGTTCGAGCGCCCGCGCGGCCTCGGCGTCTTTCATGTCGGCCACTGCGTCGATCGCGCTGCGCCGGGTGGCGGGGTCCCGGTGTTCGAGCGCCGCGGACAGCGATCCGATCGAACCGGCCGCGGCGCTTCTCGCGAGCGCGCGCACGGCGAGCTGGCGGACGCTCGATCGGCCGTCCTGCAGCGCCGCAACCAGCGTCCGCTCGGCGTCGGCGCCGCCCATGCCGCCAAGCGCCGCAACCGCCGCTTCACGCGCCTTCGTGTTCCTGCCTTTCGCGAGCTGCAGCAGCGCGGGCATCGCCTCTGTGCCAATTCCCTGGAACGCCTTCGCTGCCGCGTCCCGCACGGCGGTCGCCGCGGGCTCTCCCAGCTTCTCGACTTCTTTCAGTCCCGCGGTCATCGCGTCGAGCGCACGAGCGTCCGCGACCCGGCCGAGCGACTCGTACGCCGCCGCTCGCACGCTGCCGTCGGCGTCCTTGACGAGATCGAGCAGCAGCGCCACCTGACGAGGGATGGGACCGCTGCGATCCGCGCTGCGCCCCCCTGCGCCGAGCTTCTCGGCCGCGCGTTTCCGCGCGCCGGCGTCCTTCGACCTCGCCTGCCGGGCAATCAGGAAGAACATGCGACGATAATCGTTCGACTTCGGGGGGTAAGGCAAGAGGGCCGAGTGGGCTGAGCGGCAGGTGGGGCAGGTGCGGCGGGTGGGGCGGGTGGGGACGCGGGCAGCCAGAAGCCGCACGCCGGACCAGCCGAGCCCCACCGCCGGCGTCAGTCCCTACTTCCCGCCTTTCAGCGTCTGAAGGTACGCGACGAGTGCGTCCACATCTTCGGGCGAGAGCTTCTTGACGGGCATCTTTATTTTCGAAGTCGACTTCGACTTCTCGGCGGCCTCGGTGGGATCGACGATCCATTCGCGGATCCGTTCGGCCGTCAGCTTCGTGCCCACGTCATCGAGCGAGTTCCACTTGAGGCTGTGACACACACCGCACTTCTCGCGCGCGAACACCTTCTGGCCCTGCGCGGCCTTGTCCTGCCCGTAGAGCGGAGCGCAGAACACGATCGCAGCCGTGACGGCGACGACGACCAGTACCAGACGCTTCATACGCTCTCCTCCTTCGCGAAGTCGTGGGCTGCCCTTCGGAGCCCCGTTGCTCGTTTGAAGATGCCCGGTAGGCAAACAACATACCAGCCCTCGCGGTCGAGCTGCAAGAAGCCGGTGCGCAGGACACGCCGCAGACCCGGCCGACACGCCGCACACCCGGCCGATTCCTGCTGCATGCCAGGCAAAACACGGTAGACTTACCCGCGCCCGAACGCGTGACCTCTGGCATTAGGTTGGGTGGTGGTGGCGATCACAGCGGAGGACCTTTCATGAACGTCCGGCGCACCACGGTTGCAGCCATCTTCTTCCTGTCGTTCGTTGCCGTCTCCGCCATCGCCCAATCGAGCACTCAAATCCTGCATCTCTCGATAGGCGACCCGGCACGCAAGGATCGCGAGGTCCCGCTGCAGCTCGACGCCATCACGGATACGAAGACCGGTGAAGCGATCACAGCCGCCCAACTGGTGGGCCGGCTCGCAGGCGTGCGGCTGCTTCTCGTCGGGGAAGAACACACGAACATCGACATCCATCGCATCCAGGCGCGCATCATCGAGGCACTGCAGGCGGCGGGAAGGCGCGTGTTCATCGGCCTCGAGATGTATCCAAGCACGGAGCAGCGCTCGCTCGACGACTGGCGCGACGGCCTGCTGACCGAGGAAGGATTCGTGCGATTGTCGCGCTGGTACGACAACTGGGGCTACAACTGGAACTACTACCGCGACATCTTTCTGTTCGCGCGCGACCATCGGATCCCGATGTACGCGCTGAACGCGCCGCGCGAGGTGGTGGCGGCCGTGCGGCGCAAGGGCTTTGCCAACCTCACGCCCGAGGAAGCCGCCCACATCCCGAAAGACATCGACGTCAGCAACCCGGATCACCTGGCGTTCTTCAAGGCGACCTTCGCCGGCGA
>Ga0153916_10002260_pt1 | contig 14156 bp, 15 predicted proteins | sample Opewatmetagenome_FD_109642 | JGI IMG/M metagenome (GOLD analysis project Ga0153916, IMG submission 109642) | Freshwater wetland microbial communities from Ohio, USA - Open water 3 Core 3 Depth 4 metaG | ecosystem: Environmental > Aquatic > Freshwater > Wetlands | place: USA: Ohio, Lake Erie...
CACCTCGAGGACATCTTCGACAAGTTCGTCCAGGTGAAATTGGCGTCCGAATCGACGCCCGGGAGTGTCGGGCTGGGTCTGGCGATCGCCAAGGAAGTGGTGGAATTGTACGGAGGGAGGATCTGGGCGGAGTCCGAGATCGGGAAGGGGAGCGTCTTCTCGTTCAGCGTGCCGCTGCCGCAGGAAGAGCCTGCAGTGGAGGGAGGGAGCGAGTGACTATGAAAGGATCTATCCTGCTGGTGGACGACGAACAGAATATCCTCCGGACGGTGAAGATCTGCCTCGAGTCTGCCGGATTCGAAGTGGCAGCCTACCTCGATTCCGCGGAGGCGCTGGCTGCGCTGAAGGAACGGACGTTCGACCTCGGGTTCTTCGACCTGAAAATGCAGCCGATCGATGGCCTCCAGCTGCTGCGCGAGGCCCGGCAGTACTCGCCGGAGACAACGGTTGTTCTGATGACCGCGCATGGAAGCGTGGAGACGGCGGTTGAAGCCATGCGACAGGGGGCATACGATTACCTTCAGAAGCCGTTTGAGTTTTCGGAACTCCAGCATTTCGCGGAGAAAGTGTACGAGCACCACAGGCTGCGGCACGAAGTGCGTACGCTGCGGGAAGAACTGGAGCGTCATGGCGGTGGGCCGATCGTGACGCGGAATGAAAAGATGAAGAGTGTGATCAACCTTGCGCTCCAGGTTGCACCAAGCATGATCACCGTGCTGATCGAGGGAGAAAGCGGAACGGGGAAGGAACTTCTGGCGCAGCTGATCCATGCAAACAGCGGGCGGGAGAACATGCCCTTCGTCACCGTCAACTGCAGCGCCCTGGCCGAGACCCTGCTCGAGAGCGAACTTTTCGGCCACGTGAAGGGGGCCTTTACCGGTGCCGTGAAGGACCGCCAGGGGCGTTTCGAAGCTGCCGATGGAGGGACCGTGTTTCTCGACGAAATCGGTGAGGTTCCCGCGTCCGTTCAGGTGAAGCTGCTCCGCTTCCTGCAGAACAGGGAGCTGGAGCGTGTCGGCGAGACACGGTCGATCAAGGTGGACGTGCGCGTTCTTGCCGCAACCAATCGAGATCTTGAGGCAGCGGTCCAGGCAAAAGCATTCCGGGAGGATCTCTTCTACCGGTTGAATGCGGTCCGTCTCAAGCTCCCTCCGCTGCGGGATCGTGCCGAGGATATTCCGCTGCTTGTGCAGCATTTTCTCCGGAAGCACGGGGCGGAGAAGCGCATTGCTCCGGAGGTGCTCGAGATGCTCGCGGTGTACCCGTGGAAGGGGAATGTACGGGAGCTGGAGAACTTCCTGGAGCGTGCGGTGATCCTTGCGCATGGCGAGACACTCGAGTTGCAGCATTTCCCGGAGGAGTTCCGGACGCTGACGGATCCCCAGAAACATCCCCTTTCCCTCGAGGAGGTGGAACGGCAGCAAATCATGAAGGTGCTTCGGATCGCCGGGGATCTGGATGAGGCGGCCAGGATCCTCGGGATTGACCCCGCAACCCTGTGGCGAAAACGGAAGAAATACGGGCTCTAGCCCCCGGGAGGCCTTCCCCGGGGCCCGGCGGTCTTGCATTTTGCAGTTTGCTTGAATATATTGGCACACACCGAGTTACACACCTCTCTCGTCTTCGAAGAGTTCTCGCGTTGCAGACCGCAAGAAGGCGCGAGACTACCAGATTCTACCCGATCCCGCTTACTCGTTCAATCTCAAGAGAGTAACTCCGGTTTCAGTCTGGCCCTGCGAGATGGCACTGCGTTTGAACATGAGGTGGGTGTGAAGCAGTGTCGTTGAGCAGCGATTGTCCGGCCAAACGATGGTATTGATTACTGATACTCTGTCCAGAATCCTTGGAGGTGCCATGTCTGTCAAGACCACAACTCTACACAGCGGCAAGATCGGCGTCATCGATGTGAAGGGGTCCCTTGTGGGGGGCGAGGAGACTGACGCGCTCCGAAGCGCGGTCGCGGATTTCGTTGAGCAGGGGACGAAGAACCTGATCATTGACCTGTCGAAGGTGACGTACCTGAACAGTACCGCCATCGGCGTGCTGGTTTCGGCACACGCGACCTTCAGCAGGAACAAGGGGCACGTGAAGCTGTGCGGCATCAACAAGAACATCAACAACATTTTTGTTATCACCAAGTTGACCCTCGTCTTTGACGTGGTGGAGACCCGTGACGAAGCGGTCAAAGCGTTTGAGCAAACGCTGAACTAGGGTGCTCGCATTGTTCTTTCCCACATCATTCACTAAACCATAGGAGTCACCAATGAAGCAGTCTATTTTCCTCACGATCGCCATCGTCGTGACGGCCGTTGTCGCGATCAGCATCTACCAGTTTGTGCTGGGCAACCCGACAAACTTCAAGAACGGAGAAGTCCGGACCGTTCCCGACAACCTCCTCGGCACAGTGTACACCGGCGGGATCGTTGTGCCGGTCCTGATCACCCTGACCCTGCTTGACCTGACCATCGTCTTTGAGCGGATTTTCTCCCTGCGAAAAGCCCAGGGCCGCCACTCGATTACCGTCTTTCTGAAGAGTGTCCAGAACCACCTCATGGCGGGAAGGATCGACGACGCGGTTAAAGCCTGTGATGTGCAACGCGGCTCGGCGGCGAATATCATTCGCACCGGGCTGGAACGCTACAAACAGATTGCCAGCGACAGGGGGATGGACGCCGACAAAAAGATGGGCGAGACGCAACGCGCCATCGAGGAAGCCACAAGCCTCGAGACACCTCTTCTGGAGCGGAATCTCGTCGCCCTCTCCACGATCGCATCCATTGCCACCATGTGCGGACTGCTGGGGACGACCATCGGTATGATCCGGGCATTCACCGCCCTTGCCCGCGCCGGCGCGCCCGACTCAATCCAGCTTGCAATCGGTATTTCCGAAGCCCTGATCAACACGGCGCTCGGACTCCTGGCGGCCATTATCGGTATCGTCGCATATAACTTCTTTGTGACGAAGGTCGACAACTTCACGTACATGATCGACGAAGCCAGCTACAACGTGGTCCAGATTCTGAACAGCCGTACAAACGCATAAGTCGAACGGAGCACGCTATGCCGAAATTTAAACCACGCCGACAGGGCATCAGGATCGACATGACGCCGCTGGTGGATGTGGCCTTCCTGTTGCTCACGTTCTTCATGCTCACGACGCAGTTCAGGCCGCAGGAGGAAGTCACGATCGTGCTGCCGTCGTCCAATTCCGAATTCAAACTGCCGGAGTCGGACGTGATGACAGTCAACGTCGCAAAAGACGGTCGTCTCTTCCTTGGCGTCGACTCGCAGATTCTCCGTGGGCGGCTGTTTGGCAAGGAGAACGAATTGAAGGCCAGCGTTCATGTCGAAAAGAACCAGCTCGCGAACTACCTTATCCAGGCCCGCACCATGAACCCGAAACTCCGTACAGTGATTAAGGGTGACAAGGAGGCGGACTATGGAACGGTGGAAGATGTCATGGACATCCTTCAGAAAACACAGATTACCAGGTTCAGTCTGGTGACGGACCTGGAACGGTCTACGCCGCAATAAGTATCGTGGAAGGAGAAAGAAACGATGGCTGGTGGAGAAGTAACTGAATCCAGAACGCATGAGAAAAAAGGGAAGAAGCGCAAGAAAGGTCGCCGGCTGGGGATCCGCAATGATCTGACGCCGCTGGTCGATGTTGCGTTCCTGCTGCTGACGTTCTTCATGTTCACAACGACAATGAGTCGGCCGCAGACGATGGAAATCAACCTGCCGCCGGATCCGAACGCAAAGGTGGAGATTGCGGAATCAAATCTCTTGACACTGCGCGTCAACGCAAAGGGCGACGTCTTCTGGAACTACGGGATCGAGTCTCCCAAGAGGATCGAAGGCTCGGCGCTGCGCGCGTTCCTGACGGAAAAGCGCAGCACGAACCCGAAGATGACTGCACTGCTCAAGATCGATCGTGAAGGGAAGTATGAGATGATGGTCAACATGATCGATGATTTCGGGTTCGCGAGAATTGATCGCTTTAGCATTGCTCCGCTCATGGACAATGACAAAGCGCTTATGGCAAAAGTTCAATCGTGACGGAAGGGAGGGAAAACCTATGACTGCAGCAGGTGCGATTAGCCCGAAAGCCCAGTACGGCGCGGTTGAGCTGAAGAAGGTCTACCAGCGGAACTGGTTTGTCGGGTTCATGATCGCGTGCGGGTTGCATCTCGGACTGGTCGGTTCGTATTACCTGGCCGGCGTTCTCCAGGCGGAAGAACCGCCCATGATTACGGTGCGGCTGATGAAGTACTCTGATCTCGGCCCGCCGCCGTCGATAGCAGCGTCCAATACCCCGCCGCCGATTTCGGTTGCGGCACCGACGGCGAAGCCGACCGTCGGCGCGCCAGTCCCCGTGCCGGATGCGGAGGTAAGCCCGGAACAGACCATCGCGACGCAAACGGAAATGAGCCAGCAGGTTGCGCCGCTCGGCGAGGGTGCCGGCGCTGGCGGCGCTGTCCAGATCGAACAGGATATCAGGATCGACGATGATGCTCCTCCGGCGGACTTCGTGCCGGTGGAGAAGGAGCCGGTGGTTGTGAAGAAGGTCGAGCCGAAGTATCCCGAACTGGCAATGCGCGCCGGACTCGAAGGGAAGGTCTATGTGAAGATCTGGGTGGACAAGGAAGGCAAGCCGCGCCAGGTTGTTGTGATGAAGAGCGACGCCGAAATCTTCAACGAACCGGCGGTGGAAGCGGCGAAACAGTTTGTCTTCACGCCCGCCTATATGAACAACGGTCCGGTGGCTGTCTGGGTGTCAGTGCCGTTTAACTTCAAGCTGAAAGACAGAAAATAGGGCCGCGCTCGTAGCGTGCCCCGCACCCCCGGGGGAGGTGTTCGGTGCCTCCCCCGGCTGGGGTGCGCGAGAATAGGGGATTCGCCGCATGACACTGGTGCGTTATGTGATTATCGCCGTGGCGGCGAGCGTGATGATAGCCGGGGTGCTGATCGTGCTCGGTGTCATCGAGCTGAGGAATCTGCCGCCCGAGCTGCGGACCGTGATGGGAATCGTCGTGATCCTGTACGGGGCATACAGGCTCGTTGTGGAACTGACCCGGAAGCCAAAGGAGTAATGCCATGCGTGCTGCTCTCGCCGTGGGAATGATCCTGGTGCTGGGGGGGTGTACGAAGGAACCCGGATCCACCGTTCTCACGAAAGGGACGCTGACGGTGGAATGCGACGAAGCGGTCGCTCCGGTCATGCAGGCGGAGGTCGCGGCATTCCAGCAGCAGTATCCGGATGCGAAGGTCAATATCCGGGTCGCGGAGGCTCGCGAGGCCATTGCAGATTTCGCCAATGACAGCGTGCGTGTGATTGTCACGGCAAGAGCCCTGAACGACGAAGAGCGAACGGCGCTCGGCAAGGGGAAAAAGGTGGAATTCGCGGAATATCACGTTGCGCAAACCGCCATTGCCGTCATAGCGGACAGGCGGAGCAGCGTGAAGAAGATGCGGATGGGGGAGCTCGACACCATCTTTTCCGGTGCGACGCCGTTCTGGCCGACATCGGGGAAACGGACGGTGATCGATCTGGTGGTGGGGGGAGTCAATTCCAGCACAAATGAAGTGTTCCGGGAGATTGTTCTGAAGGGGAAAGGATTTGGGGCGTCGGCGACACCCGTGGCATCGAGCTCGGAGCTTGTTGCCTATGTCCAGAACCACCCGCAGGCGCTGGGGATTGTCGGCGTAGCGTGGCTGCGCGGGATATCCGACGAGCTTACCGTGATGTCTCTCGGGACACCAGGGGTTGCACCCGATTCGACGGAGCCCCCGGGCCAGTACTACAGTCCCGCACAGGCGTATGTGTTCAAGAAGTACTACCCGATATCCACGCCCGTCTATCTCTACAGCAGAGAAGTGGACCGGGATGTCAGCCTCGGATTCATCGCGTTCGTCAGCAGTGCGGAGGGGCAGAAAGTGATCCAGAAGGCCGGGTTGGTGCCGGTGACCATGCCGGTCCGGTTGGTGCAACTTACATCAGATCAGGTGAAGTAACCATGAAACCTTTCCTCGGTCTTTTGGTTCTCTGCGCAGTGGTGCAGCACGCTGCGGCACAAGACTTTTTCACACGCGGCGAAGTGGCACTGGCTGCCCGTGACACAACGGCGGCGATTGCAGCCTTCACCGCTGCGCTCGGAGTGAATCAGAAAGCCGAACAGGCGAACAACTATCTGGGGGCGATCGCGTGCGCACGAGGGAACTGGAACGACGCCATTCCGTACCTGGAGGCGACGCTGAAGTCCAGAGAGGAAAACGTCAAGGCGATCAAGCTTCTGGCGGAGGCGTATTACCGGAAGAAGGACCTGAAGAACGCCCTCCTGGTCTACCGGAAGGGGGAGAAGCTCGCGCCGAAGGACGGCAAGCTGCTGACGGGATATGGGATGGCGCTGGTGGCGGCGGATTCGACTGACGCGGCGATCCGGACGATGACGCTCGCGAAAGAATACAGTGCGGATGACCCGGATATCTACCGGGCCTTGGCGCAAGCGTACCTGAAGCAGAACGTGGCGGTCCTCGGGATCATGAATTACCAGAAGGTGATTGAACTCGATCCGAAGGACGTGAAGACCCGCTTTGCGCTGGCGCAGGTGTACGAGAAAACCCGCCAGTGGACCGAGGCGGTAGCGCAGTACGACGGGGTCATCGGTATTGACTCGACCCACGCTGAGGCATACCTGGCGAAGGGGAGAATCCTCGTGCTGGGAAAGCGGTACACTCGAGCGATTGCCCCCCTGAAGAAATTCCAGGAGATGAAACCGCAGAGCGTGGAATGTTCGGCGCTCCTGGCGACGGCCTACTTCGGGTCGGAGGATTTCACGCAAGCGGTGAAGGCGGCAAAACGGACCCTGGAGAAAGATTCAAGCGATGTCAACATCTGGCGCATCTACGCGCATTCCCTGGTGGAAACCAAGGAGTACGCGACCGCGCTCGGAGCCTTTGCCGGTCTGGAGCGGCGGAAGGCGTTCGAGGCACAGGATCAGGCGAAATACGGGACCGCTCTCTACGGTATGGGGAAAGAGGATGATGCGCTGAAGGCCCTGCTGGCGGCGGTCCAGGCGGACACAACGAACTGCGAGCCCTACTTCAACCTAGGCTCGCTCTACATGAAGAAGCAGGACTACGTGAACGCCGCAGCGATGTTCGAGAAGAGAATCGGATGCGACCCCCGGTCGCTGAGCGCCTATGTCAATGCCGCGGCCTGTTATATGCAGTTGAAGAACTATCCCCGGACCCGTGAGTTGCTGACGAAAGCGCTAGAACTGAAGCCCGATTTCCTGCAGGGGCTCCTCTGGATGGCCCGGTACTACTCACAGGTGGATTCGGTGGAGAAGGCGAAAGACCAGTACGATGAAGTGCTGCGGCAGATCGGCGCAAACCCCGAGAAGTACAGAAGAGAGGCTGGGGAAGCCTACTACCTCACCGGTTCCTATTTTTTCCAGAGAGGGCAGTACGAGCGCGCCATCGACGCGTTCAGGAAAGACCTCAGCGTGGGATACGAGATTGGCTCCATCCATCTCTCCTGGGGACAGGCACAGCTCCAACTGCTGGATCCCAAGGCAGATCCGGCGGACAACCGGAAGAAGATCGAGGAAGCCGTCAGGCACTTCCGGCGGGCGATCGACCTAGAACCCAACAACGCCGCCGCGCACCTCTGGCTGGGACAGGGGCTGGTGTTGATGAGGGTCGAAGGAGACGATGCCGGGAACAAACGGCTTCAGGAAGAGGCCTGCAGTGAATACCGGAAGGTCCTCAGGATGGAGCCACGGAACGAGGATGCGAAGAAAAGCATGGAGCGAATTGGCTGCAAGTAGGTCCCCCTACTCCCCTCCCTGGATCTGAAGGCCGTCCGCCGATGAGGTGAACGGCCTTCTTCATATCCGCCGGGAGGTCCGGATCCCCCCCAGAGAAGGGCATTTCCCCCAGACTATGCGCTTGGGCCCTGTGCTTCCAGCAGGGAGGGAAGGAGCGATCGTATGATCCATGCAGTCGCCCCCCATATCAGGTGGTCCCCGTAGACGTAGGACCATACCTCGCGGTCCTCGCCGGCGACGCGCCGCATCTCCAGTGTGGCATTCCGTTCGTCGGCAAGAAATCCGAGCGGGACAGTGAAGACCTCTGCCACCTCCGCCGGATTGGGGCGCAGTGTGACTGCGCCGGGGAAGTACCCGACGATCGGTGTGATGACAAAACCCGTTGGCGTTGTCAGGTCGTCGAGGAGACCCAGGATCTCCACAGATGATTTTCCAATTCCCAGTTCTTCTTCTGTCTCACGCAGCGCCGTGTCAATACTGTTTGCGTCATTTCCGTCAGCGACGCCGCCCGGGAACGCTATCTGCCCCTTGTGTGTTTCAACCTCATCCGTGCGCCTGGTCAGGAGAAGATGGAGGCCGGCGCGTGCCTCCACGAGTGGCACAAGAACAGCTGCGCGGGTGAGCCTGCCCCCGGACTCTGCACTCCGGACATGCGATGCGAGCACGGCCTTCAGGCGGCGCACAATCTGTCGAGATCGGTCATCCATGACGTTTCAAGATACGCAACGATCGACCTTTTCGCAAAGTGGCGAGTTGCAAGTCCCTCCCCCCATCTCTATATTGCTTCACCGTACAAAGGTGAAGGGAAATGACAGAGAAGAAGATCGACATTCAGGGGATGTCGTGCGGCCATTGTGTCATGGCGGTCCGAAGCGAGCTCGCGAAAATCCCGGGTGTGGAAGTGAAAAAGGTCACCGTCGGTTCTGCGACCGTCATCTTCGATGAGCATGCCGTGCCCCTCGACCGCATCTATGCAGCGATCCGGGAGGCGGGGTACGCACCCGCAGGCTGAGCGATGGCGACACGGGTAACGGATATCATGGAGGAGCTCCGGTCTCACGGCAATCCGGAGGCGGTTGCGGGAATGGCCCGGTACGGGATCCGGCCCCGCCGCGCTCTGGGCGTCTCTCTGCCGGTTCTCCGCGGTATGGGAAAACGTATCGGCAAGGATCACAAACTTGCCATGCAACTGTGGCGCACCGGCACGCACGAAGCCAGAATCCTCGCGAGCCTCGTGGCTGATCCGGCGAGCATGGATGACCGGACCGCGGCGCGATGGCTTCAAGATTGTGACTCGTGGGACATCGTGGATCAGTGCTGCGGGAATCTCTTTGCCCGCATGGCGTCGGCATACGCGAACGCCCTGGTATGGAGCAGGAGCAAGAGCGAGTATGTCAAGCGGGGTGGCTTTGCGCTGATGGCGTGGCTGGCTGTGCGCGACAAGAAGTCGCCGGATGGGGCTTTCCTGCGTCTTCTGCCGGCTATCAGGCGGGAATCACGGGACGGCAGGAATCTCGTGAAAAAGGCGGTGAATTGGGCTCTCCGGCAGATCGGGAAGCGAAACGTCAAGTTGCACCGCCGGGCGCTCGCGCTGGCCTGCCAGCTTGCAACATCCCCGGATGCTGCGGCCCGGTGGGTCGGGACCGACGCTCTGCGCGAACTTGTCAGGCCCGACATCATGCGCCGCCTGAAGGATCTGAAGCGGTGACCCTTACACCCGATAGTGCCCGCAGTGTAACCCTCAGTCTCCCTGTGGAGGGGATGACCTGTGCCAGTTGCGTGCTCCGCGTGGAGAGAGCTCTGTTGTCCGTAGAGGGGGTCAGTGAGGCGAACGTAAACCTGGGGACGGAAAAAGCGACGGTGACGTTTGACCCCGGCAGAGTCGGCGTCGCACAGCTCCAGGAAAGAGTGGCCAAGCACGGATATGTCCTCAGGGCCCCTGAGGCGGCGGGGGGACGAACCCCGAGCGCGCCGGGTCAAGAGGCGGATTCGGTGCTCGCCTCTCTGAAGAAGGATCTCTCTCTGAGCGTCGTCCTGACCGTTCCCATTCTCCTGCTCAGCATGGTGAGCATGACTGCGTGGTACAGTCAGAACGTTCCCCTCTCCCTCAGGCAGACCAACACGTTCCTGTTCCTGCTCACAACTCCAGTCCTGTTCATCTCCGGGCGGCGGTTTTTTTCCGGTTTCTGGTCGGCGATCAGGCAGCGAACGCCCGACATGAATACGCTGGTTGCGGTCGGAACCGGCTCATCGTATGCCTACAGCGCATTCGCAGTGCTCTTTCCGGAGTGGCTTCCGAGCACCGCCTCAGCTCAGCACGTCTATTTCGATTCTGCGGCCACGATCATCACACTGGTTCTGGTGGGGAAGGTGCTCGAGCGGTCCGCGAAGCACCGCGTGTCGGATGCATTGCGACAACTGATGAAACTGCAGCCCCCCGTCGCCACCGTGGTGCGCGCTGGCGAGGAGCGGCAGGTTGCGGCGTCCGACGTCATTGTCGGCGACGTCGTCCTGGTCCGGCCCGGTGAACGCATCCCATCCGACGGTATCGTCCTGAGCGGGAGAACGGCTGTGGACGAGTCGATGGTCACCGGGGAGAGCCTTCCCGTGGAGAAGGGGATCGGGGACGCTGTGGTGGGAGGAACGGTAAACCAGAACGGGAGCATTGAACTGCGGGCAACGGCGGTTGGTGAGGGGACGTTTCTCGCGCATATTATCCGGATGGTGGAACGGGCGCAGGGATCAAAAGCGCCCATCCAGGCTCTTGCCGACAGGATTGCCTCTGTGTTTGTGCCCGTCGTTATCGGAGCGGCATTGCTTGCGCTCATCCTCTGGCTGACGGTCGGAGGCGCCTTGTTCCCCGATGCCCTCCTGAAATTCGTCGCCGTGCTGGTTATCGCATGTCCGTGCGCTCTTGGGCTGGCGACCCCCACGGCGATCATCGTGGGAACGGGAGTGGGGGCCCGCCTCGGCATTCTCTTCAAGGACGCAGCGGCTCTAGAGTTGCTGCACGAAGTGCGCTCGGTCGTGTTTGACAAAACGGGAACCATCACCGAAGGCCGGCTCTCGGTCGTTCAGGTGCTACCGGTGGGGGAGCATGACGGGAATGACCTGCTGGCCCTTGCCGGTGCCGTCGAGCGCCAGTCGGAGCATCCCATAGCACGGACGATCGCGCGTCACGTGGCCTCGCTGGGGATACCGGTCGCGCCGGTGTCCTCCTTCGAATCGTTGACGGGCTTCGGCGTTGCGGGCCTGATCGAGGGCCGGGCTGTGACGGTGGGGAACGACGCACTGATGAAGGAAAGGGGGGTCTCTCTCTCTCCCGCTGCCACAGTGGTGCCGCGCCTGGGTAAACAGGGCGTGGCGCCGGTCTTTGTGGCGGTTGGGCGGACCCTTGCGGGAGTGCTTGGTGTGGCGGACAATGTGCGGCAGGAAGCGCCGGCGGTGGTGGCGCAGCTCCACTCGATGGGGTTGGAGACCATCTTGCTCACCGGGGATGCGGAGGAAGCCGCCTCGTTTGTGGGGCGGGAGGCGGGGATCGAGAAGGTGATCGCGCGGGTCCTGCCGGAGGCAAAGGCCCGCACTGTGGAAGCGTTGCAGAAGGAGGGGAAAAAGGTGGCGGTGGTGGGGGACGGGATCAACGATGCACCCGCCCTTGCCCAGGCAGACGTGGGCGTCGCATTGGGCACGGGGACGGACATCGCCATGGAAACAGCATCGGTAACGATCGTCCGGGGCGACCTTGTCAGCCTGGTCCATGCGATCAGGCTCTCGCAGAGGACCTTGACGACCATCAGGCAGAATTTCTTCTGGGCCTTCTTCTACAATATTATAGGCATACCGCTTGCGGCGCTCGGTCTCCTCACGCCGATGATTGCGGCGGCGGCAATGGCCTTCAGCTCGGTAAGCGTCCTGACCAACTCCCTGCGCTTGAAAAGATTCCGGTGAAGGCAGGTCATGCAATCTCCCCTCTACACCGTTGATGTCGCGCATCCTCCCCGCCGTCCGGGTGCTGTGGAAGCCGAACTGATGGATGCCTTGGAGCACGTGCGGAACTCCTCCACGGCGCGCATCCTGAAGATCGTTCACGGCTACGGAAGCTCGGGGAGAGGCGGAGCGAGCCGTGACACCGCACGCAACTGGGCGTTTCGCTGTCAGCGCATGGTCCGTGCGGTGATTGAAGGAGAACGGTATGCACTGCTGGACCCTGCGACGCAGGAGATGCGCTTCGAGGTGGGGGAGTATGCGGATGCGGACCTGGGCGGGCAGAATTCCGGGATCACCCTCGTGTGGGTGAAGTAAAGAAGGGGGTTCAGGAGGAGGGCGGCGCCTCTCGCAGCACGTCGGCGTAGAGGTCTTCGAGACTCTTGATTTGCCTCCCGCGGTCGAAGGCCGTCAGTGCCCGGGTGCGTCCTCCACGGGCAAGGGCTGTGCGGCGCTCCGTGTCGCGGACCAGTGAGCCCAGCGCGCGCGCAAGCTCCTCCGCTGATCGTGGAGGCACCAGGATCCCGCTCACCCCGTCCTCCACAATGTCAAGAACGCCGTCACAGTTTGTGGAGACGACCGGTTTCTCCATCGCCATGGCTTCGATGAGCACGAGGCCGAACGCCTCGGCGTGGGAGGGAAAGGCGAAGATGTCGGTTGCCGAAAGGAGAGCCGGAATGTCGGTTCGATAGCCCGTGAACGTGACGACACCCTCGAGCCCCAGCGATCGTGCCATCCGAAAAATCCCCTCCGCGTAGGCCTCTTCGTTGCGACTTGCCCCCCCCACGACCAGGGCACGGACTTCCGGATACTGCCTGTGGAGGATGGACACTGCCTTCAGGAGTTCCTCGTGTCCCTTCCCCGGCGACAGGCGGCTGACCATCCCAACCACGCAATCCTGACCGCCATACCCGAACTCTCTCCTCGCTGTATCACGCTCCCCGCGCTCCGGTGTGAACGTGGCAAGGTCGACACCATTGTGGATGACCAGAACCCTCTCCGGTCTCATCGGAGTGGTCTCGATGACGTTGCGCCGGATGACGCTGGAGATGGCGACGACACGGCTGACGAAGTGGTACGTGAACCGGTGGAACGGATCCCGTTTCTGCAGGAAGGAGCCGACATGCCGTGTCAGGATGATCGGGATCCGTCGTCCGGAGAGAAGAACTGCGGGAACAACTGTGGCAAGGTCACGCGAATGCTCGCAGTGGACGATCTGGATTCCCTCTGCGCGGAGGAGCCGCGAGAGCCGCAGGGCGAGAAGCGGGTGAGCATACCCGCGCACGTTCAGGGGGAATGTGGCAAGCCCCGCGGCTTCAGCGCCTGCATGAATGCGGCTGCCGGGGGGACAGGCAAGGCGCACGGCATGTCCCCGCTGGCGGAGAAGGAGGGAAAGCTCAAGAGCCAGCATTTCCAGCCCTCCCCAGGACGGGGAGAAACACGTGCGCAACACTTTGAAGCGCGGAGGAGACATCAGTTCCTCAAACCACAGGCGTCCGGCGTGTGCCCGGAAGAGCACGCTGCCGGACGCACAAAGAGGTCCGCCTCCTACTGCCGCTGGCTTAGCAGGGGAACATCGCGCTTGTCGTGGCCGAGGTAGACCTGGCGCGGACGCGCGATCTTCTGCTCCGGATCGAGCAGTAGCTCCTGCCACTGCGCGAGCCAGCCTGACATGCGGCCGATGGCGAACAGTACCGGAAACATATCCACTGGAAACTTCATCGCCTGGTAGATCAGCCCGGAATAGAAGTCGACGTTGGGGTAGAGCTTCCGTTTCACGAAATAGTCGTCCTGGAGCGCGATGCGCTCAAGCTCGATGGCGATGTCGAGCTTGGGGTTCCTGCCGGTGATTTCAAACACCTGATCCGCAAGGTGCTTGATGATAGACGCGCGCGGGTCGTAGTTCTTGTAGACACGATGTCCGAAGCCCATCAGCCGCCCTTTTCCCTCCTTCACCTCTTTGATGAATGCCGGGATGTTGTTCATCGAACCGATCTCATCGAGCATGCGCAACACCGCTTCGTTGGCACCGCCATGAAGTGGTCCGTACAGAGCGGCTGCAGCGGCGGCCGCCGCGCTGTAGGGATCGACATGGGAACTCCCAACGCCGCGCATCGCGTTCGTGCTGCAATTCTGTTCGTGGTCGGCATGGAGGATAAACAGGACGTCGAGCGTGTGCTCGAGAACGGGATTGACCTTGTAGCGCGGCTCGGCAACCTTGTACATCATGCTCAGGAAGTTGGCCGCATAGGTGAGCTCGTTGTCGGGATGGACGTAGGGCATTCCGACGCTGTGGCGGTACGCAAAGGCCGCGAGAGTAGGAACCTTGCCGATGAGCCG
>Ga0153916_10002261_pt1 | contig 14154 bp, 12 predicted proteins | sample Opewatmetagenome_FD_109642 | JGI IMG/M metagenome (GOLD analysis project Ga0153916, IMG submission 109642) | Freshwater wetland microbial communities from Ohio, USA - Open water 3 Core 3 Depth 4 metaG | ecosystem: Environmental > Aquatic > Freshwater > Wetlands | place: USA: Ohio, Lake Erie...
AAAAAGCCGGCCGTGACCGGCATGCGCTGGATGAGCCCGCCCATGTGCTCGAGGTCGCGCTCGTGCGTGCGGTGCAGCACCGCGCCCGCGCCCAGGAACAGCAGGCCCTTGAACAGGGCGTGGTTCAGCGTGTGGTAGAGCGCCGCCACCAACCCCAGCGTCCCCAGCACCGGATGCCCGGTGCCGAGGAAGATCATCGACAGCCCGAGACCCATGAGGATGATGCCGATGTTTTCGATGGAGGAGTAGGCGAGCAGGCGTTTGAGGTCGTTCTGCGCCATCGCGTACAGCACACCGCTCAACGCGGTCACGGTACCGATGACAAGCAGCACGAGCCCCCACGGCCAATAGAGATCGCCGACCAGGTAATAGACGAAGCGCAGGAAACCGTAGATCGCTACCTTGAGCATGACGCCGCTCATGAGCGCCGAGATGTGCGAGGGCGCCACCGGGTGCGCCTCCGGCAGCCACGCGTGCAGCGGCACGATGCCGGCCTTCATGCCGAAGCCGGCGAGCGCGAGCAGGAAGGCGACCGTGGCCCATGCCGGTGTAAGCTCGGCGGCGCGCATGGCCTCGAAGGTGAAGCCGGCACCGGCGCCGGCGAGCACGCCGAAGGCGAGCAGGATCGCCAGTGCGCCGACGTGCGCCATTAATAAGTAGAGAAAGGCCGCGCGCCGGTTGGCGGCATGCTGGTGCTCATGGGCGACGAGAAAGTAGCTCGAGACCGACATCAGTTCCCAGGCGATCATGAAGACGAAGGCGTCGTCGGCCAGCAGCACCAGGAACATTCCGGTGATGAACAGTCCGGTAAACAGGCCCAGTGCTGACGGAGCCTGCTTGTGCGCCGGATGGGTGAACTCGCGCAGATAGCCGGGGGCGAACAGGCTGACGACGAAAACCAGCAGGCCGACGATGCCGAAGAAGAAACCGGAGAGGGGATCGAGCCGCAGGTGCCATTTGAGCCACGGCAGGCCGAGCGCGAGGACGTCGACCGAGGATGTTTCGTTGATCATGACCCAACCGCCGGTGACGACGGCGAGCAGACCGCTTAGTCCGAGCAGAATCGACGATCCGACGCGCAGCAGGCCGGGATAGCGGTCCGCCGCCAGGGCCAGGACGCCGGAGGCCATGGCGCCAGCCAGGGCCAGATAAGCCAGAACGAGAGGTGACAAAATTCCCAACCGCCGATGCACGGATAATCGCCGCGCACGCCGTACCGCTTGTGTGAAACCCGGTCTTGCCCTCGTGGTCGAGGCACAAGCCAGAATTTTCAGGAAATGCTTTTCCTGCTGCGGTGGATGCTAGAACCTGGGTCGGGAAAATTCAAGTTGCCGCGGACGGGTGCAGCGGCGCGGTGCTCGCGCAGTCGCTCAGGCAAGCGGCACCGCCGACTCCGCCGACAACGAATCGAAACCGCCGTCCGCCGGGTTGTAGCGCAGCAGTTCGCCGTGATCCATGTCGAAGTACCAGCCGTGCAGCCACAATTGCCGGTCTTCGACGCGCCGGCGTATCCACGGAAAGCTCAGCAGATTGTTGAGCGATACTTCGATCGCCGCCTGCTCGCAGGCGCGCTCGACGTCAGTCGACGGCTGGCCGGCCGTCCCGCGCATGGCCTTGTGGCGCGCCGCGGTGGCGATTTCCATCCACGGCTGGATGAACTGGCTGCGGTCGTCCCCGCCATCGACGCCCTGCATCAGCGCGCGGATGCCGCCGCAGCGGGCGTGCCCGAGCACGACCACGTGCCGCACCGCGAGAAAACGCACCGCGAATTCGAGCGCGGCGCTGGTGCCGTGATAATGGCCGCTGGTCTCGTATGGCGGCACCAGGTTGGCCACGTTGCGCACCACGAACAGGTCGCCGGGATCGCAGTCGGTGACGATGGCCGGGTCGACGCGCGAGTCGCAGCAGGCGATGACCATGATCTTGGGCGCCTGGCCCTCGCGCACCAGCTGCTTGAACGGGGTGCCGTCGCGCTCGTAATGCTGCGTCCGGAAGCGGTAGAAGCCGTCGATCAGTTTTTTTATTTCTTCCATGGTGTCGCCGGCGCAGCGGTCGGCCGCTCCGCATGTCGTTCGTTCGTGTCAGATCGGCGGATTTTATCATCCGGCGTCGCGCAAGTACGCAGGAAATATTCCCCCGCGTCAGGTCTCGCCGGTAGGGGTTTCCGGCGCGGGTTCGGCGGCGCGCGCCGGCCGAATACGCGCGATTTCGATGGCGGTGCCGCGGGTGCGCAGGATTTCCACCAGATAGCCGTGAATCATGAGACTGGTGCCCGGTTCCGGCAGGTCCTCGAGGTACTCGACGATGAGTCCGTTCAGGGTGCGCGACTCCTCGGTCGGCAGGTTCCAGTCGAGCCGGCGGTTCAGGTCGCGCAGGTTCACGGTGCCGCGCACCAGGTAACTGCCGTCCGCCTGGGGATGGATGTCCTCGATCCTGCCGAGAGCGCGCGTGGTGAAATCGCCGACGATCTCCTCGAGGATTTCATCCAGTGTCACCAGTCCCTGGATGTCGCCGTATTCGTCCACCACCAGGCCGCTGCGGCGTTTGACCTGCCTGAAATTGAGCAACTGGGTGTTGAGCGTGGTGCCGGAAGGGATGAAGTACGGCTCCATGATGGCCTGCTCGAACGAGGGGCGATCCAGCTTGCCCTCGTGCATGAGGTTCAGTATCTGTCGCACGTGAATGATGCCGGTGACGTTGTCGAGACTCCCGTGGTACACCGGCAGGCGGGTATAGCGGCTGCTGGTGATGCGCGTCACGAGCTCGTCCCATTCGACGTCGAGATTGATGCCCTCGATCCGGCCGCGCGGGACCATGACGTCGTCGACGGTGACCTTCTCCAGATCGAGGATGGCCAGCAGCATGTCCTGGTGCGTTTCCGGGATCAGCACGCCGGCCTCGAGGATCGTCGCGCGCAGCTCCTCGGGAGTCACTTTCTCGACCGGTCGCTCGCGCACGTTGACGCCGACCAGCCGCAGCAATCCGTTGGCCAAGCCATTGATGGCCCACACCACCGGGTACATGACCCACAGCAGCGGGCGCAGCAGGAACGCGCTCGGAAACGCAACGCGTTCCGGATGCAGCGCTGACAGCGTCTTCGGCGCGAGGTCGGTGAAGATCAGGATCACGAGCGTGATGACCACCGTGGCGATGCCGATGGCGCGCTGGTCCTCGCCGAGCAGGCGGATGACCGTGACCGTGGTGAGGGCGGAGAACAGCGCGTTGACCGCGTTGCTCCCGAGCAGGATGACGCCGATGAGGCGGTCCGGACGTTCGAGCAGGCGCTCGGCGAGTTGCGCGGCGCGCCGGCCGGAGGCGGCGAGGTGTCGCAGACGGCGGCGGTTCAGGCTCACCATCGCGATCTCGGCGGCGGAGAAGAACGCTGACAGCAGGACAAGAAAAACCAGGGCGCCGATCAACGCGCCCAGCGGGATGGTCGTCAAACCTTGATGGCCTCAGGCTTTTCGTGTATAGGTCTGTTAAATTAGCACAACCGATGCGGGTTGCCTAATTACAGAAAATCATAAAGATCGCCACGTTTTTGCGCACCACCGTGGGGGCTGCTTCGTGAAGAACACATCGCTGCGCGTGCGCCTGGTGCTGTCGGGCTTGCTGTCCGGTTCCCTCTACATTCTGTTGTTCGTCGACGCCGAGCGCGTCTTGCACCTGTCCACCCGCACCGACGGCCTGTATTTCCTGATGCCGGTCGCGATCGCGTTGGCGTTCTCGCTCGCGCACGGCGCGTTCACCGGCTACTTCTGGGAAGTCATCGGCATCAAGCCGAAGCACGCGCACGTGAAAGGAAGATAAACGATGGAAGAACTGACGGCGCATTTCATCGATCTGCACGCGGCGAACGTGCTGTTCCTGTTTCTGGTGGGGTTCGTCGGCGGGATGGTGAGCGGTTTCATCGGTTCCGGCGGTGCGTTCGTGCTGACGCCGGCGATGATGAACATGGGCGTGGGCGGCGTGGTCGCCGTGGCCAGCAACATCTGCCACAAGTTTCCCAAGGCGCTGGTCGGCGCGTACAAGCGCCACCAGTACGGGCAGGTCGACATCAAGCTCGGCGTCGTCATGGCCGTCGCCGCCTCCGTCGGCGTCTGGATCGGCGCCGACATCCAGCACGCGATTCACGCGGCCTACGGCAAGGCCGGCTCGAACCTGTACGTCAGCTCCGCGTTCGTGGTCGTGCTGGCGGTGGTCGGCGGTTTCGTGCTGCACGACGTGGTCCGGATCGTGCGCACCGGCAACCGCCACAGCGAGGAGGAGAAGACCTCGCGCCTGGCGCGCTGGGTTCAGTCGGTCCACATCCCCGGCACCATGATGCAATTCAGAACCGCCAAGGTGCGGGTGTCGGTGCTGTTCATCATCCCGGTCGGCATCGGCACCGGCATGCTGGCGGCCACCATCGCCGTCGGCGGATTCATCGGCGTCCCGGGGATGATCTACGTGCTCGGCGTGCACTCGCTGGTGGCGAGCGCGACCGAACTCGTGATCGCCTTCATCATGGGCCTGGGCGGCACCATCAAGTACGCGATGCACGGGCTGGTGGATATCCGCCTCGCCATGATCATCCTGGCCGGTTCGCTCTTCGGCATCCAGCTCGGCGCCATCGGCACCACCTACGTCAAGCCGTACGCCGTCAAGCTGGTGATGGCGACCATCATGCTGATCGTGGCGTTCAGCCGCGCCATGATGATTCCGGTGTACCTGACCCAGCTCGGCCGGATGTCCCTGACCGAGAAGACCGCCGGTTTCCTGAGCGGGGCGAGTTTCATGCTGATGGTGGGGGCGTTGCTGACCGGCGCCTTCATCATCATCGGCGCCATGGTGCGCGGGCACCGCGATCACAAGCTCAGCCTGAAGACGGCGGAAGAAGCGCCGGAGTAACTAGCTTTACGCCGGACGGTTCGTGAAAACGTCCGATCGCGGGATGACGCGACGGCGGCGCGAGCGTCAGGGTGCGACGATTCTGACTTCGTGGCCGAGGCGCCGGCTGATGTCCTCCAGCGCCGTCTTTTCGGAATCGAAGATATTCTCCGCCCCGATCTTGTCGAGCAACCCGGTTCGCCGCATGACGTCGGTCACCGTTCCCTTGATGCTGCAGAAGGCCAGCGTGATCCGGGTCTGGCTGAGCCGGTCGACCAGGTTGCGCAACATTTCCACGCCCGAGGCATCCAGCCCGTTGATTCCGCTGCCCACCACCAGGATGTATTTCAGCTCCGGGTCCTGGCTGACGAGGTACAGCACGGACTCCTCGAAATAACTCACGTTGGCGAAGTAAAGCTGGCCGTCGAAGCGTATCGCCGTCACCTGCGGATGCAGTTTCGGCAGGCTGAAGCGCTCGGCGTTGCGCAGCGTGCCGTCCTTGTCGAGACCCAGCAGGACGATGCGCGGCTTCATGGTGCGGAACAGGAAGAGCATCAGTGACAGGGTGATGCCGGTGAGTATGCCGTTCTGGATGTTCGGGGCGAACGCCAGGGTGGCGACGAAGGTGACGATGGCGGCAACGCCGTCCTGTTTGCCGGCGACCCAGGCGTCCTTGATGGTCCTGAAGCTGATGAGGCCGATGACCGCCATCATGATGATGGCCGCCAGCACCGGCTTGGGCAGGTGGTGCAGCAGCGGCGTGAAGAACAACAGCGTCAGCAGCACCGCGGTCGCCGAGAATATCGAGGACATGCCGGTCCGGGCGCCGGCGGCGAGGTTGAGCGCGGAGCGCGAAAACGACCCGCTCACCGGCATCGCGTGGCTGAACGCCGCGGCGACCTTCGCCAGGCCCTGGCCGATCAGCTCCTGGTTTTCATTCCATTGGGTGCGGGTCTTGATGGCGATGATCTTGGCGCTAGACATGGCCTCCATGAAACTGATGAGCGCGATCACGAACGCCGTCGGCAGCATGTGCATGCTGGCCTTCCAGTCCACCGGCGGGATGCTGATGCCGGGAAGCCCCTGCGGAATGGCGCCGACGATGCGGCCGCCGAGCTTCTCGAAGCCGATGGCGTAACTGATGAGGGTGGTGAGAACGACGACGATGAGCACGCCCGGGAGTTTCGGCGCGAATTTCTTCAGCAGCGCCATCAGCGCGAGCGAGCCCAGACCGAAGAGCAGCGACTCGAAATGCATGGCGTCGAGATTTTCGATGACGTGCAGAATGTCAGTCAGGAAATGCTGGCTGTTTTTCAGCGACAGCCCGACCATGGCGGGGAGTTGCGACAGGCCGATGATGATGGCGGCGGCGTTGATGAAGCCGCGCAGCACCGGGTACGACAGGAAGTTGAGCAGCACGCCCATGCGCGCCAGCCCCAGGCCGATCTGGAGCAGCCCCGAGAGCAGCGCCATCAGGATGACATAGGAATAGAACAGTTCGGTTCCGTAGGTGGCGAGCGGCATGATGCTCGCGGCAGTCAGCAGCGAGGTCATCGCGACCGGGCCGGTGGAGAGAATCAGCGACGAGCCGAATAGGGCGCCGATGATGACGGGAATGAGCGCCGCATACAGTCCATAATAGGCGGGTACGCCCGACAGCTGCGCGTAAGCCAGCGACTGCGGGATGGCGACGAGGGCGACCGTCAGGCCCGCGACCAGGTCGTCTTTCAGCGTCTGCCGGTTGACCTGGGGCCACCAGTGCAGGAACGGAAAAAAGCGCCGCCACACGGTGTCTTGATTCGCAACGCCAAGGTGATCCATTCTGGCGATGTCCCTTTAATGCCGGTCGTTCCGGACGGATAACCTCATCCCGGCCGCTTGAGCAGTATCTCGAGCACGAATTTGGTGCCGAAGTAACCCAGCACCAGCAGCGCGAAGCCGCCCAGCGTCCAGTGAATCGCCGTCCGCCCGCGCCAGCCGAGCCGCCAGCGCCCGATCAGCAGGATCGCGTACACCACCCACGCCAGGCTCGCGAGCACCATGTGGTGGGTGAACTTGAGCGGCTGGCCGAACATCCGCTCGGAAAAAAGCGAGCCGCTGAGGACGGTGAGCGTGAGCAGCACGAAGCCGATCCAGATCATCTGGAACATCAGGCTTTCCATGGTCTGCATCGGCGGCAGTGCGCGGATGAACCCGCCGGGATGCTTGCTGCGCAGATGGCGTTCCTGCACCAGCAGCATGAGGCTTTGCACGGTCGCTAGCGACAGCAGGCCGTAGGCCAGGATCGACACCACGATATGTGCCGCCTGCCATGCCGAGGTCAGCGGCAGCGACATCGTTCCGGGCCACAGCCATTCGATCAGCACCATCAGGCCGGCGACGGGCATGATCAGAATGCCGAGGTTGTCCACCGGACGCTTGAGCGAAACCAGGAGATACAGCACTGCGATGACCCAGGCCACCAGCGAAAACGCCGGCGTCAGCGCCAGGTTCAGATCGTTTCCCCGCCACAGGCCGGCGTAGAGCAACGTGGCGTGCAACACCACCGCGCCGAACCCGAGGCTCACGATCGCAATCTTGACCCGCCCGGCGACCGTTTGGCCGCGCATCAGGTGCAGGCCCAGCAATGCGCCGGTGCACAGGTATAACGCCAGGGCCAGGAAATTTATCGCGGGATTCGTCACAAATGTCGTCCTACTGCGTTCGTCTGGTCATGGAACCGGTCGACCTGCTGCGTTCGTCTGATCATAATATTTGCGCATGATGGCACAGGTTGTCGTGCCTTTGAAGTGCGCGAAAGAGCGTGCGGGCATGGGGATGGAGTGAGGCGCAGGCGATGAAAGTCCGTATTCACGGGGGGTCGCCAGAGACATATCGTCAGGGAATTTTTTAAAATCAGGCGAGCTGAAGATGGTTTCCGATGTTTTCGATCGCCGGAGCTCTATTTGAGGGCAATTAAAATTAATCCTGGCGTTTCTGGCATCGTGGCGGTTAAATTTCATATATATGTTCGACAATTTAAGCCAACGACTGCAAGCCACCCTCCAGCGCCTGCGCGGCGCCGGCCGGCTCACGGAGGAAAACACCCGCGAGGCGTTACGCGAGGTGCGCATGGCGCTGCTCGAGGCCGACGTGGCGCTGCCGGTGGTGAAGGACTTCATCGAGCACGTGCGCGCCAAGGCGGCGGGGCAGGAAGTACTCGCCAGCCTCACGCCGGGACAGGCGCTGGTCAAGGTGGTGCACGACGAGCTGGTTGCGCTGATGGGTGCGGCCAACGAGCGGCTGAACCTGGCGGCGCGCCCGCCGGCGGTGATCCTGGTCGCCGGTCTCCAGGGTTCCGGCAAGACCACCACGGTCGCCAAGCTCGCGCGGTTCCTGCGCGAACGCGAGAAAAAATCGGTGATGGTCGCGAGCGCCGACGTATACCGGCCGGCGGCGATCGAACAGCTGCGCAGGCTCGCCGATACCGTCGGCGCGGAATTCTTTCCCAGCCATGCGGAACAGAAACCGGTGGACATCGCGCGGGCGGCGGTGGACGAGGCGCGCAAGCGGCTGATCGACGTGGTGCTGATCGACAGCGCCGGGCGGATGCACGTGGACGAGGCGATGATGCAGGAGATCCGCGCGGTGCACGCGGCGATTCAGCCGGTGGAAACGCTGTTCGTCGCCGACAGCATGGCCGGCCAGGACGCGGTGAACACCGCCAAGGCCTTCAACGAGGCGCTGCCGCTCACCGGCGTGATCCTCACCAAGACCGACGGCGACGCCCGCGGCGGCGCGGCGCTGTCGATCCGGCAGGTCACCGGCAAGCCGATCAAGTTCCTCGGCATCGGCGAGAAGCCCGACGCGCTCGAGGCGTTTTATCCGGATCGCGTGGCTTCGCGCATTCTCGGCATGGGCGACGTGCTCGGCCTGGTGGAGGAGGCGCAGCGCGCCGTCGACCAGGAAAAGACGCGCGAGATGGCCGAGAAGCTGGCCAGGGGCAAGGGTTTCGACCTGGAGGATTTTCGCGACCAGCTGGCGCAGATGGAAAAGATGGGCGGGCTGGCGAACCTGATGGAGAAGCTGCCGGGCATCGGTCAGGTGCCGGAGGCGGCGAAGGCGCAGGTCAATGACAAACAGATGAAACAATTGGTCGCTATCATCAATTCGATGACGCCGCAGGAACGCCGCTTCCCGGACATCGTCCGCGGCTCGCGCAAGCGTCGCATCGCCGCCGGCTCGGGCACCCAGGTGCAGGATGTCAACCGCCTGCTCAAGCAGTTCGATCAGATGCAGAAGATGATGAAGCGCATGGGCAAGGGCGGCCTGCAGCGGTTGATGCGTGGCGTCAAGGGCCGGTTGCCGGGATTTCCCGGTTGATTTTCCGGCTGCGGCGAAGCGTGCGCGACAGGATTAACAAATCCGTGGCGACTAGGGTATAGTCTGCCGACCATTCTTCAGGAGAGGGGCGGAAAGTTAATATCATGACAACGGAACACCGGAGAGAGTCGACACCGTCAACCATGAAAACCCCGGAACGTCGAACCGGCAGCCAGGAACTGGTGAAAAAACTGGTGGCGGAGCGGACCGAAATGCTGTCGCTGTATTGCCAGTTGGCCGGCCTGGAACCCTACGGTAACGGCAAGAACGCGCGCGGCAAGCACGCGCAGGAGCTGCTCCAGAAATTCTGTCAGGTACTGGTCGATTACATCGCCGCCGGCCACTTCAGCCTGTACGAACGCATCGTCAACGGCACCGAGCGCCGCCAGCAGATCGCCGGTCTCGCCGAGAAGCTGTACCCGCGGATCGCCACCACCACCGAAGCGGCGCTGGATTTCAACGACCGCTACGACTGCGGCGATCACTGCGAGATCGGTCTGTCGTTCAGCGATGAGCTTTCCCGCCTCGGCGAAGAACTCGCCGCCCGCATCGAAATCGAAGACAAGCTGATCGGCCAGCTGCGCTGACCGAAAAATGAATTCAGCCGCCGGTTCGTGACATGAACCGGACGATCTTCTGCGGCTGTTCGCGGAACTCGTGGCGTTCCGGTTTGCGCGCGATCGCCGCGCGGAGCGCCTGCTTCAATCCTGCATCGTCGATTCCCGACCGCAGCAGCGGACGCAGTTCGACCCTGTCGTCCTGGCCGAGACACAGGTAGAGCGTGCCGTCGGCGCTCAACCGCACGCGGTTGCAGGTGGCGCAGAAATGCTGCGACATCGGCGTGATGAAGCCGATCTTGAGTTTCGTTCCGGCGACCCGCAGGTAACGCGCCGGTCCGCCGCCCGGCATCACCGTCGGGATCAGTTCGAAGCTTTGCGCCAGGCGCTGCCGCACTTCCTGCAGATCGAGGTAACGCGAGACGGCCGCGCGGCCGGTGTCTCCCATCGGCATGGTCTCGATGAACCGCAGCGTAAAGTCGTGCTCGAGGCAGAACCGCACCATGTCCTCGACCTCGTCGTCGTTCACGCCCTGCATCAGCACCATGTTGAGCTTGATCGGCGCGAAGCCGACGGCGCGCGCGTGCCGCAATCCGTCCAGCACCTTGTCGAGGCGGCCGCCGCCGGTGATGGCGGCGAAGCACTCCGGGCGCAGCGAGTCGAGGCTGACGTTGAGGCGGCGCACGCCGGCCTGGTACAGGGCCGCGGCCTGGCGCTTGAGTTGCACCGCGTTGGTGGACAGCGACAGGTCTTCGATGCCCGGCAGCCGCGCCAGGCGCGCAGCCAGCCCGGGCAGGTCGCGGCGCGTGAGCGGCTCGCCGCCCGTGAGGCGCAGGCGGCGCACGCCGAGCCCGGCGAAGGCGCGCATGACGCGTTCGATCTCGTCGAAGTCGAGCCACTCCGCCGGTTCCTGAAAATCGCGGAAGCCTTCCGGCAGGCAATACCGGCAGCGCAGATCGCAGCGATCCGTCACCGACAGGCGCACGTACTCGATTGGGCGATTGAAAGCGTCGATCAGCCTGTGCTTCATGCGCGTGACTATAAGCGTAACCGGACACGCCGTACACCCCGCATAACGTGCGGGATTACGGCGGCGTGTTCAGGAAGCGGAAGCGAATCTGACGTCGGCGGTGGACATCGAAATATAAATGTAAAACGGTTACAGGAAATCCGTCGCGTTAAGCGCCTGGCCGTGCACGTCGCGGCTGTCGGGCCCGAGCAGATAGAGGTAGGCGGGCATGATGTCGTCCGGTCGCGGCAATGCCTCGGCGTCACCGGCCGGGTAGAGGCGCATCCGCATGCCGGTGCGCACCGAGCCGGGGTCGAGGCTGTTGACGCGAATGCGTCCCTCGGTGGCCAGTTCGTCAGCCAGGATCTGCATCAGGCCTTCGAGACCGAAACACGATACGCCATAGGCGCCCCAGTAGGCGCGCCCCTCGCGGCCGACGTCGGCGCTGGTGAACAGCACGCGCGCGTCGGCGGATTTTCCCAGCAACGGCAGGCACGCGCGGGTCAGCAGCCAGGCGGCGTGCAGGTTCACCTGGATCACGCGGAACCAGGTTTCCGGCGGATAGTGTTCGATCGGCGTGAGCGTGCCGGCATCGGCGGCATTGTGCAGCAGGCCGTCGAGGCGGCCGAATTCCCGTTCGACGGTCTGCGCCGCCTGTTCGTAGTGCGCGGGCGTGGCCTGCGCCAGGTCGAGCGGCAGGATCGCCGCCTGCGGCCAGCCGTGGTGCTCGATCTCGTCGTAAACCTTTTCGAGCTTGGCGGCGGTGCGTCCCAGCAGGATCACGCTGGCGCCGTGCCGCGCCAGTGCGAGTGCCGCGGCGTGACCGATGCCATCGCCGGCGCCCGTCACCAGGATGACGCGATCGGCGAGCAGATTCGGGGCGGGGGAGTAGCGTGGCATGGGTGGTTCCTGTCGGATGGCGAATGTGTCGTGGCGGATCGTGGTCCGGGCGCGCATTGTAACGCAGGCCGCGGCCGCGCGCAGTGGCCATTGCCGGCGCCAGCCATTATCATTTGCCCAGGCTCAACGCAGGAGGACGCCATGAAGAAATTTTTCATCGGACTTGTGATCGGCGCGGTCGTTGCTTTCCCGCTCGGCATCAATTTCGGCAAGGACGTGCCGTTGTTCAGCAACCCGTTCGCCGCCAAGCCTGACATCACCGAGCGCGTGAAGGAACGGACCGAGGAAATGCTCAAGGACACCAAGGAGGCGATCCACGAGGCCACCAAGCCGGTCAAGGAGCAGATGCAGAAATAAACGACGGCCGCAGCTGTTACGCGAAGGTATTCTTGCCGTCGTCGTTGACGCAGATACGATTGCGTCCGCTGTTCTTGGCCTTGTACAGCCGGCTGTCCGCCACTCCCAGCAACTGGTCAATGCTCTCGGCCGGATCGACCCCGAAGGAGGCGATGCCGGCGCTGGCGGTGATCGACATCACCTTGTCGCCGACGATGAATGGCTCGCGTTCGATCGCCGCGCGTATGCGTTCCGCCAGCACCGCCGTGCCCAGCCGGTTGGTGTCGGGCAGCAGGATCGCGAACTCCTCGCCGCCGATGCGGGAGACCGTGTCCTCGGTGCGCGTCATGCGCGACAGGATATGCGCGACCGCGACGAGCGCGTCGTCGCCCGCCTGGTGTCCATAGGTGTCGTTGAACTTCTTGAAATGATCGATGTCGAGCAGGATCACCGACAGGTCCGACACGTAACGCCGCGCCGTCGCCAGGGCGCGCGCCCCGTTCTCGAAAAAGGCGCGGCGGTTGCGCAGCTTCGTCAGCGGATCGGTGGTGGCCTGTTCCGCCAGCGCGCGGCGCGATCCTTCGAGCTCGCGGATGGTGCGCGCCAGGCGGTAGTGCACGCCGACGCGCGCCTGCAATTCCATCTCGTCGATCGGTTTGGTAATGAAATCGTTGGCGCCGTTCAGGAACGCGAGATTGCGATCGACGTTGTCCTCGGCGGTGGTCATCACGATCACCGGCAAATTCGAGTAGCGGCCGTCTTCGTTCTTGCGGATCTTGACCAGCAGCTGGTGCCCGGTCATGTTCGGCATGTTGATGTCGGTGATGACCAGATCGATCTCAGGATTTTCCTCCAGCATCCGCCATGCCTCGACGCCGTCGCTGGCATGCAGCATCTCGTAACTGCTGCCGAGATATTTCGACAGCAAGGCCGTCGTGGTGTGGGAGTCCTCCACCAGCAGCAGCAGCGGCATTTGATCGGTTTTGGAGTCGTGTTCGGACATGGTCATGACGACGACCAGGTTTAGGGCGGCGTCAGACTGAATATAGCACGCGGGGAGCGGTTTCCCCGGCGCGAACGACGCTAGCCCTGCTGCACGTCACGTACCGTCTTTTCGATGCGTTCAGGCTCGTCCAGCGGCTTGTCGCCCACTCCCATCTCGGAGAACTTGCGCGCCCCGGGCAGGAGCTTGGCCTCGTAGGAGCCGACGGTCTTGTTATAGTCGGACACGGCGCTGTTGAGGCTGCGCCCGAGTTTCATGAGATGTTCGCTGAAGGTGGCGAGCCGGCCGTACAATTCCTCGCCGACGTCGCGGATGCGTTCGGCGTTGGCCGCCAGGCTTTCCTGGCGCCAGCCGTAGGCGACCGCGCGCAATAGCGCCACGAAGCTCGTGGGCGTGGTCAGGATGACCTTTTGCTTGAGCGCGTCCTCGAGCAGGGCGCGGTCCAGATCGAGCGCCGCCGACAGGAACTGCTCGCCGGGAATGAACAACACCACGAAATCGGGCGCGCTCTTGAACTGCGTCCAGTAGGCCTTGCTGGAAAGCTCGCGCACGCGCTCGCGCACCTTGCGCGCGTGATGTTCCCGGTGCTTGCGGCGCGCGTCGTCGTCGGCGGCCTCGACCGCGCTCAGGTAGGCGTCGAGCGGGGTCTTCACGTCCACCACGATCTCGCGCCCGCCGGGCATGCGCACGATCATGTCCGGCCGCATCCGGCCTTCCTCGGTGTCGGTGTGTTCCTGCTCGTAGAAGTCGCAGTGCTCGACCATGCCGGCCAGCTCGGCCAGGCGCTTCAGCGTCATCTCGCCCCACTGGCCGCGCACTTCCGGGCGGCGCAGCGCCTGCACCAGGTTGCGCGTCTCGCCGTGCAGCAGCTGTTGCGTCTGGGTCATGGTTTCGAGGTGTTTGGACAGCGAACCGTAGGCCTCCTTGCGCTCGTTCTCCATCAGGCGCAGCTGCTGCTCGGTTTTTTCGAGCGCCTCGCGCACCGGCTTGATCAGGTTCTCGACCGCCTTTTCCTTGAGGTCGAGCTCGCCCTTGGCCTGCACGTGAAACTGCTTGAGCGTCGCCTGCGCCAGTTGCAAGAACGCCTCGTTGTTTTCCTTGAGCGCGCGGTTGGAGAG
>Ga0153916_10002262_pt1 | contig 14146 bp, 13 predicted proteins | sample Opewatmetagenome_FD_109642 | JGI IMG/M metagenome (GOLD analysis project Ga0153916, IMG submission 109642) | Freshwater wetland microbial communities from Ohio, USA - Open water 3 Core 3 Depth 4 metaG | ecosystem: Environmental > Aquatic > Freshwater > Wetlands | place: USA: Ohio, Lake Erie...
ACCAGGTAAGCCAGGCATAGATTGGCGAGGATGATGGGCAGCTTGATTGCCAGGTTATAAATCAGTAGATTGTGAAACAGGCCGTAAGTGAGCAGGTATATTCCCCCCAATAAGAGCGGCCAGGGTGGGGGATATCCTATGCTGGTCATCCCTTGGAAGGCTGGGTTATGAAATACCGCCGTAAGGTTCTGCGCGATATATGGGTCCTGTCCGGTGGCAACCAGGTAGCCGGTGGCCATGAAGATGCGTTGGTCATATACATGACCAAAGAACAATCCCAGGATCAGCTGGAGCAGGATGCTTGCCAGGAGGAAGCCCCGGTCTTCTTTTGGGATGAGCTGCGTGAGGCTACGCCGGTACGAGATTACCACAGTCGACATACTATGCAGGCGCCTGTGGTCGACTTTGCTGGTAGGTGAGGTATGTGATGAAAATATAAGCCGTTGTATAAGGAACCAGGATAACCAGGACGGCATAGTGAGTGCGTAAGATGGCGAGGATGGTGGCGATCAACCCCAGGCACACTGAAGCCAGCTCGAGCAGGAAGACGAAATCGAGGGGTACCTGGTAACGGCGGTTGCGCCATCCCTCCTTGCTCTGCAGGTTGGCATATTTTGGCGTCCGTTTGAATTCCCAGGCACGATTGGTGAGTAAGGCTTTAATCGCTTCGATCGTATTGCTCACACTGATGCCACTACCAAGCAAGAACAACACCAGGAGATTTGGCAGGTTTTTCCGGATGGAGAGCTTCTGAAGTTTTAAAGTCACCAATGGAGATAACCAGGCTGCCACCATACTCACGAGGATCATCGTATCCAGTACACCCCAGCTCAGGTCGTGCAGCTTATTGGCTGTGATCGGGTCAAAGGAGGCATAGGCGCCACCAAAGGGAGTAAGCATATGTGAATGGACCAGGAAGGTATCCACTTCGAAAATTGTCCCGAAGCTCGCCAGTAGGAAGGAAATGAACATCATTGGATGAAGCATATATCCAGTCAGGTGGATAAAAGCTTCGAGCCGCTGATAAAATTTGAACTTGTGGTTTGGTAGGATCGACGGCAACAGCTTTCGCGCCGTCCGCAACGATCCATTCGCCCAACGAGCCTGCTGTTTTTTAAAGCTTGGGACGGTGGGAGGAACCTCACCGGGGCTGGGCAGGTCTTTGAGGAACAACACGTGGTAGCCTATCATCTGCATGCGATAGCTGGCATCCAGGTCCTCTGCCAGCGTATCTGCTTGCCAGCCACCGGCTTCGAGTAAGGCGCTCTTCCGTAGCACACCTCCACTCCCGTTGAAATTCTGGAAGCAGTGGGTTGCATATCGCCCGGTTTGCTCGACAAAAAAGTGTACATCAATGCCAATCGCAACCGCATTGGTGACACGGTTGTAATAGCGATTAAGGTGGGTCCACCGGCTTTGCACGATGGCTAACTTTTCATCCTGGAGCATGTACGGAATGGTGCGCAGCAGAAAGTCACCGGGAGGGGTGTAATCCGCATCGAATATGGTGATGAATTCAGCCTGTGAATTTTCAAGCGCGATTTGTAATGCACCTGCTTTGAAACCTTGGCGGTCCGGTCTGCGCTGGGCAAATATATGAAAGTTTTTGTGCTGATATTCACTGACGATCTCGTCTACCAGCTGGACGGTGTCATCACTCGAATCATCCATAATGACGATTTCCGCATTATCGATGCCATATTGTTCGACCATATGGGCGCAAGCATCCACCAGCCGCCGGATCACGTAACGCTCATTATAAATAGGCAGCTGAACTGCAACAAAGGGTCGCTTGGTCGTCGCCTCTGGGATAAGTTGTGGGGTGCGGTAACGACGCAGGACACTCAATAAAAAGTAGTGATTGAACCCATATACAAAGAACATGAACGTCAGCAACAGTGAAAGCACCAGGAAGACGATTTGGACGTACAGCATGTCGGTCCTTATATGCCGTAGACGAACACAATGACGTAGAGCATGACTCCAGCTAGTGTGGCGAGCATGTAAAGTGAATACGCCCAGCGCATGAAATGTTTGTAATTCTTGAAACGCAATCTATGCGGCACCAGCTCATTACCCCGCAAGGCAACAAATACACCCAGCAGCAGAGCAAAAGCACCAATGATGCCATGCAGGGTTGTGACTGCATAATCGCCTTGAAGCAATTTGGCTGGAATACCAGGAAGAATGTGGATAATATAGGAGGTAACCATCGAGATCAAAACTACCAGGGTGTTTAATATTACCGAACTGGTCTGCACCCAACGATGGATTGTAAAATGCTTTCGCCTCGCCAGGATAAATCCAATGGTGAATAAAATTGCTGTGACCAAGATTAATACGAGGGTGAGATCAGAACGAAGCGTAGCTTTTGTTCCAAGGAAGCCTGGTGTAGTAAGAAAGTCAGACATAGGAATTCATCCTGGGTTTAGAATAGCATTTTAACAGAATAATTGTATCATTCATAACTATCTGTATTACGATTAGATTAATGCGACCAATCCTCACGCTTGTCGGGTGGTAAAATCATTTCGGAACTGGATATGGGTCTAAGACATAAGGCCGAGCTGCTTGAGTCTACTTATACGCAACGGGCAATATTGGAACAGAAAATTGCCGGATTGTCTCCTGCAGAGCTCGAGTATCCAGGGACCATGGGGGAGTGGTCCGTCAAAGACATATTACAGCACCTGGTTGACTGGGAACAGCGGTGGATCAGTTGGTATGAAGCTGGCAAGCGAGGAGAAGCTATCGTGACCCCCGAACCGGGATATAACTGGCGTCAGATGGGACAATTGAATGAGAAATACCGCCTTAAGCACAAAAACCGTCCGCTGGATAAGGTGATGTCAGATTTCCATGCCTCCTACCAACAGATATTGAGCATGATTGAAGCGATCCCAGAAGAAGAGATGCTCACACTCAAAGTGTATGCATGGACTGGGAAGCTTCCACTGATAGCATGGATCGCTGGCAACACTTGCGAACATTATCAATGGGCAATCCAAATGATCCATCCGCTTAGTATCCGGCGGAAAATGGGGAAAATTGGGTCAGGAATTTCATTGTAATCATCAATGTTTTCGTAAATTTATTTAGGAGTGGGTAAGCATGACCGAACAGGAAAAAGAAACAAAGAAGAGCGAAGAGACTACTCCGCTTGCCCCCAAGGATGTGTTGGTGGAGACCAAACACAGTTTAATCATCGATGGGCAGGAGATCCGGTACACCGTCACTTGTGGGACGATGGTATTAAAGGAGGAGGCTGAAAAAAAAGGAGAAAAGGAAGGCGAATCGGAAGGAGAAAAGCCGCGCGCCTCGATCTTTTTTGTGGCTTATACGCGTGATGATATCGAGGATCAGCACAAACGTCCTTTGACATTCTCCTTCAATGGTGGTCCTGGTTCTTCCTCCGTCTGGCTACACCTTGGATTATTGGGTCCACGCCGGGTGTGGTTAGATGACGACGGATTTGCCTACCCTCCACCCTACAAGCTGGTGGATAATGCCTTTTCCTTGCTTGATCTGACCGATTTGGTGTTCATCGACCCCGTCAGCACGGGTTTCAGCCGGGCAGTTCCGGGTGAAAAGCCCAAGCAGTTCCATGGTTTCAAGAAGGATATCGAATCGGTGGGAGATTTTATCCGTTTGTACACTACGCGCTACCAGCGCTGGACTTCACCCAAATTCCTGATTGGCGAAAGCTACGGCACGACTCGCGCCGCCGGACTCTCGGGTTACCTGCAGGACCGCCACGGGATGTACATGAATGGGATCATTTTGATCTCATCGATCTTGAACTTTCAGACGACTGACTTCCATACCGGTAATGATTTGCCCTATATCCTATTCCTGCCCGCTTACACCGCTACTGCCTGGTTCCACCACCGCCTCAGTGGCGAGCTGGAGCAGGATTTATTCGCCACACTTGCGGAAGTTGAAAGCTTTGCCATGGGGGAATATGCCAATGCTTTGATGCAGGGGGATGATCTAAAGGAGGAAGAACGGTTGCTGGTTGCCCGAAGGCTGGCACACTATACTGGTCTCTCGGAAGATTACATCGAGCGTACCAACCTGCGTATCGAAATATTGAGGTTCACCAAAGAGTTGCTGCGGCATGCTAAACGCACCGTGGGCAGGTTAGACAGCCGTTTCAAAGGCATCGACCGGGATTCTGCAGGAGAGCATTTTGAGTTTGACCCAAGCATGAACAACATCGCGGGTCCTTACACTGCCACACTGAATGATTACGTGCGTGGTGAGCTTAAGTTCGAATCCGACCTACCCTATGAGATCCTATCGGAACGCGTCTTTCCGTGGAGCTATGCTGAGTTTGAGAATGAATATGTGAACGTGGCCGAGACACTCCGCAAGGCAATGACCACCAATCCTTACCTGAAAGTATACGTCGCGAATGGCTATTACGACCTGGCAACACCTTATCTTGCCACACGATATACCTTCAAACACCTGGGTTTGGATAAGACCTTGTTAGAGAACTTGCGGATGGGGTACTTTGAAGCCGGTCACATGATGTATATCCACCTCCCCTCATTGGCAAAGTTGAAAGGTGAGCTGGTGGATTTCATTAAGTGGGCTATACCTGAAGCGTGACACTAGCAGGATAAACCAACCTTATGCATTTGTCCATTGTTGCGGTAGGCTCACGCGGAGATGTGCAGCCATATCTGGCTCTGGGTCGGGGCTTGCAGGTAGCCGGATTCCAGGTTCAGATATGTGCTGACCGACTGTTTGAAGACCTGGTATCTTCAGCAGGTCTGGTTTTTGCGCCGGTCACGGCAGCTCCTGTGGATTTTTTGCAGCAAAACCTTTCCAGATATGGTGGTCCGGTAAAGTTAATGGGCTGGCTCGAACGTCATTTCAAACCCCTGGCGCGGCAATTTTTCTCAGACCTTGAAAGCGTTACCCGGCATACGGATGGCATTCTTTACTCTACATTGGCTTTTGCAGGCTACCACGTGGCAGAAAAACATGGCATTCCCGCATTGGCCATCTACAATGTGCCAATCACTCCTAATCATGCTTTCCAGTGCCCGTCCTTTCCAATGGCACCTGCCTGGTTGCCATTTAAAAGATCCTACAACTGGTATTCCTTCCGCTTTGCCAACCAAGTATTTATTAGCCTGATCAAACCTATCGTTAATGAATGCCGACGGGATGTGCTGGGGCTGAAAACGCTGCCAGCCAGCTTCTATTGGCGACTGGATGTTTCTCACCAGCCCATTGTATACGGGTTCAGCCCCATCTTGCTGCCCCGTCCAGAGGATTGGGGAGACTGGCTGCAAGTCAGTGGGCACTGGTTCCTGGACGATCATTTGGAGTGGCAGCCTCCGGACGATGTGCTAAGGTTTTTAGAGGCAGGTAAGCCGCCGATTTATGTGGGTTTTGGCAGTATGGTGGACGAGCAAATTGAACATGCCACGCGCATCGTTTTGGGAGTACTTCAGCGAGCGGGTCAGCGTGGCATCCTGTTGGGAGGGTGGGGTGGTCTGGGAAGGGGTGATTTGCCTGAGACGATCGTGCGTATCGATTCAGTCCCTCACCATTGGCTCTTCCCGCGTGTGTCAGCGGTGGTACACCATGGAGGAGTTGGCACGACGGCCACCGGGTTGCGCCACGGAAAACCAACCGTGGTAGTGCCATTCTTTGCTGACCAGCCATTTTGGGGTGAACGTGTCCATCGCCTTGGTTGTGGTCCACATCCGATACCTTTTACCAGGCTGAACATCGATAATCTGGCTGATGCAATTGACAGCGCCGTTAATGACCCCAAGATCCGCCAAAATGCCGAGCTTCTGGGTAATAAGCTGAAAAACGAGAATGGTGTAGGTAATGCCGTGAATATGATTCAAACATTTTTGGAGAAAAGCACACCTATTTCCAATGTCCTTTCGTGAAATCGGGAACCAATAAAAGGGGTCGAACGTCTAAATCATCGCGGTCAAATGTCCGTGTATTTTGAATTTGGAGAGAGGATTATGCTTACGATCGGTAAACGTGCCATTGCGTTCATAACTTTTTTATTATTGATTGTTGCTTGTACAACCGCAAGCCCGACAACCGTACCCAACGTGGAAACCGTAAGCACCCCTGTAGCTCCAACACTTGAGCAACCCACAGCTATTTTAATGCCTACTCAAGCGCCAACCACTGTCCCCATTCCCATAGATACCAAGGCGCCTTCTCCCACTCCGCTGCCCTTGGGTGGAAGCGGTGAGATCGTATTCGGTTCGAACCGGGATGGAGATTTTCCGAACATATATTTATTGACCACCTCCGATGGGAACGTTACCCGTTTGACCTTGGGCGATTCTAATACCTTCCCGGGCCCGTTTTCGCCCAATGGCTCACAGCTGTTATTCACCGGATTTGGGCTAACGAACAGCTTCGTTGGTCTGATGAACGCCGATGGTACTGATCCGGTCGATTTATCTGGTCGTCCCACTGTGGATGAAGGCTTCCCCACCTGGTCTCCCGATGGGCAGCAGATTGCATTCACCTCACGCTTGGATGGCAACAATGAGATTTACATCATGAATGCGGATGGTACGAATATCAAACGGATCACGAATAACCATTCAGACGATTTTGCTCCAGCCTGGTCGCCCGATGGTTCCCAAATCGCCTTCGTTTCCGACCGGGATAACCTGACCGGGGTTAATAATTTATATCTCATGAATGTGGATGGCTCCGGTATAGTTCGCTTAACCAATGGGAACGAGATCGATTACGGACCCGCCTGGTCTCCAGATGGAAAACAGATTGCCTTCCGGGCAGATATTGATGGCAACGGTGATATTTTTTCCATCCATGCAGATGGCAGTGGCAGGGTTAACCTGACCAATGATCCGGCGAGTGATTGGGCACCTGCTTGGTCTCCTGATGGAAGCTCGATCGCATTCCAAACCAACCGGGACGGCAATTGGGAAATCTATGTCATGCATTCTGATGGTTCTGCACCGACCAACTTGACTCTTAACCCAGCTGAGGACCAAATGCCTTACTGGAAACCTGTGTTAATTAGCACGAATTAATCCTTAGTAATGATTTTGTTGAAGCATCGATGGTAGCATTGCTTCTACAACACTTCTTAACATCATCAAGTAAAATTCACGGAGTAGTGGAAATTTATGTTTTTCCGCTACACCAATCATCGTATTTTTATATTATTGGTTACTTAATTTGATTAGGAGGACCGTTTATAGCCGGATCCACTTTTTGCACTGTGAAGGATTTGCATGGTAATATAAAAAATGAGTAATAAAAAATTAATCACACTTCTGATTCTTGAGGTTATCGTCGCTGCGGTTGCTTTGGTACTTATAGTGGTAACCATGTGGAACAAACCGCTTGGTCCAAGCCTGGTACTGCCTACTACAATGCCCGAACAAGGAGGGAAATCCTCCTCACTACCCATTGAAAATGCAGAAATTTCAACTCCGGTGCCCGAATCCACACCAACACCATCTTCAGTGCTATCTCAAATTGTGAATTTGTTAAAACCACCTGCAGCAACCAGCGAACCTCTCTGCAATGGTCCGTCGGTGATGACGATACTGCTGGTTGGGTCGGACGAGAGGGAATATGACTATTACTATGGCCTAGCGGATTCCATCCATGTCGTCCGTATAGACTTTACCTCGCCCAAGGTAATGCTGCTGGATATTCCTCGAGATCTATGGGTGGAAATCCCTGGTCTCTCTGACCATTATGGTCTCACCCACGGAAAACTCAACCAGGCCTATTTCTTTGGTAACCCCGGTATGGGATATTATGATGGTCCCGGTGAAGGACCGGGGTTGCTTGCTCAGACACTTGAATTAAATTTCGGCTTGCGGGTGGATCACTACCTGGCCATGGATATGAAAACCTTTGTCAACCTCATCGATGCAGTGGATGGCATTGATATCCATATCGATTCGAAGATCGATTTGAACCAAGATCAGGATGGTGGCAATCCAGCTCTTGTGTACGAGCCAGGAGATTACCATTTGGATGGCACACAGGCCTTACAACTGGCACGAGATCGGATCCCCACCATATTTCAACGTGCCAGGTATCAAAGCATGGTACTGAAGGCTTTAGAAAATAAGCTACTCACTCCTGCAATGATCCCTGCCTGGCCGCAGATCATCGCCCAATTTACACAATCTGTCCAATCTGATCTGAGCCCGAGTGATATTAGCAAGCTGGTTTGTATTGGGCAAGCATTGAACAAGGACAATACTACGACTGTGGCGTTTCCGGATGATATGTTCAAGTCTGCAAGCATATATGATCCATATCGCCGGGTTTACACCTCCATCGTGGAAGCTGATTTCAGCCAGCTGCGCAGCTATCTTACCGATTTTATGAATGGAATCTGGCCATAAGATCAGAGATAGTCCTTTACTTTAACTACCTGCCGCACTTACCTAAGCTCAAATATTCTGCTTATCAGGCCATATCAATGGTACGTTTCATCCTGATGGGTTGATTATTCTGTTCCATATTCAAAATATAAGGCCTTGAATGCTAAACAGCTTAGCATGATGGCCAATTATTAAGCAGACTAAGAATTTTTCAGGTAACCTTTCAAAACTGTTGATATTCAAACAATGGGATTGGAGTAGAATTTAATGGGTCTCGTGATATATGCGTTCACAAAATGCTATCTTAGGGCTAATTCTGTTAATTGCACTTGGGGGGATGTGCTTGGTATTGGTTGTATTTTTTCAATGGAATAAGCCGCTTGGTCCGACCCTGAACTTACCAACTCTCCCCCCTAGCGTAACCTCCACTTCAGCTAAAGGAGTCGCAGCTTCTACTCCTGTGACGACTTCAACACAACCGGCTATTTCACACGGGCTCATTGCATCACAAGCCGCACCCACAGTGACCAGGCAGCCGCTGTGTAATGGACCAGCCACCATGACCATTTTAGCGATCGGATCTGACCAGCGTGGAACAGGATATCTGTATGGTCTGGCGGATTCGATCCATGTCGTGAGAATTGATTTCTCGATCCCAAATATCATGGTGATCGATTTTCCGCGTGACCTGTGGGTGGAAATACCGGGTATCGCTGATCACCATGGGATCACACATGGGAAACTTAACCAAGCATATTTATACGGCAACCCTGGCATGGGCTATTATGATGGTCCCGGTGAAGGACCCGGTTTGCTGGCGCGCACTCTAGAGCTCAATTTTGGCTTACGGGTGGATCACTACATCGCCATTGACACTCAAACATTCGTCCAGATGATCGATGCAGTGGGAGGTGTGGATGTGAAGGTGGAATCTCCCATCGATATTAGCTATGGTCATGCCACTCCGGACCCTAAGTATTTCCTTTCAGTGGGTACACATCACTTGGACGGGGAGATTGCTCTGGCATTAGCGACCAATCGCATCCCGTCAACCTTTCAACGCATGAAATATCAGAAAATCATCCTGAGTGCATTACGAGAGAAGCTGCTCAGCTCAGATATGGTCCCCAAAATCCCGCAATTGGTGTCACAATTCATATCCTCCGTCCAAACTGACTTAAGCCCAAATGATATCAACAGCTTAATTTGCATTGCTCGAGCAGTTCCGAAGGATAATATTAAGGCTGATTCTTTCCCGCAGGAAATGTTTAAGGCAAGCGATATTTATGACCCAGACAGAAAGGTCAACACCTTTATCTATGAGGTGGATTTCAATAAGCTAAGGGCGATGTTAGCAGAATTTATGAATGGGATTTGGCCCATGCCTTAGGGATATAATTCAACCTCACGCTGGTTTATATTCACCCAACCAATCCAAATCAGTTCTTCTTTTGATAAATAATTTGTTTGATTTCAAAGCGATTAATTCCCCGCTTATAGCGGAAGAATGATATGTAATTGGAGTTGAAAATGCCTGACCAATCCCCGCTCTTGAAGATCTCCCGGGCTACCGAAATGACCGAGGAGCTGTACCTGGCTTGCCTACGCCTGGTTCCACAGCTCACCAGCAACAACCCCCCACCCGCGCGGCAGGAGCTTACCTTGATGTTATCCACAGGATCATCGACCCTCTACCTTGCCCGTCATGGAGACTATCAGGATGAGATTATGGGCTTGGCCACTCTGATCCTGTACCGGGTGCCTACCGGCATGCGGGCTTACATCGAGGACGTGGTGGTAGATGATAGGGTGCGCGGCAGGCACATTGGTGAAGCTCTCATACGTGCCTGTCTGGATCAAGCTGAAGCCGCTGGTGCTTCTCAGGTAATGCTGACCTCCAATCCTGGTAGGATGGCTGCCAACAGGCTGTACCAGCGCATGGGTTTCGAGCTGCGTAAGACGAATGTGTACCGGTATAGTTTTAAGCGGGTATGAATTGTTGGCTATATAGCCATAAGCTTTTAGTTGCCCTTACCTGACCACCGGCAGCTCCACATAACTCGCATGATCTCTGTCGTGGTAAAGGGTTACATGGGCGGTGCGCGCATCCTTGCCTGATTCTTCTGCGACAATACCACCGCTATTGTAATTCTTCTCGAGGTAAATGGTATTCGTGCAGCTGATGACTAATCGCAGCCGACCGCCCTTGGAAATCCGCCTGGAGAAGAATGTAAATCCATCAAACGTGTACAGGTTGATCTCGCCGGGTAAGACTAATTTCTCAATCCGGTTGGATTCACGATAGCGTGCCCGCTGTAGATCCTGAGTCAGTTTGATCATCTTCCCATCGGGTAAGATCTCTGCCAGGCTGACCATGAAATCGGTATCTGGCACATCCATGGAGATCCAGGCATACAGCTTCAACCAACCGGTGATTTCCGTATCTTTGCTGAATGGAGCTGAATGATAAACTAGACCATTACCAAACAGGTTCAGGTCGTAAGTTTGGTTGGTGAAAGAATCTGGGATCAGCACGCGCTCCAGCTCGCCAATACGTTTATCCAGGGGATCATAAGTGAATGTGTCTGAGTGCCTACCATTGGGTGCATCATTCTCCAGGGTTCCTGAGTGGAATACATCGTTAGCGCCTTCATTGGAACTCAGGTACATTTTTTTGGGGATCGCCCCGATTGCTTCCAGACTCTCAGCATATTTCCACTTTTCTTCCCCCATCACATAATATGCCACGCGTTTCTTGAGGAAAGCTGGCTTTTTACCTTCCTTCATCGTCCAATCGTACCATTCCTGGTGGATTTTATTCATATCCAGGATTGCAGTCTCGGAGAACTTCAGTCCTTCGAATTCAGCCTTCGGGTCACGCGTCCCAGCATGGTCCCACGGCCCGATGACGATGTAATGAGCGTCCCTGGCGGCTGACTTCGATGCCATATGCTTACGATAATATTCCATGGCACCGGGCTGGTCGTCATCATAATGTCCGGTGATCGTCAGAATGGGAATGTTGATCCGGTCGTACTCCGCTTCTGGGAATGCCAGCCTGTCCCAATACTGGTCTGGATGTGGGTGTGCAATCCAGGTCTGGAAAAAGGTCGAAGTATTACCTACAATGCGATCCAGTTCCTTGTAGGGCAGGTGTTGTTGATACATTTCCTGGAATTTATCGATCCAGAATTCGGGGTCATTCATAATAGTCATGTTGCGTGCAGCCCCACTGGTATAAGTCAGCCACTGCATCTCAGATGGAGCAAAAATGTTCTTTAGAAATGGGAAATCCACCCCTGCGTGGGCGGAGGCTGTAGGGACAATGGTTTTCAGATGCGAAGGTCGTTCCCGCAAAGTCACCCATTGGGCATAACCACCATACGATCCACCCCACATCGCCACCTGCCCATCACACCATGATTGGCTTGCCAGCCACTCAACGATGTCATACCCGTCTTGTGCTTCACTCACAAATGGCTCAAAGATACCTTCCGAATTACCGCGCCCGCGTGAGTCGATTGCGGCAAAGGCATAACCATGCTGCGCAAAATACACCCCACGTAAATGTGCCCCGTCCGAGATGTATGGGGTTAGGGTGAAGATGGCAGGTATTGGCTTATTCTCCTTGGGTTTGTAAAGCGTGGCATTCAGCCGAACCCCATCTCGCATGAGGATTTTCACCCCCCATATGAAATCGATCTTTGGAGGTATTTCATTATTATTTCCGGGTATCTGCATGTCTCCCATCGCGAATTAACTCCTATCCTCGGAATGTTTGGGGTCACTTCCAATATAACGATCCTGATATATTGGGGTTACTCGTATTCCCAGCGATCTTTCCCCTGCAAGAGGGAACGCAGGTGGTTGATCTCTCCTGCATGATAGTAGTCATGAGCGATCATGCTGCGGATGATACTGCGTGTCTTGATCCGCTCGCCCCAATTGGTGAGCCGGTCGCGTTCAAGCTCGGCGTCATCAGGCAGGGCGCGCACCGAGGCAAGCCATTTATAATGACCTTGCTTAAGCCAGGTTAGCAGCTCCTCATGGGGTCGGGAGCGGGCGCCACCTGCGGGGATGATAGGTGGCTGGTCGCCACGTAGGCTGGCAGTGCCAAAGGCATAGTCTTCGTACATCCATTTGCACCAGCCAATGTGCTCGAGAAGATCGGCAATGGATCGCTCGCCACCTGGTGGCAGGGCAGTCCAGTCTTGCTCACGGATGTGCGATAGATTATTCATGAGGGATTCCGAATGGTCACTCACGAAGGCATCTTCTATTAGCCAGCACAGGCTATCGATCTCTTGACGGCGGCTGGGGTCAACGCCAGATTGTTTTTGTGGGATCATTGCTTTATCCTTCCTCAGGTCGTGATAACGTCCCCTTACGGGTTAGTAGTCCCGAAATCCAATTAACACTTATAAATTCCTCATTGATATAATGAGTCTAAATTAAATGTATTGCGAATGACTAACTTCGAGAGATTTTAGCACATTTCAACGCCTGTCCTTAGGAGTCACATCATGGACCTGCAACAAGTCCTACCTAAACCTGATTTGCTGTCTGCCAGGGTGGTCCTGGCAGTTCAGCCGCATTATGATGACAATGATATCAGTGCTGGTGGCACTCTTAACTCCCTCGCTGAGACTGGGTCGGAAATCTATTACCTGACCGTCACTAATGACCTGATGGGAGTGATCGACAATACGCTTACCTCACAGGAAGCCACTCGCCAGCTTAGAGCTGAGCAAGCCAAATCAGCAAGCGTGATTGGTGTGAAAGGACAGTATTGGCTTGGTTTCCCCGACGCCGGTCCATTTGACCATTTCGAGGTCCGGCGTGGCATTATCCGGTATATTCGCATATTGCGCCCCGATTTTATCCTCACCGTGGACCCCTGGACGCCATATGAGGCCCATACAGACCATATCTTTACGGGGAGGGCAGCTGCAGAAGCGACTATCTTATATAGTATGCTGCGCCTGACCACCGACCCTGAGGTGGATGTCTCCTACCAACCCCATGAGATCCTCGGAATTGCATTTTATAACAGTTTTACTCCCAACACTTACTTCGATATAACGCATAACCGCGAGAAGAAGCACCTTGCGCTGGATGCTTATAAAGCTCAATTCAGCCCCGACGATTTCCCCATTTTACACATGTGGGTGGAGATCCGGGAGCGCATGCATGCTGAGAATTGTACCTCTCCCGGTTGCACTCATGCTGAAGCGTTTAAAGTCCTCAATCCCCGCCTGCTGCATGGGGTGGGGGAGACCTGGAAGTTCTAAGTTGGTAAGCTCTGAGAACCGGGTTTTACTTTATGCGGATGCCCCGGAGTAATTTTTCAATCCCAGGCGCCAGATGAAACGCGCCAGGACGATAAAGAATACGGTCAGTGCAAAGGTGCCAACCAGGATGAGGGGGGTTAAGCGGGATGTGAGGGCCTCTGCCGGGATGGTGACGGCGAAAGCCACCGGAATGATGAAGGTGAGTCCCAGCTGCAACCAACGCGGGTAAATGCCCACCGGCCAGCGCCCGGCTGCATACACCCCCTGGAACAGATTGACAATTTCATCCACGCGTACGATCCAAAAGGCGGTGGAGGTGATGATCAGCCAGAAGCAGTAGATCAGGATACTGCCCATCAGCAGGGTGAACACGAATGCCAGGGATTGGTTAATGCCTACGCTACCCTGGTAATGATACACCCCGTACAAAAGCACCAATATGCCCACGATGACATCAGTGAGCGACCACAGACGAAATTCACG
>Ga0153916_10002263_pt1 | contig 14145 bp, 16 predicted proteins | sample Opewatmetagenome_FD_109642 | JGI IMG/M metagenome (GOLD analysis project Ga0153916, IMG submission 109642) | Freshwater wetland microbial communities from Ohio, USA - Open water 3 Core 3 Depth 4 metaG | ecosystem: Environmental > Aquatic > Freshwater > Wetlands | place: USA: Ohio, Lake Erie...
ACGGCGACGTACGATCCCAGGCCGAGGAGCCGTACTGCCGGGGTCAGGCGGTACACCGTACGCCTCGCGAACTGCCCCTCAGGACTTTGCGAATCTTATCACGAGCCGTCCGGACGATCAACGTGAAATATTGCACGAACGGCCACGCGGCACTTCCCCGGGCGGCTAGAGTATGCGCGTTGGGAGGGGCTCAGACAAGGGGCGGTGGGCGGTCGCAAGTTGGGGGCCTGGGGCAGACGGAACTGGGCGCAACTGAAGCTGCGCAGCTACATTCCGCCTTCAGGCAGGCATGGCGAGTTCCTAGGATTTGCGCTTGTCGAAGTCGTCCAGGTCGAGGCTCTCGATGAAGTCCTTGAAGGCGGACATCTTCTCAAGTTCCGCGGGGTCGACCTTGCCGCCGGCGCGCTCGCCCTGCTCGACGGTCTCACCCTCCTTGTCGAGGAGGACGCCGGCGCGGTCGAGGACCTGCTCCTCGGCGTAGATGGGCACCTTGGCACGGACGGCGAGGGCGATGGCGTCGCTCGGGCGGGAGTCGATCTCCAGCGTGCCGCCGTTCACGTCGAGGTAGATACGGGCGTAGAAGGTATCGTTGGAGAGGTCGTTGACGAGCACGTGGTGGACCACGGCGCCCAGCGTGTCGATGACGGAGCGGAGCAGGTCGTGCGTGAGCGGGCGGGCGACGGCGACGTCCTGGAGCTGGACGGCGATGGCATCGGCCTCGGCGGGGCCGATCCAGATGGGGAGGTAGCGGTCGGACGACTTCTCCTTGAGGATGACTACCCGCTGGTAGTTCATCAGGCTGACCCTGATGCTTTCGATCGTCATCTCAATCAACGAGCCCAACCCTCCATCCGCATCCGATCAAGTCTAGCCACGCCCTGCTCACGCTGTCAACGAACGCACGTTCGCGTCACAGCGCCGGGCGACTCAGGGGCGGTGGCGGCCGCGTGCCGGCCGACCATCTCGTCTCTAGATAGATGCTGATCCCGGCGACCGCCGCCATCGCAGCGGCGATGGCGAAGAGCACCGGACTCACACCGAAGATATCGGCAACAGACCCGGCGACGATAAGCGGCAGAATCCCGACGGCGTTGGCCAAAACGACCTGCGCGGCGAAGACCCGGCCGCGCATCTCGGCGGGAGCGCGCTCGTGCAGGACGGTCTGCGCCGGGGCGTTGACGAGAGCGTAGGTGAAGCCGAGCGGGCCGGCAAAGGCCATGGTCAGCAGGACGAGGATGGAGAGGCCGCCGGCGCGCTGGCCGGAGAAGGGGTTGAGGTTGTCGGTGCGCTCCAGCAGCCGGGCGATCGGGTCGATGAGGCCGAGCGCGAGCACGCAGAGCGCCAGCCCGCACATGCCGATGATCACGGTGCGGTTCTTGCCGAAGCGCGCGGCGATGATCGGCAGCGCGCGCAGCCCTAGGATGGCGCCGACGCCCACGGGGGCGAAGATCGTCACGGCCTTGTCCGGCGACACCTTGAGGATCGCCTGCATGTAGCGCGGCACCAGCACGGCAAAGAGGAGGACGAGCGAGCTGCCGGTGGCGTAGTGGACGAGGGCGAGCGTCGAGACGGGGTCTTTCGCGAGCGTGCGCAGCGTGTGGGCGTAGTCGCCGGCTGCCTGGCGCAGCTCGCGGAACGTGGGCATCTGGCGGTCGGGATGGTCGGCGCCGTGATGGATGGGCGGCATGAAGTAGGCGCAGAGCACGGAGACCGCGAACATGACGGTGGCGATAAAGAAGAGCCAGGCCTCGCCGAGGGTGGGCAGCAGGATCGGCGCGAGGAAGATCATGCCGGCGAGCTGCGAGCCGGTGACGGCCATGCTGAACATGCTGTTCGCGGCGATGAGCTGGTCTTTTGGGACGACGGACGGGACGGTGACGGCGTCGGTCGTGCCGAAGAACTGACTGGCGGTGGCGAAGAAGATGCTGATCAGGATGAGCAGCGAGACGTGGTCGCGGGAGAAGAGGAAGCAGACGGCGAGGAGCATACGCGCCAGGTTGGTGTAGATGAGCAACAGGCGCTTGCTCCAGAGATCGACGACGACGCCGGAGAAGATGCCGAAGAGGATCGACGGCACGACGAACGACAGGACGAGCAGCGAGGTGAACGTGGAACCCTTCGTCAGCTTGGTGACGATGACCAGCAGCGTGAAGAGGATGGCGTTCTGCGCCGACTGCGAGATGAGCTGGGCGAGCCAGAGGAGCAGGAAGCTGCGGTTGGCGAGGACGGGGCGGGGCTTGACGGGCGGTACGTGTCTCAGGGTGGGCCTGGACGGCGTGCTGAGTGCCATCTATCGCGCCGTCCTTGCCGGTCTCGCCAAGTTCTTCGCGGTGTAGTACGCGGCCAGAGCCGCGCAGACGACGGCGATCAGGAAGAAGACGGGCGAGACGCCGATCACGTCGGCGAGGAGGCCGGTGAGGAGGATCGGCGGGATCGACGCGAGGTTCGTGAGCACGGTCTGTCCGGCGAACACGCGGCCCTGCATCTCCCTCGGCATGCGCTCGTTGATCACCGACCTGCCCACGACGTTCACGAACGTGAAGGCGAACGCCAGGCCGGCGCCCAGCACCGACGAGATCATAATACGCGCCGTGCCGTCCCCGAAGGGACCCGGGCCGAACAGGCCCAGCGGGTTCAGGGTCGCCAGGGCGTCGCCGAAGAGGGGCACGAGGGCCAGGAGCATGACGCCGACGACCAGTACCGCGAAGGAGCCGCCGACGCTGAACCACGGCGAGACGCGGCCGGAGAGGCGCCGCACGAAGCGGAGCGAGAGCCAGACGCCGAGCGCGGCGGGCGCGGCCACGAAGACGACGTTCTCCGTGTTCACGTGCAGCACATTCGCGCTGTAGCGCGGCAGCAGCGTGAGCACGACGAGGCCCGTCGTATTGGCGAGCACGACGACGATGAGGCTGGTGTACGAGACGGAGTCCATCGACAGGCGGTGCCACGCCTCGGCGAAGCGCTCGCGCGTCTCGTCGAGGGACGACGGGATCTCGCTGATCGCGCCGCCGAGCCCTTCAACCAGCAGGAAGTTGAAGGCGGCGACGCCGAACAGCACGGCACAGACGATGGCCAACGACTCCGGCCCGACGGTCTTGAGGAACACGGCGGGCAGCACCATCAGGCCGGCGACCTGCGAGATCAGCGACTGCAGGTTGTTGAGGGAGTTCGCCGCGGTGAGGTCGCCCTGTTCGACGACGGCGGGGAGCGCGGCGCCCTCGGCCGGACCGGCGAACTGCGAGGCGACGGCGAAGAGGACCGCGATGAGGTAGATGGTGAGCACGCTCTCGGTCGAGATCGCGATCAGCACGCAGAGCCCGGCGCGCACGGCATTGGTGCCGGCCAGCACGATGCCCTTCGGCATGCGATCGACGAGCACGCCAGTGACGGTGCCTAGCGCAGCGGTGGGCGTAATATAGGCGACGACGAAGAGGCTGCTGAAGAAGCTCCTGCCGGTGGCGTTCACCACGAGTATGAGCATGGTGTAGACGACGGCGTTGGCGGGCACGTGCGACAGCAGCTTCGCGAGCCAGAGCTTGCGGTAGGCGTCGTTGTTCTCGAAGAGCGTGCGCTCGCCAACGAGGGAGGAGATGCGGAGCATGGCAGTGCGCGTCTGCGTCTGCGCCATCAGTCGCGCTCCAGGGCGATGCGCACCTGCTCGGGGTCGAGCTCCGGGCCGCGGCTGACGAACGCCTTCAGCCGCTTCTCGAGCGTGCGCCGGTCGAGCAGGACGCGGTGGTTGCAGGTGCGGCACTTGATGCCGATGTCGGCGCCGAGGCGCACGACCTCCCACTCGTCGCCGCCGCAGGGATGCGGCTTGCGGAGCCGGACGACATCGGCCATGCGGAAGTCGACGATCTCGCCCATCGCTCAGCCCCGCGCGGCGGCCAGGGTCGCCTCGCGCTCGCGGTTGATCTCGTCGCGGAGGCGCGTCGCCTCGCGGCGGGCGGCCTGCGCGAAATCGGCGCCCCGGGATGCGTAAGTGACGCCGCGTGAGGCGCTGATCAGCACGCCGCGGCCGCGCGCGTCGAGGCCGGCGCGCACCGCGTCGGCTAGCGAGCCCTGCTGGGCGCCGATGCCCGGCACGAGAATGGGCAGATCCGGGCACAGCTCGCGGAGGCGCTTCAGCTCGCCGGGGTACGTGGCGCCTACGACGAGGCCGACGTTGCCGTGGCGGTCCCACGCCTTGGCGCGCTCGGCGACGACCTCGTACAGCGGGCGCGCGCCAGCATCCGACTGCACCTGCAGGTCCTGGAGGTCGGGCGCGCCGGGGTTCGACGTGCGGCAGACGACGAAGGCGCCCTTCTCGGGGCGCTCGATCCAAGGCTCGACCGAGTCGGCGCCGAGGTAGGGGTTGACGGTCGCGCTGTCGAAGCCGAGGTCATCGTAGATGGCGTGGGCGTAGGCGCGGGCGGTGTGCTCGACGTCGCCGCGCTTGGCATCGGCAAGCGTGACGACGTGCGGCGGGACGGCGGACAGCGTCTTGCGGAGGGCGGCGTAGCCGCGCTCGGGGCCGAGCGCCTCGTAGAAGGCGACGTTGGGCTTGTAGGCGCAGACGAGGTCGGCCGTGGCCTCGATGATGGCGACGTTGAAGGCGGCGACATCGTCGATCGCCATGCGCGCGGGGTCGGGATCGAGGCCGATGCAGAGGAGACTGCCGTTGCGCTCCCACGCCGCTTCGAGCTTCTGCCGGAAGGTCATCGTCACGTCGCCCGTCCCGTCTCAGTCATCGCCCGCCCACCGCCGCTTCGTCGGGTATCGCGAGGCCGGCCACACGCAGCCGCCGCCGGATGTCACCGCAGTGGTCCTCGTCGCCACTCGTAAGGTACACGACGGAGCCGCCCGCCGGGCGCGGGTTCAGCAGGCGAGCGTCGCGCAGCACACGTGCGGCCTGGCGCGCGACCGCAGCCGACGGTTCCAGCACCAGCACGCCGTCGCCCAGCTCGCGCTCGATGATCCCGCGGAGGAAGGCGTAGTGCGTGCAGCCGAGCACCAGCACGTCGGCGCCGGACACGCGCAGCGGCGCGAAGTAGCGGCGGAGGAGCGCCAGCGTCTCGCCGCCGTCCAGATCGCCGGCCTCGACGCGCTCCGCCAGGCCCGGCGCCTCAATGGTGTCGACCGTGACCTCGGCGCCGTAACGGTCGATGAGGGCGGCGAGCTTCTGGCCGCGGGCGGTGCCGGGGGTGACGAGGAGGGCGACACGGCCGGAGAGCGTGCGCGCGGCGGCGGGCTTGAGCGCGGGCTCCATGCCGACGAACGGCACGTCAAACGCGGCACGGAGCTGGGCGATGGCGGCGCTGGTGGCGGTGTTGCAGGCGACGACGATGAGCTTGACGTCGCGGGCGAGCAGGTCGCGGGCCACGGCCTCGGCGCGGGCGCGGATCTCGGCGGGCGGGCGCGGGCCGTACGGGAAGAAGGCGGTATCGGCGTAGTAGATGACGTCCTCACCGGGGAGCAGGGCGCGCAGCTCAGCGAGGACAGCGAGGCCGCCGGCGCCGGAGTCGTAGATGCCGATGGGAGAGGATGCGTCGGGCATGCGGGTGGATCGTACCACGGGCGGGCGGGGCCGGGAGACGAGAAGCGGGGGGGCCAACGGAACGGGAGCGCCGCTCGCGCGGTTGATGAGGCGCAGAACACGGGACATGTGTACCTTTACGGCGCGTCGGCTTCGCCGCATGCTGGACGCATGAAGATGTTGTCACTGGCGACGACGCTCGCGGCGGGGGCACTCGTTGCCGCAGCGGGGATGAACTGCGGCGATGGCGGCCGGTCCGCGGAGCCGACGGTGAGCGCGCCGGCGTCGGTTCAGGAAGTCTACACGCGAATGGCGGCTGCGATGCAGCGTGACGGGCAAGTGCTGCACACAACGGCCACGACGAATTCGTCGGGCGGCAATCCGTTCGCTGGGACGTACGAGGCCGAGTTGTGGCTGGACGGAGCGCATGAGCGCGCACGCCGCCAGGTCTCGTCAACACTTGCTGGCGACGGTGGCCAACAGCGAATGGAGTTGGCGGAAGTCATCGCAGACGGAGGCGTGTACCGCGTTGAGAACGGGCGCGGGGGAGTAGGCAAGGCGCCAACTTGTCACAACAGCGCATCACCGATCGTCTCGATGCTGCTCGGTTGCCACGGTGCTCTAGAGGAGTCTGACACACGGATGGGCGACACGGAGACGTTCAATGGCCGGCGGGCGATCGTGGTCGTGACAGAGGGCGAGTCGCGAGGCGAGGACGAGAAGTTCTCGTTCACCGACCGGCTCTACGTCGACGCGCGCACATGGCTGCCGCTTGCCATCGAAACGTCAGGGACGATCGATTACGGACCAAAGGCCTCGTACGAAACGCACGCACGGTACGAACACGAATTCGTGGACGCCGGGTCGCTAGCACCGGATTTCTTCGACCCCGCCTCGATCGGGTACGTGGCGGCAGATCCGGCCGCCGGGCTGGCGCAGGACGTGCGGATGACCGTGTACTGGCTGGGACGGGAGTTCGACCCCGGGGGCCAGCTCCCGAAGCTCGCACTGCGGGACGCCCACACGTTTGCCGGGGACGTACCGCCTGGGTACCGGGCGACGTTGTCCTACGCGGACGCGGCCGACAAGTTCGGGCCGCCGATCATCGGCATGCAGGAGTTTCCGCGTTCAGCCTGGGATGCGCTCACCTCGGGATCGCATGGTGGCAACTGGTGGGAACAGCCTGGCGTGACCAGCGACGAGCTGGCGCTCCCCGGCGGACGCGCGGTGATCTTCCGGGGCCCGAGCGATCGACAGAGAGGGAGCGACCGATTCCTGGCTCATGTCTACCTCGGCGACACCGTGATCCTCGTCGACGATTTCGACACGCCCAGCACCTACAACACGGCCGAGGGCTTCCGGGCGCTGGCGCAAGGCCTGCAGCCGTACAAGTGAGGATGCACGACAGCCGGGACCGCGTAGCGGCTGCGGTAACGCGTCGCCGGGTGCCCTTCAGACAGCCTGTGGAGGCGTCAATGAATCCGCCAATGGTGTTGAGGTATGCTGAAGGCGACATCGACGCAGGGAGATTGAGAAGATGCCGGATATCGGCGTACCAGAGCTGATCATCATCGCCGTCATCGTGCTGCTGCTGTTCGGGCCCGGGAAGGCCGCGGACCTCGGCGGGTCGCTGGGCAAGGGGATCCGCGAGTTCCGGAAGGCGACGCGGGAGGACGACGAGCCCGCGCGCACAACAGCGGTCATGGCGTCCGCCTCCGGCGCGAGCGTGTCGGGCGAGGCAGGCGCGTCCGTTTCATCGAACGGCGCGACCGCCGCGAAGCGGGACGGCCCGTCCGGGGGACGCTTGTGCAGCGACTGCGGGACGGCGGCCGGCGACGGGCAGAAGTTCTGCACGAACTGCGGGGCATCGCTGGCGGCGCAGGTCGGCTGACAGAGCCTTCGGAACAACCTCAAGACACGCAATCGGCGCGCGCTGAACGCCAGCGCGCGCTCTATTGTGCGTCCGGCGATCAGGCGCGGCCGGCGTCGATGCCGAGGGCGGCTATCACGGTGTTGATGTCCTTGTCGCCGCGGCCGGAGAGGCCGAGCAGGATCAGCGTGTCCTTCGACAGCGTCGGCGCGAGCTTCGCGACGTAGGCGATGGCGTGGGACGGCTCGAGTGCGGGGATGATGCCCTCGGTTTCGCTGAGGAGGCGGAAGCCGTCGAGCGCCTCAGTGTCGGTGATCGCGACGTACTGCGCGCGGCCGGTGTCCTTGTAGAAGCTGTGCTCCGGGCCGACGCCGGGGTAGTCGAGGCCGGCGGAGATGCTGTGCGCCTCCTGCACCTGCCCCCACTCGTCCTGCAGCAGGTACGACTTCGAGCCGTGGAGCACGCCGGGGCGGCCCTTCGACAGCGTGGCGGCGTGTCGTTGCGTATCGATGCCCTCGCCGGCGGCCTCGACGCCGATGAACTTCACGGAGAGGTCCTCGACGAATGGGTGGAAGAGGCCGATGGCGTTGCTGCCGCCGCCGACGCAGGCGACCGCGTAGTCCGGCAGCCGACCCTCCGCCTCGAGAATCTGCGCGCGCGCCTCGCGGCCGATGACGGACTGGAAGTCGCGCACGAGCATCGGATACGGATGCGGGCCGGCGGCACTGCCGATGAGGTAGTAGGTGTCGCGGACGTGCGTGACCCAGCCGCGAATGGCCTCGTTCATCGCGTCCTTGAGCGTGCGTGAGCCGCTCTCGACGACCTCCACCTTCGCACCGAGCAGCTTCATGCGGAAGACGTTGAGCGACTGGCGGCGGACGTCCTCCGCTCCCATGAACACGGTGCACTCCATGCCGAGCATGGCGCAGACCGTCGCGGCGGCGACGCCGTGCTGGCCGGCGCCGGTCTCGGCGAAGACCTTGCGCTTGCCCATACGCTTCGCGAGCAGGCCCTGGGCGATGGCGTTGTTGATCTTGTGGGCGCCCGTGTGCGCCAGGTCCTCGCGCTTGACGTAGATCTTGGCGCCGCCGAGCTTCCGCGTGAGGTTCTCGGCGAAGTAGAGCGCAGTGGGGCGGCCGACGTACGTGCGGAGCAGGTGATTCAGCTCGGCCTGGAACGTCTCGTCGTCGCGGGCCTGCTCGTAGGCGGCGGTGAGCTCGTTGAGGGCGACCATCAGCGTCTCGGGGACGTAGCGGCCGCCGTAGGGGCCGAAGTGGCCCAGCTCATCGGGAAGGCGTGCCGCCGGCCGGCTCATCGTGTACCACCCGTCATCATCATATCGATCATACCTGCAGGGCCCTGGCGGCGCGCACGAAGGCGGCGATCTTCGCCGGATCCTTGGCGCCATCGGTCTCAACGCCGCTCGAAACGTCGACGGCCCACGGGCGCACCTCGCGGACGGCGGCGGCGACGTTGTCGGGAGAGAGGCCGCCCGCGAGCCAGAGGGGGATGCGGGCGGCGACCTCGCGGGCGACGGCCCAGTCTCCGGTCGTGCCGCTGCCGCGGCTCGGGTCGAGCATGACGGCGAGCGCGGTCTCGGGCTCAAGCATGGCGAAGACGGCGGCGGCATCCATGCCCGGACGCGGGCGCAGCACCTTGATCGCCTGGCGATTGGCGAGCAGGCAGTCGCTCCACGGCTCCGAGCCGCTGAGCTGCACCAGGTCGATGCCCGCCTCGTCGGCGATGCTGTTGACCTCCTCGATCGGCTGGTTTTCAAATACGCCGACGACAAGCGGGCGCTTGCGTGCGAGCAGGCGGTCGAGCGCCTCAGCGCCGTGCGCGAACCAGGCGTCGACGGTGGCGAAGCGGCCGGCGTGGAGCGGCGGCGGCTCGTCCTGCTCCATCTCTCGGAGCGATGTGCCGACGGCGCGCACGATGAGCGACGCCTCCTCGGGCGAGACGCGGCGGCGGCTCTCGGCGAACATGATGCCGATGAAGTCAGCGCCGGCCTCGGCCGCCGCCACGGCGTCCGCGACGCGCATGCAACCGCAGATCTTGACGCGGGTCATGGCGGGGCAGTCGCCGGCCGTCGGGCGCCGGGGGCCGGGGGCGGGGCGGCCGTGCGCGAGCGGATGTAGGCGAGGGCGTCCGCGATGAGGTCGTCGAGCGGGCGCGTCGTGTCGAGGACGAGGCGCGGCTGGAACGACGTGGCGGCGGCGCCCGGATGGCGGGGGAGAGCGAGCGGCTCGCGTGGCTGCGATTCGAGAACGAGGCGGGTCGCGAGCCGCCGCGACAGCTCAGCCTGATCCGGGCAGACGCATTCGATGAGGATCGGGGGCGAGCCGGCGCGCTCGCACAACGCGTGCCAGCGCTGTTCGACACGCGGCCAGAAGACCGGATTGTCCAGGATGACTCTGTGGCCGAGCCGCACGAGGTCGTCGGCCTGCGCGAAATAGACCTCGTACGCGCCGGGCGCCGCCTGCACCTCGGCGATGCCGGAGCGCAGCAGTGCCGCCTTGATCACGTCCTTGTCGAGCACGACGGCGCCGATGCGTGGCGCGATCGCCCGGGCAATCGTGCTCTTGCCGCTGCCAGGCTCCCCGTGCATCTGGACGACGATCCGGCTCATATCAGCAGCAGCTCACGCATCTTTCCGGGCACGTCCATCGACGTGACGAGCGACTCGGCGACGAGTATGGCGTGGACGCCGGCATTCGCCATGCGCTCGGAGTCGGCGCGGGTGTGGATGCCGCTGAGCGCGACCACGCAGCGGTCCATGGGGATCAGCGGGCGCAGGCGCTCGGTGACGGCGAGATCCACCTCGAACGACTTGAGGTCGCGGTTGTTGATGCCGATGAGGTCGCTCTGCACGTTCAGCGCGCGCTCGACCTCCGCCTCGCTCGAAACCTCGACGAGGCACTCCATCTGGAGGGCGTGGGCGAGATCGACGAGTTCGCGCAGCTCGGCGTCCGTAAGGATGGAGACGATGAGCAGGATGGCATCGGCGCCGTACGCGCGGGACTCATAGACCTGATAGGGATCGAAGATGAAGTCCTTGCGCAGCATGGCGGGGCGGCCGCCGGGGTAGTAGCCGTCGATGCTGACGCGGCAGTCCGAGAGGAAGTCGATCGAGCCCTGGAAGTACTTCGACTCGGTGATGACGGAGATGCCGGCGGCGCCGCCGATGGTGTAGGTGCGGGCGAGCGCGCGGTGCTCCAGCACGGCGACGAGCCGGCCCTTCGACGGCGTGGCTTTCTTGATCTCGGCGATGAGCTGGATGCGCTTGCCGCCGGTACTGGGTCCGCGCGGGCCTTCGAGAATGGCGCGGGCGAGGCTCCACTGCTCCGTGGGGATGCGGTCCTGGCGCCGCTTGAGCGCATCAAGGGGCTCCTGTTTCTTGCGCGCCTCGACCTCGATGCGCTTGTCGGCGACGATCTTCTCGACGATGCTCCCGTCGGACATGGGCTCCCCCTGTCTCGCCGTCAGACGGCGTTGGTGGCGGCGATGAACGCCGCGAGCTTCGCGGCGGCGGCGCCGGAATCGATGCTCTCGGCGGCGAGGACGACGCCGGCGCGCAGGTCCGACGCAGCGCCCCAGGCGACGAGCGCGGCGGTGGCGTTGATCAGCGTGAAGTCGCGCAGCGGCCCCGGCGCGGCGTCGAGCACGAGCTTGAGCTCCGTGGCGTTCTGGTCGGGCGTGCCGCCGCGCAGGTACGAGATGTCGTGCCGGTCGAGGCCGACGTCCTCGGGCGCGACGCGGAACGTGCGGAGCGCGCCATCAGCGAGCTCCGTGACGGTGGACGGGCCGCTGATGCTGAACTCGTCGAAGCCGTCGTCGCCGTGGACGACGAGCGCGCGGTGGCTGCCGAGGCGCGCGAGCGCGGCGGCCATCTTCTCTACGAGCTGGGCGCGGGCGACGCCGAGCACCTGCGCGCGCGCGCCGGCCGGGTTGGTCAGCGGGCCGAGCAGGTTGAAGACGGTGCGGATGCCGATCTCGCGGCGGAGGGGCGCGACGTATTTCATCGCCGGGTGGAAGGCCTGCGCGAACATGAAGCCGATGCCCGTGCGCTCGATACACAACTGCACCTGCGCCGGGGAGAGGTCAATCTTCGCGCCGAGCGCCTCGAGGACGTCGGCACTGCCGCACTGCGACGTCATGGCGCGGTTGCCGTGCTTGGCGACGCGCGCGCCGGCGCCGGCCGCAACGAAGGCAGCGCAGGTGCTGACATTGAAGGAGCCGCTGGCGTCGCCGCCGGTGCCGCAGGTATCGAGCAGGGGACCGTCGATCTCGATGCGGCTGCTCTTCTCGCGCATGACGCGGGCCATGCCGGCAATCTCGTCGACGGTCTCGCCCTTCATGCGGAGGGCGGTGACGTAAGCGCCGAACTGCGCGGGCGTCGCGACGCCGGTCATCAGCTCCTCCATGCAGGCGGCGGCCTGGCCTTCGGAGAGGTCGTCGTCTTCGACGAGCTTTGCGATGGCGTCCTTGATGGTGAAGGGGTCAGTCATAGGTACGCTCGTTGCGGCGACTCACCTTGGTAACGATCACGAGCTGTTCCTTGTCCCAGATGCTGTAGACCACCCGGAGGTCACCGACGCGGATCCGCCACAGCGGCACACCAGTCAATCGTTTAGTCGCCGGCGGACGCGGATCGTCGCCCAATGCCTCGATGGCATGCGACACCCGCCCACGCTCGCTAGCTGGCAGCGCGTCGATGACGCGCTGCACCTTTCGCGGGATGTCGACGCGATAACGCAATGCCCCTGCTCTCCATGTATTCCTCGATGGTCATGGTGCCGGAGGGGTCCTTCAGATGTTCTTCAAGGCCCTTCATGCCCAGGATCGCATCCAGGTCGTCCTCGAAGGTCTCGTCTATCGCGTAGCGCACGAGTTGCGCCATGGGCGCCTTCTTTTCGAAGGCGAGCTGGCGGAGAGCTTCGTAGGTGTCGTCATCGAGGTTGACCAGCAGCCGCTTCATCTCGGACCTCCTGATATCGTGATATCAGCATATCACACCCTCATCGCCAGGAAGTTGCGCAGGATGGCGTGACCGTCGGGCGTCAAGATCGACTCCGGGTGGAACTGGACGCCCTCCACCGAGAGCGTTCGGTGGCGGACGCCCATGATGACGCCGCTCTCGCTGCGGGCGCTGACCTCCAGCACGTCGGGCACGGTGTCGCGGCGGATGGCGAGCGAGTGGTAGCGGGTGGCTGCGAGCGGCGACGGCAGGCCGGCGAAGACGCCGCGGCCGTCGTGGGTGATCTGCGACACCTTGCCGTGCATGATCTCGCCGGCGCCCTCGACGACGCCGCCGAACACCTCGCCGATGCACTGGTGGCCGAGGCAGACACCGAAGATGGGAACCTTGCCGGCAAAGCGGCGGATGACGTCCTTGCTGATGCCGGCCTCGTCCGGGTGGCCAGGGCCGGGCGAGATGATGATGTGCGACGGCGCCATCTCGTCGATGTCCTCCAGCGTGATCCGGTCGTTGCGGGCGACTTCCACAGTGGCGCCGAGCTCGCCGAGGTACTGGAAGAGGTTGTAGGTGAAGCTGTCGTAGTTGTCGATGAGCAGGACGGTCATCGCTTCCTCGCCTTGAAGATGATCGTGTTCGGCACCATCCGCGCGCGCGCGGGATCCCACGCAGTCTTCGAGCCCGGTGGCGGCCGGCGGCCGTCCTCGCGCGGCTCGACGATGCGCTCGACGACGAAGCCGACATCGGTCAACATCTCGAACCAGCGCGAAAGCGTAGGGAACCGCTGGCGAAAGCGCGCTGGCTCCGCGCCCTCGAACTCCCATGACCAGTCCACCGTCTCGTCCCAATACGGGTGCTCCACGACATACGGCGGCTCGCCGGACACGACCACGGTGATCGGATGCGTGACCGCGAGTGCGAGCACACCGCCGGCCCGCAGCACCCGGTGCGCTTCGGCGAGCGCGCGGTCGATCCGCTCGACGTAGTTCAGCGCGTGCGATGATACCGCCAGATCAAAGCTGCCGTCGTCGAAGCGGGTGAGGTCCTCGGCGGTCCCCTCGACGAACGACGCGTTCTCGGCGCCGTGCGTTGCCGCGTATCGCTTGGCGTACGCGATCTGCGCCGCCGACGGGTCGATGCCGACGGCGACCGCGCCCATCTTCTCCAGGGCGACGCAGTCCTGCCCGCCGCCGCAGCCCAGCACGACTACGCGCTTGCCGCGCACGTCGTCGAGGACGTGCAGGTCGTCCTCCGAGGACACGAACGACCACATCAGTCGATCGCCGTACTTCTCGCCGAAACGCTGCTCCTGGTAGGCGGCGGAGATGGCGTCCCAGCCAGCGCGGTTGTCGGGGGCGGGCGCTTTGGGCGCGGGTTGCTCGGCGAGCGGCACGGCCTCGCCGGCGGCCCCGGGCCCGGCGGTCCAGTCGACGACGCCGGGCCCGCGCTCGCCCGACAGGATGCGGACGAGCGCGTCGTGCAGAGCCGCCGGCATAATGAGCTGATCCAGCTCCGCCGACGTGAGCCAGCGGGCGTCGTCGTAGTCGCCCGCGGCGTCGAAGTGCAGCGGGCCGCTGGCCATGGGGGCACGGAAGAGGTTCGCGACGTAGCGGGCGCCGTCCTCGGGGTCCTGCATGTACACGGTATCGAGGAACTGCTCGACGCGGACGGAGACGCCGAACTGCTCGATGGCGTGGCGGCGCAGCGCATCCTCCGCGGCCTCCTCCCCGCGCACAACGGTCATCGGCAGCAGCCACTGGCCGGCGAACGGGCGCCGCGCCGCGC
>Ga0153916_10002265_pt1 | contig 14144 bp, 9 predicted proteins | sample Opewatmetagenome_FD_109642 | JGI IMG/M metagenome (GOLD analysis project Ga0153916, IMG submission 109642) | Freshwater wetland microbial communities from Ohio, USA - Open water 3 Core 3 Depth 4 metaG | ecosystem: Environmental > Aquatic > Freshwater > Wetlands | place: USA: Ohio, Lake Erie, Old...
CGTAGTCGCCGCCGAAAGTAATGGCAAAGCCGGGGGGAATGGGGATCTTCTGAAAACGCTCGCGCAGTTCTGAGATAACAGATCCCATGTCCCTGCCGCTGACTTCGGCTGAGATATTGACGACGCGTTCCTGATCGATTCGTTCGATCACGGAAGGCCCCTTTCGGGGTCCCACGGTGACGACGTTTCTCAGGACGACGGGCTCGCCATTGGAATTGGTGACCGTCAGGTCGAGAATGTCCCGAAGGTCCATCTGCTCGGCGTCGCGCAGCTTGACAAGGATCGCGAATTCGTCGCCGGCCTGGCGATAGTAGCCGGCCCGCGTGCCCGAAAGAATCGTCTGAAGAACACTGGCAATCTTTGAAACGGTCAGGTTCATATCGGCGGCCTTCTGGCGGTCGATGAGGATGAGCTCTTCGGGGCTGCCCGACTCCCGGCTGACCCGGGCATCGGTAATCCCTTCCACCGATTCGACGATTTCCTTGACCTGGGCGGCCAGATTATCCGCTATTTGAAGGTCGTGGCCCCGGATTTCAACCTGAACCTTGTCCGCCCCCGATGTGCCCATGCGAAGGATGGTCAACCCCTGACCGGCGCGGGTCCTGACAATCATCCCCGGTATTTTACTGAGCTTACCGCGGAGAGCGGCGGCAATCTGCTCGCTTGACCTCTGGCGCTGGGACTGAGGCTTGAGCGAGATGCGGATGTCGCCGGTATGGCCGCCCGCTCCGTGCCATCGGGAGCCGCCGACGCTGGTCACCACGCTTTTGATTTCGGGCACGGACTCGTTGACAATTTTCTCGATGACCCTGAATTTCTCATCCAGCAGATTCAGCCTGGTGCCAACCTGCATTTCGGCCTCGACCCGGACCTCGCCCTCGTCGGTCGCGGGCATAAATTCGGTCCCCACCAGCCGGATGAGGAAGAGGCTGCCGACCAGCAGCAGGGTAGTAATACCAAGGACGGGGTACCGATGGTCCAACGCCGTGTGGAGGAGCTTGCAGTAGCGTTCTTCCGTCCCCCGGAACACGCGCAAGAAGGCCATGACTGCCCTCTCCGCCGGGTTGTGGCGGCGCGGGGCGGCCGGCTTGGCCACGCGGATGAGCCGGCTGCAGAGCATCGGGATCAAGGTCAGGGCGGCGAACAGCCCGCACAGGTTGGCGAAACTGACGACGTAGGCCAGTTGCTTGAACATGATCCCCGACATGCCGCGGATGTAAATCATCGGCAGGAAGACGACGCAGGTCGTCAGGGCGCCGGCGATGATGGGCGCGGCCACCTCGTCCGTCCCGGCGATGGCCGCTTCGAGGGGCGGGTCACCGCCCTCCTGCATGCGATAGACGTTTTCGAGGACAACGATGGAGCTGTCCACGCACATGCCGATCCCAAGGGCCAGGCCGCCCAGGGTCATAATGTTGAGGGTAGAACCACCAAAGTACAAGAAGACAAAAGTCGCAATGAGCGACACCGGGATGGCTGTGGCGATAACGATGGTGCTGCGCAAATTGCGCAGAAACAGAAGCAGCACCAGGACGGCCAGCAGTCCTCCGTAGATCGCGGAACTGCCGACGTTGGCGATCGAACGTCGGATGTAATCGGACGTGTCTATAAGAGGTATGATCTTTATTTGCGGCATATCACGGTTAATGCGCTCAAGCTCGGCCAGCGCCGCGCGGGCGACCTCCACCGTGTTCTTGCCGGACTGCTTATAAACGGACAGCCATATTCCCGGCACGCCGTTGACCCGGACAATCCTCGTAATCTTAGTCCATGAATCCTCCACAGTGGCGATTTCTCTCAGTTGAATCGGGGCGCCGTGTCTGAGGGCTATCACGGTATCCTGCAGTTGTTTAAGGTCGGTGTATTCGCCCGGCGTTCGGATGGTGATCTCGAGGTTGCCTTTTTCGATTGTGCCGGCGGGAATGTTCACATTTCCCTCTCGCACGCGTGAGAGGATGGATTCGAGCGGTATGGCCAGCGCATTGATTTTGGCCGGGTCCAGACTGACGTGTATCTCACGCTCGAGACCTCCGCGGATATCGACGGCAGCCACGCCCGGGACGCGTTCGAGCCGATATTGCACCTGGTCTTCGATAATCTGCCGGGTCTGGACGGGATCCAGGTTGCTGGAGGCGCCGAGGCTCAATATCGAGAAGCTGGCCAGATCATATTTGCGAAGCGTGGGCCGATCCGCGTCTTCGGGCAGATGGTCGATAATGCGGTCTATGCGATCACGAATGTCATTCGCGGCCGCGTCCAGGTCCGTTCCCCAGGCGAAAGTCACCCGGACCGTGCCCTGACCTTCGGTGGACACGGAGGTCACTTTTTCAACGCCCGGCACGGCGCTGACGGCCTGCTCAATCGGCCGGGTGACGAGCTCTTCGATTTCCTCCGGGCCGGCGTTTTCGTACGTGCAGGAGATGCTCAGGGTCGGGTACGAGATGTCAGGCATCAGGTCGATGGGAAGCCGAAGCAGCGAGATGGCTCCGAGAAGCACGACGATCAACACCACCATGACCGTAAAGATGGGGCGGTGGATGGCAGAGTGCGAGAGTCTCATCGCGAGCCTCCTGACCCGGCGTTCGTGGGGGGGCCCTGCGGGCTGGCACTCGCACTTGGCGGCGCTTCGCTTTCGGCCATCGTAATGGCGGAGCCGTCCTCGAGAAGATGATTGCCCAGTGTAACCACCAGCCCTGAAATCCCCGGCTCAATGATTTCGACCAGCTCGGCGCTGAATATGCCGGTCGTCACCGGGACAAAACGGGCTTTGAGGTTTTGCGGGTCGGCGATGAAAATCCCATCTTTATCATTTCTCCTGACCAGTGCAGGCAGAGGAATCAGCGTGGCGTTTTCGTGCCGGGCGAACTCGACGCGGGCCCTGACAAACATTCCCGGCTTGAGCACAAGGTCGAGATTCGGGACCTCCACTTCCACCCTCCCCTGCCGGCTGCTTTCCTTCAACAGAGGTGCGATTCGGGTGATACCGCCGGCAAAGCTCCTGCCGGGATAGGCGTCCGTGGTGACAACGGCCTGCTGGCCTATCGTCACTTTTGGGTAGTCCCTCTCGATGACATAGACCACGGCCGTCAACGGATTGTTTTGGAGAATGGAAACGATGGGCTGATTGACCTGGAGAAGCGATCCTTCATCCACGAATCGTTCACCGACGACTCGGGTTGGATCGCCTTCTTCCCAGAAGGCCTGGACTTTCGTGTAGGAAAGCCGGACATCCGCCGTTTTCAGCGCCGCTTCCTTCTGGGCCACCTGGGCCAGCGAAACCTTGTATCGTGTCTGGCAGGCATTGAAGGCGGCCTCCGAGACATCGAGCTGCGAAGCCGACGCAATCTGTTTTTCCCGAAGCGATTTGGCTCTCTCGTATTCGCGCTTGGCGATGTCCAGGTCGCTCTCACAGTTTGCAGCGTTGGCTTTGGCCACCTGCAGTTCGGCGCGGGCCTGCTCGACTTGCTGCGCGAACTCTTCGTCGTCCAGGACGGCGATAACCTGGTTGCGCTCGACCGTATCGCCGACGTCCACCAGCAATTCCCGCAGCCAGCCGGCGACCTTTGGGGCCACAGCGAACTGGGACTTCGGCTCCAGAGAGCCGGTAAAGACCCCGACATCGTAGATGGGACCCCTCAAGATCGGTTTGGTCTCAACGGCCACCGATCCTATGGCGCGGCCCGGCCTTTTGGCAGCGTCCGAGCCGGTGACCCGCTGGTATATCTGCCAGCCTACCATCGCGCCGACAGCCAGGACCAGCAGCACTAAAACGAGCTTTTTCATTCATCTCTCCCGATTCTCGATTCTCGTTTGTCGTTTCTCGATGCTGGATTCTCGACGAGTATCGAGTATCGGGTATCGAGTATCCAGCATCAGGCCGCATTATACCACAATGCCCCGTGCAGTCCAACTGCGTCTCGACAATTCTTTGCAGCAGGACGCTCGCCCTAAGCATTTATTTGGGGTCCCCAAACGCGACGGATGGCGTTTGGGGGGCCCCGCAGCAGGACGCTCGCCCGGCGAAGGGCCAAGGACGAAGGACGCGGGACGCCTCGTCTGCCGTCCATCCTCTATCGTCCCTCGTTAAGGCAAGCGGCAACAGTAGTCGAATTCACCATGGGCAGGTCCCCTAAGCCGAACCCCGCAAAAAATCGGTTGCCGGGATATATTTTGACTTGCCCCTTTGGGGCGGCCGCCGTAGAATTCGTTTTGGTACGGAAACACGGACTACGGTAAGGAGTGCGCCATGAAAAACCTTTGGGGTGCTGTTCTGGTCTTTCTGATTGCCTGTCATGGCGTCAGCGCCCAGAGCAAAGACCCGAATGAGCTACCAAAAGACCCAAACGAGCTGCTGCGAACGAAATGGGACGCCGTCATCTCCGTCTTGCGGAACAAAGCCATCGATCCGAACGAGAAAGCCAAGCGAATCGACAAGATCGTCACTCCGATCTTCGACTTCCCGCTGATGGCCAAGCTCGCATTAGGCCGGACGCACTGGCCAAAGCTGACCCCGCCGCAGCAAGAGAAATTTACCAGGCTCTTTGTTGAACGGCTCAAGACCTCGTATCGGGAGAAAGTCTCGCTCTACACGGACGAAAAGGTCCAGTTCAAGCCGGCGGTCACGAAGGACAAGACGATCTGCTTTATCCCGATGGATCTGGCGTCCAAGGACAAGAAGGTCAACATCGTGCACAAGCTTCGCAAGGTGGAGGGGACCCCCAAACGCGACGGAACGCGTTTGGGGACCCCGGACACGCAGTGGAAGGTCTATGACGTGGAAATTCAGGGGGTCAGCATCCTCTTGACGTACCGGTCGCAATTCGACGATATCCTTCAAAAGGGCACCGTTGAGGACCTTCTTGCCCGGCTGGAGGAGCCCCCTGCTCACTGACCCGAGATGGGCTCGGTCAGACCCGAACCATGGAGAAAAGCGGCTCATTGGCACCGTTTTTTTTTGATCGAGTGGTCCTGCAACATCCCAGGACCGTTCTTCTGTGTGTGCTGGCGGCGGTCGCCTTCCTGGCGTTCAAGGCCGCGGGATTCCGCCTGGACGCCTCCGCCGAGACGCTGGTGCTTGAGCATGACGAAGACCTCCAGTACGCGCGTCTGATCAGCTCCCGCTACGGGCAGCACGACTTTCTGGTCCTGACATACACTCCGAAAAGGGACCTGTTCGCGGAAGAGTCGTTGGCTGCTTTGGCCCGGCTGCAAGATGATTTGGCGTCCCTAAAAGGCGTCGCGTCCGTGCTGTCCATTTTGGACGTTCCCCTCCTGGAGAATCCGCCGGTCTCACTCAAAGAGCTGTCCGCCGATCTGCCTACGCTCCAGTCGCCCGGGATCGACAAGGACCGGGCCAAAGCGGAGCTTCGGGACAGTCCTTTTTCTCGAGATCTGCTGCTCAGTGCCGATCTGAAGACGACGGCTCTGCTGATCAATCTGCGGAACGAGGATGCATCTGGCGATTTAGCCGAACGCCGCGACGAGCTGCGGCAAAAGAAGGCATCAGGCTCGCTGGCCCCTGCCGAGCGTGCCGAGCTCAAGCACCTGGACGCGCAGGTCCGGCAACAGAGGGACCAGGCCAGACGCCGGTCTCATCAGAATATCATGGCGGTACGCGCGATCATGGACAAATATCGCCCCGATGCCGAGCTCTTTCTTGGGGGCGTCAGCATGATCGCCGACGACATGATCACCTTCATCAAAAGCGACTTGAAGACATTCGGCCTGGGCGTCCTGCTCTTTCTGGTTCTTATGTTGGGTATTATCTTCAGACAGATACGCTGGATATATCTGCCGATGCTCTGCTGCGCGGTCGCCACCATGTGCATGATCGGTGTCTTGGGATGGCTGGGCTGGGACGTGACGGTCATATCTTCGAATTTCGTTTCCTTGCAGCTTATCATGACAATGTCACTTGCTATCCACCTGATCGTGCGGTATCGTGAGCTGTACGTCCAGAATCCACAAGAGTCTAATCGCCGGCTGATTCTGGACACTATGCAGACAAAGTTAATACCTTCTGTATATGCTTTGTTAACCACGATTGTCGGTTTTGCGTCTTTGGTGTTTTGTAACATCTTGCCGGTCATCATGTTCGGCAAGATGATGATTGTCGGCTTGTCCGTATCCCTGATCGTGACCTTTCTGATTTTTCCAGCCGTGCTCATGCTGCTGTCCAAGAAACCTCCGCCTCCCAGACGAGCGTGGAGTTTTCCAATAACAGTTAGTGCTGCCCGGTTCATCGAAGCCCGTGGCGCGCTCGTTTTGGCTGTGGGCGTCCTTGTATTTGCTCTCAGCGTCATCGGAATGTCGAGACTTGAGGTGGAAAACAGTTTCATCGATTACTTCAAGGAAAATACCGAGATATACCAAGGCATGAGGGTCATCGATGAACAGCTTGGCGGTACTACTCCTTTGGATGTCATTGTAGAGTTTGAGGGACACGATGCATCGCCGGCTGTCGCTCCGCCACGGCAAACCCTAGCAGAAAGCCATGATGTATTTGACGAATTCGAGGAACTTGACAAAGCCGCGACGGATGAAAAATACTGGTTCACATCCGAGAAGATGTCCCAGATCAATGCTGTGCACACCTATCTCGAAAACCTGCCGGAAACCGGGAAGGTCTTATCGTTGGCCACCTTGCTGAGCATCGCGGAGAAGCTGAATGACGGCAAGCCTTTGGACAATCTTGAGCTGGCCCTGCTGTACAGCGAAGCCCCGGACGAAATCAAGGCGCTGCTGATCAAGCCCTTTGTCTCGGTGGAGCATAATCAGGCCCGTTTTTGGGTTCGGGTCAGAGATTCCGATAAGACTCTCAGACGCAACGATCTGCTCCGAAAGATCAAGGCCGACCTGACGGGCACTCTCGGGCTCGACGAGAAACACGTTCATCTTGCCGGCCTGCTGGTCCTTTACAACAATATGTTGCAGAGCCTGTTCAACTCTCAGATACTGACATTTGGCATGACGGTGCTGGTGCTTATGGGTACGTATTTAGTGGAGTTTAGATCGTTGAAGATAGCCGTGATCGCTATAATTCCGAACGCCCTTCCCATTGGGATTGTGCTCGGCGTGATGGGCTGGCTGCACATTCCCTTGGATATTATGACCATAACCATCGCCGCCATCGGCCTGGGAATCTCGGACGATTTCACGATTCACTACATCCACAGGTTCCAGGAAGAGTTTCAGGAAGACCGGAACTACGTGCGTGCTATGCACCGCTCTCACGGGAGCATTGGCTATGCCATGTTCTATACGTCAATAACCATTATCTTTGGCTTTTCTATCTTGGCCCTGTCCAATTTTGTTCCCACTGTTTATTTCGGTCTGCTGACGTGCTTGGCGATGACCATTGCGATTGTTGACGCCCTTACGCTTCTGCCGGAGCTGCTGATCGTGGTCAAGCCGTTTGGGAAGGAGGCATGAAGGGAGAATCGATGGCGGAAGACAGAAAACACAAGACAAGGGACGATGGACGAAAGGAGGATGGACGATGGATGATTCGTTTGTCGTCCCCCTGCTTCCGCAGGGACAAGCCTGTCCCCGCGAAAGCGGGGATCCCTCGTGCCTCGTCTCTCGCCCTTCCTATCTTTTGTCTTCTGGTCTCTTTTATCTTGGCCGTCGCCTCGACCGGCTGCGCGGTCTCTCAAAGCTCTGCGCCTTCGACGCCCCTAACTGAGCCTTCAGCCGCTCAGCAACAAGCGTCCGACGCCTCGACCGATTCACCGCCGCCTGCCGACGGCGATTTTGACGTGCTCGAAAAGGAGCTTGAGGACCGCTTCGTCCGGGTCGCGGACCCATTGGCGCCGTGGAACCGCCTGATGTTCCAGGTGAACGACACGCTCTACTTCTGGGTGGTCAAGCCGGTCGCCCAGACGTACAAAGCCGTCACGCCGGAGCCGGCACGGGTGGGAATCCGCAATTTCTTCGACAACGTGGGAGCGCCCGCCCGTTACGTCAACTGCCTGCTCCAGGGCAAGAATACCGGCGCCGACACGGAGCTGCGACGGTTCGCGATCAACACGACGGCCGGCATTCTCGGCTTCGGCGACCCGGCACTGGATCAGTACGGCCTAAAGCCTGTGGATGAAGACCTGGGCCAGACCCTGGCGACGTACAGTCTCGGCGATGGCTTCTATCTCGTCTGGCCGCTCTTGGGCCCCTCCACCGTCCGGGACTCGGTCGGAATGCTGGGCGACCAGTTCTTGAATCCGTTTTGGTACGTGGATCCGACCGAGGTCTCGATCGGCATATCCGCCGTGAAGTACACCAACGCCGCGTCATTCCAAATCGGCCGGTACGAGGTCTTCAAGGCCGCCGCCGTGGATCCCTATGTCGCAATGCGCGAGTCCTACATTCTATACCGCGACAAGCAAATCCGAGAATAAAGCGTCGAGAGAAACAGTCAGGGTAGCCGCACGAGGAGGTTGCAGCTCTCATTTCTCAATGGTATGGTATGGGCAAACGAACTCTGTTGATGGAGATGAGTGAATATGGAGATTGTGGTAACGGTCAAAGAAATCAGAGGCCACTGCCCGACATATCGCGTCGGCGATTCCTTCACCCTCAAAGCCGGCTATCAGCTCGTCAGTGACATTCCCGTCTGCATGCACGGCCTGGCGGCTCTTATGCCCTTCTATAACGCCCTGTGCGTCTCCGAACCCGCCCAGTGGGGCCTGGACGGCAAGAAAGACAAATCCAAGGCCTACATCCAATGCCCCGACCCCTTCGATTGCACCGACGGCGGCACCGTCATCTTTGAGATTTCCAAACAATAAATGCAGGAGTTCAACAATGAAACGCTGTGCTCAAATTCTTGTCTGCGGCGTGACTTTCACGCTTCTTGCTGCCGGATGTGCTACGGAAACCGCGATTCCCATCCGGGAAGGCAGCCTCACGGCCCAGGAACACCAATGGCTCACAAAGGCGTACCGGTATGACGAGAACGGCTGGATCTATCTGCACATTGAGGGAACCCCTTTTGAACGGGGATTCCAGCGCGGTTACCTGACCGCCGACGAGATCGATGAGTTCTTGAAAACGTTGGCGTACACCGTGGAATTCGAGACGGCGAAAGAGCCTGACTTCTTCATCAAGCAGGCCGCCAAGCTCTTCAGAGGAAAAGTCTCCAAGGAATACGTCGAGGAAATAAGGGGGATGGCGGCGGGTATGAGAAGATGCGGCAAAGAAGTGACCTTGAATGAAATGATGTTCATGAACGGATTCATTGATCTATCCTGGTACTGGTGGCCGAAGGAGAGAGAATCCATGGGGCCGGGCTGCAGCGCCTTCGTTGCCACGGGTGAGGCCACCGCAGACGGCAAGATCGTCATGGCCCATAACTCGTGGATTGATTACACAACCGGCCGGTTCTGCAACATCATTGTGGACATTGTTCCCGACAAGGGCCATCGCATCCTGATGCAGTCATGGGGATCTTTGATTTACAGCGGCACCGACTTTTTCATCACGTCGGCTGGCCTGGTCGGCACGGAGACCACCATCGGGGGCTTCAAGGGATTCGACGCCGGCGGCACCCCCGTCTTCGAGCGGGCGCGAAAGGCCATGCAGTATGCGAACAACATTGACCAGTGGGCCGAGATTATGGTTGAGGGTAATAGCGGCGCTTATGCCAACTCCTGGCTCTTGGGTGACATCAACACTAACGAGATTGCCCGCCTGGAGCTCGGATTGAAACATCACAGCCTGGAAAAGAAGAAAAGCGGATACTTTCATGGCTCAAACGTGACCGATAACATGAAGGTCCTGCGAGAAGAAACTAAAACCTCCTATGATGATGTGAGGATTTCTTCTGTGGCTCGCCGGGAGCGATGGAAACAGCTCATGCGAACGTATAACGGCAAGATCTCCGCCGAGGTCGCCAAAAAGATGCTGGCGGACCACTATGACATGTACGAGGGCCAGGAAAAGCCCTGTTTGAGAACGATATGCGGCCATGGCGAATGGGACGATGGACGGATTCCGGGAGACGGACCCTGGGGCGCCTATTGCCCCGCTGGGGCGCTCGACGGCAAAGTGGTTGACTCAAAGATGGCGCAGAGCTGGCAATTCTGGGCCAAATGGGGCAGCTCGTGTGACAGGGATTTCCGCGCGGCGCAGTTCCTGGAAAGACATACGCAGTATGACTGGCTAACGGGATATCTCAAAGATCTCCCTGCCGAACCGTGGACGATCTTCCCAAGGGAAAAGGTGCAATCCGCTTCGGCAAACAGCAAATAAGACCCAAGCTGGTCTGCGGCCCGGGAGTCTGGTCTATTTCCCATCGGCCCATCAAGCGATTGAGGAGCGGTTCTGTTGCCTGCTGTCACCCCTGGTGCGATAAATGCTTTTTTCTTGACAACTCTGGCTGTATGCCATACACTTCTATAAGAACCATACCGGATTTTTCTCATTATGATGTCTTCCGGGCGAGGCGTATGTCTGAGACGCTGATCTGTTGCTGAAAATAGGGGGGAAGGAGGATATAAGAATGGCGACAGCGGGAAAATCACACGTATCTTGGATAATCCCTTTAATAGTCACGATTTGTCTTGTCAATACCTCTGCCCAGGGCCAGACAAGCCGATACATATTCCTTTCGGATCAGAGCACGCTGGTTCAGACGGGCGGGATTGCCGGCGTCCACTGGACCTACGCGGTCGAAGGACAGTTCCTTGTGGTGGTCGATTCTGAAGCGGGCACGGCGTCGTTCGCCCAGGTCGATGCCAACGCAGTAGATGACAGCCCGTTGCGACGCACCCTGGACCCGAACGAGGTCTTCAACATGACGGCCCTGGCCGGCACCCTCGTGGATGGCGGTACGTCGATCCGATTCGAGGGCAGCGCCGACGACGCCAGCAGCGTCCTGATCACGCTGACCTTCGCCGATGACACCGTCATCCTCAAGGGCCAGACCACGCCGCCGCCCAATAGTGCAGACTTCTTCATCTTCACTCTGGACGCGGTCGCCAAAAGGAAATACGGTGGCGGTGCGGGAGAACCTAACGACCCGTACCAGATCGCTACGGCCGCGCACATGAACGCCATCGGGGCCAATCCGGGGGATTGGGGTATGCACTTCAAGCTGATGGCAGACGTTGATCTGTCAGGCTTTGACGGCAAGAACGGCAGGCCCGGATACAATGTCGTCGGCCCGGATACTCTGCCAGGGACCTGGGAGTATGACGGTACGCCTTTCACGGGCGTCTTTGACGGTAACGGCCACGTGGTCTTGCATCTGACGATCACAGGGGAGCGCTATCTGGGCCTCTTTGGCCTAGTGGGCTCAAGGGCGGTGGTCAAGAACCTCGGGGTAGTGGCTGCCGACATCACCGGTTCAAACGATATCGGCGCGATAGTCGGGGGCAATGGGGACCTGCAAATACGGTATATCCAGGCGGGGATCCTGTCCGGCTGCTACAGCACAGGCGCGGTCACTGGTGATGACTGTGTTGGTGGCTTGGTAGGACGCAACTACGGCACAGTGACCGACTGCTACAGCACTGTAACGGTTAGTGCTGACGCCTGGGTCGGCGGGCTGGTGGGGTCCAACGATGATGGGATCGTGACTGAGTGCTACAGTACTGGTGTGGTCACGGGCGCCGACGCCTCGACTGTCGGCGGGCTGGTGGGCTTCAGCCCCGGTATCGTGTTGCGTTGCATTTGGGATATGCAGACCTCCGGCCAACTGACGAGTGCGGGGGGAGTCGGCTTGACCACAGTCGAGATGATGGACGCCCAGGTGCTCGGCCTGAACGGCTTTGGCGGCGATCCGAACTGGGTCCTGGATCCCGGACACGACTACCCCAGGCTCGCCTGGGAGGGGACGCCGGGAGGAATCATCCCCGAACCGATTATTGACTGGCTCGAAGGGCGCGGCACAGCGGACGCCCCCTATCGCCTTCGTACAACTGAACACCTGATCCTATTGGGCAAGGCAGGTATGCTCTGGGATAAGCATCTGGTCCTGTCTGCGGACATCGATCTGCAGGCGAACCCGCAGGGCGAGCACGTCTTTGGACAGGCCGTGATTCCCGTTTTCACGGGGGTCTTCGACGGCAATGGCCATACGATCTCACATCTTATGATTAGGGGTCAGTCCTTCCTGGGTTTGGTCGGTCAATTACGGTCTGGCGCCAAGGTCAAGAATCTGGGGGTAGTCGATGTCAACGTGACCGGTTCGGGTAACTATATCGGCGGGCTGGTGGCCAACAACAGCGGTGCCGTGACCAATTGCCACAGCACTGGTGTTCTCAGTGGCGGAGCCTATGTCGGCGGGCTGGTCGGGTACAGCGACTACCGCGGTACCGTGACCGGATGCCATAGCGCCGGTGCGGTCAGAGGGTACACTATCGGCGGGCTGGTAGGGTACAACGAGGGACCTGTGACACAGTGCTACAGCACTGGCGTGGTCACGGGCGCCGACGCCTCGCCTGTGGGCGGGCTGGTGGGGTACACCCACTTCGGCACTGTGACCGCCTCCTTCTGGGACATCGCGACCTCGGGCTGGGCCACAAGTGATGGCGGCACAGGCAAGACCACGGCCGAGATGCAGACGGCAGCCACATTCTTAGAAGCCGGCTGGGACTTTGTGGATGAGACGGTCAACGGCACGGAGGACATCTGGTGGATCTTAGAAGGCCAAGACTATCCCAGACTGTGGTGGGAAGCACGCAATTGACTATTGACGATTTACGATTGACGATTTGCGATTTATTTCTTGGTGTCTCCGTGACTTCGTGGCAAGTCTCAGCCTGCGTTCATCGGCGGTTTCAATCTGATGGGCGTGCGAGCGCGGGTTAGCGGAGGCTCGCTGATGTTTGCGCGACGGCTTGTTGAAGCTCTTCGGGGGTGAGCAACTCGAGCTGCCCGCCTAAGCGCAGGACGCTGCAGCGCCCGTCGTGGACGGGTTTCGGCTCATAGACCAGAACGTTCAAAGGGGACATGCCGGGATTTTGGCCGGGGATATAGACGTATGTTTCGCCGTCGGGGGCCGGGCAGCGAAACAACTGTGTACTGCCGCTGAATTCCATCAGTGCCTGCTGGGACGGCGGGAATTCTTCGTTGCTGACGGCGTACAGTTGAATGTTCTGCCCTATCGCCCGGAGATTCGTCTGGCATGTCACAGCAGTCGCTTTCAACTGCGCGCCCACCAATGCGTCGCTGTACTGCCGGCCGGCTTCGCCGAAGCTCTTGATGAGCCACAGGATGCCAAAAGCAAGAAGCCCGAAGAAAATCAGGGCAAAGATGACGTTGACGATGGTGCCACCTGTCCGCCGAGGCGGGACGGAGGGTCTCAAGCGAGGCCCCCGGCTGAATTCTCTACTTGAATGTGCCATAAGTCCCCCTTCTGCTGCGGTTCCGCACATCTTCTCGATTTTGCTTTCAGCATCCTTCATAGTCGAGGCAAAGGCAATCCTAACAGCGTGTAGAGCAGCCCGACCACGGGCAAGATGATCTTCTCAAATCCTCCAAGCACGAGGAATCCTATCAGGATGAGCATACCGAACTGAGCCACCTGGCTGTATGCCCGAATAGACTCCGGCGACTTGAGGTTGGCAAAGACCATTCTCGATCCATCCAGCGGCGGTATCGGAATGAGGTTGAACACGGCCAAGATGATGTTGAACAGTATCGCCAGCAGGACGAAATCGCCCAAGAGCGGGACGGCCTTCAAATGGAAGAGGTGAAAGAAAACGGCCAGGGCAAGGGCCAGCGAAATGTTCGCCGCAGGGCCGGCCGCCGCCACCTTGAAGACCTGCTTCTTGCTGAGGATTGAAAAATCAACGGGCACGGGCTTCGCCCAGCCGAAGTGCACTAAGAGCGGCAGAATAATAGTGCCGAGCAAGCTGATATGAGCGATGGGATTCAGCGTCAGCCGTCCCATTCGTGCCGCCGTATCGTCCCCGTACCGGTAGGCCATCCACGCATGGGCGTACTCGTGGATGGTCAAAGACACGAGAAAAATAGAAAGGGTAAATATGTAAATTAGAACGTCAGTAGCTATCATCTGAGTTTACTACGGCCGGCGCACACGGATTGTTGGACCGTTGCACAAAATTTCCCCGAACGATCACATCGTTCACGGACATCCGGCTGATTATAACGTTGTCAGGCCCGTTTTGTTGACATTTTTCTGC
>Ga0153916_10002266_pt1 | contig 14143 bp, 10 predicted proteins | sample Opewatmetagenome_FD_109642 | JGI IMG/M metagenome (GOLD analysis project Ga0153916, IMG submission 109642) | Freshwater wetland microbial communities from Ohio, USA - Open water 3 Core 3 Depth 4 metaG | ecosystem: Environmental > Aquatic > Freshwater > Wetlands | place: USA: Ohio, Lake Erie...
AACCCCCCAAAGTTCTTCAGCAGCGCCTGCCGGCGCTTGCCGCCGATTCCAGGTATCCGTTCGAGCGGCGAATGGGTGCGTGCACGGCCGCGGCGCAGCCGGTGCCCGGCGATGGCGAAGCGGTGCGCCTCATCCCGGATTTGCTGGATCAGGTGCAGCCCGTGGGAATCGGCCGGCAGTATAGTGGGCCGCTTCGATCCGGACAAGAAAAGCTGTTCCTTCCCCGGTTTGCGTTCGCGTCCCTTGGCCACGGCCACCAGCCTGATTCCTTCAATCTGCAATTCCTGCAGCACGGCTTCGGCAACTGACAGCTGCCCCTTGCCGCCGTCGATCAGCAGCAGGTCCGGCAGGCGGCCGTCACCCTCCTTCATGCGCCGGTAGCGCCGCGTGAGCGCCTGGGTCATGGCGCCATAATCATCGCCGCGCTCGATGCCCTCGATGTTGAAACGGCGGTAATCCGACTTCACCGGGCCATTGGTATCGAAGACCACGCAGGAGGCCACGGTTGCCTCACCCATGGTGTGGCTGATGTCGAAACATTCGACCCGCTCCGGCACAGCTTCCAGCTCCAGCGCATCGCGCAATGCTTCGAAGCGCCGGCGCATGTCGATCTTGCCCGCCAGTTCCCGGCGCAGCGCCTCGGTTGCGTTGAGCTGGGCCATCTGCACCCACTGGCGTGGCGTGCCGCGTGCCGCCGCGGCGATGCTCACCTTTTTTCCGGCCAGCTCGGTGAAGGTGCGCTCGAGCAGTGTTTTGTCCGCGAGCGGCTGATCGAGATAAATCCGCGCCGGAACCGTCCGGCCCCCGGCGCCGGTGGCGGACAGATAATATTGCGGCAGAAAGGCGGACAGGATTTCCCCCGGCTCGGTTTCCGTCCCAAGCTTGGGGAAAAACGATTTGCTTCCGAGATTGCGCCCGCCGCGGATGAAGCTCACCACCACACACGCCGCCTCCGGCGCGGCCGCGCAGGCGAGCACGTCGGCATCCCCCCCGGCGCTGGTGATGTACTGTTTTTCCTGGATCCGCTTGAGCGCCGCGATACGATCGCGATGCACGGCGGCGGTTTCGTAATCCTGCTTTTCCGAGGCCTGCTCCATGCGCCGGATGCTGTCGTCGATGGCGCTTTGACTGCGCCCTTCAAGAAACAGAATCGCCTGCTCCGCGTCTTTGCGGTAACGCTCGGAATCGATGTAGCCCACGCACGGCGCCGAACATCGCTTGATCTGGTATTGCAGACACGGGCGCGAGCGGTTGCGGAAAAAACTGTCCTGGCACTGGCGCACGCGGAATATCTTCTGCAGCAGATTGAGCGTCTCGCGCACCGCGTAGGCCGAAGGATAAGGGCCGAAATAGCGCCCCTTCTCCCGTTTCGCGCCGCGATGAAAACCGATGCGCGGAAATTCCTGTGCATCGGAAACGAAAATATAGGGATAGCTCTTGTCGTCGCGCAGCAGGATGTTGTAGCGCGGGTGCAGCGACTTGATGAGGTTGTTCTCGAGCAGCAGCGCCTCGTTTTCCGTGTGCGTGACGGTAATGTCTACGTCCTGCACCTGCTGCATCAACGATGCGATCCGCGGTGACAGGCCGCTGTCGCGAAAATAATTCTGCACCCGCTGGCGCAGGTTGCGCGCCTTGCCGACATAGAGCACCTCGCCGCGCTCGCCCAGCATGCGGTAGATGCCGGGTTGACCGGGAAGCTTCTTGACCAGACTTTTGGCGTCCTCGATCGGCATGAATCAGGTCGCGAGCAGCTTCCCGGCCTCGCGCAGGACGCGGTCGAACATCTCGGGTGTCAGGCGCTTGGTTTGCGTGTTGTAACGGCTGCAATGATAGGAATCGAGAAGGTGCAAACCGTTGGGTAATTCGTGATGAAGGCCGTGTGCGAACCGGTACTCCTTGCGCTTGAGCTTGAACGCCTGCAGCACGGCGTCATGCGCCACCGTGCCGAGCGCCAGCAGCACGCTGCCGACCCGAAGCTTCGCGAGCTCGCTCCGCAGATAAAGATTGCAGGTGGCGATCTCCGCCGGCAACGGTTTGTTGGCCGGCGGCAGGCATTTGACGGCATTGGTAATGCGGCAGTCCTTCAGCGCCAACCGGTCGCGGACGGACACCGATGCCGGTTGATTCGAGAATCCGTGCCGGTGCAGCGTTTCGTACAACAGTATCCCGGCGTGATCTCCGGTGAACGGGCGGCCGGTGCGATTGGCGCCGTGCATGCCGGGGGCGAGACCGATGATCAGCAACCGTGCTTTCGGATCGCCGAACGGCGGCACCGGCCGTGCATAGTAAGTCGGATACATGTCGCGAATGCGGGCCAGGTGACTGGCCAGGCGCGGACAGGCCAGACAGTCGCGGTTGAATTCAGGCATGGTGCGATGTAACAAACGGTAAAGCCGCCATCCTAGCGGACTTCACGTGGCGGCGACAACGGAACTTGGAAGGAAAAGCGCGGTGGACGCGCCGGCTCAGACGGGCTGACTCACCCGCACCATGTTGGTGCCGTAGAAAATCTCCGCCATCTCGTGCCGCAGGCGTTGCGTGACGATCTTGGTGTCCTGCGGGGCCAGGTCCGTTTCACGCACACCGAACAGGTAATTATCGAGCTTGGAGTCCTTCAGCATCATCTTGGTATGGAAGATGTTTTCCTGGTACACGTTCACGTCCATCGCCTGGTAGCGCGTGAGCGTGTTTTTGTCCACGAAGTTCTGGATCGAATTGATCTTGTGATCGATGTAGTGCTTGGTGCCCTTGACGTCGCGCGTGAAGCCGCGCACGCGGTAGTCGATGATCACGATGTCCGACTCGAAGCTGTGGATCAGGTAGTTCAACGCGCGCAGCGGCGAAATCTTGCCGCAGGTGGACACGTCGATGTCGGCGCGGAACGTGGCGATGCCGTTGTCCGGGTGGGATTCGGGATAGGTATGCACCGTGATGTGGCTTTTATCCAGGTGCGCCACCACGGATTCCTTGATCGGCTTCTCGGGTTCGAGCGCGAGACTCGCCTGCACGCCGCGGCTCTGGCGATTGTGTGCCGCGTCCGGCAACGGACCGGGCGCTTCCGGATTGAGCGGCTCTTCCTGGATCGGCAGTTCGGAAATGAGCATGGTGACGCTTGCGCCCTGAGGGTCGTAATCCTGGTGCGCGATGTTCAGGATGTTCGCGCCGATGATGCTCGACACCTCCGTCAGGATGGCGGTCAGGCGCTGGGCGTTGTACGCCTCGTCGATGTACGCGATGTATTCCTTTTGCGCCTGCTCGCTGGGGGCGTAGCAGATGTCGTAGATATTGAAGCTCAGCGTCTTGGTGAGATTGTTGAAGCTCTCGAGCCTCAATTTCTTGAGCGGACGAAACAGATCCAATTCCTAATACCCCCTGTCGGGAAAAAATAAAGTTGCTTACCGCTTATTATGGGTCATCTTCCCCGCGAATCAAATATTTTTTTGTCTCATGCGAGCGCCGTGACCGCGCGCACCGCGTCGTGATACGCGCGGTCGTGCACCAGCCCCGCGCGCACCGGATGCTTGCGCCCGTGCATGCGCACCAGCCGCAGATGCGACACCGGATCGTCGTGCTGGCCGAGGCCGGCCAGCAACTGGTCGGCCGCCGCCGTATCGTTGCAGACGAGCACCATGTCGCAACCGGCCGTCAGGGCCAGCTTGGCCCGCGCCACCACGTCGCCCGCCCCCTTGGCCCCCTCCATGGAAAGATCGTCGCTGAAAATAACGCCCTGAAACCCGAGCTGCCCGCGCAGGATTTCCCTGAGCCAGCGACGCGAAAAGCCGGCCGGCTGGGTGTCGACGCGGGGAAAGACCACGTGCGCCGGCATAATGCCCTCCAGTCCGTAGTGGATCATGCGCTCGAACGGCACCACGTCTTCAGCCAGGATGTCAGCCAGCTCGCGCTCGTCCACCGGCAACGCGAGGTGCGAATCGGCCACCACGGCTCCGTGCCCGGGGAAATGCTTGCCGGTGGCGGCCATGCCGGCATGGTGCATGCCGGTCATGTATGCGTGGGCCAGGTCGGCCACGGCTTCGGGGTGCGAATGGAACGCCCGGTCGCCGATGACCTGGCTGATGCCGCGGTCAAGGTCGAGCACCGGGGCGAAGCTGAAATCCACCCCGATGGCGCGTAATTCCGTGGCCATGAGCCAGCCGCTGGTTTCCGCCAGACGCCGGGCGCGTTTTGGGTTTTCGTCGTAGACCCGCCCGAGCTGGCGTATCGCCGGGAGTTCCGTGAAGCCGCGGCGGAAACGCTGCACCCGCCCGCCTTCGTGGTCCACGGCGACCAGCAATTGCGGCTCCCGCAAGCCGTGGATTTCCCGCACCAACGCTTCGACCTGCTCGGGGGACTCGTAGTTGCGGGAAAACAGGATCACACCTCCGACCAGGGGGTGAAGCAGCCGCTCCCGGTCGGCCGGGCTCAGTGCGATGCCTTCCACGTCCAGCATGACGGGGCCGAGCGACATGTCAGCCCCTGATGAGCACGTGCGTGCCGGGCTCGACGCGCTCGAAAAGCTCGATGATTTCATGGTTGCGCATCTTGATGCAGCCGCGCGAGCCCGGTACGCCCATCGGGTCTTCGTCGGGGCAACCGTGGATATAGACATACCGGCGCATGGTGTCCACTTTCCCCAGCCGGTTTTTCCCCGGTTCGAGGCCGCAGAGCCACAGGATGCGCGTCAGGATCCAGTCACGGTTGGGGAAGGCGGCGCGCAGTTCGCGCGAATAAATCTCGCCGGTCGGCCGGCGCGAAATGAATACGGTATTAGAAGGTTGTCCGGCGCCGATCTTGGCGCGGATATAATGGGAGCCGCGCGGGGTTTTCTCGCTGCCGCTCTCCTCGCCTACCCCGTTGCGGGCGGTCGAGATTTTGGTCTGCATCAACACGCGCCCGTTGCCGTTCTTAAGAACCAGGGTTTGGCTGGGCACATCCACTTCAATGACCGGGTGCGTCGCCATGGTTCAGGGTCGGACGAAGAGCGCCATGGTTTCAACATGGCTGGTTTGCGGAAACATGTCCATGACGCCGGCGGTTTCCAGGCGATAGCCCAAAACATGCACCAAATAATGGCTGTCGCGCGCGAGCGTAGCGGGATAGCAGGATACGTAAACGATTCGCGACGGCAACGGGTCGGCCAGGGCCTTGATGGCTTCCATGGCGCCGCTGCGCGGCGGATCGAGCAACAGCTTGTCGGGCCGGAATTCGCCCCAAGGCGTGGGCGCCGTTTCCCGGTACAGATCGGCACTCCGGAACTCCACGTTGGCCATGCCCTGGCGTTGCGCATTTTCCTGTGCCCGCTGTACCAGGTCCGCGTCCGCTTCGACACCGAGGACCTGTCCGGCGTGTCTGGCCAGAGGCAACGTAAAATTGCCCAGGCCGCAGAACAAATCCAGCGCCTGCTCGTTGCTTTTTGGTTCGAGCAGCCGTACTGCCTGGCTGACCATCGCGCGATTCACCACGCTGTTGATCTGCACGAAATCCGTGGGCTGGAAGCGAATGTCGACGCTGAACTCCGGCAGCCGGTAGTAAAGACCGCGCGGTTCGGATGGCCGCAGGGCGACCGCCGAATCCGGGCCGCCCCTCTGCGTGTAAATTTGCACGCCGTGGCGGTCGCCGAAGGCGCACAACTGTTCCCGGTCGCGATCCTGCAAAGGCACCAGGTGCCGGAATACCAGGGCGGAATTTTCATCGCCCACGGCGACTTCAATCTGCGGAATGCGATCCGGGCGCGACAACTCGCCGATCACGGCCTGCAGCGCCGGCAGCAGCGCGGCGAGTTTCGGATCGAGCACCGGACAGGTGTCGAGGTTGGCGATGAAGCTGCGGCGCCGCTCGCGAAAACCGATCACTGCCCCGCCCTGGCTGGGTACATGCCGCACGCCCAATCGTGCGCGGCGCCGGTAACCCAGGGCCGGGCCGGTAATCGGGGCCAGCCAATTCTGCGGTTCGACTTTGCCCAGGTGCGCCAGCTGTTCCGCCACGATCCGCTGCTTGGCCTGAATCTGAACCTCGGGCCGCAGGTGCTGCAGGTCACAGCCGCCGCAGACGCCGTAATGCGGGCACGGCGGCGTGACGCGGTCAGGACTGGGCTCGAGAATGTCCACCAGACCGCCGCTGTCGTAATTCTTGTATTTGTTGAAGTAGCGAAAGCGCACTCTTTCGCCCGGCAACACGCCTTCGATGAAGACAGTTTTGCCGTCGATACGCGCCACGCCGCGGCCATCGTAGCTGAGAGACTCCACGATGGCGATTGCCTGGTCGCCGCCGGCGGGATGGCCGGACCGACCGAGAGGTTTCGTAGCCGATGAAGACATGGTCCGCGCCGCCTCACTTCCAGGCATCGAGGAAGGCATGCAGATGGGGTTTATTGGTTTCGCGCAGCGTCTTGCGCACCAACTCGGCTTCGCGCTTCCAGCCGGACTCGTCGAGATTGCCGCGCATCAGCTCGAAGCGCAGATAAATAAGATAGGTATTGAGCGCGTCGGTTTCGCAATAGTCGCGGATCTCGCCGATCCTGCCGGCCAGGAACTGGCTCCATACCTCGCTTCCGTGCATGCCGAGCTTGCCCGGGAACCCCAGCATCTGCGCGACCTCGTCGAGCGGCGCGCTGGCGCGCGGCTGGTAATAAGCGATGATGTCCATCAGATCGGTATGACGCTCGTGATAGCGGCTGATGTAATTGTTCCAGCGGAAGCTCTGGTCATCAGCGCCGGTTTCCCAGTAGCGCGGCGCCGAGATACCGTGCAACAACGCGCGGTAATGCAGCACCGGCAGGTCGAAGCCGCCGCCGTTCCACGACACCAGCGTCGGCGTGTAGCGTTCGATGCCGTCGTAGAAACGGCGGACAAGCTCGGCTTCTTCCGAATCCGGTTCGCCCAGCGACCAGACGCGCAAGGTCTCGCCCTGGCGCAACACGGCGGAGATCGCGACCACGCGGTGCAGATGGTGGCGCAGGAAGTCGGAATCGCCGGTCTGCTCGCGCCGCTTGGCGAACATGGCCTGCGCCACGTCCTTGTCGCTCAACCCGTCCAGGCCATACAGGCGTCTGCCGGTGGCGACATCGGGGATCGTTTCAATGTCGAATGCCAGTATGTTCATAAAAGTTTTTATCGCCAGGTCGCCAGGGTCGCCAGGAAAAGCGCACAACAATTTTCAAAAATCCTGGCGTTCCTGGCGTCCTGGCGGTTCACAGTTGATTTAATCCGGAAAAACACCAGTCGAAAGATAACGATCGCCTCGGTCGCAGATGACGGTGACGATCACGGCGTTTTTGACTTCCTGCGACAGCCTGAGCGCCGCGTGTGTGGCGCCGCCGGAAGAGACGCCGCAGAAGATGCCCTCCTCGCGCGCCAGCCGGCGCGTCATCTCCTCGGCCTCCTGTTGCGTCACTTCCATGACGCGATCGACGCGTTTGGCGTCGTAGATCTTCGGGAGATATTCCTTCGGCCAGGCGCGGATGCCGGGAATCTGCGAGCCTTCGGACGGCTGCACGCCGACGATCTGGATTTTGGGATTCTTTTCCTTCAGGAACTGCGAGACGCCCATGATGGTGCCGGTGGTTCCCATCGAGCTGACGAAATGCGTGGTTTTGCCTTCGGTGTCGCGCCAGATCTCGGGCCCGGTACTCTCGTAGTGCGCCAGCGGATTATCGGGGTTGGCGAACTGGTTGAGCACCTTGCCCTTGCCTTCGCGCTCCATCTGATCGGCCAGGTCGCGCGCGCCTTCCATTCCCTGCTTTTGCGTCACCAGGATCAGCTCGGCGCCGAAGGCCTTCATCACCGCGCGCCGTTCCACGCTCAAATGTTCCGGCATGATCAGCACCATGCGGTAGCCCTTCATGGTCGCTGCCATGGCCAGCGCGATACCGGTGTTGCCGCTGGTAGCCTCGATCAGGGTGTCACCCGGCTTGATCTCGCCGCGCGCCTCGGCGTGCTTGATCATGGACAACGCCGGCCGGTCCTTGACCGATCCCGCCGGGTTGTTGCCCTCGAGCTTGGCGAGAATGAGGTTGGAGGTCCTGCCTGGCAGGCGTTGCAGTTGCACCAGCGGCGTGTTGCCGACGAAATCTTCCAGGTATTTCATGCCGGAATATTAACCCGCCCGCGACGGTAAATCGACTTGGATGGCGCCGTGCGCAATGATCATTACTCAGCTGTTGCCGGTTGGACTGCTTCGCTCCCGGCCTCAGCCTGCTCGAGATATTCGATGATCAGCTGCAGCGAGCGGCCGCCCTGGTATTCGTTGACGTCCAGCTTGTATACCGCGCGGATACGCGCGTAGGCGGGAAGCCGCGCTTCATGTACGCTGTTGAATGCGATGGCGTCGACGACCCTGGTCTGGCCGGGAACCCGCAGGGCCATTTTCAAATGCTTTTCGCCGACCACCCGCTGGCTGAGCACCTCGAAGCAGCCGTCGAACAGCGGTTCCGGAAATCCCTGTCCCCAAGGTCCGGCGTTGCGCAGCAGTTCCGCCAGCGGCAACGTCAGCTCTTCGGCGCCGAGCTCGCCATCGCTCAGGATTTTCCCCTGCAGATCATCCTCGGAAAGATGACGGCTGACCTCTGCGTCGAACGCCTGGCGGAACTTTTCCAGATCCGCGCGCCGCAAGGTCAGGCCGGCGGCCATTGCGTGGCCGCCGAATTTGCTCAGCAGTTGCGGATGCCGCGCGGCGATGGCATCGAGTGCGTCGCGAATGTGCAGACCCGGCACTGAGCGGGCCGAGCCTTTGATTTCGGCGTCGCTGGCGGGCGCGAAAGCGATCACCGGGCGATGTGCCCGCTCCTTGATGCGTGACGCCACCAGTCCGATCACTCCCTGGTGCCAGGATTCATCGAACAGGCACAACCCCCGCGGCAGCGTGGCCTGGTCGAAGCGCAGATGCTCCACCGCCGCGAGCGCCTGTTGCTGCATGCGCGCCTCGATGCCGCGGCGTTCGTGGTTGAGCGCATCGAGCTCGCGCGCCATGTCCTGCGCGGCGAGCGGGTCGTCGGTCAGCAGACATTCGATGCCGAGCGACATGTCGGTCAGCCGGCCGGCGGCGTTCAGCCGCGGCCCGACGACGTATCCCAGGTCCATGGCGGTCGCACGTTCCGGCGCCCGCCCGGCCGCGCGCAGCAGCGCATTGATCCCGGCGCAGGCGGCACCCTGGTTGATGCGCCGCAGGCCCTGTCCCACGAGCACGCGGATATTGTGGTCGAGCGGCACGACGTCGGCCACGGTGCCGAGCGCCACCAGGTCCAACAGTCGCGCGAGGTTGGGTTCAGCAATGTTCTTTCGCGCAAACCATCCGATTTCGCGCAGGTGCGCGCGCAGCGCCAGCATGACGTAGAAAATCACGCCGACACCGGCCAGGTACTTGCTGGGAAAGTCATCGCCCGGCTGGTTGGGATTCACGATGACCGCGGCGGGCGGCAACGTCTCTCCCGGAAGATGATGATCGGTGACGAGCACTTCGATGCCGCGGCGGCGCGCCTCCTCCACGCCGGCCACGCTCGAGATGCCGTTATCGACGGTGATGATCAGATCGGGCTGGCGTTGTGCCGCGAGTGCGACGATTTCCGGCGTGAGGCCGTATCCGTACTCGAACCGGTTTGGCACCAGGTACTGTACATCCCGGGCGCCCAGGCTGCGTAGCGCGCGCACCGCCAGCGCGCAGCTGGTGGCGCCGTCGGCGTCGAAGTCGGCCACGATGAGCAATCGACGTTGCCGCTCGATGGCGTCGGCCAGCACGCGGGCGGCCGCGCTCGTGCCCCCGAGGCAGGCCGGCGGAATGAGCCGCTCCAGCGACTGCTCCAGCTCCTGCGCCGAGGTCACCTGACGCGCGCGGTAGATGCGGTACAGAACCGGATGCAAACTCGACGGCAGATCGCCGGTGGAGGCCAGAGGCCGTCGCTGGATAATCTTCCCCGCGGCGAGTTTCATGTGCGCGACGCGTGACGCCGGTATTGCTGCAAGGGCTGACGGCGACGCCACCAACGGCGTGTTTGACGCGCGTCGAGCGCGAATCGCAATCCGGTATCCGTGATAAGCATTGCTCTCGAAAGTTTTCCCGCTTTCAACGCCTGCAACAATGGCGCCATCCAGTTTTGTTCAAGCCGGTTCATGGCCTCGCGCCAGCGTGCAACGTCTCCATGCGTATTCGCATGATGGGCTTCGGCGAACACCACCAGATGTTCGCCGGCCTCGTCCGAGCGCCGGTGCCAGGCGTCAAATCCTTCGGGAACATTCTCGGTGGCGGTTGCGGACAAACGCGCGAGAGAGAGACTGATTGGTTCCTCGCTCCATACCCGCGCCCACGGTATCGCTCTGATCCGCGGGAGCCGCCCGCCGCCCCAGAACCACAGGCTGTTGATCGGAAGCTTGCCCAGCCGCTCGCGCTCGGAATTGACGGCGGTGGCGTGCAGCAGTATCTGAACTTCGTTCATGACGGTGTGCCACCGCTTGCCATCGGCCCCCTGCGGCAGGAAGGTGCGTATATCTTTTCCCACCACCTGCGACAGCGGCGTCGTGGTCATTTCCGGGATTCGTGCCGGTTTAAGGTACCAGCGCTCCGGGTGTGGCGCCTTGAGCAACCATCCGTCCGCGGTATACACCTCCATGATTTCGGCTACCAGGCTGCTGGTTTCGTCCGGCGTGATATTGAGCAGCGTTGCATCCGCCAGCACCAGCCGGTCCCGATCGAGACTCAAGTGTACCGGATCGGCCCGCAGCCACCAGTCGTTATCGATGATCCCCATGTCGAGCATGCGCGTCACCGCCGCCACCGGCAGATCGGCGTTGCCTTCACGATGCAGACTGAACAGCGCAAACAAGTCGTCTTCCGGAGTAAGTGGGCAGGCATGTTCCGTCCGTTCGGCGCGTGCGAGCAGAGTCTCCAGGGCGCGACAAGGCACACCGTCATCGTCGTGGCCGGCAGTCGGGCCGAGAATTCCGGGGATATAAAGAGTTAAAGAGTGACCGGTCGTTGGGCTGTCGTGGTGATCCGTCATGTAGTTGTGTTGCCGTGGCCTGTGCGGCATTGCCCAGTTCCGTGATTTTAAGGGAAATTCGCTCGCTTCAAAAAGGATGGTCGCGAGCGGTGTTGCCGCCGTGCCAGCCCCTGAAAGGACCCCTGCTGGCGCCGGTTTGCGGAATATCCTCGCTTGGCGCCGTTCAGCACGGTTTTCGCATTTTGGCCCCTGGGTCCAGGCTTTTCAGGTCCTTTTTTACCTTATATATCAGGCGTTGGCCTGACTTTTGCACTGATTTATGGGCTAAACCCTTAAATCCATGGATTTTCCAGGCAGGGCGCCATTGAGCACTAAGACCGGATTGTCTCCCGCGCAAGGTAGCGCCGTCACGAGCAGTAACGTGGTGGCGCTGGAGGATTTCGTGCAGTCACGGAACGTCAAGGTGATGCACGACCACTTATCTCAACAGCTTTCCCATTTCAGGCGATGGCGCGAGGAACTGGCGCGCGCCATCGCGGATTATCAGGCCTGGGTCGAACAGCAGGGCCTGGCCGACGGCGAACAGGATCTACGCGTTTACGAACTGGTCGAATCGCTCAAATCGGACCGGTTGACGGTAGCGCTGGTGGCCGAGTTTTCACGCGGCAAGACCGAACTCCTGAACGCCATATTCTTCGCCGACTACAAACAGCGGTTGCTGCCCTCCGCGGCCGGCCGCACGACCATGTGTCCGACGGAATTGCGTTGGGACGAAAAAGACGGTCCATGCGTGAAGCTGCTTCCGATCGAAACTCGCAAGACGGCACTGACGATCTCCGAATACAAGCGCACGCCGGTGCACTGGACGACGCTCCATATCCTGAAGCTGAGTTCCGTCGAGGAAGTGCGCGAGGCATTGTCGGAAATCATCCGTACCAAGAAGGTCAACGTACGCGAAGCGCAGGAACTGGGGCTGTACGATTCCAAGATCCACGGCGACAAGCCGGCAAGCGGCGAGATGATCGAGGTTCCCGTGTGGCGTCATGCCATCGTCAATTTTCCGCACCCGCTGCTCAAACAGGGACTGGTCGTGCTCGATACGCCCGGCCTGAATGCTCTGGGCGCGGAACCCGAGCTGACGTTGAATACCCTCGCCAATGCCCAGGCTATCCTCTTTGTGCTCGCGGCCGATGCCGGGGTAACCAAGACCGATCTGGAAGTCTGGACCAATCACGTCAACACCGTCAAAGGCAACAGTCATCTCGTCGCTCTGAATAAAATTGACACGCTCTGGGATGAGCTGCACGACGACGACGCAGCGGCGAAAACGATCAATCGCCAGGCCGAGGAAGTGGCGCGCGTACTGCGCGTGGACCGCAAGATGATTTTCCCGGTTTCGGCGCAAAAGGGGCTGGTTGCCAAGATCAAGGAAGATCGCGCGTTGATCGACAAGAGCGGTTTACCGGTGCTGGAGCACAAACTTGCGGAGGATATGATCCCCTCGCGGCATATGCTTATCCGCAATCGGATCGTGCACGAGATCAGCAGCCGGGTCGAAAGCAGCCGCGGACTTATCGAGTCCAAACTGGCCGGGGTCAACAAGCAGTTGGCCGATCTCAGGGCGCTGAGCGGGAAGAATCAGGACGCCATACACAAGATGGTCGCCCGCATGCGCGAGGAAAAGCAGAAATACGACAAGGAGCTGGAGGGATTCCAGCTCACGCGCGCTACCCTGTCCAAGCAGGCGCAGATCCTGCTCGGGCACCTCAGCATGGCGAGCCTCGACGAGGTGATCGCCAGGACACGGCAGGATATGAACGAGACATGGACCACGCGTGGCCTCAAAACCGGCATGACAACGTTCTTCAGCGGCACGCGAGAGCGCATGGAAAAGGTCAGCCAGGAATCGGATGAAATCCGCAAGGTGATCGAGGCAATCTATCTACGCCTGCACACTGAGTACGGACTGGCCAAGATCATTCCGCCGCGACTGTCGCTGCTGCCGTTCGTCATGGAGTTCAAGAAACTCGAGGAACGGGCCGGCGAATTCCGTGACAGCCCCGTGACGGTCATGACCGAGCAGCATTTTGTCGTCAAGAAATTCTTCATTACCCTGGTGAGCCAGGCGCGCAACCTGTTCAACGAATGCAACGCCGCAGCGAAGAACTGGTTCCAGGCCGCCGTTTCCCCGGTCTTCGCCCAGATTCAGCAGCACAAGGCGACGATCGATCGCAGTTTCGAGGCACTCAAGAAGGTCCATGAAAACATGGACAGCCTTGGGGAGCGGATTGCGGAACTGGAGGAGACCCGCAAGGATCTCGAAGGTCAGCTGAAAACGACTGAAACACTGCTCGAACGTATCCACCGGCCACTTGCCGGATGATCCGGGTAGTAATGACAAATTACCTTGTAATCAATAGGATATGAAAATAAGCAGATAAATTACATGCATATTATCCTGCTTGCATAGGGGGATTTACCAAACCAAACTGCTGCAAAAGAACTAGATTTAAAGGAAAAACCAGTAAAGCCGGCAAGAGGATACGGACTCACTTACATCCAGGGGCGGAACACCATGTACACCATCCTGATCATTGACGATCAATTCACGAGCCGGAAGATCCTCGAGGAGCTGATCTCGTCGCTTGGCGATGAAATCCTGGTCAAACCCTTCGCCGAGCCGCTCAAGGCGCTCGAATATGTCCAGGTGCACGAACCCGACCTCGTGCTCGCGGACTTCAAGATGCCGCGAATGAACGGGGTGGAATTCACCAAACGTTTCCGTGAACTTTACAAGGACATACCCCTGATCGTCATTACCGGAGTGGAAGACAAGCAGGTCCTGTACGACGCGCTGGATGCCGGCGCCACCGATTTCCTTTCCAAACCCGTCGACCATCGCGAATGCCGCACGCGCTGCAATAATCTCCTCAGACTGCGTCAGCAGCATCAGATCATCAAGGGTCGCGCCAAGTGGCTCGAGTCAAAGTTCACCGAAGCGGTCGTGGACGTACGACGACGCGAACACGAAACCTTGATGCGGCTGGCCAAGGCCGGTGAATACCGTGACGAGGAAACGGGAAACCACATCATACGCATGGCGAAATATTCCCGCCTGATTGCGAATGGCCTGGGCCTCGGCGCAGAGGAATGCGAGGTGATTGAATACGCGGCACCGATGCACGACATCGGCAAAATCGGGATCACCGATACGAT
>Ga0153916_10002267_pt1 | contig 14142 bp, 11 predicted proteins | sample Opewatmetagenome_FD_109642 | JGI IMG/M metagenome (GOLD analysis project Ga0153916, IMG submission 109642) | Freshwater wetland microbial communities from Ohio, USA - Open water 3 Core 3 Depth 4 metaG | ecosystem: Environmental > Aquatic > Freshwater > Wetlands | place: USA: Ohio, Lake Erie...
AGGAACGCTAAACCCAGCTACAGCCCTGCGCGTATTGGGTCCGGAACCCTGGAACGTGGCTTACGTAGAGCCCTCCATCCGCCCGGACGATGGGCGCTATGGGGAGAATCCCAACCGTATGCAGATGCACTACCAGTTCCAGGTGATCCTCAAGCCAGACCCGGGGAATGCCCAAGAGCTATTCATCAACTCACTGGCATCCCTGGGAGTTGACCCACAGGAGCATGACCTGCGCTTCGTCGAGGACAATTGGGAAGCACCGGCATTGGGGGCGTGGGGCCTGGGTTGGGAGGTATGGCTGGATGGGCAGGAGATCACCCAGTTCACCTATTTCCAGCAGGCAGGAGGGATTTTATGCGACCCGGTGTCGGTGGAGATCACGTACGGGCTGGACCGGATCGCCATAGCATTGCAGCGCGTGGCAAGTTTCACCGCCATCCGATGGAACGATCAGTTCACGAGCGGCGACATCAACCTGCAAGCCGAGCAGGAGCACAGCACCTATTATTTCGAAGTAGCGGACGTCGAGCGCCTGAAGAGGATGTACGACCTGTATGAACATGAATCCAAGGCCTGCCTTGAAAAGAAGCTGGTCTTGCCAGCCCACGACTATATCCTGAAGTGCTCGCACGCGTTCAACGTGCTGGACTCACGCGGGGCAATTGGCATCACTGAAAGGCAAGCTTACTTTGGGCGGATGCGCGACCTCTCACGGCGGGTAGCGGAGGTATATTTAGCGCAGCGCCAGCATATGGAATATCCGTGGCTGGATAAAGATTCCATCCAGGGCGTTAGCCACGCGCAGATGGTTGCAGCACCGAGTGTATCCATTCCACCAGGTCCAGCCGACCTACTGATGGAGATTGGCACGGAGGAACTGCCAGCGGGTGACCTGGACGCGGCGATCGAACAGCTGCGCCAAAGGCTCCCTACGCTGCTAGATGATTTACGCCTGGCACATGGGGAGATACGCACCATGGGCACCCCCCGCCGTCTGGTGGCGCACGTGAAAGAGCTAGCCGGGCGCCAGACGGATATAGAGCAGCTGGTCAAAGGCCCCCCGGCCGAGCGGGCATTCGATGCATTTGGAGAGCCAACCAAAGCCGGAGAAGGATTTGCTCGCAGCAAGGGGGTGAGTGTGCATGAGCTGCAAGTGGTGGAAATGGATGGTGGGCGATATGTAGCAGCCAACCTGCACCAGGCAGGGAGGCTAACAGCTGAAGTTCTCGGTGAGGCACTACCTGGCCTCATTGGTGCCTTGCGCTTTGACAAACCGATGCGCTGGAACCACACGAACGTCTATTTTTCAAGACCCATCCGCTGGCTGATGGCCTTGTTTGGCGAGCAAATTATCCCATTCGAATTTGCAGGGGTGCGCTCGGGGAACCTGACACAGGGTTTACGCATCCGCAAGCCACGTGAATTCCAGGTTAAGGATGCCATGGATTACTTCTACCTGATGGCGGACCAGGGCATTTTATTAGAAAAGAGCGAGCGTGCGAGCCAGATCGAGGCACAGGTAAAGAGCTTGCTCAATGAAGTGAAAGGGCGATATATACCGGATGCTGACCTGCTATCAGAAGTAGCCAACCTGGTCGAAGCCCCGACGTCGCTGGTCGGCTCCTTCGAGCCTGAGCACCTGCACCTGCCGCGGGAGGTGCTCATCTCGGTAATGAAACGACACCAGCGTTATTTCCCGGTATTCAAATCAGGCGAATTCCGAGCAAAGCGAAACTCAGGCAAAGCTCCAGGCGAGGCATCAGCTGAAGAAGCTGAGCTGTTGCCATATTTCATCACTGTGGCGAACAAACCCTCACAGGGGGCCGAGCCCTTTACCGGCGGTGAACTTATTGCCGAAGGAAACCAGCACGTCATCCGGGCACGCTTTGCCGATGCGGACTTCTTTGTGCGGGATGACCTCAAATGCACATTGGCTGACTTCCTGCCACGGCTGGGGACGCTTGTGTTCCAGACCAAGCTGGGATCGATGCTGGATAAATCTCAGCGAGTCACCAGGCTGGCAGAGATACTGGCACCCATGCTGGCATTGAGCGAGGCGGAGAAGAAGACCGCCCTGCGGGCAGCTGAGCTATGCAAAGCTGACCTGGCGACCAAGATGGTGATCGAGATGACTCCGCTGCAGGGAATCCTGGGAAAATATTACGCCGTTGTCTCGGGAGAGAGTGAAGCAGTGGGCGAAGCGATTTTTGAGCATTATCTGCCACGCTTCGCGGGGGACCTGCTCCCCAGGACACGACCGGGGCTGGTGGTAGGCCTGGCAGACAGACTTGACACACTGGCTGGATTATTTGCGGCTGGAATGGCCCCGAGCGGGACGCGGGATCCATTTGGCCAACGCAGGGCAGCGCTCGGGTTGGTGCAGGCGCTGATAGCCCAAAACGCAAGCTTCAACCTGCGTACCGGGCTTGAAGCGGCGGCATCGCGGCTGCCTATTTCGATGGAAGCGGAAATTTTATCTGCCTGCCTGGGATTCGTCATAGAGCGCTTACGCAACATGCTGCTCGAGGCGGGCTACCGATATGATGTGGTGGATGCGGTCATCAGTGCGCAGGGAGTCAATCCGGCACCCACCTTCCAATCGGTGACACAGTTATCGGAATGGGTCGTCAGGACCGATTGGCATTCAATACTACCCGCTTATGCCCGCTGTGTGCGCATTACCAGGGATATTGCACAGAAATTCGAGGTCAATCCGGATAACTTTAATGAAAAGGCGGAAGTGGAATTATATTCCGACCTGCTGCAGGCTGAGAAATCACTGTGCATGGCACGCGTGCGCCTGGTGAACAGTTTTTTAGTGGCGTTCCTGCCGATGATCCCGGCTGTGAACCGGTTCTTTGATGAAGTGCTTGTGATGACGGATGAAGCTATTCTGCGTCAGAACCGCCTCGCTCTACTCCAAAGGATTGTAGCGCTGGGAAGCGAGATTGCCGATATGTCTAAGCTGGAGGGGTTTTAAGGTAGAATCTGAGTTGTTCACCACATAGGCTTGTAGTTAATCTAGGAGAATACAATGACTGACCTCAATACAGCCATCACGGCTGTGACTGCATATCCTGACCGTGCACGCATAACCCGCAACGGCTCATTACCCATAGAAATCGGGTCGCATGCGATTGAAATCTCAGAGCTGCCACTGACGCTCAACCCAGATTCGCTGCGTGTATCTGCCCACGGAACTGCACGTGCGCGGCTTGCGGGAATACAACTGAATTGTTTTTTTTACGCTGAGACACCCACCGAGAAAGTGCGTCAGCTGGAGTTGGAGATTGAGAAGTTTCAGGATGAAATCAAGAGGTTGGATACCCAGGCGGATGTGATCAACCAGAACCGTGCCAATCTGGTGCTGCTCTCCAGCCAGGCTCAAGTGTACGCAACCGCCCTGGCAGCGGGTGAAATGACCATCGAAAAGCAGCTCACACTCTTCGAGGGATTGCGCACCGAGGTTGAGAAGTTGAATAATGAGGCGCAAAACCTGCAAGGGATCCGGCGTGATACCGACCGCCGGCTTCAAAAATTGAACAAAATGCTGGAGCAATTCCGGAATGCATTACCGCGCGAGCGTTATACTGCGCTGGTTGAGGTGGATGCGAAAAAAGCTGGTGATCTGAATATCGAGATCAGCTACCTGATCAACGGTTCAGGCTGGAAACCGCTATATGACCTATGCCTGCTCGAAAAAGATAATTATCCGCTGCTGGAAGTCACGTATTTAGCTCAGGTGACACAGCACACTGGTGAGAGCTGGGACGACGTCAGCCTGACGCTGTCGACGGCCCGCCCGGCACTGGCTGGCGAGCTACCCGAGCTAGAGCCATGGTTTATCAGCCAGCCGGAACCTGTGATACCCCTGGCGCGAGCCGTAACGGGTCCACAGCATATCCCTCCGCTTACCTTCAAGGCACCTGCTGCCACCTCGGCCCAGGAATCTCTTATCCAGCACCTAGAGGAAGCGGCTGAAGAGGTGATGGCTATTGTAGATAATTCGACTGCATCCGTAAATTACATCATCCCGGGGAGATGCACGATCCCACCCGATAATGCGCCGCACAAGGTGACGATTGCTCGTTTTCCGCTGACCCCGCACCTGGATTACATCTCCGCTCCTAAGCTGATAGAAGCTGTCTTCCGGCGGGCAAAAGTGGATAACGATAGCACATACACATTGCTATCAAGTAATGCCAATATCTTCGTTGGTGAAGAATACATCGGAAGCACGTCACTTGAGCTAACGGCGCCGCATGGTGAATTCGAGATCAACATGGGGGTCGAGGACCGGCTTAAAGTGGAACGATCTTTACAACGCAGGGAGGTGAATAAACGATTCATCGGGGGAAAACAGCACCTGGAATATGGATATGAGATCAAGCTTGAGAATCTGCTCCCACTGAAAGCGAAAATTATCCTGCACGATCAAATCCCAATCTCGCGCCACGAAGAGATCAAGGTCAATCTCGAATCGATCGATCCGAAGCCGAGCGAACGAACAGAGATGAACCTGCTCAAGTGGGAGCTCGATCTTGAGCCAAAGGAGAAGCTAACACTGCGATTTGATTTCAGTGTCGATTCTCCGCAAGGAATGGGGGTGGTTGGATTATTGTGAGGGGATAGCTACGTATCTTTAGCCAGAGTGTTTTCCAGCCTGGATTAACCTTCCGACCAATCCGGAACCGAGCAATGCCAGACCATCGATGGTCATATAATGGCTGGCCGCAGCGTCGAAGAGGACTGAGGCGCGGGCTGCGAATTCCTCATCCCCTGGATACAGGATGGAAGCCAAGCGAATACGCGGGAGAGGCTGGAAGGCAAAGGCCCTACCCGGCAGGGCGGACAGCTGGCAGCCATCCAGGGTCCGAGCTGCATCAAAATAGGCATCTTCTGCTGCACCAAAGACTAGTGCCAGACGGTCGCCGGAATAGCCCTGGAAGGCCTGGCTATAAAAGCTGCCACCGGGGAGCTCACGGTAACCGACCCACCGGTCTGCCATGGGGATGCCATCGGCCGCCCGGAGATAATAAAGCAGCATACCGGTGTCATATACTGAACAATCGGAGCCATCATCGAGATAACGTGCGTTATAGCCCGGGCAGGAAATACCAACCGCACGCCCCCAATAATTGAAGCGAATGACCTGATCTGAGAGTACGGCACCACAATTGGCTGCCACCCGACCCGGGTGTTTGGCATGCAGCTCCGCACGAAGCAGATCCAGCTGCTTCGACATGCTCTCTTGCCAAGCACGGTGGGCGCGCTCGACCGTTTCTCCTGCGCCCATATTCATTCCACTTGCCTGATCAGTAAGCCCAGCCATATTCTTCGGATGGAGATAATAGCGCTTAAGCCTGGCTGGATATGCCATCCATGTAAGCTTTTATGGTAGGAATGGCAGTGAGCTTGTCGTAAAAGAAGTTATTGACCAGGTTGATCACTTCAGCACGGGCAGCCTCAGCCGGCCCACTCAAGCTCAGGCTGCTTTCCTGCCGGCTCAATGCATCGCGCAAGCGGAGCAAAAGGCGCACGATCTCAGCTTCCTGGTCGCCTTCGAGCACGCGAATGACTGAAAGGATCAGATGATCTGCTTGCTCGAGCAGCTGGTCGAGGGTGATGCCAGACCCCGGCTTGAAGGCATCATCGATGGTGCGGATGAGCGACCAGACCTGGTAGAGCATCGTGGAAGGCTCGTCAAATAGATCGCGTAAGAAGGCAGCATCTTCATAACGCCCGGTGAGGCGAAAGATATTGTACAGGCGTTTGGCAACCTTGCCGTAATTGATATCCTTGGTGAGATATTTATTAACCTCATGCTCGAGCTGCCTGACGTAATCATCGAGAGCATCAGCAGAGACATGCCTGGCCAGCTTGGAGAAGATAGGGATGGATTCGGCATCGAGGTAGACCTCTTGGAAGTAGGGGTCGAGGTAACCATCCAGGGGAGTTATGGTGCCATCGGGGGCTTCCCAGGTCACGTCCAGCATGTTGCTGGCATTGGAAAGCTGACCATGGGCGGTGTCGGCCACCACCCAATCGAGCTTGCACCATCCAGGATTCGAGGCGACTTCCTCCCACGCAATTATCACGGGGGTTCCATCAGCATGCTGGGCTTCGATTTTGCCCTGTTGGATCTCCTGCGGCGTCCAGGAGATGGGAGAACCGAGGCGAATCGATCGCTCTCCACGGATGACATCGAGCGGATATTCGCCGAACTTCACTTCCAATAGCTGATAAGTCGGACCTTTGAGCGTGTTCAGGGCTTTTTGGCGCAATATCGAGGACAGCACCTGGCAAGCCTGCTCGCGGGTGGCAGCTTTAATATTGACACGCTCGAAATAATCACAATCGCCGGGGTACGTCTGGATCTTCGACTGGGCGGATGAACCTGAGAGAGCCAGGGCAGTCTCAACCACACCTGGCTGATCCTCAAACTCAACCAAACGACCAATCTGGCGGAAATGGGCAAGCTCGCGCGGGCTGAAATCAAGCATGACGATCTTATTGCCAAACACACCGCTTTCCCGGTCAAACGAGACATCCATGGATGATTCCGTGGCGGCCAGGGCAGACATCCATTGGAGAGCTTCAGATTCATCGAGCTCAACCCCCAGGCGGCGAGCAGATTCGACGATACGGGCCAGGTCAACTTCAGGTGTGGGGCGGTCTTGTGCGGTCATTGATAATCGGCTCCTAGGTTAATTTATTTAAGCATGTGGATTGGCAAGCAGCTTGCGGAATAATGCTGCCTGATCGAGGGCGTCTTGCAAGGCGTGATGCGTGAGAACGGGCTCGGCGATGAAGTTTGGATCAATAAAGCGCCAGGAGGTGTGAGACCATGGCACCCCAGCCTTGCCCATGTAAAATGCCTTGATATCGATGGCGGTGTGTCCGAAGGGATTCCTACCCAGGTAATGGTAGAAGTAATAATTGATGAACATCCAATCGAAGGCAGCATTGAAGGCGACAAACACGGGTTGGTGGTTGGGAGAGGCTTCTTCAAGCAGCCAGGTTTCGAAACGGGCGAGGGCCTTTTCAGGCTCTATCCCGTCTTTCATCAGCTTTTGCAGGGATAAGTGATGCACAGCAGCAGCTTCTTCAGTGAAGTTTTCGTTTACCGGTTTTAGCTCAATGTAAAAAGTACGCTCAGGCTCGAAAATCGTGCAGGCACCCATGGAGAGGAGGGAATAATCTACCGGGATGGGTCCGGAGGTCTCGATATCTACGCATACAAAGTCTTCAGAAGTAGAAATTTCCATCAGGTATGATTATATAACAGAAGATTATTTGGCCGATGTGCCAGCCAGGATTGGCTCATCACCGTTATATCTACGGATCTGAGGCCAGCGTTGGGCAATCCAGGCGGCGGCAAGGATACAACCCACCCCGCCACTGATCACGGCGAAAGGCGCTCCGAGCAATTGGGCTACCAGCCCGGCCTCCACCTCACCCAGCTGTGGTCCACCCTGGAAAAAGATCTGGTTAACGCTGGTCATGCGCCCGCGGATGTAATCGGGGGTGGACAGCTGGCGGATGGTGTTGCGGATGATCGTGCTGACGGTATCGGCAGCCCCAATGAGGATGAGAGCAAGCATCGACAGAAGGAATAGACGAGAAGCCCCAAAGACAATGGTAGCCAGGCCAAATACCACAACCGCGAGCATGAAAATAGCTCCCTGGCGGCGGATAATACGCAGCTGAGAGATGATCAGGGCGGCGATCATGGCGCCAATTGCCTGGCCAGCTGAAAGCCAGCCATAAGCCACCGCACCGACGTGCAAGACATCTACTGCAATGATCGGCATGAGGGTGTTAGCCGAGGCGAAGAAAGTGGCAAAGAAGTCGAGGATCATGGTGGAAAGGATGAGCGGCTGATTCAAGATGAAACGAACACCCTCCGTGATGGCGTCGAAACTGACCAGGCCATTGTGGGAGATCGCGGAGCGCTGCTGTTCCACGGGGCCCATAAAGACCAGGGCTAAGATCACAGCCAGGAAGGAGATGGCATTGATGATGTAAACATATGGCTGACCTCCGGCCGCTATGATGAGGCCACTGATGGCAGGCCCGACGATGGAGCCTGCCTGGTTGGCAATGGAGTTCATGCTGAAGGCATTGGGCAAATCTTGGGCAGGGACAATGTTGGGTGTGAGCGCCTGGCGGGCGGGGCCATCAAAAGCCTGGGCAACGGCTTGCAGTGCAGTGAGAAGGTAGATATGCCATAGGTCGATGTGTCCGGTAAGGGTTAGCCAGCCAAGGGTGAGGGCTACCAGAGCCATGCCAGATTGAGTGAGGAAGAGGATGCGGCGGCGATTGAGCGTATCTGCTACTGCTCCACCGATCAAGGAGAAGAGGATGACCGGCAAGATGCGCGCCAGCCCCACGGCGCCAAGGGCAATCGGCTGGTCGGTGAGGGTGCGGATGTGCCAGAATAAGGCCCAGAGCTGCATTTGGGAGCCGGCGAAGGAGACCAGTGACCCAGCCCACAACAGACGGAAACGGCGATGATGAAGTGCTGGCGGGGTGTGGATCATGTTGCAGGCGGTTACCTATAAAAAGCTGATGAATCAGGCGTGAAGATGTGGGAAGGATTTCCTCTTCTCAGATTCAAGTACCCCAATCGCGCAGATATAAAAAGTCGTAGCCAACGGTCCGGTTGCTGAGCTTGGCAATGGGTGGCATAAGGCGTTTAAATTGATTGCGCCTGACGCGCTCCAAGACAGCCCTGACGAAGCCCTCGGCAAACCCAAACTTGACGCAATCTTCAGGGCTGAAGCGCTGGTCTACCAATAAGAACAGCAATTGGTCCACCTCGGCATAGGTGAAACCCAATTCTCCTTCATCGGTCTGCCCTACCCACAGGTCGGCGGTGGGTGGCTTGTCGATGATCACGGCGGGGATGCCCATCGCTTGGGCAAGCTGCCTGACCTGAGTTTTATACAGGTCACCAATAGGGTTTATGGCGGCTGCGGAATCGCCAAACAAAGTGGTATAGCCAAGCAGGATCTCTGTTTTATTGCCGGTGCCAATGGGCAAGGCGTGAAAGACCTCCGACTGGTCGTAAAGCACGATCATGCGCAGGCGAGCCATGATGTTCCCCTGCCGCACATGGTTCATGTCAGGAAATTGTTGGATCAAGGCATCGGCCATGGCAGAGATGGGGATCGTGGTGGACTGGACACCGAGGTGTTTAATCACCAATGCGGCGTGTTCCAAAGAGTCGGGTGTGGAGGATTTGTAGGGCAAGCACAGAGCCAACACATTCTCTGCTCCCAATGCTTCAGCAGCAAGGTAACAGGAAAGGGCTGAGTCGAGCCCTCCTGAGAGGTTAACCACGGCGTGTGAGAACCCGGCGCGGGTGATCTCTGAGGTGATGAAACCAGTCAGGATCTTACGAACTGCATCGGGATTAATCGTCAGGTCGATCTTTTCGTGTTCCATAGTCTTCACTAAATCGAGCATGAATTGATGAGAGCCAATTATACATCGAGCATCCATACCGGCTTGTCTGATAGATGTCAAGGATCATGCGCAAGGATCCTGTGCATCTCGCGCAGCACCAGCCCGGTGCGCTCGTCGCGCAATAAGGGCAACCTGGCGCGAGTGCGTTGCAATTGATGCAAATCAATATCGGTGATGGAAAGGATTTCTTCATGGTACGGGCATCTCGAGACCAAGCCACCGTTGGGGTCATAAATGGTGGAACCACCCCAAAAGTTCAGACCATCCTCGAAGCCCACTCGATTGGAATGTACCACAAAGGAGGTGAACAGGCTGGCATAGGCGCGGTTGATATCTTCAACCCAACAGGCCGACTCGAGAGCGGGCTGGGCGTTGATCCCACGACCAGGCGAAGCCGAGGAGAACAGCAAGAGGTCAGCCCCATCCAGCCAGAGCAGGTAGGGCGGAGAAACGTGCCAGAAATCCTCACAGATCAAGATGCCGGCGCGCCCAAATTTGGTGTCGAAGGCACGCACCTGGTCACCCCAGGCGAAAAAACGACCTTCATCAAACAAGCCATAAGTGGGCAGGTGGGTTTTATGGTGGACATGGAGCACATTGCCGGCAGAGAGATAGGCCGAGGCGATGAAAAAGCGATGCCGGCTGTCCTCATCTACGAAACCAACCACCAAATCGACCTGATGGCTGGCCTCCAGTAGAGGGGTGAAGACTGGATCATCGGCCACAGGATGATGAGCCACGGTAGGTACCAGGTCTTGCAGGCAGTAACCAGTAAGCGAAAGCTCGGGGAAAACGATCAGATCAGCGCCGGCAGCTTGTGCCTGGCTTATCAGGTCCAGGTGCTTCTCCAAGTTTGCCTTAACATCTCCCAAATGCGCGCTTATTTGTGCGATAGCGACCCTGCATTTCATCAATCACCTCCCAGGACTGGGCGCATCACCCTTTGGGAAGATACCCTGTGCGATGGATCCCGCGTAACAATAATACCACTATTGCGATGAGGGAAAAAATCATCAATCCGAGCGCTCCCCAGGCTTCCAGGCGCAACCCGTGCAGGTAGAGGGAGGGGTCAACGCGTAGAAACGATAGCCCAAAGATCTCGCCAGATAACCCCAACAGACCCAAGCTTGCCGCCATCCCTTTTTGGGGTAAGCGCTGGCTGGCCCGATCCAGGAGCCAGACTAACAGCAAAGTGATAACCGCGCCCAATAGCTGCACCGGCAGGCGGGCAGCTAGCACACCCCATTCATCGCGGGCGGGTAACGCCCACCAGGCACCTGAGACGGCACCGTAGCTACAGCCTTCCAACCAGCACCCCAGCCAGGCGGTGGTCATCAGGGTGCCAGCCAGAGGGATGAGAATATCGGCTAAAGCGCCCACAGGCAAGCGCATGATTAACGCAAGGATAATGAGGGCCAACACACTGCCGGCCAGGGCACCGACACCTGACAAGCCTCCTAGCCAAACCTGTATGATCTGGGATGGATGGACACTGTAATAGCCCCAGTTTACCGCCACTGCCACTGCCCGGCTACCTGCCAATGCACCGGCTAATATCCCCAAGGCGGCATCGAGGTAGCGGGTGGCCTCTTTGTGAGGGGCACGCCATCCTGAGAGAAGCAATCCAGTCAGCGCACCAAAGCTAAGAAAAAGCGAAAAGAGAAGCATAGGTATTAATGATACCAAATCCTGAGGTAATCTAAGCGCATGGAGGTAACTCTGATAGATAATATATAGAGAGGCGATAAACCAATCTGATGTATAATCGAATCGCCCCTGGAGGATACTTCTATGGAAATTTTAGTTGATCCTAACGTTGCATATTTAATCCTAGTGGTTGGTATCGTCGTGGCAATCATGGCCCTTTTTGCCCCGGGCACTGGCGTCTTGGAAGTAGGAGCCCTATTCCTTTTGTTCCTGGCGGGATGGGAAATCAGCCAGCAGCCAGTCAATTATTGGGCTTTGGGGGTGTTGATCTTAGGTGTCATCCCCTTCTTCCTGGCAGTGCGCAAGTCGCGCAACCTGGTCTTCCTGGTGATCGCCCTGATTGCATTCGTGATCGGTTCGGCTTACCTGTTCCAAGGGGTCACCTGGTGGCGGCCGGGAGTGAACCCGATCTTAGCGATCATCGTATCGTTGGTTGCGAGCGGATATCTTTGGATCGCTACGACTAAAGTGCTGGAAACTGAAAAGCTCAAGCCGCGACACGACCTCGGGAAGCTCATCAACGAAGAGGGAGAAGCTCAGACAGATATCCTGAACGAAGGATCGGTACAGATCGGGTCAGAACTGTGGAGCGCACGCAGCCTAGTCCAAATCCCTGAAGGCAGTAAAGTTCGTGTGATCAAGAGGGATGGCTTCATACTGGAAGTGGAGCCGATCACTCCTGAGACCGAATAAATGAATAAGAATTCAACCCAATATTCAGCAACACATACCCTGAGGAGGTAATATATGCCTGCACAAACGACCATTATTTTATGCCTGGTTGGTGGCGTCATCGTCCTGGCGATCATCCTGCTTGCCAGTGCCATCCGGGTGGTACCGGAATATGTGCGCCTGGTGGTCTTTCGATTGGGGCGCTGCATTGGCGCGAAAGGTCCGGGTATCGTATTCCTGATCCCGATCGTCGATCGAGGTGTTTCGGTGGATCTGCGTGAGCAAGTGCGCGAAGTGCCACACCAGACATCAATTACCAAGGATAATGCCCCGATCAGCATCGATTTTCTGTGGTATTACAAGGTGCTGGTGCCGGTGGACAGCGTCTTGCAGGTGGGAAGCTTTGAGGCAGCTGCACTTGGTATGGCAACCACCACACTGCGTGCAGTCATCGGTGGGATCCTGCTGGATGAAGTGCTATCCGAGCGTGAGCATATCAACAACATGCTGCGCACCCGCCTGGATGAGGTAACTGAACGCTGGGGTGTCAAGGTGACCAACGTGGAAATCCGCGAGATCATCCCGCCGCGCGAGGTGCAGGACGCCATGAACCGGCAAATGTCAGCTGAGCGTATCCGCCGGGCAGTGGTGACCGAGTCCACCGGTACGCGCGAGGCAGCCATCAACGTGGCGGATGGTGAAAAGCAAAGCGCGATCCTGCGGGCAGAGGGTGATAAGCAGGGCAATATCCTGCGGGCCGAAGGTGAACGGCAGGCGCAACTCCTGCGGGCGGAAGGCTTCTCGAACGCTCTGGAAAAAATCTACTCTATTGCTCAAACCATAGACCAGAAGACGATGACCTTGCAATATTTCGAAACCCTGAAGTCCCTCGGTGTCGGCGCTTCGACGAAATTCATCTTCCCGATGGAATTCACCAGCCTGATGGAGAAATTCGTAAAAGGCGATCAGAAGTAAAACGGTCAAATAAAAAAAATAACGCAATACGGTATCGCGGGCAACAGATTCCGTATTGCGTAACTTTTAATTAAGCGATATCCTCCAGTGAATTGGTAAGGGTATGAATGCCATCTTGCAAGCCCAATCTGACACAGGCATGGCCATTGAGCCAGCATCTTTGCGCGATCTGAACGCCCTGCGGCAGATTGAAAAGATTTGTTTCCCGAAGGATGCCTGGCCGCTTTTGGACCTGATTGGGGTGCTCACCTATCCAGGCGTGATCCGCTTAAAGGCAGTCAGGGATAGACAGATGATCGGGTTCATCGCCGGCGATGTGAGGCGGACGGAGGGTGTGGCCTGGATCGCGACTGTGGCGGTATTGCCGGAACACCGTGGACGGGGCATCGGCTCGGCGTTGCTTTCAGCGTGCGAGGCAAAAATCCCGCTTTCAAGGATACGGTTGTGCGTCAGGCCATCGAATGAGGTGGCAATACGACTCTACGAGAGGTTTGGATACACAAAAGTGGGGGAATGGACACGCTATTACAACGATGGGGAATCAGCCTTGTTAATGGAAAAATTAAAATAGCGGATTGCAGGCGCCGGTACAAGTGTCTGCAGCGCAAAAAGACCGGCAAATATGAATTGGGCTATAATAAGCCCATGTCTGTTCCTGAACCCAGCCAGCCCATCACCAAAGTAGATGGTTTTAAGCGGCTGATTAACAGCTTGTCTCACCAGCCGATCATCGCGGTGGATACCGAATCGAACAGCTTGTTCGCTTATCGCGAACAGGTGTGTCTGATCCAGTTCTCCACACCTGAGGCGGATTACCTGGTGGATCCGCTGGCACTGGAGGACCTTTCGCCATTGGGTTCAATTTTCGCTGACCCTCACATCCGAAAAACTTTCCATGCCGCGGAATATGACCTGCTGTGCTTAAAACGCGATTTCGGATTCAGCTTCGCCAACCTGTTCGACACGATGCTGGCGGCACGCATCCTGGGACGGAAAGAAGTCGGACTAGGGTCCATCCTGGAGGCCGAGTTCAATTTGCAGGTGGACAAACGCCACCAACGTGCGAATTGGGGGCAGCGCCCGCTACCAGTATATCTGCTCGATTACGCCCGCCAGGATACGCATTACCTGATCCCATTATGTGAACGGTTCGAGCGCCAGCTGAAGGAGAAGAAGCTATTGGCATTGGCTCAGGAGGATTTCCAGCGACTGTGCCAGGTGGACGCACACCCGGATAATGGCAAGACTGCCTGCTGGCGGGTGAACGGTGTCCACCATCTCTCGCCACAGCAGGCGGCCGTGCTGCAGGAGTTATGC
>Ga0153916_10002268_pt1 | contig 14141 bp, 8 predicted proteins | sample Opewatmetagenome_FD_109642 | JGI IMG/M metagenome (GOLD analysis project Ga0153916, IMG submission 109642) | Freshwater wetland microbial communities from Ohio, USA - Open water 3 Core 3 Depth 4 metaG | ecosystem: Environmental > Aquatic > Freshwater > Wetlands | place: USA: Ohio, Lake Erie, Old...
AACCAGCAAGCTGGCTACCCAAGCCGGCGGCGCGGTTCTCATCCGCGCCGGTGACACGGTGCTGCTGGCAACGGCTACTGCCGCCAAACAAGCCCGTGAAGGGATCGATTTCTTCCCCCTCAGCGTAGACTACGAAGAGCGGTTGTACGCCGCTGGGCGTATTCCTGGCAGTTTCTTCCGCCGTGAAGGCAGGCCCAGCGAGGATGCGATTCTCCTCTGCCGGCTGACTGACCGCCCGCTGCGCCCGCTCTTTCCCAAAGGATTCCGCAACGAAGTTCACATTGTTCTCACGGCCCTTTCTTCTGACGGTGAAAACCAAATTGACGTTCTGGCGATCAATGCTGCTTCTGCGGCGCTAATGATCTCTGGCGTACCCTTTGAGGGTCCAGTGGGGGCAGTACGGGTTGGTCTCATTGACGATCAGTTGGTTATCAACCCCACAGCCAGCCAGATGGAGCACAGCGGGCTCGACTTGCGAGTGGCTGGGACACAAGATGCCATCCTGATGGTCGAAGCGGGTGCTGACGAGGTATCCGAGGCCAGGATGTTGGAAGCGCTGCGGGTAGCCCACGACGCAATGCAGGACTTGATCCGCGTCCAGCGGGAGATGGCGGCTCAAGTGGGCAAACCGAGGATGGAGGCTGTGGTGTTTGACGTGCCTGCAGAGACGCGAGCGGGTGTCTTGACCCGGTTGCAAGGCCGTTTCAACACTATTTTGGAGGCGCAGCACGGCAAGGAAGAACTTGACACCGCCATCAACGCACTACGCGATGAACTTGTCCAAAGCTTCGCCGACGACGAAAGCGTCGATCCCAAGCACGTATCATACATCTTCGATGAAGAGCTTAAGCAAGTCGTGCGCCAGCGTATCCTTGATCACGGGCTTCGACCTGACGGTCGGGCTCCCACCGCCATCCGGCCTATCTGGTGCGAGGTGGGATTGTTGCCGCGTACCCATGGTTCGGGGCTCTTCAACCGGGGTGAGACTCAAGTGCTGACCATCACCACGCTGGGCACCCCTCGCGAGGAGCAGACCCTGGATACGTTAGGCCCGAATGAGACCAAGCGGTACATGCATCACTACAACTTCCCGCCCTATTCCACGGGTGAGGTCGGCATGATGCGTGGCCCTAGGCGGCGCGAGATCGGACATGGCGCCCTGGCTGAACGGGCGCTGCTTCCCATGATCCCGGACGAAGAGAAATTCCCGTATACCCTGCGCTTGGTATCGGAGGTTTTATCCTCCAACGGCTCCACCTCAATGGCCAGTGTGTGCGCCAGTACATTGTCGCTGATGGATGCCGGCGTGCCCATCAAAGCGCCAGTCAGCGGTGTGGCCATGGGCTTGATCACACAAGGGGATCGCTACGTTGTCCTCACCGATATCCAGGGCTTGGAAGACGCTCTGGGCGACATGGATTTCAAGGTAGCTGGCACTCGCGAGGGCGTTACCGGTTTACAGATGGACATCAAAATCCGCGGGCTGAACTATGCAATATTGGAAGAGGCACTTGCCCAGGCCCGCGAAGCGCGTCTTTACATTATGGAACGCATGCTGGAGACGATCGCCGAGCCACGCCCGGACCTATCGCCCTACGCGCCACGGATTGTCACTATCCAGATTGACCCGGAAAAGATTGGCAAGGTCATCGGCCCCGGCGGGAAGACCGTGCGCGCCATCCAGGAGGAGACAGGCGTCAAGATTGATATAGGGGAAAATGGCACCGTTTTCATCGCTTCGACCGATAGCGAGGGCAGCGAACGGGCGGTTCAAATGGTGCAAGCGCTCACAGAGGAAGCCCAAATTGGGAAAATCTATACTGGCAAAGTCGTCCGCACCACAGAGTTCGGCGCGTTTGTAGAGATTCTGCCCGGCACGGATGGCCTGGTTCATATCAGCCAGTTGGCCGACTATCGTGTGCCCAGCGTCGAGGATGTAGTGCACGTGGGAGACGAGATCATGGTCATGGTCATTGACATCGACAATGAAGGCAAGATCCGTCTATCACGACAGGCAGTGTTGGAAGGCTGGACAGCCGACGAAGCGCGCGAACGTGACCGCCGTCGTCCCAGTGGTGGTCGTAGCCCCGGAGGCAATGATCGCAGCCGCGGAGATCGCAATCGCAGCGGTCGAGGCCATTCTCGGCGGTAACTAAGGCCCGACGCACGGAGGCGCCATGCACGCCTCTTCCCACGACTCGAATTCGGTAACTCCGGACAAATCACCTCGCGAGCATGTCTCCCCAGCTTGGGGCATGCTACGGGTTGTGCGCGAAGTGCTCGAAACGATGGTCCCGGCGGTGATCATCGCGCTGTTCATCAATTTGCTGTTGGCACAGGCCACCCGGGTGTATGGCCAGAGTATGGAACCCAATCTACATACCAATCAGCGGTTGGTCGTAGAGAAAATCTCGTACAATCGCTGGTGGCCCATTCGCGGCCCCCAACGTGGCGATGTGGTGGTATTCCGTGTCAATCCAAATGCCGACTTGCTCATCAAACGGGTTATTGGCCTGCCGGGTGACCGAGTGGAGATTCACGAAGGCCAGGTGCTCATCAATGGTCAAGCCCTTGATGAGCCCTACTTGACCCAGCCGACTTTTGGCGATTATGGTCCGATCGATGTGCCGCCGCTGCATATCTTTGTGCTGGGGGATAATCGCGGCTTTTCCAACGACTCCCGGGCATTTGGCCCATTACCACTTGACTCGGTGATAGGCCGTGCCTGGTTTTCGTACTGGCCACCCGATCAATGGGGCCTGGTATACTAGCGGTCAGAGTAGACACAAGGATCACCACCCAACTACCCTTGCGAAGGTTAGAAGTGTACGAGAGGCAATGAGCGTGGTCTCATTGCCTCTTTTATGCTTTTTGGACGGGGTAATATGATAGCCAGCGAGCTGGGGCAGGACTCATTCAAGAAGATTGAGGCTGTCTTGTTTGACCTGGACGGCACACTAATAGATACTGACGGTCAGGCAGTGGCGACCCTGGCGCGCTGCTTGACGCCACTCACCTACCTTTTCCCCTTCAATCCCACTTTCCTGGCCCGCCGCTTGGTTATGCGCGCTGAGACGCCGGGCAATGCTCTAATGACCCTTTTCGATGCGGTCGGACTGGATGATAACGTCTTCGCCATTGGCGATACGTTGCGCCGCTGGCGAGGATTACATCCTCGCCACAACCTCCCCTTGATTGCTGGTGTGGATGCGACACTTCGCGCTTTGGCGCGTAGGTATCGCCTGGCAATTGTCACCACCCGCAGCCGCCGTGATGCCGAATCTTTTCAGGCTCAGCATGGTTTGACGGATGTGTTCAAGCTGGTCGTCACCCGCGAGAGCACCCGACGCCTCAAGCCTCATCCTGCACCTATTCTCTTGGCTGCCGAAAAACTGGGCCTGCCTCTGGATAGGTGTCTTATGGTAGGTGACACGACACCCGATATCCGCTCGGCGCGGGCAGCAGGCGCCTGGGCGGTAGCCACCTTGAGCGGCTTCGGTGAGCAAGACGAGTTGATGCGGGTTGGTGCGCACGTGATTCTGGACAGCGTGGCTGATTTGGGAGAAATATTGCCACTAGACAACTTGCCATAAAGTGTGGTATAATAGACATAAACCACTCTAGACATAAGATGGAGTGTGTGATATGTCACGCCAACAATTGATTGCCTTAGGAATTCTGGGTATGGCCGTTGTCGCGGTGTACGTCTTGGGCATTGCCATGGCCACCGATGTGCTGCAAACGGTGAGGGCCGACTCAGCCGAGCCACCCAGCCAGCCGCCTCCTCAACAACTGGTGGTTTCTCCCTACCCACCCACCTGGACGGCGACTTCCACATCCACTCCCAGGCCTACCGATACCCCGGTGCCTACCTGGACGCCCGGTCCCACTTACACGCCTACACCCGTGCCTACCGCCTGGCCCACCGTCACCCCACAGCCCACCAATACCCCGACTAGACCGAAGCCCCCGGCCCCACAGCCCAGCGTTGCTCCAGCTACTTCGGCTCCTTCGCCCACGCCGGGGCGGCTGGTGTTTGAAGTGGACGACGATGTGCTGATCGCCGGGGAATGTGCTACCCTCCGTTGGATTGCCGATGATGCACGTTCTGTCTATCTGGATGACAAGGACGTGGATCGGCAAGGCTCGAAGGGGGTCTGTCCCACTAAAACCAAGACGTACACCCTCAAGGCAGTGTTCAGCAGCGGGAAAGAAACACGATTAGACATCGAGATCGAGGTCTTCCCGCCGACGGCGACTGTCACCAACACGCCGACCAAGACGCCCACGCCGACGAATACGCCAACGCCAACCAGCACGCCCACTTCCACGTATACGCCCATACCTACAGACACACCCACGCCGACGGATACGCCGACTCCCACTGACACTCCGACGGTTGCTTCAGCTCCAACCGAGGCACCGACCGAAGCGCCCACCGAAGCTCCCACCGAGCCGCCGCCAACACCGTAGGGTTAACGCGCAGGCCTGCCGAATACAGAAGCCGGGTTTAAGACAAACCCGGCTTCTTGGAGTTGCCCACGTCTTTGCGGCAGTTACGGCACATAGTCACGTAGAATTGAGCCGCCAATGAATTCCCGCAAGATGGAGTTATCAGGGATAAAGTCAGGCGTAACTGGGATGAACCATTCAAGAAAGGAGAGCAAGCGTTTGGTCTCGATGTGCTCCGGCGTGCGAGGTTTCACCTGCAGTAGCAGTGGCTCGGCAAGGGGTTTGAGAACGGCCAGTTCGTAGACCAGCGCGGAGTTGAACATCACGTCGGCATGCTCCTGGAAGGGGAAAATCCAGCGCTTCTCTCCCCGGCGCACACTTTCCCAGCGCTTGATGGTGTCGCCAGCAGAATAGCCACGGTAGGTAGCGTCACGCACGATGCGTCGCAGCAAACGGGTGTCGGTTGTCGGTACTCGGTTATGTTGGTCAATATTGAGTTGTGTTAACGCCGATACATATACGCGATAAATATGTTGCGGGGGGATGTCACGCACCAATTCCGGATTCATCCCATGGATCCCCTCCACGATAATCACATGATCCTGGCTGATGCGCACGGCGTCCCCCTTCTCACGCCGTCCAGTGATAAAGCTATAACGCGGCAGCGTTACTTCCTGTCCATCCATCAACTTGAGGAGTACCTCGTTGAACAGTGCTAGATCCAGCGCGTGCAGGGATTCAAAATCATAGTCGCCGCTCTCATCTCGGGGGGTATCTTCTCGGTCTACCAGGAAATCGTCCAGACCCAAGGTGGTGGGGCGAATGCCGTGGGCCAGCAGTTGGATCGACAGACGCTTGGAAAAGGTAGTTTTGCCCGAAGAGGAGGGACCGGCAATCAGCACCAAGCGCACGTAAGGCTGCTGTTCGGCGATATCTGAGGCTATCCGGGCAATGCGCTGTTCGTGGAGTGCCTCTGACACCAGAATCACCTCACGCATACGGCCTGCCTCGTTCTCTTCATTCAGAGTCCCTACGTCCGGGATGCCCATCACCTCCATCCACTCGCCATACTCATCGAAAACCGCTACCAGCTTGGGATATTCAACCGGCTCTTGGATAACGGTGGGCAGTTCGCGGCGGGGATATTGCAGCACAAACCCTGGGCCATAAGGCGTCAAGGCGAACATTTGGAGATAGCCGGTGGAGGGCACCATGTAGCCGTGGTAATAATCTTTGGCCTTCTTCAGGGTGTATAGGGTGAGGTAGTCTTTCCGGCGCGCCTTGAGAAGCTTGACCTTATCCGCGTGGCCTGTGGCTTCGAAATAATCCAATGCCTCATCCAGAGGGACCCGCTTCTTCCGGATGGGGACATCGGCGTCTACCAGATTGCGCATGTGTGTCTCAATACACGCCAATTCTTCAGACGTGAAGGGAGCACGGCCCTTCACCTCGCAGTAAAAGCCACCAAAGTTGAGAGCATAGTCTAAAATGACATAGGCTTCGGGAAAAAGCTCTTGGACCACCGTGATCATTAAGAAGGCCAATGAGCGCCGATAAATGCGCATGCCGTCGCTGTCGGCAATGCTGAGAGGGGTTACCTCAGAGTCAGTAACAATGGGATAGGTTAACTCCCGCAACTCACCATTGATGTGGGCCGCAACGATGGGCGCCGGCAGGTCAAAGTCAATAGCCTTGATAAACGTCTCCAAAGTTGTGCCAACCGGGGCAGCGTAGGTGCGGCCGTCGGAAAAACGTACCTGGGCTGTCCGGCGTGGTTTGGCGGGCCGAACGATTGATTTTGCGTCCATAAATCACTCCGTATTGTAGGCATTATTACAACCCAGGCTCCCCCGATAACCTGAACCCAACATTACAGTATAGCACCTAAAGGCTTTTCTGAAAACCCAAGAGCGACGGCATAAAACGCCTATCATGGGGTTTTTGCCTTTTCGGGCGCCCGATGCTAGAATGAGTCGAATATTTCAATAGCCCTTGGCCTCGTCGCCAGGGGCGTGTTTTGCCTGACCAGCACAGAAGCCGAAATTGTGACCGCAGCTATGATCGTGCGTATGGCCGAGTTGGCCGATCTCAATCTATGTTATGAAATGGATGGGGCATATGCCACCGAATATGTGTGGCAAATGCAGGCCCACGAGGGCGAGCGATCCATTGATGTACGCTTCGATACAGTGCGCCTGCCCCGACCAATGAGAGTATCGTACCCGCGTCATCCTGACGAGCTTTTGCCCAATTGGCGCCGGGGAGAATGCTTTCTGGTGGCAGCCGATCCGTCAGGCCAACCAATTGGCTTTTTGGATATGACCGCCCAAGCCTGGCACGCTGTGGGGTGGATACGCAATCTGATCGTGCACCGGAACTATCGCCGCCAGGGTGTGGGTACTGCTTTGTTAGGTGCAGCCCGATATTGGGCACTGGACAACGAGTTGAGCAAAATCATGTTAGAAACTCAAACCAAGAATTACCCGGCCATTCGTTTTGCTCAGAAACACAGGTTTGTCTTTTGTGGCTACAATGACCGTTATTACAGCAACGGGGATATTGCTGTTTTCTTCTCCTTGACTTTGTGAGACGTATTAGCTGGCCAATTCGGCCAGGTTCGACATCTGCCACGCGGCTGCTCAACTGGTAGTAACTCCTTAAAATCTTCATAATGGGGGTATACAGCTTGAGACGAGCAATAATGGGCTTCATCTTGGCATTTGCACTAGGGACGGTGAGCGCGACTGTAGTAGATCTTGGGACAGTTCCCGGGACATTGTCAATGCATGCCACGATTGAAAGCGTGGGCCTTGTCGCTGCTTACATGGGCGATGACAACCAGAACAATATTGCTTCAATCTGGTACCGCCCTGTGGGAACATCTGCCTGGTTAGCTGGGCATGAGATGTTTGCAGATCGGTCTGCCCGCCAGTGGCGTGGGAGTCTGGTTTACCTTTCAGCGGGGACGGAATATGAAATCGAGGTGCGCTTCACAGATCCCGATGGTGTGGTACCTGACACAGTCAAGGGGTCAATTCGCACACGCCCTGATTACCCAGATGTCGGGAGCGGAGGTAACATTCTGTACGTGCCGGATGATGGGACTCTGCAAGCGGCTATCGACGCGGCTTCTCCCGGCGACACGATTCGTATCCGCGGCGGCACCTATTATAACAACGCCCAATTGGGTGTCGAAGACTCCGGCACAGCCGGACACTACCTTACTATTGAGGCGGTCCCCGGGCAGCACGTCATATTGGATGGCTCTGAGCCAGGCTTGAATGATTCCGCAGCAGACAACTGGCGTCTCTACCAAGGCAACATCTACTACACTGACCTCCCTTGGGGGGACACCCAGTGTAGCAGCTCCCTAATGCCCAACTTTATAGGCCAACGACAGGGGGCCGATGGCATGCGCTACCTCCTCTATAAAGGAAGCAGCGAGTGGAATGCTTTTCTGGCTGGGCCACCGGGCAAAGCCTATTACGACTGCGACGGCGCACACCGAGGCCGCCTTTATGTAGTTACATATGGAAATGATGATCCTGACGCTTATGAGATGTATGTATCCCGCAAGGGTACCGGGCTGGAATTGAGGGGGGCGGATTACGTCCGTATTCGCAACCTCGAGTTTCGTTACTTTGGTTACCACGGGGTGTATCTTAACAATCCAGGAGCCGACCACAACGTGATTGAGCGGAATACTTTTCACGGCATCGGCCGATACCACGTTCGTGTCGGAGTTGGGGTCGCTCCTCAATACAGCTCGGATAACCTTATTCAGGATAACCATTTCTACGAATATGGATATCGCGATGGCAGATGGCCTGTGGATCAAGTAAAGCCGTACGCCTTCTCAGTCGCCGTCCGGCTCAGTTTCGCTGGCCCTGGCAATGTAATTCGCCGCAATACCTTTAAGGGAGGCGAAGATGCAATCAATGTGAACTGGCAATCTCACAACACGGATGTATACGACAATCTGATTGAAGAATATATGGGCGATGGGATCGAAGTGGACGATCAGCCAGGGTACAATATTCGAGTATGGAGCAATACCCTCCGCTATCCTAGCTCAGGTGTCTCAACTCAAGATGGGTTCATGGGTGATTACTGGAACACAGGGCCAGTTTATTTCTTTCGTAATGTGATTCAAGGTGGATATGATCCTATGGGGCGCACCCCCATCAGCGGGGATATTTCGGGCTATTACACCGACTACGGGTACAAAGTGGGCACAGACCGAAATTGGCCTTCGCGTGTTTTCTTTTATCATAACACCATCTCTATACCGTGGTCACCATCTGGCCCACCTTGGGGAGGCCACGGCATTCAAGATGCCGGTGGATATAACTTTTCCGGTATCGTAGCACGCAACAACCTTTGGGATATCGGGGCCAGAGTGTTCTACTTGCGCTATCCAACCACCGTCATCGACCATGATCTTGATTGTGATAACCTACACAATCCGACGCCGACCAATTTTATCCAATGGTCGAACAGTGGTGGTCCTGAAGGAAATGGCGTCTACCACAATTTAGCAGATGTTCAAAGATATACTGGTCAGGAGTTGCACGCTATCTCGAACAATGGTACGCTGTTTAACGCTGATTTGAGCCTGCGTGCCGGGAGTCCCGAAATCGATGCCGGGTGTGTGATTGTCGGCTTTAACGACCGTGGCCCTGGGGCATACAAAGGGCAAAAGCCGGATATTGGCGCTTTCGAGTACACAGGTAAACCTGACCTCTCTGCTTCCACGAAAACAGCTAGTGTAGGAGCGGTATCAGATGGCGGGAGCGTCGCCTATACGGTTCGGATTCAAAACACGGGCGGGCCGTTCACCCAGACAGTGCAGATGACAGACCTGCTTCCAGCTGGCCTGGATTACACGTCTGGGACTTTAACCGCCACCCTTGGCAATGCCTGGGTGACATATGCTACCCCCAGTTGGTCGATCCATTGGCAGGGTGTTATGAGCGACACCGCGGCTCTCGAGATTCACTATAGGGTTGTGGTGAATATCGCCGATACAAGAGCTGTGCCTAATACGGCCTGGATTAACGATGGTTCTGGCCAGCCCATCAGCCGCTCCGCAATCATTATTGTTAATGGTTGGCCTACCTACATGCCTATCATTTTGCGTAACTAGGGCAGATGGAGACCTCTGCAAACATTATTGTTAATTTGCTCCTGGGGCTAAACCGAGCGCTGTCTTCGGCGATTGTCATACTTGCTTTTTCACTGCTGGTATACATCTTCACCCATAATCTGCGCAGCTCGGTAGCCCGTTCGTTTAGCATGCTGATTGCATGTGTGTGCATTACGTATTTGGGCGACGTGGCTCTTTTTGAGACGACCTCGCTGGAAGGCGCTGTAGCTTGGTTAAGAATCCAGTGGATCGGCATCGCCTTTATGCCAGACGCTTATCTCCACTTTTCAGACGCCTTGCTACGTACCACCCACTCCCTGTCTCGCTTGCGCAGCTGGGCGGTGCGCGGGGGCTACCTGGTCGGCTTTGCCCTGCTGCCGCTGGCTTTCTGGACTGAGTTACTGGTCCACGACGGAATTTACAGCCCTGGCCTTACCCAGTTTAGGGCCGGTCCCCTCTTTGGACTCTTTGCGATTAACTTCTTTGCCGCCGTGGTTTGGGGAGCCTATAACATCTATCGTGCGCGGCAGCGATGTCTCACTTCTACTTCACGGCGGCGTATGACATATCTGGCGGCCTCATTTGCTGCACCTGCATTGGGTGTGTTTCCCTATATGCTAGTCGCCAGTGCCCCATCGCCTTCTTTTTGGTCACAGGCCTTATTTTTCACGGTGCTTTTGGTGGGCAATGTAGGCATTGCCTTGATGATCGCTGTGATGGCCTACAGCGTAGCCTATTTTGGTGTGCTTACGCCAGACCGTGTGGTCAAACATAATCTGATCCATTACCTGTTGCGCGGCCCTCTGGTAGCTATGACAGTCATTTTTATCGTTATGGCTATGCCGGAGCAATCTCGTATTCTGGGCCTACCCCGCGACATGGTGTTGACCACCTCGATTGTGGCGGTGATTGTGCTGGCGCAACTGACTGTCAACATGGTCAGGCCATCCATAGACCGGCTTGTTTTCCGCAGAGATAGCAAAGAGATCGAGTGGCTTCAAGAGCTGGATCGTCGCCTGTTGACCACCACCGACCTTCAACAGGCGCTTGAGAACATCCTCACGGCTCTGTGTGAAGTGCTCCGGGTACGCACAGGTTTCGTTGCCAACCTGGCGGCCCGGTCCGGCCCCCGGCTTGAGGCTCAGTGTGGCTCTCAGACTGCGGTCGAAATGGCCCTGTCAGGTGTGAATGTATTGGCCCTGGCCAATGGCTCGCGTAATGGAGGGGGCCAGGGGTCTATCTTTGTGCCGCAAGGTGACTTTTGGTTTGCCCTGCTGCGTACCAAATCGCGGGACATCGTTCTGGGCATGGTGGGCGTAGAAGCGCGGGCTGCTCAGCCAGATTTGACCGACGCAGAGCGGGAAGTGGCTGCCCTGCTGATCACTCAAGCTGAGTTGGCGTTGGAAGATCGCCGCCTGCAACAAGACGTGTTCGATGCCCTTAAGCGGATCATCCCGGAGATCGAACGGGTGCAGCGGCTGAGGGGAGCCGTTCGTTATGTTGGCTCGCCTGGCCTGGAAACCCTGACCCTTGACAGCCCGGTCAACTCGCCCAACTTTGCGCAAATGGTGCGCGATGCACTGGCTCATTATTGGGGAGGGCCGCAGTTATCCGGCAGTCCGCTGATGCGGCTGCGGGTGGTGCAAGAAGCCATAAATCAACACGACGGCAATGCCTCGCGTGCCTTGCGCGCCGTTCTGGGCCAGGCTATCGATAACCTGCGACCCGATGGTGAACGGCGTATGACAGCGGCCGAGTGGCTCTTGTATAACATTCTGGAGCTGAAATTCATCCAAGGGATGCGCGTGCGCGATATCGCGCATCGTCTGGCTATGAGCGAGTCGGATTTGTACCGCAAGCAGCGTATTGCCATCGAACAGGTGGCACGCGCGCTGGCCGAAATGGAACAAGGACAGAAAATCCAGCCTTGACAATAATGTATACGTCACTTATAATGTAGTTGTTAGTTTTAGCACAAGAACAGACTATTCTAGTTATTGGTTGGGTATGATGGGATTGTGTTGGCGTATTTCGGATCATCAGCGGGCAGTATCGCGGGCGATAGTCTTTTGGCTTGTAAGTCTCGGCAGCGACCGGCCGTGAGTGCCGAAACGCCGAGGCTTTTTGTTTACTTATTCGGAAGAGCGAGGTAGGTACGATGACGACCGCAAGAGCTAATCCCTGGGAAGCACCTCTAGATGATGGGTACTGGAACGGGTTATTAGATGACGTGGAGCGGGTTGTGTCGCTATCGGATCACCCGCGTAACACTCGTAGGGTGTTAACCGATGCACTTCCCTCCACATCGCCTGCGGATGATGAATCGGAGACATATGCTGGCTCAGATGGTGCGGACAACGCATACGAAACCAAGTACTACGCCGGGAGTGACCCGGACATGGATTGGCAGCGCGCAGCCCAGCTCTTTGAGTCTAAAGATCGGGTTGACCTTGAAGTAGTCGGCTGCAACCGGGGTGGGTTGTTGGTCCAATTCGGTCATATCCAAGGATTTGTTCCCGCGTCGCAGTTGCTTGATCTACCACGCGAATTGAACAGCCAAGCGCGGCAATCGGAATTAGCCTGCCGAACCGGCGATAGAATGTGTCTGCGGGTAATCGAGTTGGACCGCAGTCGCAATAGGCTCATTTTCTCCGAGCGAGCGGCCGGTTACGACCAGGAGGCCAGCACGTTGTTGAGTTCCCTGTCAGCGGGCGCCATATGCGCTGGCTATGTGACGAGTTTGTGCGGCTTTGGAGCCTTTGTAGATGTGGGAGGCGTGGAAGGTCTCATCCACATCTCAGAGCTTTCCTGGGGGCGGGTAAACCATCCTTCTGACGTGATCAGGCCTGGCGATAAGGTCAGGGTATTTGTCATGGGGGTTGAGCCGGAGCAGCATCGGGTGACCCTCAGCCTCAAGCGCCTCAAGCCCGACCCCTGGACGCTGGTTGACGAGCGGTATCAAGTCGGCCAGATGATCGAAGCCGAGATCACCAACGTCGTCAGTTTTGGCGCCTTTGCCCGTGTAGATGAAGGGCTGGAAGGCCTCATCCATATCTCTGAGTTGGCAGAGGGGAATTTCCTGCATCCACGCAACGTCGTTAAAGAAGGCCAGTGGGTTACGGCGTGTATTCTCAATATTGACAGCGCCAACCATCGTTTAGGCTTGAGTCTGCGGCAGGTTCACAATCACGGCAACTTGCCTGCTACGCTACCCTGAGCTTTGACAACTAGAAGCTGACGCGACAGCGAATCAGCGAGTCATCGAGTCAGCTATCTACTGATTCGCTGGCTCGCTGATTTGTTTACCTGGTGAGTAACCTCGAAAATGCCTGGAAGACAACGCAAGACCTCGCCCAATGTCATGGAGTCAATCCAGCAGCGCCTCAATTCTATGCAGCGCGAGTTGATAGGATTAGGGTTGTTGGTATTGGCTCTCATCACTTTGTTAAGCCTGTTTTCGATAACCTCGGGAACGGTCAGTGATAATTGGGCGGCTCTGCTGCGTTGGCTATTTGGGTGGGGGGCTATTCCCGCCGCTCTGGGCCTGGGATGGCTGGGGGTATTGTTGCTGTGGGGAAGTCTGCGCGACGAATCCGAGCCGCTTTTGCGCTGGGATGTGATTATCGGTGTTGAACTGCTTTTTGTCGCCGGTCTGTCTGTGTTACACCTGCTGGTCGGCGGCGATGAAGCATTAAAAACCGCTCAGGCGGGAGCCGGGGGAGGCATCGTGGGATGGGGAATCAGTACCCTGCTGATAGACCTGGTGGGGAAACTGGCGGGCGCGATAATCCTGGTTCTCCTTTCTATGGCAGGTTTGGGGCTCTTGATAGGCTTCTCCAGTGCGGATGCCTCTGGTTGGTTAAAAAGTGACCACAGGACACCAGAGGGGCGCCTCGTTCCTGACCAGGGTGGTTTATCGGGTGTTGTGCGGGGGGTAGTTGGCTGGCTGACTCGACTTGGCCAGGTAGAGGAGGATTTTCCCCTTGAAGAAGAGCCAGCCTTTCCCGGGCGCAAGGCTCCGCGACGGGGCAAGTCTAAGCTCCGCCCCGAAATCGAGGCGCTGCCGCTTCGCGCGCAATCCGACGAGTCCCCAGCCCGCCCGGCCCGTCGCAGCCAAAACCTGCCTCCCCTTGACTTACTCATCCCCTCGTCCGCAGACCCATCTCGCAAGGCCGACGCGCGCTACCAGGCTCAAATCATCGAAGAGACGTTGCGCGGGTTTGGCGTGCCTGCCGAGGTGAAAGAAATCAATGTCGGCCCGGCTGTGACCCAGTTTGGCGTCGAGCCGGGTCATATCGAGCGCCCTGGACCCGACGGCGCCATGCACCGCCATCGAGTGCGGGTCAGCAAAATCAGCGCGCTGGTCAACGACCTGGCCCTGGCCCTGGCCGCCGCCCCCATCCGCATTGAGGCCCCTGTACCGGGCCGCCCGTTCGTCGGCATCGAGGTCCCCAACACTCAGGTATCGCTGGTCTCGCTGCGGGGCGTGTTGGAGTCAGAGACATACCGCAAAGAAAAAGGCTTGCTGCGCATTCCACTGGGG
>Ga0153916_10002269_pt1 | contig 14140 bp, 17 predicted proteins | sample Opewatmetagenome_FD_109642 | JGI IMG/M metagenome (GOLD analysis project Ga0153916, IMG submission 109642) | Freshwater wetland microbial communities from Ohio, USA - Open water 3 Core 3 Depth 4 metaG | ecosystem: Environmental > Aquatic > Freshwater > Wetlands | place: USA: Ohio, Lake Erie...
GAATTATCTGTCTATCGCTGCGCGTTATGGATCGCCATTCGGGGTGAGTTAAAAAATTAAGGAGATGTAATAATGAATTTCTATGACCCAACAAAAAGCTATAAAGCTTACGGCGTAACATCTCGGCAATTGGGGTAGATCAAAACGAATACATGAATATGTGTGCTGGGGGCGATTTTGATATTTCGATGTGTGTTGTGCTGCCAGTTTCGGCAGTAAAAAAATTGCTCATGGAAATGCCGGATATTTTTTCCGATATTGAGCCGCAAAATATCGAAGATATGAATGCAGAAGAACTGGAACTCCACAACAAGATGCTTGCAGAATTAAGCAATCCAGCATCCCATGCTGCAAAGTTTGCGCAATGGGTTGAAAGCAAGAGGGGGTAATAATCATGCGTCTCTGCCTCGGTGTTGTCGATATTCCATACGCCGATAAAGAAGGCGAGACAACATACGAGGTGGCGAAATTGCTGGAAGAAAAATATGCCGTGATGGGCACGTTTTTCGATATTCATGGAAAAGACATCGCAGAAGACTTGGAAAGCGGAATAGCAGGGGCAATTGAAGACGCCTTTGCAGGAGTGGCATCGAGAAATATATTCGCTGGCGCTATGAGTAAGACGGAGGCGCGTTTTAAAGAATATATCGACAAAGAAGAACACGGAATCAGACTGAAAAAACACGACGCTCCGAAAGCTGGCGGTCGCAAAAAAAGGCAGTATAGAAAGGTTAAAAACACCAACGCGTTCATATGGACAGGTATGTATAGAATGTCATTTCGTAGTTGGATAACTGAATAATGATCGAAGAATCCGCGACGCAAAACAGCATGCGCGCCAGCCTAGATACTGGCTACGATACGCTATCTGTTTCTGAGAAAATCACATTCATCCGATACAAGCGTTACATACTTCCAATCGACGGATATATTTTTTGGATCAAGGATACGGCTGCCGATCCTCTCGTTGTTGATGGCTCATTCCACTACAGCACAGAACAAAACCAGCTTGTCGATGAAACAATCGGCATAAATCGCGTAGTTCTTACAACTGCGGAGCAAATTCAGAATTTCAACACGATTGAAAATAATGTAGTTTATATCGGCACAAAAGATTCAATCCGTTTCGCCTTCAATGCGAATGGTAAATTTTACACGGCGGCTGGGATATGGCATTACTCTGGGACGGCAGTTTACCCGGCAATGCTAAGTCAGATTATTGACAATCCTACCGATCCCATTTCAATTCCTCAGATAGCAACAAATAGCCTGCCGATATGGTTGAGCCTTAATTCATTTTCGAGTACTGTTATTCCTTATCCCACAAAAACAGGAACGCTTTATCCGTCATTCCTTATCCCGTCCAATCTTCCGCCGCCTTATTTGGGAGTGGACATAACTGAGACTGATTGTCTTGAGGCATCGCCATATATTGACAAGACAAGCAACCACTCCCAGCTTATGCGCGAAAAAGTCAAGATAACGATGTATGGGTTGTCAAACAATAACGCGCTGGATTGTGTAGATTTCATTAACCAGTATTCGTTAGAATATGATAATATTGGAATAATGAATATGCCGCGCATTCTGGATGAAAAGCGCACTCAGTCAGAGTTTGGAATCATCGCTCAGAAAAAGAGCATCGAATACGAAGTGAGCTATTATCAGAATCGCGCGCAGGATATTTCGAGACAACTGATTTTGCATTGCTTGCCGAATTTTATTTTTAACTGAAAGGAAGTTGCCATGAAAAAGATTGCCATTAATGTCTTCGTAGTTGTGTTTGCTCTTGTTAGTTTGGCTTTGGTAGCCGGAACAACTCAGGCTGGGCAAAATGTATTTGCCTATGTCGCAAAGAATTATGTCACTGGCGGTGCGCAATTGCTGAATACCGATGCGGACGGTTCGTTGCTTATGGCGCAGGGCTCGTTCTCTGCTTTGAATGTAGCCACATCTTCCGTGCTTGTAACCGGGACTGCGCGTGTCGCAAAAGTATCTGTGTTGGTGGCTGGTTCCGCTGGAGCGATTTACGACTCTGCTACCGCAGCAAGCGCTGCCGCCGCAAACGAAATTGCAGTAGTTCCGGCAGCTGTTGGCGTAACGAATATTGATTTCCCTGTGACTCGCGGAATTGTTTATATCCCCGGCGCATCGCAGGTTGTGTCGATCAGCTACAACTAAGTAATTCGGCGAGATTGACCGCCACAAGTAAGTTGCTCATGCCGTGAGGCAGAAGCGCGCCGGAAGGGGGCTTAGTCCCCCAGATGGTTCCCATGTTGTATTTAAGACGGAGGCATCATGGCCGCAGTTAATAATCCGATTGTTGTAGTAAGCGTATCGCAAATTCTGGCTGCGACGCCGGATACCCTTCAAAAAACTGGCGCTATCGTTACTCAAGGCGGAACGACCACCACAGCGGGAACCGCATCACTCATCACAGCACAAGCGGATTTAACCGCAATCCTGCAAAACTCTGGACTTGCCGCAACGCAATTGCAAGCGGCATACAACACATTCACGGCAAACAATGCAGCAGGACGCGCAGTTTATGTGCTGGAGCTTGGTGTGGCATCGAATGCGTATGGAACGATCACGCTTGGCTCGAATCCTCAATATGGAGCACAGGCAAATGGTTCGATTACTCTTACTGGGAATCCTGCAAATAACAACACAGTAACAATAAATGGAACTACGGTTACATTCGTTACTGGGACGCCAGTAGGAAATCAAGTCCAAATCGGATTGACTGCCGCCGCAACATCAGCGAACCTTCAAAACTTCCTTGCGAATTCTGTTGATGCCGGTTTGTCCGTTATCAATTACAGCACAGTCGGACAGGTTACAGGGTTGACAGTTAAGGCATATGGCACGGCGGGTAATGCCTATGTTCTGACTGCTGTTGGTGCGAATATCACTGTATCCGGCACAGGCACACTTGCGGGCGGCATAGCGCCTGATACGCTGACGGTAAACGGCACGGTATTGACTTTTGTTCCTGCTGCCACGACAGGGAATAATGTTGTTGTCGGCTCTACCGTAACCGCCACAGCATCGAATCTGTATGCCTTCCTCATTGCTTCCGCAGATGCCAATATCTCGCTGATGACGTATTCCATCAACGGCCTAGTGATAACCGCTACAGCGATCATAACCGGGACAGGAGGCAATGCATATACCCTAGCCAAGTCAAGCGCACATATTACTGTTTCTGGCGCTAATTTGACTGGCGGCGGGGCTACAGCTACAGCGGCATCTGGTATCGCACAATTGAATAACTGGATTCAGCAAAATCTGTTCTTCGCCTATGCATACTTGCTTCCGAACGGATGGGCCGCTGACGGTCAACTGTATCCGTTCTTGAACGTGTACAGCGGACTTAACCAGAAAATTGAATTCTTCTTCCATGTAACCAGCGGCAATCTCTCTACCTATACAGGATTGAAGAGCGCCTATGCTATGTATGCGGAGCCGACCGCGCCATCCACTGAATTCACTGTAGCCGGTGATTTCGCGCACATGATCGGCTATGCGCCTACAGCCACAAATCAGGTGACGCCTTTTGCATTCAGCTATCGATTCGGCGTGACGCAACTGGTCAATCCTTCCAGTGCTTTGTTGACCTCGCTGAAAACAAACAAAGTCAATTACATCGGGAACGGTGCGCAGGGTGGAATCAGCAACACAATCGTTTATTGGGGCGTTACCGCAGATGGGAATGATGCGACCTATTGGTATTCTGTGGACTGGGCGCAAATCAATATTGCACGCGCTTTGGCGAATCGGATTATCAACGGAAGCAACAATCCGTTGTCTCCGCTGTACTACAATCAGGCGGGCATCAATGATTTGAGAGCGACCGCGCAGAAAACAGTTAATCAGGGCATTGCATTTGGGATGATCCTTGCTCCTGCAACGGTAAACGCAATTGACTTTGTGACCTACACCACGCAGAACCCGAGCGATTATCCGCTTGGCGTTTATAACGGATTGTCTCTGACCATGACGCCTTCTCGCGGCTTCACGTCGATCACATTCCAGTTGGTTGTGTCTCAAATCCCATTGGCTTAAATAACGCGCTGAGATAGCGCCACGAAAGGAACATCATGGCCGGTCAAAATGTAAACATGGGAACGCTGAATAGACTGCGCACGCAGTTGATTATTCCATCTTTCCCGGAATTGAATGTGATGGCGTGGAATTTGGGCAAGGCGGGTATGACTTTCACCCCGCAAGGACAGAGCACATTGATGCTTCCCACCATGACAGGTCAAGCAACATCTCCAGAGCCTTATATGCCTTTCATGCTGCATGTTCCTCTGCTGAAAACTCAAAGCCTGTGCGAGCTATTCATCGCCAAGATTGAATCGTTGGCGACAATTGGAGATTGTACGCTCTATGTAGATTCTTCCGCAATTCATGCGCGTAACTTGCAGAATTGCGCCATCGAGACGATGGAAAGCATTACGGCAAACGGTCAAGTTATTGAGGTAGGATTCACGATCAATGGCACATGGGCTATCAATTCTTCTCTGTACACGTTATAAAAAATGAAAATCAATCGCGCATTAAATCTGGCAATAGAGGTACAGAGCAGTGATAGGGCTATCCATTTCCATTCTGTTCCAATTTCACGCGAGACATTCAAGAGCTTCTGCCTTGTATTGAGCAAGGTATTCGCGCAGATTTACAACGAAGGGTTGAGCGTTGTTGCTGGCCCAAGTATCGCCGCGATAATGCTTGAGCAGGTTGCCAAAGAAACGCCACGCGCCAAGATGAAAGATGACGATTCTGGAGATTGGTGGGGCGGCTCTTATGGCGTGAAAGATGGCCTAATGCGCGAGATTAAGCGCCTTACAAATGTCATCGTGATGGATGGGCAATGGAAGGCTCTGCCGGTTGAAATGGCCCTCTCTCAGGGTTTTATCGAAGATGCCGACTGGGAAGAAGTGGAGGGTCAAATCGTTTTTTTTATCTTGGCCTCTGCCATGCACTCACGGAAGGACTTGCCGGGGATTCTTATGGGGATGAGTGCAATGTGGGGGGGGCAAATTACGTCATCCAATTGTACGGACTTCGCCGCTTCCTTGCAGGAATTGACACAGGAAAAGAATATCACGGGAACTCCATCGTCGATAGCGTCCTAGATTGGGCGAGCACGATAGGTTTTGAGGCGCTATTCGAGAATATTCACGATGTAGATTATCTCTCATCCCCGCATGAGTTCAGGCAGCGGTTCATTCTTCGCGCTTTGGAAAGGAAAATACTGTAATGGCTAATGCGCGCAGCGTTGTAGATTTTCAGATCAACGAAGGGAATTTTAACGAGTTCCTGAAAAAGATCGAAAAATATCAAGCCACGGTAAAGGCCATGCCGGGGCAATGGGGCGCAATCGGAAAGTCAATCCAGACAGCATCGAAAACTGGCAATGACTTCGCCACTAGGATGCTGACTGTCGCATCCGCCATCAAGGATGCAAAAACCAATAGCGATAAATTCGGGCTTACGCTCAAAGCTGCCGATAGAACCGTAACGTCCCTCGCCCGTAATACAGCTACCGTTTCCAGGAACATTAAAGACGCAACCGCATCCCTGATGAAATGGGGGGGCGTTTTAACGGGTTTTGCGGGGCTTTTGGCTGGGGGTGGGTTGTTTGGTATATCTCGCCTTGCTCAATCAATATCCGGTCAGCAAGGCACTGCGCGTGGCGTTGGCGCATCCATCGGAGAGGTCAATGCAGCCGGGATAACTTACGGTCAAATGCTCGGTGGCAAGGGTGGGGTTGAGAATATCCTGTCCAATATCAACGAGGACATAAATACCCGTCAAGGTGCGCACATAAAATCCCTCATGGGGTCGAATTACAATGTAATGGGGAAGTCTTCCGCAGATATTTTGCGCGATGTTTTACCGAAGCTCAAAGAGTCTTTGAAATCCATGCCAGCCGGAACATGGATGAATAGCCCGTTTGTGAATGATATTGGCGTCATCGGAAAGGGTGCTGCTGCTGGATTGATGAATACGCCCGATAAGGAATTAGGCGCATTATCCTCTCGGTACGAAGAAGAGAAAAAATCCCTCGCCATATCAGAAAAAACCGCAACCGCATGGGCAAATGCTGGTCGCTCTCTGGATGTTGCTGGGCAACGTCTGGAAAATGCGTTTTTGAATGGTCTGCCTAAATTACTGCCCGGATTAACAGCATTCTCAAATTCATTCGCCGATGCGATCAACACACTGATGAAATCCGGCACAATGAAAAAATGGATGGGGCAGGCTGGGGAAGGATTACTTGCTGGCGCTAAATATTTAGATACTCCGCAATTCGCCAATGACCTAGAAGGTTTGCTTCAAGGTATAGATAAAGCTGGCGGAGCATTGATTGATTTCGCTGAAACCGTGGCCGGAATAACCGGAACGGTTGCGAAATGGCTCGGGATTAAAGGGTTTGATTCCAGCGCGAGAACGATGGGATGGGGAGAACATCAAACGGCATCCTATCTACGGGGTTATGGCAATCTCGCATCCGAATATACGGACATTGTCCGGCATCCTGAAAAAGACAAAAATCAAACTGATTTCAGAAATGAACTTACTCGCGTATTGCAAGGCATGACCGCGAAAGATCGTGTCTCATTCGCAGAGAGAGTTTTGCCGCAAGTTATTAAGACAGAAAAAGAGGCTGGATACTCCAAAGGATATGGTGCAGGAATTCAGGAAATTCTAATCAAAATTGAAAAATCAAATGGCGCAGATTTCACCGTTTCCGCCAATGCTGCGAGTAAATAATGTCAGCTCCAAAAACAATTTATCAACTGGCCTATCAAATCAGCCCGATCATATTGACTGGCGGGATAGCTCAACTCGTTCCGGGGAACATGCTTCCCATCATTGCGCTGACTGAAATTGGTAATCTAGCTGGCGGATTATTGCAAGGCAGCTTGAATTTAAATCTGGACGAGTATTACGCCCACTATCACCCTTTGCCGGGTGGGACTTTGCAGAATAACCAGATAGGGAAATACCCATTCGCCAATCAAACGGTGGCGGCGAATGCGATCATCGCGCAGCCTAAAAACATCTCCATGATTATGAAATGCCCGACCAATAAGCCGGGCAGCAGAGTGACAAAACAGATGACCGATACCGCGCTGCAATCAGCATTAGAACTGCACAATATGAGCGGCGGAACGTACACCATACTGACGCCATCATTCATGTACACAGGCTGCGTTATGCTGATGATGAAAGATGCTTCATCGGGGGATGAAAAACACGTTCAAGAGATATGGCAGCTTGATTTTGAACAGCCGCTTACGTCTGCTTCTAGTGCCAATACTGTGCTTTCAAACCTAATGGGGAAAATATCGGGCGGAACATTTACGGGAATTAAACCTGATTGGTCAGGATATGCTTCTATTGCTATGGGTCAGGGTTCGAGCGTATTGAATTCAGTTAAAAATTCATTCCCGTTTATCACATCCGTTCCGTTTGGTTCACAACCTGCGGCTCCTATAACGGGAGCTTAAAATGGCTACTGCATATTTCGATTTCACAGTGCCGGATGTTGGAAACTTTCAGTTTCAGCCTACATTGGATGGCGCGGTTTATAACTGCATCGCCACTTGGAACATGTTTGGGCAAAGGTGGTATATAAACTGCTACGACCTGAACGGCGTGAGGATTTTTAGCCTGCCAATAATCGGGAGTCCGCTGAATTACGACATCTCGATTACTGCCGGATATTTCGCATCAAAGATGGTATTCCGCACCGCATCAAATCAGTTTGAAATTTCTCCATGAGATATTATCTCATCACCATAAAAAATGCGGACGGAACAATATACAGAGAATTCCGCTCCCAAAGCGCATCCGGTAATTTCATTCCCGGCGCGTTAAACATTGAGCTTGATATTCCCATAGTCAATGCGGATATTCCTATCGGCGGGGCATTTGTCAGGATATGGGGAATATCGCTTGAGGACTTGAATCAGGCATCCGATTTTAACGGGAAATCCATCGAAGTTCGCGGCGGTATGCAAAGAGGATTACCGCTTGCAAATCCTTCGCAACAAGGGTTATTGGTAAATGGGTCAATCTTTCAGGCATGGGGGAATTGGGAGGGGACAGAAATATCCATAGACCTGATTATTACAGCCCAGACAGGCTCTCCCATTGAACCAATACCGACAACTTTATCCTGTCCTGCCGGGGGTAATTTTACCGATTCGATCAGGAATGCTTTAACTTCGGCATATCCAAACCATACCGTAACAATGAACATCGGAACAAACATCATCCCGCAGAATGACATTAACCATTACTGTGAAAGCGTAACGCAAGTGGCGCAAATGGTATTGCCATTGAGCCAGTCAATTTTGAATGATGCGAAATATGGCGGCATAAAAATAGCGGCAACGGGTTCTGAAATTATCGTTTACGATGGGACTTCCACGCCCGATCCGAATAAATCAATCCAGCTTTCGTATCTTGATTTTATCGGTCAGCCATCTTGGATTAAGCCGTTCACTTGCTCTATAAAATTGGTCATGCGCGGGGATATGAAATTAAGCGGATATGTAAAAATGCCGCCTCCGATTCAAGGAACGAATGTCATGGGTAATTCTGCGGGTTCGGCATCTCTTCCGATATTGAATTCATCTGGTAGCAATCCATTTGTTCGCAAGGGGATGACATTTACGGGTGACTGGCTGATTCAATCCGTTCGGCATGTTGGTTCATTTAGAAGCCCATCAGCAGATGCGTGGGTGACAATTGTTGAATTGTTCGCGCCAGTATGAGTAATTCGCAAAAGGTAAATTTCCAGCAGAGCTTAAATCAGGCTGCGATAAACCGGGCGGCTGATGCGATTCAGCTTTTGGGTAAGGCTTTGCCCGCCTCCGTTGTTTCGATCAATGGTGCAATCGTTACGGTTAAATTCGAGGTGTTGACGGAAAGGCCGAAATACAACCTGCCCCATGTCACTATTCCATTATTCGGTTCTGAGTATGTGCGATTGCCCATTCATGCGGGATGCAAAGGAATTGTATTGCCTGCCGATGCCTTCATCGGGAATATGTCCGGGCTTGGGATTGGGACGCCAGATTTAACACAACCAGCGAATTTATCCGCTTTGGTGTTTCTGCCGATTGGTAATTCTGGATGGTCAACTGTTGACCCTAATGCGGTAACTGTGTATGGGCCGAATGGCGTAGTAATGCGCGATTCCGCCAACCAATCATCGGTTGTCGTATTGCCGGGTTCGGTTATGATAACCGGGCGTGATAGTATTACCATGATTACCGGGGCGGCGACAATTTCAATGACCAGCGCGGGAGTAATTACAGTAAACGGCACAGCATTAACTTTGCATGGCGGAACTGGCGTAACGATTTCAGATTCTGTTCACAGCACTAATTTGGTGACGATGAATACTGTTTTTGCTGCATTTGTGGCATTCACAAATGGGCATGTGCACCCTGATCCAGTAAGCGGGAATACTGGTGCACCGACAACAACATTTACCGGGAATATCGTCTCATGAGAACTTATGGCCGCGCTGCATCAAGGGTAACGCAAGGGACTGTGATATACACATCATCAGGGGCCGCGCAAACGGCCATTAACGCCGCTATTGCCGCTGACTTGATAGCGACATACCAGATAGGCGCATCGCCTACGCTATACCCCGTTTATCCAAATGCCACGGCAGCGGGGAATGTGCTGACCTACATCGCAAACGAGAATACTTATCACCTGACCTATTCCATCCGTCAGGTAGGGGCGAATTATTTTGTCGATACCTCGCTATCGCAGGTTGATGGGCAAGTGTGGGTGAAGGTTGAAACGACGCCCGCCGCTGGCGATACTTACGTTTGGCTTACAACGCTAGTCCAGAATTTGAAACTATCGCCCGGAGAAAGTCCGTTTTTCGCAAATAACGGCATCCCTGCCCAGCCGACGATCATCACCCAGATATTCCCTGACTTTTATGTGGCGCAGATTCAGCAGCAATTCGCGCCATTCTTCGCCACTTTGGGAGTGAGTAAACAGAATATCCCTGACCCATCATATAGGCTGAATATCATCACGAAAAATGGCACTGTGCTGAATGAGGTTGTGGCGGTTTAAATGCCGCGTATTGCGTCAAAAAAACCATCTTTTCTCAATTCTTGCAGGCGTTCGCACGCATCAATGAATTTCCCAAGATTAGACATCCCTTCCTTTGGAACCGAATCGGTTATCCGTTTAATATCTGAACAGATTATATTTGCTTCGGTGGAAATAGCTAATTTATACCGTCTGATTTCGTCCAAATTTTCCTTTTTTATTTTTTCAAATTCAGCTTTTGCACCGATCAATCCACAATAAAGTTCGGTTAATTCATCGGTTGATTTTTTAATGGTATCCCGAAGTTCATCTGCGTATTTTTTCTGTTGCTCAAGAATCTGAATTTGCTGCTCCTGAACGGATTTGTTATCAATTTGTCCCATTTCATTATCTCCAAAAGTTACCTCGATTAAAACGAGGAAGATTTACATTATCCAGCAAAGTTGGCATGAATAAAATCCCCCCATTGAATATAATCATTTTATGATATAGTTACAGAAATAAGCCGCGTCGATAGATGCCGCATTCCCCTTGATGGAGTAATTGATGCCAACATTGCCTATTGTCATGTCTCCGGCTGGTCTGGTTCCGATACCGCCGACCACAATACGCGATTCTCTGCTTACCAAGGTTGCATCAACCAATCCGGGATTTACTGCCAATCTTCCCGCCTCTCAAATTGAGGACAATTCGAGCACAAGCGTCGCATCTATTGCGCTGTGCAATCAGGCTCAGATTGACCTCGTAAACTCAGTTACTCCCTTTGGGGCCAATCCATTCATCCTCACTCAGCTTGGGAATGTTTACGGCGTTATTTTTGGGGCGGCAACAAATTCTAGTGTCTATGCAAATTTCACAGGTACGCCGGGATTTGTCATTCCAAAAGGATTCATCGTAAGCGATGGATCACACCAGTACATTGTGCAAGATGGCGGAATACTTGACTCCAATGGGCTGGCGCAACTCTATTGCGTAGCCTCTGCCTCTGGAACATGGCCTATCCCTGCCGGGACTGTTGTCCAACTTATTACATCCGTCCCAACTACCGTATCGCTTTCAGTTACAAATTCTCTCGCCGGGACTCCAAGTGCTGGAGCGGAAACAGAGGACGGCTATCGCGCAAGAGTCCTGCAATCCGGCATAGCTCCATCTCAAGGTGCATTGAGCTATCTAAAAGCCAAAATTCAGGCCGTTTCAGGCGTTCAGGCGCGTCTAGTATCGGTTCGCATTGTGGGTGATAAATACGAGGTTCTGGTGGGCGGTGGCGACCCTTATCAGGTGGCTTATGCTATCTCTGTCGGGCTGTTCGATATAGGCGATCTTGTCGGGTCTTCGCTTGCAATATCGGCTATCTCAAAAGCTAATCCGGGCATAGTTTCAACATTCCCGATGGCGCATGGATTTACAACGGGGCAATCTATTCTGATAACTGGCGTTGTTGGTATGACGCAAGTTAATAATGTGACGGGGCCGCAATATACGGTAGTTGTGTTGTCGCCTTACACGTTCAGCCTGAAATTATCCGGCACTCCAGTTGATACCTCTGGATTTACAACTTATGTTAGCGGTGGCGTAATTATTCCAAACGCCCGCAATATCTCGGTGACGATCAATAATTATCCTGACAATTACACGATTACATTCGTCAATCCGCCATTGCAGGTTGCGACCATAGCAGTTACGTGGTCAACAACCTCGTTAAATTTCACCAGCGATGCGGCTATTTCTCAGCTTGTAACTCCTGCGGTAATTAATTACATCAACGCGCTTCCTGTTGGTTACGCGATAAATGTCCTTGAGCTTCAATCTCTGTTTATTTCTACTGTGGCAGCGATTTTACCCGCTCAGTACATATCGAACATTGCTTTCACATTTGCCATAAATGGGGTTGCAGTTTCGCCTGTAGCAAACATGATTGCTGGCGATCCTGAAGGATATTTTTTCACCGACACGGCGCGAGTAACGGTGGTGAGGGCGTAAGCGATGCTGGCGACGACAATTGAAAGTTACCCTTATTGGCAATACGCCGGGGACAAGGACATAGCAGCCTTCTTTCGCGCCTATAACGAACTCTCGCAGGAGATGATCGACTGGTTCAATAATATCGGATTGCCGATTTATACAGGCGATCAGATAAGCGGCGAGATGCTTGATTGGGTTGGTGCTGGGCTGTACGGATTGCCGCGTCCGGTATTGAGCAATGGCAATTATGAAACGATTGGATTGCTTGGGACATATCAACTAGGCACAACGAAATTAGGCACATCGAAAACAATAAATTCTGCTCCTTACTATGTTACCAGTGATGATATTTACAAGCGCATTTTGACATGGAGATTCTATAAAGGCGATGGATTCACATTCAATACCTATTGGTTGAAGCGCAGGATTATGCGCTTTCTGAACGGAACAAATGGAACCGCGCCGAATATAGATAACACTTATCAAATTAGCGTGACGGTTAATTCTCTTAATCAAGCAACCATTAGATTTTTGTCTGGCCCTCAAATAAATATAACAACAGGGCCATTAGGCACATCTAGATTAGGAACATCTAGATTAGGAGGGTTTTCATTCACAGTACAAACGTATCCAACTAACCAATATATTCAGTATTTCATTTCCGCAATAAATTCGGGAATTTTAGAACTTCCCTTTCAATACTCGTGGAGCGTAATCGCTTAACCTTTTAAGGAAATATCATGGCAAAAAGAGTTTTTACAGATTTCGCAGGAACTACATTATCGGCCAGCATTGGAAGTGGTGCGACATCTTGCACATTGGTTGCGATGTCTTCATCCGGGCCTCCGCCTTACACATTTCCTGCGTATGTTGCTGGAAGTCAATTCGTGGCCTCGTTAATTGATGCATCAACAGGAACGCAAATTGAAGAGGTGCTTGTTACCGCATGGGATGTGGGTACAAACACAATCTCTACAATGACTCGCGGATATAACGGCACCGCCGCAAAGGCATATCTCGCCGGAGATAAATTTGAGCTTCTGTGGACTTCGGATGCGGGCAATAATGCGGCTTATGTGGATCAGGCAAACACGTTTACCCAGCCTCAAGTGGTTGGCGCAGCCGTGGCGGGGACTCAGGCAATAACTGCCGCGCAAGTCCAGAACAATCCAACCTATGCTGATGATACCGGGGTTGTGAACGCCTACGTGATCGCGCTGGCGATTCCAGTTTTGGCGCTTGTAGATGGACAACGGTATTCAATGTCAACACTGAATGCGAATACATCGACAACTCCAACACTGAAAATCAATGCGCTTGTTGCGAAAACAATCGTAAATTTCGACGGATCGGCTTTGGCCGTTGGGCAAATTCTGGCAAATACTCCGGTTGAATTTACCTATAACTCCTCGATTGATAAATTTATGATCCAGTCTGTGTCAACCGCATATACCGGAACCCTGTTGAGGGAAACGGCGTACACAACGGCTGGAACTTTTACTTGGAATCGCGGAGCAAGTACAAGGAAGGTAAAGGTAACAGTGAAGGGTGGGGGCGGATCTGGGGGTTCGGGTGTTGCCGGAACATCCGTTGGCGGCGGCGGGGGTGAAGGGGGAATCGCCATCGGATTATATGATGTTACCGCATTGGCTTCTGCATCCGTGACCATTGCTTTGGGCAGCACATCGAGTTTCGGGATTCTAGCTTCTGCTACTGCTGGAGCCGCTGCGGTGGGATCAATTCAGGGAGCGGGCGGGACAGGAACGGGTGGCGACATAAATCTTACAGGCCAAGCAGGAGGGGCAGGTAATACCGGAAACGCAGCAACTGCCGCCGCGACTGGCGGGGGAAGTGGCGGCGGAAACGGGGGCGGGGCTGGCGGGCAGGCAGCAAACCTTACCGCGCAAGCAGGACAGGCAGGGGCAAACGGAGGTGGCGGCGGCGGCGGGACAGGAACAAATGCGGGTGGTGCTGGTTCTGTTGGGTATGTAATCGTTGAGGAGTATGCATAATGATGAAAAAACTACTCGCAATTATTCTGCTTATTCCTTCCTTGGTTTGTGTGCTGCCA
>Ga0153916_10002270_pt1 | contig 14139 bp, 14 predicted proteins | sample Opewatmetagenome_FD_109642 | JGI IMG/M metagenome (GOLD analysis project Ga0153916, IMG submission 109642) | Freshwater wetland microbial communities from Ohio, USA - Open water 3 Core 3 Depth 4 metaG | ecosystem: Environmental > Aquatic > Freshwater > Wetlands | place: USA: Ohio, Lake Erie...
ATGGAAAAACCATCAAAATTTCCTTTGAGGAGGTTCAGGAGCTATTAGATGCATTTTCAAAGCTTGACGAGAGGCTGGCTTCCTTGGAGGGTGAGCTTAAAAATTTCAGGTCCGAGCTGAGCCATCTGAGGAATACTTCGCTTGAAAAATTCTATAAGAAGAGCTATGAGCAGTTGGGGATTGAGACGATCCAGTATCCTAGAGCTTATGATCTGGTGGGAGAAGAAACGCTATCAATTGATAGGGAAGACGAGCTTGTAAAAAAATTGGAGTCAACAAGCGAGAAAGTGGATTTGAGAATGAAAGAAAAGCCGAGCTTCATATCGAAATTCGGTTTCATAACTGCTCCTTTGATAACCCTGTATAATTTTCTATCAACAATACCATTCAGAAAATCCGAGAAGGTTTCTGAGAAGGAATGGAAAGTTGATGTTTATAAGGAATTCCAGAGGAAGCTTTTCTATCTGGTGAGGACAGGTCCTAGAAGCTTGGATGAGATTGCTGAAAAGACAGGTGAGGACAAAATAAACTGTATGCGCTGGTTGAGAAGGATGGTTGATGACGGACTGCTCGAGGAGCTGAGGAGTGAAACAAAACCAAGGAGGATAATCTATAGAATTGTCTGGGATAAAGCATCCTAAGCCCACTTACCAATTTTTTCACCAATTCTGATTATCTCATTGAACTTTGTGTTTCTCTCTCCCCCAACAACATTAGTTTTTAGCATCCTGCAGTCATAGGCAACTGCTATGTGGGCCAAGTAGTCATCGCATGTCTCCCCAGACCTGTGGGACGCAATCAAAGAATAATCATTTTCTTTTGCGTATCCTACAGTATCGATCAGATCGCTCAGTGTTCCGATCTGATTTGGCTTTATTATTATGGAGTTGCATGCTTTCATCTTAACTCCAAGCTCCAATCTTTTTTTATTCGTGACGAATAAGTCATCACCGCATATTAGACAATTTTTTGCTCTTTTAGTTAACTCAGCAAAACCATCAAAATCATCCTCATGCAACGCGTCTTCAACATATGTCAAATTGAATTTCCTTATCAGCTCAAGGATGAAATCAATCTGCTCCCCTTTGCTGAATTTTTTCCCATCTAGTTTGTATATGTAATTCTCACCATCAAATAGAGAATTGGCTGCAACATCCAGACCAGCCCTAATTTTCACTCCCTTCTCGTCACTGATTGCTTCACAAGCAGAGCTTAAGATTTCAAGTGCTTCTTCAGTTGTAAGCCTTGCCACCCAGCCCGACTCATCATCCCTGCCGACTGCTTGATTTATTTTTTTAGTTATCATCTCTGCGGCTTTTTTATGGACTGCCAAATTAGCTTCCAATGCTTGGTGTATTTTTTTTGTGCTTAACGGAACACAAAGGAACTCCTGAATATCGCATGAGTTTAAAGCGTGCTTGCCACCGCCAATTATTTTGCTCAAAGGCAGAGGAAAGCTTCTCCCCTTTCCCAGATATTCAAAAAGTTGCACTCCTTTCAAATTAGCAGCAAGCTTTGCACATGCGACGGAGACCGTCATCGCTACATTTCCGCCAATTTTCGAAAGGTTTTCGGTCCCATCAACATCTTTTATGATGCGGTCAATGTTTTTTTGTCCATACACATCCGCACCTAATAATTTTGGTAGCAGATGGGAATTTGCAAATTCCATTGCTGCATCAATTCCTTTTGGATAAGCAACTGCTTCAAATTTCCCAACAGACGCGCCACTAGGTGCGGAACATCTTGAAAAAGTTGAATCTGAATAAATCTCGCATTCAACTGTTGGGTTCCCTCTCGAATCTAAAATTTTTCTAAGAATTATTTTTCTTACTTTTGAGCCCATACTCCACCTCAGATGCATATTGCTTAAAATTTAAGTGATTAATTGAGGCTATCTTTGCAATTTCATTATCGCATCTGCTATATTCCCATTTGATTCCTGCAATGCTTTCTCTACGTCTTCTTTTGAAGCGTTTGTTTTTTGCATAACCAACTTAACATCTTCCTCATCTATCTTTGCTCTCTCATCAATTTTGCCAACTATTTGGAAGCTCTTCTGCCCTTTCATGTCTATCATTGTAACCTGAGGGTCAATTATTATGATTTGTCCATCCTCCTTCTCAATAACCACCTTTTTTGCCTTTATCTCTTCACTCTTTATCCCCATCCTATCCATCATCTTCTGCAAATCTTTTGGGTTTATGCTTGGAAACATGATACCACTTCATAAGATATTTAAGATGATAAATTAAAAAATGATGCTTAAAAATAGCAATTGCCTGAGCCACTCCGCTTGGCACATGAATATGCAAAAGAAGTAAAGGAAAGGATTAGGATGCAAAACTCTCAATAACTTCGGTTTTTCTTACCTCAACCCTTTTTATCGGCACGATCTTCTTTATCCTATTGAACACCCTGGTTGAGAATTTGCCAAAAATTACTTCCTGTTCAAGATGGGAGAAATCCATCTCCCTTGCCCTTTCCTTTATCTCCTCTCTGGCATTATTTCTGATCGTTGCTTTTGCCCTTGAGCTAACCTTCTTTGCGGTAAAGATTGTCACCTTGATCCTTATGCTGACATTATCCTTCGTTTGAACGTCAATAACTTCGTTTATAACGTCTCTTCTTCTCCTAACCAGAGTTTTTAAATAGCTGGGAGATAGCTCATGCCCAACTAGTTTGGTAAATGCACTTTTTCCTTTAATATCTTTAATTCTAAAATTAAGCGTGGTGTGTAACTGACTCATGTCACCAGTAACTTCAGCCAAGCTAACCTTTATTATCCTATTAATTAGACTAGAATCTTCATTGGCTGGTATTTGAGCGATCTCTTTGCTCTCAAACATTTCTGGCGCTATTATGTTATACCAACTTTTTGTTTTCCATGTGTCAACAAGTTTTCCCTTAACCATCGAAACACCTACCTTACGAGCAATGCTGCTTGTTCTGGCTCATATCTCCAGTCTTTGGGAAGCTTTCCAGCGTCCCTGTAGTACTTTACAAGCCTTCTGATTTTTGATTCTGTGTGGGTGAGTTTTACCACGTTTTTAACATCGCTTTTATTTATTTTCAAGTGTTTCCTGACCTTAACGGCTTTTTTTATTAGATTGATTAGATCATCTGGGTATTCTATCTTCAGTCCATTCTCTTTAAGAATTTTAATTATCGATCTGCCAGTCATGCTTTGAACGCTTGGCACCCCGTACTGGTCTCTCAGTATCTGGCCTATCATCCCAGCCTGCAACCCTTCCTTTCCGAGCTTCACAACAAGCTCCTCAACCTCTTGGGAGGAGAGTTCAACCCATTCTGGAACAACTTTTGCAGTTGGTTTCTTTGAGCCTGATTTTCCCTTTTTCCTTGAATGAATCTTAGCCATATGCTCACCTTGTTTCGAGCCAATGCACCATCTTATCTAATGCATTTTTTCTGTGCGAATTAATAAATTTCAACCTTCTATCTTCGGCGAATGTTTTTTTGTATCCCTCTGGGATGAATATCGGGTCAAAGCCAAACCCTTCACTTCCCTTTGCTTTGGGTGCTATTTTACCTTTAACTTCACCTGAGAGAATTTTACTTTCATCATTATAAAAAACTCCAATCGCGGACCTGAAAACCGCGTCCCTGTTTTCCTTATTTTCCATCAATTTCAAGATTCCCTCGTTTCCTATTTTTTTGAAGACCCATGCTGAGAATGTCCCAGGAAAGCCGTTCAATGCCTTTACGAACAAACCCGCATCTTCAACAAAGAAAGGAACATCAATATGCCTGTGGAGAGAGTGCAAAGAATTCCTAGCAACCTCCTCACAGCTCTCCGCCCTTATCTCGTTATGCGGCAAGTCGAATTGGTCTATACTTATGCCGTGCTCTTTTAAAATCCTTTCTGCTTCCATGAACTTGTGCTTATTCCCTGTTACAAAAAGCAATCTCATGCAATCCCTTATAATAACTAACCCCTAATAGACAAATCTTTGTAATTATATTATTGCGAAAGTATAAAATAAATGTGGTGGCCAAACAGTTATCTTGTTAGCCCAACTTTGAACTCTCCCTTTTCTGCAATAATGCTTTTTACTCTACCAGTAGCAATTATGTCTTCTCGGATCTCTTCCAGTTGCGATGGATCCTCAAAAGTTATTTTAGCTGATGAGACTTCGCTTCCCAAAGAAAGTTTGTTATCAGCTTTGAATTTCCGTATTTCACTTATAATTCTATTAAGTAAAATCCCTCTTCCCTCAGCTTTCTCATCTATTAATTTCTTATCTCCCTTGGGCCACTCTGATAAATGCATGCTTCTTCCCTCGCTATCTGCAAAAATTTCGTGGTATATTTCTTCAGTGATAAATGGAACTATTGGAGCTAGCAATTTCAATGTATTGGATAATATGCTATGAAGCGTGAACTGAGTTGCCAGTTTGCTTTCCTCACCATAAACTTCGGGTTGGTATAGGCGATGTTTGATCTCCTCAAGATAATAATCACAGACTTCATGCCAGAAGAATTCATGGATGTTTGTTATTATCGAGTAGAAATTGAAATTTCCATAATCCTCTGTGCATTTTATTATGAGTTTATTTAATCTGCTTAGAATCCATCTATCCACAACTCTGAGTTCAAAGCTTTTCCTTTTTCCCTTTTTCTCCTCGAAATCTTTTAATGAATTTTGGATTAGTTTTGATGCATTCCAGAGCTTTACCAGGAATGAGTGTGCATACTGAATATCCTTCCAGTAGAATATGTTGTCCTTTCCTGTGCTGCCTGATAATGCAACCCACTGCCTCAGCGCGTCTACGGAACTTTTTGCAATAACATCTTTTGCTTCAACATAATTTCCCAAACTCTTGCTCATCTTTTTTCCATCGCTCCCTAAAACCATCCCATTAATTAGAACATCTTTAAAAGATGGCTTTCCAGTTAAAATTAGGCAACGAAATATCGTGTAGAAAGCCCATGTTCTTATTATATCCGTACCCTGAGGGCGCAGGGAAGATGGATAGAGCCTCTTGAATTTCTTTTCGTCATCCGGCCAACCCGCAATCACCAATGGGGTTATGCTGGAATCAACCCATCCATCGCATATGCTTCTTTCCCCTATTATTTCGCCACCACATTTTGGGCATTTCTCAACCGGAGGTTTATCTTTGCTTGGATCAACTGGCAAATTTTTGTAATCTGGGGGTAGTATATGACTACATTTTTTGCAATACCAAAAAGGGATCGGAATTCCAAAAACCCTCTGCCTTGAAATACACCAGTCCCACTCCAAGCCTCTGACCCAGTCAACCAATAATTGAATCGCATAATCCGGGACCCAGCGCATCTCATAAGCAGCTTTGATTACATCATCCTCGAACCCCTTCAATTTTATGAACCATTGAGCGGAACTTATAAACTCCACTGGTTTTTTGCACCTATCATGAATCTTAATTACTTGCTTCAGGAGTTCGACTTTATCAATCAGGCCTTGCTTTCTCAAATCTTCAACTATCTTCTCCTTTGCCTTGTTTATGTGCATTCCAGTATACGAACCAGCATTAAGTAAAAGACCCTTGGGATCTATTGCATCAATTATTGGCAAATTATGTCTATATGTCCAAGTTACATCCTGCTTGTCCCCAAAGGTGCAGACCATAACTGCGCCAGTCCCAAAAGAGGGGTCTACGTCATCATCTGGTATAATTTTTATCTCCTTGTTAAATAACGGGATTTTTGCAGTCTTGTTATGCAGTTGTTTATATCTATCATCATTCGGATTTACCAGAACTGCCACACACACATGCAATAGCTCCGGCCTTGTTGTTGCAATTAAGAGTGGCTTGCCTTCCACCTCAAATTTAATGTAATTAAGCGCTGTTTCCCTCTCAACATCATCTGTTTCAGCTTTTGCAATTGCGCTTTCACAGTTTATGCACCAGAGCACAGGATGTTTTGAGTGGTAAACAAGCCCCTTCTCAAACATCTTGATTAACGAGTACTGGACTTTCCTGTGGTATTCTTTGTCTATAGTATAATATTCGTGGTTCCAATCGATTGAGAAACCGAGCTGCTTCATCTGCGGCTTCATCGTCCCAATAACTTCCCTTGTCCACTCCAAACATTTTTTCTTGAACTCATCCCTTGGCAGTTTCCCGTATTTTTTTTCAACTTGTGTTTCTGTTGGGAAGCCATGGCAATCCCACCCTTGCGGGAAGAAAACGTTGTTACCCTGCATCCTCTTGAACCTAGCCACAAAATCCATATAGCTCCAGTTCAAAACACTGCCGGTATGGAACTCACCAGTTGGGAATGGTGGGGGGGTATCAATAACATAAACATGCTTTTTTCTGTCTCTCTCATCAAAATTGTAAATTCCCTTCTCTTCCCATTTCTCCTGCCACTTCTTCTCTATCCTCTTTGAGTCATAATTCTCAAGCATATTACTCCTCAAAATCAATTAGTTTAGGTTCCTTAATTTCATTTAGCTCGATTTTCATCCCGTCCCTTGCGGCAACTGTCTCAATTCCGCTCTCCTTCTCAATTCCTTTTGCTTCAGCCTCTGGCCCTGCTTTCAGCAGTTGCATTCCAAAATGCTGAATTACTGCTTTTTTTGGCTTTGCATCTTTTAAAATCTTCGCAGCTCCATCAGAAGTCAGATGGCCAGCGAGATATTGGCCGAAAGGTCTCAAGTTATTTAGGATTAGCAAATCGCAACCGGCAAATATCTTCCCAAGCTCCTTCAAATATTCGGTATCTGAGGTGTAGCCTATCACTTTCCCTTCTATATTAATTTTGAATCCAATGGCTGTTTCATCCGTATGTCTGGTTGGAGTTGCCTCAATTTTAATTCCATTTACTATTTTTTTATCCCCTGCTTTCATAACAGTATATTCACCGACCATTCCTTGATGATACCTAGTTACAGTCCTGTCGTATTTTTCATTTCCCTCAAGAGTACTTACGCTTCCAACAACCGTTTTACCTTTGTTCCTACCGTTCTCGGTCATTGCTTCAATTAGTAGATTTGCATCGTTTACGTGGTCTATGTGACAGTGCGATAAAAATAGGATGTCGATTTTTTCAGGGTTTTGCTTGAACTCTATGTTCCTAAGCAAGGCTCCTGGGCCAGGATCGAAGTAGAGATTTTGCGATCCATTTATCCTAAACCCTCCGGTAGCCCTCAATTGTTTCTGTATTATGACACGCGCGCCACCTGTGCCTAAAAATACAATCTCCACACAAGCACCTGATTCAAATTTTAAAACTTTATAGATATAATCTTTGGGATAATTTATAAATGAATTTTGAGTTAACTTATTATGGCCGCGGTCGTCCAATGGCAAAGATGGCGGGCTGTGGACCCGCTGATGTGGGTTCGATTCCCACCTGCGGCCCTCCGAATGTAAGCTTATCTGAAAACTAGCGCCACTAGCCAGATTACAATTATTCCTCCAATAAAAAGAATTAGCTGTGCTATGCTCTTTCTAAGGTTTCTCTCTTTATGAAGCTCAGGAACTAAATCAGCGGTAGCTATATAAATAAAACCGCCAGCAGTGAAAGAGGCGAGTATGGCCGTCAGGCTCTCAATGTAAAAAGAGAGATAGTAGGCTACAAGTGCTCCAAGCACCGCAGTCAGGGCCGAGAGGAAATTATATAAAAGCGCCTGGTGGTTGCTTAGCCCACCATATATCAATATCCCAAAATCGCTTATCTCCTGTGGTATCTCATGGAATATTATTGCGATGGTGGTTGCGATCCCAACGTGAACGTCTATGAGAAATGCGATTGATATCGCTACCCCATCAGTGAAGTTGTGTATGCCATCTCCAATTAAGTTTAGGTAGGTGAAAGGATGGGCATCTTTTCTGCCGTGGTAGTGATGCCATTGAAGAATTCTCTCCAGTGCAAAAAATGCAACCACTCCTGAAAGCGTGTATGCAAATACGTATCTGCTTGCTCCACTTTCTATAGCTTCTGGCAAAAGGTCAAGGAATGCCGCACCAAGCATGGCGCCTGTTGCAAAACTTACAAAAGTGAAGAGAATGCTATTTACAAATTTTTTATCGAAAAATAATAGGAAAGCACCAATTAAAGAAATTAGACTCACTATGGAAACCGATATAAGAATCTCTATTAGAACCGACACGTATGAATTTTATAATCAATTAACTTAAACATATCGAATTAAGAACGCCTTGCAAAAGATTCTGATCACTCCTTAAAGCGACCACTTGCAAATGTTATTTATTTCAGCCTTATAGCATCCAAATTCATCGGTGCCCTTGTCTCTATCCTCATTATTTTGCTTATGTTTCTTGCAAAATCGTCGCACTTGTTTTCATCTCCATGGCTCGTAAATATCCTCTCTGGTGTTGGCTTCAAGTTTCTGATGAAATTTATCAGCTGGTATCTATCACTATGCCCTGAGAACCCTTCAACAGTCTCAACACGCATATTTATTTTTAAAGTTTCAAGAGTTCCTGCCTCACCAAGTATTGGGATCTCTTTTGTTCCCCTCTGTATTTTTCTTCCAAGAGAAAGAACACTCTGGTATCCGACAAAAATAAGGAGATTTTTTGGATCGTCTGCTAGCATTTTTAGGAACTCAATTGAAGGCCCGCCAGAAAGCATTCCTGATGGAGCCAGGATGACTGACGGATCCCCCCCAACAATATCCTTTCTGTTGTTCTTTACGGATTCAAAAATTTTCGATTCGAACGGGCTCTTGTTTGATAGCACTCTCCTTTGAACATTCTGTCTAAGGTATTCTGGGTAAGCGGTGTGGATTGCGGATGCCTCAAGAATCATTCCATCTATGTAAATTGGGCAGGTCAGCTCAGCCCTGTTTTGTATATACTCCTCTAGTACCAGCATTATCTCCTGTGACCTTCCAACTGCAAAAACGGGTATTAAAACTTTCCCGTTGTTTTGGATTGTTTGTTTTATTAGCTCGACTAGTTTCCTTTCTGCCTCCTGCCTCTGCGGCATCACGTCTTCCCTTCCACCATAGGTGCTCTCTATGAACAAGGTTTCAACTCTCGGGAATGATGTCGTAGCCTGATCGAAAAGCCTTGTGAACCCGTATTTTATATCGCCAGTAAAAACCAGATTGTGCAGCCCCTCGCCGATGTGCAGGTGAACCATTGAGCTCCCAAGTATGTGTCCCGCATTGTGGAATGTTAGCTTGATCTCAGGAGTTATATCAGTAACTTCGTTGTATTCCCTTATCACACACATGTTCATCATTTTTCTTATATCTTTCTCCGCGTATGGGGCTGTAACTCCATTCTTGTAAAGAATATTTATATAATCAAGCTGAAGCATCACCATCAAATCCCTGGTTGGCGGAGTGCAGTAGATCGGTCCATTGTACCCATATGCATACAAGTAGGGAATGAAGCCTGAGTGGTCGAGATGTGCGTGAGTAAGAATGACGGCATCCAACTCATCAAGTGCAAGGCTCATCGCATTTAAATATGGGTATGCTTTCGTTGGCTCGTTTGTCTCTGGGTTAACCCCACAGTCTACAAGAACTTTGTTGTTTGGAGTTTGGACGAGTAGGCAGCTTCTTCCAACCTCTTTAAACCCGCCAAGAGCAGTAACTTTCACCCAATCGCTTTTAGTAGCAGGAGCGGATATTTTCTTTCCAAGCGAGATTAAAAATTTCTTCCTGAAATCCGCCTCCTTCAGCAAAGATGCCCTAACACCTTTTATTGTTTCGGAGGGCATCGTTGGCGTTCTCAGAATCTTTGGGGCCCAGCCTGTGTTTAGGATTATCTCCTTTAGAGTTGAGCCACCTTTCCCTATAACCAAGCCAGGCTTGAGCGCGTCTATCACAACCTCGCTGAAGTCCGGGCTGAACTTTATATCTGTCACTCCTGCCTCCTGTGGCAAAAGCTGCTTTATTTTCTCAAGTGCAGCATCTGGAGGCAAAAGGGATGATGGGTCGCATCTTATGACAACCCTCTTTCTTAGCACTCCCGCTATCTTCCTGATCAGATTCTCATCCGAGTAGAAGGCTTTTATGTTTTTTAGGTATATTACGATATCTGGCCCTTCGAATTCTATTTTGGTTATGGAGCATTCGCTGGGCAGAACCCCCTCTAGATTTTTCTGAATTTCATTAATATTGCTCAAAAAACTCGCCTCTTTTTCAATGAGAAATATCGAACGCAGTCATCTATTCCTAAAAAACATCATCATTTGCTCTCTTGAATTTTCTTTATTTCTTCCTTTTCATATCTTCTGAATCCGTCGTTTGTTATAGTCACAACATCTACCCCATCTCCAGTGCCGCAATCCCTCCTCATGGCAACTGATATGGCGCGGAGAGCTACCCTTATGTTATCCTTTATGCTCTTCTCCTCCTTGAATGTGTCCTCAAGAAGCCCATATGCTACAGGGGAGCCGCTCCCAGTTGAAACAAACTTTTCCTCAGTTACTCCACCGATAGGGTCTATGTTGAATATTTTTGGCTTATCATCATCAAAACCAGCAACAAGAACCTGAACTAGGAATGGGAATACCTTATATTGAAACATGAGGTTCGAAAGCAAAGTAGTTGCTGCGGACGCTGTAATTTGCTTCGCGTAGTTCATCTTGTACAGCTGCGCCTCTGCCTTCATTATTCTTACTAAAGCTTGTGCGTCAGCTACGCTGCCTGCAATTGTGACACCCAGCCTATCATCTATCTGATATATTTTGGGCACCTCTCTATTCGCTATGAAAAAACCCATGGTTGCCCTTTTGTCAGCAGCAAGAACTATTCCATCACTACTGACCAAACCGACTGTTGTAGTTCCTTTTAGATTTTTAGCTTCTTCCATTATTTATCACCTTGGTCGCAAAAGAAAAAGCACTTACGCATAGTTTAAGTAGTTAAACTTTTTAAGCCTTACGCTTGCTGGGTCTCTTTCTCTTCAAGCGTGTCCCTATCATATTCTTCAATAACTTTAATTTCTTTGATTTCATCAATCAGTTTTAGGGTGGAGTCTATGAAGTTCGACTTGCTGACTAAAAAATTCACATCCTTCTTGACTTCATTTGGGAAAGTGACCTCAATCACGCCATTATCAACCTTAAACCCACTATTCAATTTGGAATTTTCAAGCAGCGCTTTAATTTTTGATTCAAGGGTTTCCAATTTTTCCACGATCTTTACCTCATAAAGCAACTTCTCCCCAGCAAGCGCGTGGTTGAGGTCGATCATAACCCTGCCACCGCTAACGCTCTTTACTATTGCCCTGCTCCCATCCAAGTCAACGACCATGCCCGGGAATGGGTCCATGTCCCTCTTCCTAAACTCGGCAATAGGCAGAATTTTCACAAGGTTCGGGTCCCTTGCCCCAAACGCCTTCTCAGGTGTGATTTCTATTTTTTTCTCTTCCCCTAAACTCATGCCTTCAAGTGCCTCGTCCAATCCCTTTATAACGTGTCCCTTTCCGACAACAACCAAAAGTGGTGAGTAGCTAAATTTCTCATCAAAAATTTTCTCCTCTTTCGCCTTCTCAATGTTCGTTGTGTCAAAGAGCTGGTTAGTTGCAGCTTGCCTTGCGCTGTAATCGATCTTTATGAAGTCTCCTTTCTCAATTTTCACCATACAAAAACCTTCATTATAAATAATTTTTCCTACAAACTATAAGTTATGAAAAGAGAGGATTTAATAAAGGTAGCTGTATTTCTGGTAGTTGTTGGCTTCGTAGCTGAGATTTTCATGGTCACCCCAAGGGTGAATGTAAATGGGCCTGGGGGGAGCAATGAAACCGGCGGCACATCCGAGCAACCAGCCTACGCTGTAGGGCAAGCGCATGCTACGCTGAGCTCATACTCTGACTATTTAATAGTTTTTAAGCAGGGGGCTGACATCTCAAACAATGCTTCCCTGATGAATTTATCAAGTATAAATGGGGTTGCTTACCTTAACCCGCAAGGCAATGGATTGACGCTTGTCCTTAAGCCAGCGGCAAATGTAACAAGAATTGCAAAAGAAGTTAGGGCAAGCTTTCCTGACTTGAATATAAGTGCAAGGGCATCCTTCTCATTGCCAAGCGAGATTGAGTTCAACACAAGCACTGGAGCGCTGAATTTTACAATTGAACAAAGAATACCAATAAATATGAACCCTGTCTTGGAGATTGGTGACAATGTTACTTTAATGCTCACCGGTCTAATCCTACGTGGGCAGTTAACCGAGCAGCCAGTAGCTAGGATAGTTCCGGAGTATACGCTCACAACATTGAGTGGGAGGGTCAGCGAACTCAGTGATGACTATTTCGTTAGGGCTGCTATTGACTGGGAAAGTAGAAATTTCAATAGAACGAAGCTTGAAGAGGAGATTTCAAGTAGAATGGAGGTCATGGGTTCGGAGTATAGAATAAATTCAAGCTTAATTATTGAAAATTTATCAAGCAATGAAAGCGCAGAGATTAGAAATCTTAGCTATGTTGCTGGAGTAAGAGGCAGTGAGATCGTAATTAAAGATGATTTTGTTGATGTGGAGAAAATCCGCTCGGATATTGAAGGTATAGTTGGCAACAGGGATATATATCTTCCAGAATCGGTTATTGCTTTTGCTATTAAAACTGATAATATTTCAATTGATTTTTTGAATGAGACGATAAAGCCAAGGAGCATGGATGTTTTCAGAAAGGGGATTTTAAGACTAAGCGATGATGTAACCATTAAGGGAGCTAGATATTCTTTTGAAATAAGCAGGGATGTGGAAACGCCATTTTTGGATTGGAATGCGAGCATAAACCAAGATGTCACAACCATTGCTAGAGTAACAAGTATTGGAAGAAAGATAATTGGCGTAGAAGTAGTGCTTCCATGAAGACTGGCTTCTATGCACATCTGATTATGGGCTTACTCTCACTGGCAATCCTGATTCTAGCTGGTCTTAGCCAATTTCTTAGCGTAGATATTTTGCTATTTGCAAGCAGTGCGTTCATCATCGGCTCAGTCTTGCCTGATGTGGATAGCCCACTTTCAATCCCAAGGAAAATTGTAAGAAGCATAATTTTCATAACTGTAATCGCGCTCATCTTCATTTTTTACAACCGAATAGTCTCAGCATGCCAATCAATTATTAAAAATGCATATTGTTCTTACACGCCATTATTCGCTGTTTTCGCTCCTTTTTTAGTTTTAACAGTTTTGGATGTGATGTTTCCTAAGCACAGGGGTTTTCTGCACAGCTTCTCTGCGGCGATGCTTTATGGAATTGTAATTTTATTTATTTTGGGGAATTTCAACTTTGGATTGGTGAATTCATTGATAATTTCACTGTTTGGTGGGATTGGTTATATAATTCATATTTTAGTTGATTTCTTTGGAGATAAATTGCCTCTTTAGGAACAATCGGATTTAAATTAATAGAATAGTAAAACCATATGGCGACTATGAAGACACCGCTCCAGGCGAGTTGCTCGAAAGAGTTTCGATGACTGACGGAGTAGCTCCTGAGTCGCCCTAATTGTTATGGCTCCAATTAACATGTACTAAAAAATGACATTTCTTAAAGCATTGTATTATATAGGACGGGATACATAATCTAACCATCGAGGTTTAGTTCATGAGCTACGAGGAGAAGCGGCGCATTATTGAAGCGTGGGACGAACATTTGAAAAAACATGATATTCGTTGCAGGTTTTTGACCAACAACGCAGAGCAGGAAGATAAGTTTAATATCGATTTTAAGGGGAATATCCTGCAGAGTAGAAAATTGACTAGTGAAGAAAAATTTGAAATTATCCAGTATGCAAAGCTTTGAAATATGTAGTTTCAGTTAAACCATTTTTTGAGTTCTATTTGAGATTACTCTTCCGATAGATTTCGGCATCCACAAAATACTTTTTATTTTTTGTTCAACAACTCTCCAATCAACCATTTCACTTTTAAACCTTTTACTCTATAAAAATTAGGAGGGTAATAGAATGATCATCGGTTTAACTGGCGAGAATTGCTCAGGAAAAGGAACTCTGGCGGAATATCTGCTGAAAAAAGGATTTTATTACCTCTCGCTTTCTGATGTAATCAGGGAGGAGCTTGCTGCTGAAGGGAAGGATATAATAAGGGAGAACTTAATCAGGAAGGGAAATGAACTAAGGGGAAAATTTGGACCTGGCATTTTGGCAAAAAAAGTACTTCTCAAAGTAAAGGGAG
>Ga0153916_10002271_pt1 | contig 14135 bp, 12 predicted proteins | sample Opewatmetagenome_FD_109642 | JGI IMG/M metagenome (GOLD analysis project Ga0153916, IMG submission 109642) | Freshwater wetland microbial communities from Ohio, USA - Open water 3 Core 3 Depth 4 metaG | ecosystem: Environmental > Aquatic > Freshwater > Wetlands | place: USA: Ohio, Lake Erie...
AGCCATGTTGTCGCGCAGGTAATCGAAGCCGTATTCATTGTTGGTGCCGTAGACAATATCCGCGGCATAGGCCTGACGCTTGGTCTGGCGATCCTGCCCCGGCACCACGACACCCACGCTCATGCCCAGGAAGCTGTACAGCCTCCCCATCCACTCGGCGTCACGCCGTGCCAGGTAGTCGTTGACGGTCACCACGTGCACGCCCTTCCCGGACAGGGCGTTCAGATACACCGGCAGCGTGGCCACCAGCGTCTTGCCTTCACCGGTGCGCATCTCCGAGATCTTCCCCTGGTGCAACACCATGCCGCCGACCAGTTGCATATCGAAATGGCGCATGCCGAGGACGCGCTTGGAGGCTTCGCGTACGACGGCAAAGGCCTCATGCAGCAGGGCATCCAGCCCTTCACCGTTCGCCGTCCGCGTTTTGAATTCGGCCGTTTTGGCGCGCAAGGCGTCGTCCGAGAGCGCGGCTATCGTCGGCTCCAGCGCATTGATGCGTACAACGTCCTGTTGCAGGCGTTTGATCAGCCGGGTGTTGCGGCTGCCGAAAATCTTGGTTAATGCTTTAGTTATCATGAATAAAATGCACACGCCTCGACACGAGGCGAATCAAAAACGTGGATTATGGAGGAAAAGCGACGAGACTTGAAGCAGAAGAACGTCTGGCCGGCTACTTGGCCGCCGCCTGCTGCAGGTAACGCGACGGATTCACCGGATTTCCGTTGCGGACCACCTCAAAATGCAGGTGCGGTCCGGTGGAACGTCCGGAAGAGCCGACCAAGGCAATCGACTGGCCCTTGCGTATCCGGTCACCCACCTTCACCAACGCGGCGCTGGTATGGGCATAACGCGTGGTGAGCCCGGATTCATGTGTTATTTCCACCAGCAGCCCATAGCCGGCCTTCTCTGCGCTGTAACTGACCACACCATCGCCCACGGCATATACCGGCGAACCCAGACGCGAGGCGATATCGACGCCTTCGTGGATGGACTGATGGCCGTTAAACGGATCGGCGCGTACGCCAAAACCGGAGGACACCCAGCCACCCTCCACCGGCCAGCCGGAGGGAGTAATGGCATCGCTCAGCTTGCGATCCAAAAGCATGTTTTCCAAAGCCGCCAGCCGCTCTTGTTGGCGGTCAATGGCCTGCGACAGCCGATCAAGCGACGGGAGCAGCTCGGGGGAGGTCGTGGAACCAGCAACCGTTTTCTCGGGACCGCCCATGGCGGCTTCGACAGAGAAGTTGAACTCGCGTGCATCCAAACCGGCCATGCGGGTTAAACGCGAACCCAGCGCATTCAAGCGCAACACCTGCGCCTGCAACTGGCCTAACCGTTGTGCCAGCGCATTCAAATGCAACTCGGCGTAACGACGTGCCTCCTTGATGGCCGCACGCTGAACCGCCAGCTCACGCTGCTGTGCGGCTAAAACCGATTCGCCACTATAGCTCGCCAGCATTTCCTGGGCGCGATAGGTCAAAACCCCGATCAGGATGGGAAGCGCCACAAACAAGACGAGCGCAATCAAAACAAGATGGCGATGCGTAAGGGTGGTGTTCTGGCCCTTGCCGTGACGGCTGCCGGGCACAAGGATAATGTTCATTGCCAGTCCAATCCTTTTGTCTTTGGCGGTGATGCCTGGAAAATCCCAGCCGAGTCAGCCTGGCGCTCGGTCAGACCGCCGGTACGGTGCGGATGAATGCGATGGGCGCCTCTTCACTTTCGTCGTAGGTAATCAGTTCCCATGCATCCTGATTGGCGACCAGTTCACGCAATAAACAATTGTTGAGGGAATGCCCGGACTTGTGTGCACTGAAGGAACCAATCAGCGGATGACCAAGCAGATACAGATCGCCGATGGCATCCAGAACCTTGTGTTTGACGAATTCGTCTTCATAACGCAGTCCGTCGTCGTTGAGCACCCGGTAATCATCGAGCACGATGGCATTATCGAGGCCGCCGCCGCGCGCCAGGCCCGCTGCACGCAACGCCTCGAGGTCGCCCATGAAACCGAAAGTACGCGCACGACTTACTTCCTTCACAAAAGAGGTGGTGGAGAAATCAACGCTCGCGTGCTGCGTCGAATTCCGAAACATGGGGTGGTTGAATTCGATCGCGAACGACACCTTGAACCCTTCAAAAGGCTCAAAAGAGGCCCACTTGTCACCATCCTGAATACGGATTTGCTTCTTGATGCGAATGAAGCGCTTGGGGGCGGTCTGCTCGGCAATACCCGCAGACTGAATAAGGAATACGAAGGGGCCGGCGCTGCCGTCCATGATCGGCACTTCCGCCGCCGTGAGGTCAACATAGGCGTTATCGATACCCAGACCCGCAAACGCAGACATGAGATGCTCCACCGTAGAAACCCTTACACCATTACTTTCAAGTGTAGTCGACAGGCGGGTATCCGATACGTTTTCCGGGCATGCACGAATCTCTACCGGCTCGGCCAGATCGATCCTGCGGAAGACAATTCCTGTGTCAGAAGAGGCGGGACGAAGGGTCAGATAGACCTTTTCCCCCGTATGCAGCCCTACACCTGTAGCCCGTATGACGTTTTTCAGTGTCCGTTGCTTAATCATTAATTCCTGATTTCATCCATTTCTTGGAGGAAATCCCCTTCCTCCGCTATGTTTTTGCAGAAACGCATACGCAAATTGATATGCACATCGCCCTGAATGCAGATTTTGACCGACAGGGCGAAAAAAATAGGCCGAAAAGCTCTACCCTTACCTGTATTTAAGGACAAAACCTCATGTCTGTCCAGCCAATTTTCCTATCTGGCCGCATATCGTGAGCCTGCTCCCGATAAACGGCCTTATTTTGCCTGCCATTTCCCGGCTTCAGTCCGCCTGTTTCCTCAAAAAAGCCGGAATATCCAGATACTCAATGGCGGCTTCCGAAGTAGCCATCGCCATCGGGCGGTCCGTGCGCCGGTTCCGGATCACGGTCGGGGTTTCGAGCTGCTCATAGTCCGTGGTGCCGGTTCCGGTTTTGACCACCTTATATGGCTGTTTGCGCTTTTCCTGCCCCAGGCCCGTGGCCACGATGGTGACACGCAACTCATCGTGCATATCGGGTTCAATCACGGTACCGATAACCACTGTAGCGTCATCCGAGGCGAATTCCTTAATAGTGTTACCCACCTCTTCAAACTCGCCAATGGTCATGTCGAGACCGGCCGTGACATTCACCAGGATCCCGCGGGCGCCCGATATATTGATGTCTTCCAGCAGCGGGCTGGAGACCGCTGCCATCGCGGCGTCGCGGGCACGCGACGGACCGCTAGCCGTGGCGGCACCCATCATCGCCATCCCCATTTCCGACATCACAGTGCGCACGTCGGCAAAGTCCACATTAATGAGTCCTGAACGCGTGATCAGCTCGGCAATGCCCTGCACCGCATTCTGCAGGACCTGATTCGCCTTGCCGAAAGCATCCAGCAATGACGCCTCCTTGCCCAGCACCGTCAGAAGCTTCTCGTTCGGGATGGTGATAATGGAATCTACGTATTCGGCCAGATCGGCAATCCCCTGATCTGCCACGGTCATGCGTTTCCGGCCTTCGAACGGGAACGGTTTGGTGACGACCGCCACCGTCAGGATACCGAGATCTCTCGCCACCTGCGCCACCACCGGGGCCGCGCCGGTGCCAGTGCCGCCGCCCATACCCGCGGTGATAAACACCATGTCGGCGCCCGCCAACACTTCGGCCAAACGCTCGCGATCTTCCACCGCCGCCTGCCGCCCCACCGTGGGATCCGCACCACAACCCAGTCCCTTCGTCAGGTTGGTGCCCAACTGCAAAATGGTTCTGGCCTGGGATTTCTTCAGCGCCTGTGAGTCGGTATTGGCGTTAATGAATTCCACGCCGTCGATATTGGCATTGACCATGTGGTCCACCGCATTCCCGCCGCCACCGCCAACGCCAATGACTTTAATCACGGCCTGTTGGCCGCAGGTATCCATTAGTTCAAACATAGTGTTGCCTCCAGTGTAGGTTTCGATTCGATAACCAAGTTAAACGCCCATTGCCTGACATCTAAAAATTCCCCTGAAACCAGCTCTTCATTTTTCCCACCACTCCTTTCACGCCCGACGCCGTGCCCGGGTTCTGCACATACTGCTTGCCCTCGCGACAGCGCGCGCCGTACAGCACCAGACCCACGCCGGTGGCGAAGATCGGGTTCTGCACCACGCCCTTTAACCCGCCGACGTATTGCGGCACGCCCAGCCGCACCGGCATGTGAAACACTTCTTCCGCCAGATCGACCATGCCCTCCATCTTGGAGCTTCCTCCCGTAAGCACGATCCCGGAACCAATGACGTCTTCAAAACCGCTGCGGCGAAGCTCCGCCTGAATCAGACTGAAAAGCTCCTCGATGCGCGGCTCGATCACCTCGGCCAGCGTCTGGCGCGAAAGCTTGCGTGGCGGCCGGTCGCCGACGCTGGGCACCTCGATGGATTCATCGCGGTGTGCCAGCTGCGTCAGCGCACAGCCGTATTTCTTCTTGATGTCCTCGGCATGTTGCGTAGGCGTGCGCAGCGCCACCGCGATGTCATTGGTCACCTGATCGCCAGCGATGGGAATGACCGCCGTGTGGCGGATGGCGCCTTCCGTGAAGACGGAGATATCCGTCGTGCCGCCACCGATATCCACCAGGCACACGCCCAGTTCCTTCTCGTCCTCGGTCAGTGTGGACATGCTCGAGGCCAGCTGCTCCAGAATGACCTCATCAACTTCGAGACCGCAGCGACGGATACACTTGATGATGTTCTGGGCCGCGCTCACCGCGCCGGTGACGATATGGACCTTGGCTTCCAGCCTGACACCGCTCATGCCCACGGGCTCGCGGATGCCTTCCTGCTTGTCGATGATAAATTCCTGGGGAAGGATATGCAGCACCTTCTGATCCGTGGGAATGGCGAGTGCCCGCGCGGCCTCGATCACGCGTTCGACATCGCCCTGCCCCACTTCCTTGTCCTTGATCGCCACAATGCCGTGCGAATTGAAACTGGAGATGTGCGAGCCGGCGATCCCGGCATAGACCGAGTGAATCTGGCATCCGGCCATGAGTTCGGCTTCTTCCACCGCGCGCTGGATCGACTGCACCGTGGATTCGATATTCACCACCACGCCCTTTTTCATTCCGCGTGAGGGATGGTGCCCGACACCCACGATCTCGACCTCGCCGGTCGGCGAGACATCGCCAACGATGGCGAGCACCTTGGAAGTGCCGATGTCGAGACCCACAATCAGTTTTTCGTCATCTTTTCTAGCCATGATCTATCCTCTTTCCGGATGCGTTGCCGGCGCGATGTTCGCTCCATTCCACCGCGAACCCGTTGCTGTAACGCAAGTCCACCTGTTTGATATCGGAGGCATAAGGAGCGAGCGACTGCGCATAAACGCGCGCAAACCGCTCAACCTTGTGCTCTGTCTGTTCCCGGTCCAGCACCACCACCATTCCCCTGTAGAGCACCAGCTTCCAGCTCCGCCGTGCTGTCAGCGTCAGGCGCTCCAGCTTCAATCCGGCCGGCGCCAGAATCTGGCTCAATCTTTTGTAACGTTCGAGCACCTGCGGCCCGGTGCCGTCCGGCCCTTCGAGCCGCGGAAAATCCGCGGTGATTCCTTCGCCGCTGACGCGCACCACATCGCCCGCCGGGTTCAACCAGGCCGATTCGCCCCAACGCGCCGCGAGCTGCTGCTCGACAAATTGAATGGAGATGTCCTGCGGCCACTGGCGCCGCACCGACGCCTTGTAAATCCACGGCAGGGATTCCACGCGCGTCTTGACCGCGTCCAGGTTGAGCAGGAAAAAGTTTCCGTGCACGACCGACATCACTGCGGTTTCCAGTTCCTGCTGCCGGACATGTTTGAACTCACCTTCGAAGCGCACGTGGCGCACGGGAAAATTGTCCGTGCGCAGCAGACGGTCCGTGCCGAAAGCCAGCACCAGCAGGGCAGACAACAGGGCAAACAGCAGTAGCGCGGCCTTGAAAAGGCCCATGCTGCCGGTGTCACCGCGTTTTGCCTCAGCGCTTCGCATCGGCGCTCTCCAGAATGCGCAGCACCAGCTCGTCAAAATCGATGCCAGCTTGTTTCGCGGCCTTGGGCACCAGACTGTGATCGGTCATGCCCGGCACGGTGTTGACCTCCAGCACGTATGCATGACCGGCTTTGTCGCGCATGAAATCCACCCGCCCCCAACCGGAACAACCGAGCGCCGCGAAGGCGCGTCGCGCCAGGTCCTGGATCGCACGCTCCTCCCTGGCCGCCAGACCGCAGGGGCAGAGGTAGCGCGTGGTATCGAGAATGTATTTCGCCTCGTAGTCATAGAACTCGCGGTCCGTCTCGATCTTGATGAGCGGCAACGCCTGATCGCCGAGAATCCCGCAGGTCAGCTCGGCGCCATCGATGAATTGCTCGGCGAGCACGCTGTCGTCGTACTTCGCCGCCATCTCCCAGGCCGACTTGAGTTCAGCCGCATTGCGCGCCTTGCTCACACCCAGGCTCGACCCCTCGCGTGCCGGTTTGACGAATAGGGGCAATCCGAGTTTCGCGATCACCTTGTCCAGATCGGTTCCGGCTTCGAGCATGGCGTAGGCCGGCGTCGCGATACCGGCGGCGGACCAGAGGTATTTGCTGCGCAGCTTGTCCATGCCCAGCGCCGACCCGAGCACGCCGCTGCCGGTATAAGGAATGTCCAGCACTTCAAGCGCGCCCTGGATCACGCCGTCTTCCCCCCAGCGTCCGTGCAACGCGATGAACACGCGGTCGAATTTTCCGTCTTCGAGCAGCCGCAGCGTCGAGCTATCGGCATCGAACCCTTGTGCGTCTACGCCCTTGCGCTTGAGCGCGGCCAGCACCGCATTGCCGCTCTTGAGCGAGACTTCACGCTCGCCCGAGGGGCCGCCCATAAGCACCGCCACTTTTCCAAAATCTCTCCGTGTCACTTGCTCGTCTCCGATTCGCTTCGCGGCGCAACCGCGCATCCCGCGCGCGCCTGGACTCGTGCATCCCTGCACATCGCCGAGGGGCCGCCCATGAGTACTGCCACTTTTCCGAAATTCTTGCGCGTCATGCCCCCACCTCTTCGCCAATCACACGCACCTCAGGCTCCAGCTTGATGCCATGTTGTTTTTCCACTTCCGCCTGCGTCCGGACGATCAAGCGTTCAATATCCGCCGCCGTGGCGCCGCCCATGTTCACGATGAAGTTGGCATGCAGGTCGGAGACGCACGCCTTGCCTTCGCATTTTCCCTTGAGCCCGCAGGCCTCGATCAGGCGCGCGGCATGATGGCCCGGCGGATTCTTGAACACCGAACCGGCGTTGGGCAGCTGGGTCGGCTGCGTCGCACCGCGCTTGGCCAGCAGCGATTTGATCAGTGTCTTGCCATTGACTGCATCACCCGCGACCAACCCGAAGTGCCCGGCCACGAACCACTCGCCAACCGGTCCTGCCACCTTGCGATAGGCCACCTGGTATTCCGTGGGCTTGCGCGTGTGCCGTTCACCGCGATGATCAATCGTCTCCACCGCCTCGACGATGTTCCAGGTCTCGCCGCCAAAAGCGCCGGCATTCATGGCCAGCGCCCCGCCGATGGTGCCGGGAATTCCGGCCAGAAATTCCGCACCGACCAGGCCACGTTCCGCGCAAAACCGTGCGACCTTGGCGCTCGCGACTCCAGCCTCCGCTCGCACCAAGCCGCCACTTAATACACTAAGGCCATTGAGCGCGCCGCTGGTCATGATGACCGTGCCACGCACCCCGCCGTCACGCACCAGCAGGTTGCTGCCGAGGCCCACCCAGTGCACCGGCTCCTGTGGTGACAGTGACTTGAGAAACACGGCCAGATCGTCAAGATCGGCGGGAATATAGAGACGGTCCGCCGGTCCGCCGACGCGCCAGCTCGTATGACGCGACATCGGCTCGTTGGTCAGCAGCCTGCCACGCAGATTGTCGTGGCTCTTCGCCGGCATCATCCGTTTCTCCTCTTGTCGAGCGTCTGTGGCAGTGCAGCGGCCACGGCGCCGATGGAGCCTGCTCCCATCGTGAGCAACACGTCGTTACCATGCAGCATGTCCTGAAGCGCCTCGGGGAGCGTGTTGACGTCTTCCAGGAAAATCGGGTCTACCTTGCCGCGCGCCCGGATCGCCCGGCACAGGGCGCGTCCATCCGCGCCGCTGATCGGCTTCTCGCCGGCGGCGTAAACCTCGGTGACGATCAGGGCCTCAATCTCGGAAAGGACCGCGCTGAAGTCATCGAACAGATCGTGCGTACGTGTATAACGATGCGGCTGGAATACGACGACCAGGCGCCGGTCGGGCCAGCTCGCACGCGCCGCGGCCACGGTGGCCGCGATCTCGCGCGGGTGGTGCCCATAGTCATCCACCAGAATCGCATCGCCCCCATCACGTGTGATACGCCCGTTGATCTGGAAGCGTCGGCCAATGCCAGCAAAGTTCGCCAGGGCATGGGTGATGGCCGTATCGTTTACCCCCAGCTCATGGGAAATGCTGATCGCCGCCAGGGCGTTGAGCACGTTGTGCTGCCCGGGCTGATTGAGTGTCACGGAGAGCCAGTTCTTGCGCTCGCGCAGCTCGACGGTGAAATACATCTTGAGGCCGTCCTGGCGAATGTTTACCGCCCTGAGGTCAGCCTCCGGCACGGTTCCGTATGTCAGCACGGGTTTGTGCACCCGTGGCAGAATTTCGCGCACCACGGGGTCGTCGAGGCACAGCACGGCCAGGCCATAGAAGGGAATCTGTTGCAGGAAATCCACAAACACCTGCTTCAGGCGATTGAAGTCACCGCCGTAGGTGGCCATGTGGTCGGCGTCGATATTGGTCACGACTGCCATGAACGGCGCCAGATGCAGGAACGAGGCATCGCTTTCGTCGGCCTCGGCCACGAGATACTGGCCACGGCCCAATCGGGCATTGGTGCCGGCGCTGTTGAGCCGGCCGCCGATCACGAAGGTCGGATCGATCCCGCCCTCGGCGAGACAACTGGCCACGAGACTGGTGGTGGTGGTCTTGCCATGGGTACCGGCGATGGCGATGCCGCGTTGCAGCCGCATCAGTTCGCCCAGCATCTCGGCGCGCGGGATCACGGGGATCTTCGCGGCGCGCGCGGCGCGGATCTCGGGATTCTTTTCGTCGATCGCGGAAGACACAACGACCACATCCACGCCTTTAATCAGCTGTGGGTCATGGCCGATCGCCACCTTGACGCCGAGCGAGGCCAGGCGCTTGGTATTCGCCGACTCCTTCAGATCAGAGCCGGAAACCTGAAACTCGAGGTTGGACAGCACCTCGGCGATGCCGCACATGCCGACACCGCCGATGCCAACGAAATGCACTTTTTTCACCCGGTCACGCATGCGTTGACTCCAGGCACAGGTTGGCCACGGTGTCGGCAGCGTCCGTAATGGCCAGGCCGCGCGCGCTGCGCGCCATCTTCAATATGAGATCACGATTGGCCGCGAAGCCTTCCAGCAGTTCCCGGACACGCGTACTGGTGAGTTCCTGCTGCGGCACCAGCACGGCGGCGCCGCGTTCCGACAGGAAACGCGCATTCGCCGTCTGGTGATCATCCACGGCATAGAGATAGGGAACCAGAATCGACGCGGAACCGGAGGCTGCCAGTTCCGTTACCGTCATGGCGCCGGCGCGGCACAGCACCAGATCCGCCCACGCGTAGGCGGCGGCCATGTCGTCAACGAACTCGACCACCCGTGGCTTGATGGCCGCACCGAGGTAGGCATTTTCCGTTCGCGCCTGCGCGTCGCGTCCACACTGATGCCAGACCTCGGGGCACAGCTCGGGGGAAAGCGACTTGATCGCCTCGGGCAGCACCTCATTGAAAATTTTGGCGCCCAGGCTGCCGCCGATCACCAGCAACCGCAGCCGCCCCTGACGCGCCGTCATCCGCCGCTCGGGTGGCGCCAGCGCCGCAATCTCAACGCGCACCGGATTGCCCACATGCCGCGCCGCCCGGTGCTGGCCGAAGGCGTCCGGAAAGCCGGTCAGCACCTGATCGGCGATCAACGCCAGCCACTTGTTGGTCAGGCCCGGGATGGCATTCTGCTCATGGATCAGCAGCGGCGTGCGGGTGAGCCACGCCATCAGGCCGCCCGGCCCGGCGACGAATCCGCCCATCGACAGCACGACATCCGGGCGGCGGCGGCGCAACACGCGAAACGCCTGCGCCATCGCATAGATAAGTGTGAACGGTAACAACAACCAGTTGAGCAAACCCGTGCGCCGCAGGCCTTTCACCGTGATCCATTCCATGTCGATGGCAAGTCCCGATGCCGGCACCGCGCGCGCCTCAAAACCCCGGCGTGTCCCGAGCCACACCACCTGCACACGCCGCGCCATCAGTTCGCGCGCCACGGCCAGACCCGGGAAAACATGCCCCCCCGTGCCGCCGGCCATGATGAGTACGCAGCTCATGCCTTCACCCAGGCACCGCCGGTGCGGGCCTCGCGGCCGATCAGCAGCAGCACGCCCATGGCGATGCAGCTCACCAGCATGCTGGAGCCGCCGTAACTGACAAAGGGCAGGGTCAGCCCCTTGGTCGGCAGCAAGCCCATGTTCACGCCCATGTTGATCATGGCCTGACCGCCGAGCAGCACACCGATGCCCTGGGCCAAGCGCGCGCTGTAGATAAGACCAGCGGCTTCGGCGTGCCGCGCAATGGCGAAGGCACGCACGAGGATGATGCCGAAAAGCACCATCACTGCGAGCACCGAGATCAATCCCAGTTCTTCCGCCATCACCGCGAATACGAAATCGGTATGGGCCGCCGGCAAATAAAAGAGCTTCTGCACGCTGGCGCCGAGCCCGACACCGAGCCATTCCCCGCGCCCGAAGGCGATCAATGCCTGCACCAGCTGAAAGCCGGTGTCGAACGGATCGGCCCAGGGATCGCGAAAGCTCATCACGCGGCCCATGCGATAGGGTGAAATGATGGTCAGCAGCACCAGGCTGCCGGCGCCGGCGCCCAGCACCATCATGAAGTGCCAGAAACGCACGCCGCTCATGAACAGCATGGAGAACACCGTGACACTGATGACCACGAATGTGCCCATGTCCGGCTCCAGCAGCAACAGCACGCCGATCCCCGCCACGACCAGGCTCATCATCACAATGCCCTGGGTAAAATTCCTGAGCTCCTCCTGCTTGCGCACGAGATAACCCGCCACATAGATAACCATGAAAAGTTTCATGAACTCCGACGGCTGCAGGTTCAGCACGCCCAGCCTGAGCCAACGCGAGCTGCCGTTGATATGCGCACTGATGCCGGGCACCAGCACCACCACCAGCGACACGATGCCGAGCAGCAAAAGGTAGGGCCCGGCCTTCTCCCACCAGCGCACCCGGGTGCGCATCACAAAGGCCATGAGCAGCAGGCCCAACACGACATAGCTCGCATGCCGCACAAGGAAATAAATGCTGTTGTGCATTTCGCGCGCGGCGTAGGCCACGGAGGCCGAGTGCACCATAACCACGCCCAGCGCGAGCAGCGTGCACACACTGCCGAGCAGCCAGTAATCCCACAGCGGCCGGGCCTTGCCCGCCGCGCGCACCGTCGTGGATGTCATCACGGCGGCGGTCATGCGAGCGCCTCACGCACCGCCTGACAGAAAACTTCGGCGCGGTGTTCGTAGTTGCGGAACATGTCGAAACTCGCGCACGCCGGCGAGAGCAGGACCACATCGCCCGGCCTCGCCAGTTCCTTGGCAATCCGGACGGCGTCGTGCATATCGCGAGCGCGACGCAGGGTCACCGCGGTTCCAATCGCGGCTTCAATGAGTGGCGCATCGCGCCCGATCAACACCACCGCGCGCGCGTGTTGTGCGCACGCGGGCCTGAGCTCGCTGAAATCCTGGCCCTTGCCATCGCCGCCGGCGATCAGGATGACCGGTGACGTCATGCCATTCAGCGCCGCCACGGTCGCACCGACATTCGTTCCTTTCGAGTCGTCGTACCAGCGGATGTTGTCGCGGCTGGCCACGAGTTCCGTGCGATGCTTGAGTCCCTTGAATTCGCGCACCGCGGCACAGCACGCCTCCAGCGGCACGCCGGCGGCTTCGGCCAGCGCCATGGCCGCGAGCGCGTTGGCGAGATTATGGCGCCCGGCCATTGGCACCTCGCGCGCCGGCATGAGCGGCTGTTTGCCTTTGACGAGCCAGGTTTCCCCGTCCACTTCGTACAAGCCGTAGTCCTGCGCCTCGGCGGGTGCGGACAGACCGAAGCACACGGTACGGCGACCGGAACGTGCCATGCGCATGACCAGCGGGTCGTCGGCATTCAGCACCATCGTGCCGTTGCCATGGAAAACTCTGGCCTTGGCCTCGGCATACTCCTGAATATCGCGGTAACGATCCATGTGGTCGGGAGTGATATTCAGCACCGTCGCTGCGCGCGCGTTCAGGCTGTGCGTGGTCTCGAGCTGAAAGCTCGACAGTTCAAGCACGTAAACATCCGGCTCCGGGCTCGTCAGCAATGACAGCGCCGGCACGCCGATGTTGCCGCCGACGGCGGTGTGCAAACCGCCCTGCTGGCACATGGCGCCCACGAGCGCCGTCACGGTGCTCTTGCCGTTGGCGCCAGTGATCGCCAGTACCGGCGCCTGCGCTTCGGTCGCTCCGGGCTCCTGCCCTCTCGCGACATTCGTACTTCCCTGTACAGCACGCGCGAAGAGTTCGATGTCGCCAATCGGCTGCGCACCGCGTCCCACCGCGCGGGCGATCTCCGGTTCAGCGACCGATACCCCGGGGCTCACGACAAGCAGGCCCGGATCATCGAATAGCGTCGCGGGCAGCCCGCCGGTGTGTACCGGCACGCGCGGGAATTCGCGTTTCATTTCTCCCAGTTTGGGCGGCTGTGCGCGTGTATCCACCGCCGTGACATCATATCCGCGGCCGACGAGATAACGCACGCACGAGAGTCCCGTGAGTCCGAGACCCACCACCAGCGCGCGTTTTGTTTCTGTCTTGGCCATCAACATTGCGCTCATGTTTAACGTATCTTCAATGTCGCCAGTCCGATCAGCACCAGAATCAGCGAGATGATCCAGAACCGCACGATCACCCGCGGCTCGGGCCAGCCTTTCAGTTCGAAATGGTGATGCAGCGGCGCCATGCGGAAGATGCGCTTGCCCGTGAGCTTGAACGAGGCCACCTGCAACATCACCGATACCGTCTCCATCACGAATATGCCGCCCATGATGAAGAGCACGATCTCCTGGCGCACCGCAACGGCGATCGTCCCCAACGCCGCGCCGAGCGCGAGCGCGCCGATGTCGCCCATGAACACCATCGCGGGATAGGTGTTGAACCAGAGAAAACCGAGCCCGGCGCCGACAATGGCACCGCAGAAAATCAGCAGCTCGCCGACGCCGGCGATGTAGGGAAAACCGAGGTAGGTGGAGAAGTTATGGTGCCCGACGACGTAGGCGAAGATACCAAGCGCGCCGCCCACCATCACCGTGGGCATGATCGCCAAGCCGTCGAGACCATCGGTCAGGTTCACGGCATTGCTTGAACCCACGATCACACAGTACGCCAACAGAATGAAGGTAACCGGTCCGAGCGGGATGATGATGTTCTTGAAGACCGGCACGATCAGCGCCGTCTCCATCGGACTCTTGGCTGTATAGAAAAGAAACGCGGCCGCACCGAATCCGGCGAGGGTCTGCCAGAAAAATTTGGCCTTGGCGCCGATGCCGCGCGGATCCTTGTTGATGATCTTCTTGTAGTCATCCACCCATCCGATGGCGCCGAAGGCGGCGGTCGTAAACAGCACCACCCAGATGAACCGATTGTGAAGATCGGCCCACAGCACGGTGGCGATGAAGATCGCTACCAGAATCAGGGCGCCACCCATGGTCGGGGTGCCGGCCTTGGCCAGATGCGACTGGGGACCGTCGCTGCGCACCGTCTGGCCCAGCTGGCGGTAACCGAGACGGCGGATCATGGCGGGGCCGACCCAGAAGCTGATGGTCAGCGCCGTCAGCACGCCGAGAATCCCGCGCAGCGTGAGATAGTGAAACACATTGAAGAACGAGAAGTTCCTGGCCAGTTCGTCGAAAAGATAGAGCAGCACTTAGGATTTCCTCC
>Ga0153916_10002272_pt1 | contig 14117 bp, 17 predicted proteins | sample Opewatmetagenome_FD_109642 | JGI IMG/M metagenome (GOLD analysis project Ga0153916, IMG submission 109642) | Freshwater wetland microbial communities from Ohio, USA - Open water 3 Core 3 Depth 4 metaG | ecosystem: Environmental > Aquatic > Freshwater > Wetlands | place: USA: Ohio, Lake Erie...
CATCTGAAGTGAGGAAAATGGCAACCGATCCCGTCTGTTACATGGTGATTGATGAAGATAGAACAACCACTACCGCAACGTATAACGGTACGACCTATTATTTCTGCACTGCCAGCTGCAGGAGAAAATTCCTGGAGAATCCCGACAAATATGCCAAACTGACAACAACAATTACAATCGATCCCGGTGCATCCTGCTAACTGCAATCTCTTTCCTTTTTATTTCACTATTACACACATACCTTGCCTGAAGAGGTACTCTTTGACGGTATTGCTATCCCGTCTGTCGTAAATTCATGAACATCGCAACCATTATAAGGTCGGGAGAAGACCTTTCGCTGTTCGTTATAGCAGGGATGGTTCTTGAAATTTTCTAACAATGATATATCGCTCTTGCTGATTACCTTGTATGCGTGTCTCACTTGGCTGGATGTGGTACTCACCACAGTTGGTATTGAGCGGGGTGGGACAGAGCTAAATCCTTTCCTTTTCCCTGTTGTCCACATACCGGGGCTCTTTATATCCGTAAAGATGATTGGATTCGTTCTTATTGTGATACTGGCTCTTTTTTGCCGCTATTTCACGAGGAAAGGCGATTATGTGGTCATGAGCACCGCCTGCAGTCTGGGTATCATACCGGTGATATGGAACTTGGGTGCTCTTGGCTGGTGGTAATGGTTTCACCCGAAAAATGCCGATCCCAATTATCTAATCACCGATAAAAAAAAATGGCGCTCTCCCCTCTTTATTCCTCCCGTAAAGGGTGAAATTATCGATATTTTGGTAAATTATAAATCTCCCCGGTTCGACGTACTATACTCAAGGTGATGAAATGACAATAGCCAAGGGTGATGTGATCCGGTTACACTACACCGGCGATATCAACGGGAAGATATTTGATACCACTGACGAGCGTATCGCGAAGGAAGCCGATATTTTCAATGAATCCGCAACGTATGGTCCAATCACCATCTGTGTGGGGAACAAGCATGTGGTGCTGGGCCTCGATGAAGCGTTGGAGGGTGCCGAGATGGGATCTGAGACAACGATTGAGGTTCCACCGGGGAAGGCATTTGGTGCTCACGAAGATACCCTTGTGGAATCGATTCCCCTCACCAAGTTCCGTGAACCACCCCAAGTCGGAGGAAGGGTGCAGATTGAGAACCGTGAAGGAGTGGTTATCAACCGCATCGGTCGTCGCGCGGTGGTGGATTTTAACCATCCGTTATCAGGTAAAACGGTCCGCTATACCTTTACCATTCTCGAAAAAGTGGAGAGCACTGATGATAAAGTAAAAGGGGTGATCCGGTTGTACACCCAGCGTGAAATGGAGGTGTCCTATAACGAAGGTGTTGTTTCTATTACCCTCCCGGCTGGTATCCAGTATGAACGCCGATGGCACCTGTGGAGGGGAAAAGTCATCAGCGACATCTTTGCGACAATGAGCGAGGTGAATGAGATTATACTTCTCGAAATCTTCAAGCGCCCTGTAGAGGAGAATGTAACAGCAAAGAGCGATCAGTAACCTAACGCATTCGGTATCGGAGCAAGGCGGCAATGCCTCCTAGGGAGGCAAGCTGCATGCCTGGTTCGAAGGACGTGCTCAGCACATTGATTGTCGCCCTGATCCTCTCCCCTTCCTCCAGAAGTTTTTCTATGCTTGGATCTCTCAGTACACTATCTGCTACGAGAATCTGCTCAGCTGCTCCACACGTCACTGCCTCCATCACCTCAGCGGTGCCATAGGCAACCGCTTCCCCTCGTGCGATGCGAGTGAGGAACTCGGACATCAGAGTTACTTCCCTTTCCAGTTGGATATCACCAGCGATTCGCTCCAGCACACCCTGCCCAATGACTTCCTGCACACCGCTCCGTCCGGTGCTCCGGGTCTCCACCGCCTGGCACCGTTCACGGATCTGGACTGCCCGTTCCTTGAGATATTTCATGAAGTCATCCTTGATGAAGCCAGGACCCGCAATCACGATAGGACCAGCTACCAATGCCAAGCGGGAACAAACGTTCTCAAAAAAGATGGCTTTACCATCAATTCCCGATCCCTTTCCACTTCCTTGGGTGATAGTATCCACCCACTCAGGACCATACTGCCGGATCCGGAAGAGCTGCGCTTCCCCCTCCTCAATGGTGAGGATGTGTATGGCACCAAAGGTCGTAGATGCTTCTGCCCGGGCAATCCGCTCCAGATCAAGTCTTGACCAGGTCTTCAGCATCGAGAGTTCACTCCCTGGCTCAATATTGAAGGTATGGTGCGCCCCAATATCCGGGCCATATTCGATAATTCCATGCACCCGTAAGCGGTTGCTGGTATGGTGGAAGTAGACCTTCTCCACACGGATACCAAGGCGCACTGGTTTTTTCTCAGCTTTTTCAGGACGCAACCGATCGTGAGGGATTTCGACCGTCCGAAGCGTTGTGGAAAAAACGAAACTACCAGGTACGATGAGCTGTTCGAGATGCCAGAGATCGTCCGGGACCTCAGGCCACAGAGTGATTTCCCCAAAGCCCTTCTTCAATTCCCGTCGCTCAGCTCTCATGTTCCTCCACCAGGTCTGATCCCCCCGACGGAACAAAGGGGGCGACGGCATCGGTGGTCAGAACACGACGGAAGCCGTGAATTCCTCTCGATTCTAATCGTTCCTTCAGGATTCTGACCACTTTTTTTGCCATGTCGTTGGGTTCGAACTGGCCAGGTTGAAGCGTGACCCAGACCCGAGCCTTCGCTGTCACCGCTGCAGGTGGTCCTCCGATAACGGAGATATCGGTGCCCTCACTCACCCCAATCGCCACAGCGAGAGGAACATCGCGATAGTACGTTCGCTCTCCCCTCACCATAAATGATCCCCGGGCTACATACTCTCCGGGCGGGGCAGCTTTACTCACCTGTTCGGGCCTTGCACTATAGACATCAGCGCTAAATCGTCCGCTTTTCCAGGCACCGGAGTACGATGCTGCAAACTGGGCCACCTCCAGAGGATAAACAGTGGCTCCCTTCTGGATGACCACACTAGCTCCATGAACTTCGGCATGAAAAAAGGTGTCCTTTCCCTCCATGTAGCGTTTTACCAGTTCTTCATTCTGTGCGGCATCCTTGCCACCCACAACGAGAATCCCATCAGTAGTATGGAACCAGCGGAACCGGTGGAACCAGCGTTTCTTTGGCACTGGCGCTTCCGCCAGCGTCCCCTCCTTTTTCTGGATAGGTTTTTCTAAGGCGATTAGCGCACCGGACCTCTTTCTCTTCAATTTCTTCATCTGCTCGAAGTATCGGGCCACGTTTGCATCAATTGATTCATCCACAGAGAGTATAACCCGTTCACCAAGATCCAGTTCGATGGCCGATGTTGAAGGATGAAAAGCGGTGATTATCCGGGCCTCATCGACAGTTCCTTCCCGAATCCGGGCCTCAATCTCCTGCCAGGAGAGCCGCTTCCGTGCCTCCCGAAGGGTCTTCTGGATCCCCTCGATGCGCGTGTACTGCTCGTATATTACCTCCACTTTCCGCTGTAACGCAGCAATCTGCGTTTCGAACTGTGCGATGGTCCGCAGCTGCTGGTCTCTGATTGAGCGTTCACGGGGAACCCGGACTCCGGTAGGCGTTCCAACAGGCAAGAGTTCGCGGTAAAATTCCTCTAAGGCGGCACTAAAGGAGGAGAAAGTGCGCTGTGGTGCTTCACCTCCCAGGGTGATGGGCCAGCACCCGGACGAAGTGATCACCGGCATCCGGTGATTCCGGACGCGGTCAACAAGGGTGTTGATCGCTCCCCGGATGATCACGGCATTCACGCCAGATGAGGGGGTCTGTTTAGGCACCTCCGCCATGCGACAAATTTCCTCGGCGTACTGCCCACCTAGCATACAATCGATAGCGAGAGTTTTTACCACTTCTTTATCCTGTTTTTGTAACAGGGTTTGGAACTCAGAGTCGGATAACTCGCGGCAGTCGCACCCACTGACCGGATACCTCGCTCCCTTCACTATGTCCCGTTCCCTGAAACGATGCGGCCGGAGGGGCATGATGATGGTCCCATCTTCCTGACAGAGTACCACATTTCCCTCATCAAAGAGCTCAATACACAGCCGAAAGGTCTGGTTTCTTTTCCCGATATCGAAGTACAGCACCCGCTGGATGCCATACTGGCCGGTGGCGAGGACCTTTCCTCCGTCTAGATATTTCCGAAGGAGCATAGCAAATCCCGTGGGATTCATAGGGGGAGAGGGAAGCGTGTGGACAGGATGGACTCTTCTCCCAGACTCGATGAGCAGGAGGTGTTTCGCATGATCTTTTCCGCCGAGTCTCACCCCGATCCGAGCGGCATCATACTGGTAGATCTTGCCAATCCAGAGGGGGAGCATCGTGTTCAGCTCCTCCACGAGAGCTAAAATATCGATCCCGCTCATTCCCTGGGTGGTGGCCATAAATAAATTAGTTATGGTGTAAGTACAACAAAATAATCTATTGATGTGTGATGAGCGAGGAAACCAAGACCATTAAAAAGGATTCAATGCCACAGGAACCGGCAAAAAAGAAGTCCGTGGCCGATAAACGAGCTGAGCATATCGATCGAATAAAAAGAACTCTCAGCGCGTCATTTCTCGGCCTTGCCGCAGGGGTCGCTGCCTTTTTCCTGAAAGAAGATACCATGAGCGGCATCCTTTTTTTGGCCATAGCCATTATCATGCAACGCTACCTGTTTATCCCTCTCAGGAGAAACATGACCCCGCTCGGGGCAAAGGACTGGTTCTACCAGGGGTTCATGACATTTTCCTTGTGGTTTATATCCTGGACTATCCTCCTCACCACCGCTTGATAAAGGTCACCACATGCGTATCGCTGTTCTCCACCGGGATAGGTGCCATTCCAAGAAATGCGGCCTGGAGTGCATTCAGTACTGCCCCCGGGTGAGGTCAGGGGATGAGACCATCATCATCGATGAGAAGGGGCTTGCGGTCATATCCGAGGAGTTGTGCGTGGGATGTGGTATCTGTGTAAAGAAATGTCCATTTGAAGCGATAGATGTGGTCAGCCTCCCTGAGGAACTGCAATATCCCACTCATCGCTATGGAACCAATGGATTTGTACTCTATGGTCTCCCCATTCCGGTGAAGGGAAAAGTAACCGGTATTCTCGGCCCGAACGGAATTGGCAAAAGTACATCGATCCAGATCCTTGCCGGTCAACTGACTCCCAATCTCGGAGAGCCTTCCCAGCAGGCATCCTGGAAGGAGATCCTGAGACGCTACGTGGGCACCGAACTGTTCGATTACCTCCGCTTGATCTCGGAACAGCAATTGAAACTGGCCTTGAAACCCCAGTACATCGACTATATTCCGCGAGTATTCCAGGGTACGGTAGCGGAACTTTTAAGAAAAACCGATGAGCGGGGAAAGCTAGGTACCTATCTCACCGATCTTGCGCTTGAGCCCCTCCTCACTCGCTCTATCGATACCCTCAGCGGGGGTGAGCTCCAGCGTGTCGCTATCGCTGCTACCCTTGCGCGTGATACCGACTTCTATTTCTTCGATGAGATCACTCCATTCCTGGATATTCACCAGCGGATGCGGGCAGCATATCTCATCCGTGACCTTGCCAAGGTAAAGCCAGTGGTGATTGTCGAACATGACCTCGCAATCCTCGATATGCTCGCTGATACCGTCCATATTGCCTATGGGAAACCAGCAGTATTCGGGGTAGTCGCCCAACCAAAGGGAGTACGGGTGGGTATCAACGAGTATCTCTCTGGCTACCTTCCGGAGGAGAATGTCCGGTTCAGAGATCATCCCGTTATCTTCGAACACCGCTACCATGAAGGTCAGATAATCAGGAATCCGATGGTGCTTATTCCTCCGATGAGTAAAAAGTTTCCAGAATTCACCTTAGAGATTGGTGGAGGAGAAATACGGGAAGGTGAGGTGCTGGGTGTTGTGGGACCAAACGGTATTGGAAAGACTACCTTCGCACGACTCCTTGCCGGAGAGGAGAAAGCGGATAAAGGGGCGTTGGACAGGAATATCCGTATTTCTTATAAACCTCAGTACCTCAAAGCATGGGGAGAGGATTCAGTCGAACAGATGCTGCGTGGTGCAACTTCACGGTTTGACACCTCGCACTACCAGAACGAAGTTCTCGAGCCCCTGGCACTGCGAGCCATTCTTCAATCGCCAGTCTCCTCTCTGAGCGGTGGTGAACTCCAGCGGGTGGGTATTGCTCTCTGTCTCTCGCGGGATGCTGACCTTTACATCCTGGATGAACCAAGTGCCCACCTCGATGTGGAGCAGCGGGTGAAGCTGCCGCGGGTAATCAAGGGCCATGCTGAATCAAAAAATGCCAGTGTTCTCGTTATCGACCACGATATCTACCTGATTGATATGATCAGCGAGCGATTGATGGTCTTTGAGGGCACCCCGGGGGTTTATGGTACCGCCCATGGTCCCTTCACTATGCATGAGGGGATGAACCAATTTTTAAGAGGGCTTGGGGTCACCTTCCGGAGAGATCGTACCGGCAGACCAAGAATCAATAAACCAGGATCCTTCCTCGATCGGGAACAGAAGAGTACCGGCGAGTATTATTACACCACTGGCGACTGAGATCGAGACATGGGCTCAGACAGAATGAAGAGCTCATCAAGAGCACTCTCGATCAGGGATTTCATCAGGAGCAGATGATCGGAGACGTATGTAGGCATCCTATTTTTTGTTGTAATCCGCACCATTTTCAAGGCAATCGTCGCTTCCCGGAGAGTACTGTGCGCTTCTCGTAACGAAAGGTTTACCTGATACCTGTCGCCCACTTGGAGTGCTCCCGCGGCGGTCGTAATCTGGCAACTGAGCTTTAATGGTATACCTTTCAATGGTGAAGCATCCAGATCATAGTATTCCAGCTCCTGAATAATGCTCTCTAGACCCATCGATATGGGCATGGAGGGGGATGGCACCCGTACAATCCTTGTCTCGGTCATCATGTGAGCCTCTCGTACGAAGGGATTGGCACCATTACGTAAATATTCAGAGAATAGTACTGGTTCAATGATAGAACCGGTTAGTTCAATACACTCAATAGACAGCTTTGTACGATTCTATTTTCTCGATGCATCCATGAAAAAATATCGGGGGAGTATTTAATCGAGCTTTCGTTTGCCCATCGATTCAATATAGGTCAATTCCTTTCCGGCCTCGATCTTACCAAGAACCTCGTCGGGTACCTTCGATTCAAACATCGTGTAATCTTTCACATCCATCAACTGGACGACATTGCCGCTAATAGAGATAACCTGTCCGCTCTTCCTTTCAACAATAGGGACATAGATCTTCGCTGAGACCGGCTGGACGATGGATCGCTTAACCCCATCAAAAATACCGACCGCATCAATCCGTGATTTAGCGGCACCGTGTTTTCCAGGTTTTGACGTGGCAATACCGAGGATCTTGCACGGTTCATCCTCAATCACAACATACCGTCCTTCCTTCAGCTTACCTACCTCTGTCTGGTCCTTCATTCAGGTCACACTCAACGTGATAGTAATTTATCTTGATTGCTCCACATAAATACAACGCAACAGAACGATGGGCGAATTCTTCACATTTTGCGAGAAGATGGGAAAAGAGGTCAATGAAGCTATCTGCGATCTCATCGGAACCACGAAAGGGTGGGAGATAACAAAGATGGGCGCGGATGGAACCCCTACCCGGTACCTTGATCAGGTAGCTGAAGACCGGGTTCTTGAGCAGCTTATGGCAGATGGGTGCTACCAAACCCTCATCAGCGAAGAGGTGGGGAGGAAAGATCTGGGAGGGTCTTCGGGGACTATCTTTCTCGATCCTATAGATGGGACGTATAATGCAGCTCACGGCATTCCATTCTACGCCCTTTCCATTGCACTTGCCGAGAGGGGTACAATCTGCAAAGGGTATGTGAAAGATTTAAGTCATGGCGATACCTTTACCGCTGCGAAGGGAGAAGGAGCATGGTGCAACGGGAAGCCAATCCACGTCTCCTCCACCCGGTCGCTTACCGAGAGTGCCATGAGTGTGTACGGAAAAAAGTTTGACCTTGGTCAGATGCTCTATCTTGGACAAAAAATACGACGGTGGAGACTCCTCGGAGCATCTGCGCTTGAACTCTGCTATGTAGCCAGTGGAAGAATTGACGGATTTATCGATCTTCGGAAGACACTGCGGGTCACCGATGCTGCCGCCGGTATGCTGATCTGTGAAGAAGCTGAAGGAAGGGTGAGTGATATTGAAGGGAATACTCTCGTATTTCCGGAAGAGGTCACGGTGGGAAGAACCCTTGTTGCCACCAATCGCAGCCTCCACGGAAAGGTGATAGAATATCTACGGCAGGGATCTCAATGAGACTTGGGTTGGTATCACGGATTGATGATCGCAGAGCCATAGAGTTTACCGCACAGCTCCGCCAGATGCTGGAAGGAGAAGGATTCACCATTGTTTATGACCAGAGCAGTGCGGCTATTCAGATACGAGAACGCGGACCGCACCCCATTGAGGTGGATGCGGATATGATGGTGGTGGTGGGGGGTGATGGCACAGTGCTCCGCACAGTGCAGATGATGAAAAAACAGATCCCCCTCATCGGCATAAATTGGGGAGAGGTAGGTTTCCTTACTGATCTTGAACCGGAAGATACCCTCCCCTTTTTCCAGTCGATCAAGGATGGCTTCAGCGTTGAAAAACGGATGAGGATTACCATCACCTCAGAATCCGGTTCACTTGCTCATGCGCTGAATGAAGCGGTGATTGTTACCAGCCGTCCGGCAAAGATGCTCCGGTTCTCTATTTTTGTGGATCAGGTGAGTGCCGGGACCTTCCGTGCCGATGGCATGCTAATCAGCACCCCCACTGGCTCCACTGCCTATGCGATGAGTGCCGGTGGACCGATCATCGATCCCAAAATTGAGGGATTCCTCCTTGTCCCCCTCGCTCCCTACATGCTCTCCTCACGACCGTGGCTGGTAAGCTGTGAACGTCCATTGGAGATCCGGCTGGAAAGCACCAAACCTGCTAAACTAGTCGTCGATGGTCAGCGGACCTGGGATCTCACCGAAGGGACCTCGCTTACTGTTGAACGCTCTCCAGAACCTGCACTCTTTGTTGATGCGGGGAAAAAATTTTTTAAAAAAATAGACAACAAACTCCGCCGTCTCTGAAGAGGGGCACATCTTTAATTTGGATAAGACCCATGCTCCTGTAGAGGAGGTTATGATAATGGAAGATGAGATGAATATCAAGGTATCCTACGCCGATATATCTGAGACACTCAAGAGATATCTCGCTCTCAACGGATCTCCAGTCGCGGTAAAGCTTGCCAAAGACCCATCGGGGATTCCTGAAGGGATTAGCGAGATCAAGGATCAAGTCAGACACTGCCAGATGGTGAACCTTGCCCGCAAAGAAGGGGCAATATTCTATGCGACCGCTCAGAAACATCAGTGCGCCGGTGGCGCATGGGCCCTTGGTTTACGGGAGATCACCCAGAGCCTGAAAACCGGTGAATTCTATTTTAAACTTGGAAAATTTTCTTCCTGGGCTGCCTGTAAAAGAACCATTGACATGATACCTCACCTGGCATCAGGAGAGACGTATGCAACTGTCTATGCACCCCTAGAAAAAGCGCCATTCTCCCCTCATGTGGTGCTGGTCGTCGCTCCTCCTCGGGCGATGCTGAAACTCGCCCAGAGCAGTCTGTTCCGGTTGGGGGGGAGGATCAATTCCACCATGGCGGGAATCCAGTCAGTCTGTGCAGACTCAACCGCTCAGACTTACCTGACGGGCAGACCGAACTTTTCGCTGGGGTGCGATGGGTCTCGAAAATTTTCTGGTATTGCTGACAGCGAGATGGTCATGGGACTCCCTGGTGAGCTTCTTTCCGAAATTGCCGATGCCATTACCATTGTGACCGGAGCCCCCGGCTCTGTCTGAATTTTTTTTAGGAATTATTCCGTAACGTATGGTGATAAAGGTTTGAAAGGAGCAATCCCTGTTTCGTTCAAATTCTGCCACCAACAACTTCGTTATGTTTAAACAAGTTATGAGAGACGAGTTCCTTTTGACGCTATCAGAGGAACGGCTCTGCAGAATTGATACAGTGACAAATTATTTCGTTTCTATCAAGGGATTGAATACAACCGGTACGTTGGACGTGCTGCGCATTGATGGTTTTAATGATATGGAAACGTAACAACTAGTAGGAGCTTCTGGCATCCCGACGCTAAAGCGTAATGGAACCTGAAGAATAACCTCGTGGGGGAACATATGGTACAGGTATCAATGAAACTTGAGATGAAGGATACTCCCGGCCAGCTGGTCAGGGCATTAAAACCGATATCCGATACCGGGGGCAACATTATCGCAGTTATCCACCAGCGAGAATCCCTCACCCGGGCTGAGGTAATCGACGTTCAGGTGGTAATTGAATTGCCCGAAAAGCGCTTAGAGGAACTCGTAGCGCGAATGAACGAGCAAGGGGTAACCGTTCAGCGAATCGGGACCGAACGACTCATCCACAAAAAATCCCTTATCCTGATCGGGCACATCATGCATACTGATCTGACAGATACGGTCGATCATATCGATACCACAGGATATGCGGAAGTATCGGAGCTGGAGCTGATTATGCCTGCCATTGCAGAACCCTCTTCCGCCAGGATGATGATCAAGGCTACAAACGCGGAGGCGATGAATAAAGCGCTGGAAATCCTCCGCCAAGTGGCAAGGAAGAAGGATATTCTGGTGATAGAATCACTGGAGGAGAACGGATGAAGGTAGCATTGCTTGGTCTCGGTTCTGTGGGGCAGGGGATTGCTTCCATGGTCCTCAAAAAAGGACTCGGAATCACCATCACTGGTCTCGCTGATTCGAAGAGTGGAATAATCGATGCCAAGGGAATCAATATAGAGGAGATTCTTGTCAGGAAACGGGGAGGTAATCCCGCTGGTGATACCTCGGTCTCCGCGATGGATGTGGTTCAGAATGCGGACTATGATGTACTGGTGGAGGTCACCCCCACGAACATTTCCACCGGTGAGCCCGCGAGGACCCATATCACCTCCGCGCTTAGAAAGGGCAGGCATGTTGTCACTTCCAACAAGGGACCTATTGCCCTGCACCACCGTGAGCTCCTCACGCTTGCGGACACTCACCATGTCTCGCTCCGCTATGAGGCAACGGTTTGTGGTGCGATCCCCATCATTCACATCCTGGAGCACGGACTTCTCGGTAACCAGGTGAAAGCTCTCCATGGGATTATGAATGGAACCTGCAACTTCATCCTCACCAGGATGTCGGAGGAGGGGCTTTCCTATGAGCAAGCGCTTGCTGAAGCAAGGGAAATGGGATATGCGGAGGCCGATCCCAGCTATGATGTGAAAGGGATAGATCCAGCCATAAAACTCGTTATCCTCGCCAATGCCATCTGGAATCTGGGTGTCACTCTGCATGAGGTAGAGATCACTGGCATTGACCAGATCACCCCCGAAGCCCTCCGGCTGGCAGGGGAGGATGATGCCACCATCCGACTCATTGCGGAAGCAATACCAGCCCGACAGCTGCTCAGAGTCTCACCCCGTATCCTCCCGCGGAGCCACCCCCTGGTAGTGAAGGGCACTCTCAACGCGGTGACGCTGGAGACGGATATGGCGGGTTCGCTGACCTTCATCGGGAGAGGAGCCGGATCCATCGAGACCGCCAGTGCCATTATTGGGGATATCCTGTTCATCAGAGAACAATATGACGGGTGTTCTTGAGAAACGCCGCGAATATTTGCGATTAATGCGCCAGTGCACCCTGGACGCTGGATATTTTACCGTAACGGATATCTCACGGCAGACCGGCATCCCACGGAGTACCGCCCAAGACTGGATTAACCGTCTTCTCTCCGAGCAGTGTATCGGTATTATTCAGGAGAGGAGGGGACGATACCCTGCTCGGTATGCTTCACGAAGCGCTATCCCCCAGAGTGCCTGTCGGAGGATCTTCACCACGCTCGATGGGGATAAGGTGGAGATATACCATGAATGCCTGAGCGGGAGCTGTGCAGCTTTCTGCGAATACCACCACCGCCTTTCCGGTGGGGTTCTCACCTGTGTATCGAGAGATGGGACCTTGCTGCGAGAATGTGCATCGATGGGGGAGGAAGAGGCGGTAATCGGTCTCCATCCCAAACCCGCGGTAGGGGTAGTTGGGGTACGAAAGAACAGTGACGGTACCATTACTCAGCGAATACGGTGCCTGGGTGGACCAGCGTATTCGCTGACAGATATGATGAGCCAGGCAGAAGGGGTATGCAATGTTCAGCTGGATCGGAACGGTGGACTTGTTGAGGGGGAGGTGACAACCCGGGCACTCACATACGGTGCAGTGGGCATTGATGATACCGATAGCCAGGATGCGGGTGCGACCTTCGCCATCGCCCTGGCCCTCCTCCAGGTGTTGAGCACCATCCGCGGGGTCATTCCTATCGGTCACCGAGTGGTGATGCTGAATCCCGCACACGAGGGAAGAACGGCTGGCAATGCCGCGAGCTTCATCGAGCTGGCTCTTGAACCCTCTCTCTTTGATACCATCATCGCCAGATCCCATGCCTTTGTGGCTGATGAATCGTATTCTGGCCAGTGGGGAATTGCCGTGAAAAAAGGTTTCATGGTCAGTCAGAATCTCCGGCACTTTGGTGAACGGGTACGAACCACCCTGGTAACGAATGATGAGGCATGGGTACTGGCTGAAGAGGAGGCGATCTATCTGGCCGGAGGAAGGGGCACCATCGGGGCCCTGGCATCCCTGGGATTCATCGGGCTCGAGACCTCAGTACTCCTCAATCCAGAGGGACCGGTCCCTCCTGGTTAGGGATTGACTGAGACTGACCAGATTTACAGTGATTTTCCTTAAATATCCCTTATTTTTTGAATTGAAGGACTAAAAATGGCAATTTGGAGGTTGATAATTGGCATTAACTATATATACTATTATTAAGTGATGTTTGTATAATGGGTGGCGAGATCTTCCAGGCGCAGGTCATCCGCAATTTTTTTGATACGATTACCGGGACGGATAGAAACCTCACCCGTATCCATCTCTGTGTGATCGCTTTGGCGAAATTGCGCATGGAACCACCGGAGAAGATATCTTTTCTCGTTGACCAGCTACGAAAGAGCAGGGAAAAAAGAGAGCTCTCCATTGATATCCTTGACTATGTTTGCGATGCTGCGATCAGTATTGATCTCATCTCCGTTCAGACAGCATTTGGGGTAAAAGAGATCCAGCAGATGGCAGAGGAATTTGATCGGGTCAGCCTGGATTCACTCTGATAGGACATCCCCTCCATCATAGATTGATCAGCTGCTTGTAGGTCGCGAGGATCTGGATAACATACCGCTCCTGTTCTTCCAGTGCCTGGGTGTCATCAGGGGAGGTGATGAAGGCCACAGCATAGAGAAGGATCAGGCTGTTGCTTATGGTCAGATGGGTGGGGTCATCCACTGAGCCAGGTGCAATATCCAGAGCGAGGTAAGGTCGCTCCTCATGACTGAACTCGGGCAGACCTGAGGATTGCACCCGTAAAGCAGCGAGGTCAGCAGAACGTTCTCTGAGGATCGTGAGGGCAGTAAGCAATGCCGAAGGCACGGGAGTCCCTTGTAACAGATGAAGAGATTTTTTGCAGCGTTCTATGGAGTCTTCATAGAGCCCCATTTTGAAGGTGAGAAATGCAAACGCAATCTGATGGGCTGTTTCATGAGGCAGTGCAGGAAAAATATTCCTCATGTTCTGGAGATACCTAGTCAGGAAATTCTTCATCGTCCCCCTCTCCTTCATTATCATAGCGTGGTTGTCTCTCATCACCCTTTCTTTCTGATGAAAACCGCCACTTCAGTCGTATTACCAGTACGGTGAGGCTTACAGCGTAGAGGATCGGGAGGAGGTTCACCTGATTGAAGTCCGGGTTGGCAAAGATGAGAACCGCATACAAGGGTGTGAGCAGCGAGACGATGTCCTTTTTTGGCTGCAGGTACGCGAGATATGCCAAAACAAAGGAACCGATTACACATCCCCAAATCCCAATCGGTACAAAAAAATTCAGCTGAGGAA
>Ga0153916_10002273_pt1 | contig 14112 bp, 15 predicted proteins | sample Opewatmetagenome_FD_109642 | JGI IMG/M metagenome (GOLD analysis project Ga0153916, IMG submission 109642) | Freshwater wetland microbial communities from Ohio, USA - Open water 3 Core 3 Depth 4 metaG | ecosystem: Environmental > Aquatic > Freshwater > Wetlands | place: USA: Ohio, Lake Erie...
GAGCCTTGTTCGATATACTCCCGGTATTTTCCCCAGATTTCGGCAGGATACTTGCCCTTGAACACGCGCTCGAACAAGTCCAGTCCCTGGTGAGTTAGTTTCTCCTGGTGCATCTGCTCCTTCCAGGCATAAGCGCCTCGAGGGACAATCGTGCATAGGATAGCCAGGAGAGCGATTCTTGCCGACCTCGTTTTCATGGATTGGCCCTTCCCGTATAGTGAATCCTGATGGGGCTATTCGATCCTGAACTCTTTTGATTCGGTCTTGGTGAAATTTCCGTTCCTGAGGACGACCGTGACCTTGTAGGTCCGTTTTTCCTTGGGCGCCAAGAGCTCTTCAGTATGCACCATGGGCTGGCCCGCCTTGACTCTCATTTCTATAGGCGGGGCTTCATACATGACCGTTTCACCACTGAGGATCTTGTAGGTAAAACTGACGGAGACTTCGCTACTTTTCCTCTCCGGATCCTGGGCACGGAATTCCACCACGATGTTGAATGTCCCATCGGGAGCAACGACTGAAGGCTTGATCTCATAGGAGGAGATGTCCAGCGGAGACAGTGTAGCAGAGGCATCTGAATCCGCCACGCGCGGAGTAATGGGCTGCACCTCGTGTCCTCGATCCGATGACGCTGGTTCCATTTTCTCCTCGCCTGCGGCTTTCGCCGGTTTGGGCAAATGGGGGGAGACGCCGATGACAACAAGCTTGTCCTGGTATGTCCCGCCCCTTAGGATTTTGAGCTTTACGGTAGAGCCGTAGGTCGCCTTGCTGATCATTTCGGTGTTGAACGTCCTGAGGTCGACCTCCACGAGCGGCTGGCCTTCGAACTCCACGATCTCGTCGCCCGGCACGATGCCGGCAAAGTCGGCCGGCCCGTTTTTGTGCACAAGCTCGACTTTGAATCCCTGGACCCCTTTCCTGACCCAGATGCCAATCGTGCTCCTCCTGCCTAGGAAATAATAAGCCTGCTCGTAGTTAGCTTTGGCCGCATGAGTGAAGCCCAGGTCATATCTGATCTGTGTCTTTTCGTCCTCGGTCCGGGCGGCTTCAAAAGCTTTGCTGGAGCACTCGATGGACTTGTCGTATTCGCCGAGCCAGTAGTAGGCCGCTCCCATGCCCTCGAAATTGGGTCGGGCCAGAGATGGGTTCAGGCTTTGCGACCTCTCAAACTGCCGGACGGCCTCGGCGTAATCGTTCCTCTTCAGATATGCCCAGCCCATCCAACTGAGAGTTGAGGCATCTTCTTGGAGCGAATTGGCCTTCTGGAAGGCCTGGACTGCCTCCTCGTAGCGCATGAGATAATAAAGGCATTGTCCGATTCGAGTGTAAACCCACCAATAATTTGCACCTTTTTCAAGCATCTGCTGGAAAGTATCGAGCGCCCCATCAAAGCTTCCTTGAGCTAATTGCTGATCGCCCCTCTGCATGAGCGCCGGACCCTCTGATGAGATCCTGGTCCGGAAAAATCATTCCGTGCAGCGTTGGGCACAATGGGGCCCTTCGCGAGAGGAGCTTGACTCGGCACCTTATGCTGGCCTCCACAACCGCAGAGGCAGATAAGGATGCAGATCGATAACAAGGCTTTCTGGTCAAGTCGGGGTTTCCCATTCGTCACGTTCTGAAGCCCTCTCGTACGTTTCCCGTCCATATAGTGCCGTGCACTTCCCCGTATTCCAGTCATGCTAACCTTGGCTTCCCCCGCAAGCACGACAACTGACATTGGTGGCCCTGACATGCTCAAGAATCTCACGGAACAGTGGCCGCAGGACTACTTGCGCGATCCGAAAGAGCATGCACCATGCATGCGTCACCACCCTGGTACCAGTCTGCCTCGTTCAGCCCCCAAACTTACCATTGACCAGTGCTTCAGTGCTTGCACGATCAGGGAACGCTACCAAAACCCTGCTCGTGTGTCAACAGACAAACGGGAAATGCGGGTCGAAATAAGTCGTATAGGGACATCTGCAAGGCTGCACCAGTTCAATATCCGTCTGTGGGAAGACGCCAAGGCCCGCTTCATGTAAGACTCAGCGACAGATCACCGCGGCAGGGAGCTGTTGAAGTCGCACCAACTGGATTGCAGCCTTGTGGGCTGCTGACTTACTCCCGTCGCTCGTCACGGGCTGCCATGACCGCTGAGCTGGGCATACCTCCATCGCCGGACTGCTGCGGAAGCACGGAGCGAAGGAATGGCGAATCCGTACCCTCGTCCACGGCTCCTGCCCGCCCCCCTGCTGTAGCAGTCGGTCGCACAGCCGTAGTTCTCCTCGCTAGCCCACCGGCATAATCACCCGTGCTCCTGACTGCACCCAGGCTATAGCATTGGGTCACAGCACCCCCCGTAGTTCTCCCCTACCAGTCCACCGACACGGGGACTTGAGCCGGCCATGTTAACGTCCACAACACCGGGCTCCTTAACCTCGCCAGACAATGCGCATAACACGCCCAGGTGCCTCTCGCCGTTGATCGTCACATGGGAGATCACGTGACCATTGCTGTGGAAACTCCCTATGTAGGAGGAGCCGCAGTCGCCGATCGAATACAAACGAATACCCGTCAGGTCAAGATCAGCTACGGCCTTAAAGTGGCATCCCATAAGTCTTGGATTGTGACCAACGTTATTCAACCCTTCTGATTCGGAGACCAAATAGGGCTCATTAGGTTCTTCGTTGCCGCGAGAGAATCTTGGCAGACCAGGCAAGGGCGATAGTTGCCACGAGAGAATTGGGTATCCACCACCCCCGGGCTCAGCCCAGATGTCATCCGGGCCACTTGCATGGCCAACAAAACCCACTCTGCAGCCGTAAATGTGTTCGAGTCCTCCATCTCGCCCGTAGTCTTGCCCGTACCCCCGGCACTCCAAGCTTGGTCTGAGGTCTGGATGTCCCAAAAGGAGGATGTAATTGATCCTCCTAGTGGGTTATATGACCCCGGCGGCGTTTGCGGCGCTGTGTATTCCTTCGGCTTGGCCTATGACTCAGCCTCGGGAATACACGACAGAGGATGTAGAAAACTCGCTAATTCAATGTGGTATATAAAACGGGGTTGGGTCACCCGACCCGAGTGATACGTTAGCATTCCGTAAGTACACTCAGCGTGTCTGGTCGAGGGTAGCTGGAAGACCGATTTCTGAGAAAGAAGCTGACCGAATTATAGAGGATTTCGGCTGATTTCTTCGTGCTTTGGCCAGGAAAAATGGAGAATAGTATGATGGAGAGAAAGGATCGACTACTGGGACTGCTTAGTGTCTGCCGAGTCTCATCACGAGAGTAGAGCGAAGGCCACAGCCTCGGAGCCCAGCACCATGCTAACCGTGGATGGGCGGAGCGTAAAGGGTATGAAATTGTCGAGACAATTCGATATGTCGAACCGGGTTCTAAGCAAAAAGAAAGGCTGAGATTTCGTGAGATCATCGACCGCATTTGCCACGACCCTGCAATAGACTGGGATAGTATTTCATAAGGTCGACCGTGTCTGTCACAACCTTACCGATTTGGCAGTACTTGAGAGGCTGGAGGCAGATAAGGGTAAGAAAAATTCTTTTTCGAGCCAGGAATTTCCACAAAACGCGGCTGGCCGCCTCGGTGTAGGTCTAATGGCCGTTGTGGCACGGTGGTACACCGACAATCTAAAGGAAGAGATTAACAAGGGTTTTCGCAGCAAGGTTGAGGTCGGTGAATACCCTCATACACCGCCCTATGGTTACTGTATAAGGCAGGATGCCAGCGCCTCCATACTGCCCAAGCCAGATTCACGCCAAATTGGGGGAGCTAAATAGATGTTTATCGAAGGGCAAGTACTTATAGTCTCATCACTTATACAACTCGGGGTGACTGGACTTGAACCAGCGACCTCCTGCTCCCAAAGCAGGCGCTCTAGCCAAACTGAGCTACACCCCGGTGCTGTCGGCACCGTTGCCAGTTCGTATTACCCGGTTTCTCTTGTACAGAAGCCATTCTACACTAACCGCGCCGGTGTTCCAATATAATCTATTGTGAATCACTGTGTTGGCAAATCCCCCGGTGGAGCTGCAAAGCCGCGCCGACAGCTAAAAAATTTGCATAACAGTTGCTTTTGAGGTATAATACACCTAAGTGGTTTTCTGCCGAAAACGACTGTTCGCGATCACCAAGGATGTGGTGGCTTCACATTTGACAGCCGAATGGCTGTTGCGGCGAACAAAATACACGAAGCAGGCATATATTACGCTGGCCGGAGAGTTGGCTTCTGATTGATCCAAGCGAGCGGCAAAGCAAAAGAGCCTGGCAAATTGACCTATCAGGTTATAGGAGATATGACTATGGCCGGCATGTTTTACTTACTGAAAGAGGCAGCCGAGAAACTCAACGTGCCTGAGGTCCAGGTGAGGGAATTAGCTAGGCAAGGCAAGTTGCGTGAGTTTCGCGATGGCTCGAATTTGTTGTTCAAGGTTGATGAAGTTGAGGCATTGATGTCGGTCGCGGGTGCTGAAGAGCCCAAAAAGGTCTTAGCTCCACCAAAGAAACCAAAACGGCCAAGACGAACGAAAAAGCCGGAGCCGGCAGCAGAATTGGAGCAAAAGCCGGCAGAATTGGAGCGAAAGCCGATAGAACTGGAAGAGCTGAAAGAGCCGCTTGGTGTAGCGGAGCCAGAAGAAGCAGCACTACCCCCGCAGCCTGCCGAAGAGCCGGTGATCGCCGAGGAACTTGGTAGTATTGAAGCCGAGGAAATCTCATTAGCGCCAGAAACTGGGATTCCAGCCGCAGAAAGCGAGTTGACCGATGCGGACACCGCTGTAACTGGTGAAGGGGTCAGCGTTCTTGGGGAGACCGACCAGGATTATGCCGTCACCGATGATACGATGGCCGAGACGGCCGCAGCACCGAGCACTACCGGCACAACTCCTGAAGCACCATTGGAAGAAATTGAAGAGGATGTTAATCTGGATAGTTTCGGCAGTGGATCGGGACTGTTGGACCTTTCACTTCAGGCCGACGACACATCATTAGGCGGTATTCTTGACGAGATCTACACCCCCGAAGCTAGTGAGGGCAAGGAGCCGGCGGCAGCCTCATCTGAGGAAATGGCTGCCGAGGCGGAGCAAATGATCCCGGAGGATGAGATTGCGATCCCAGAACCGGCTGTAATGGCACCGATAATGGCTCCTGCGTACGTGGAACTTGAGCCGGACGTGCAGAGCAAAACGCTCGGCATGCTGCTGTTCCTGCCGCTGTTAGTCTTTGTCTACACAGCAGTTGTGGCTGTGGCAGGTCTAAAAGGCGTGATGCCCTCAATTCTGGCCGCCGTGCAAGGCGTAATCTGGTATGTTCTCATCGGCACGGTCGTGGCAACGGGTTTGGTGGTCAGCGGGGCTTTTTTCCTGACCGGCAACCTCAGCTTGATGGCCAAGAAGGAAAAGAAGCCGAAAAAACCGAAGAAATCCAAGAAAGGTGAGGAAACTCCGCCCGCCCCGGAGGAATCTGGCTCGTAATCCTTTGCTAACTGAATACTTGCAGCCCTTTCCGCAGACCCCCGAAGGGCTGTTTTTTTGCGCATAAAACCTGGCAAATTGCGCAACACAGGCAGGCATTATAATTTACCCAGACTCACGCATCTCAGGTTCTGGGCGACGCCTATTTTGTCACCTTCCGGCAGTTTATACGCATTCAGATAGCTCGATTTGGACACGTGGTTGTTAAGACTTTTTGCAAAAATTTTTATAAGTGCTTTTTTGACAAGAGCATAGATGCGAAACTGAAAAAGTGCAAAAATGAGCGAAAATGCGCAGAAATGAACAGAATTGCGCGCGTTTTGATCAGAAATTAACAAGAAATGAGCAGTTTTTGACACTTTTGAAAAAGCGGCACTTGACTTTTATCCGGACTTTAGTTTTCTGGCACGCTGCTTGCGAAGACACGGACTAACACTGACGCGAAGACGGACTTGTACGGAGTTAGACAGGGGGAGACACACATTAACACAGACTCCGTTCTGGGCAAGGCGAAGAATCTTTTTTGCCACAGAGGACGCAGAGAAAACGAGACATTGATTGCACGGATTAACACGGATTTATTTCCGCCACAGAGGACAGACGTCATACAGAAAACAGCCGATGGATTAATGACGAGATACGATAACCTTGTCGTATAAAAAATACCGTTTATGGGGTATGAATTATGAGTTATAATATATTAAATTTCAGCCGATAAATAAGCTGGATGGGAAAATACTCATTTTAAGGTCGTGCAAATAGTTGGACGCTGGAGTTAGTTGTGACAGCCGTTTGATTTCTGATAACTTTTGGGCCGTTAAACAGAAATTTTGGGGGTTGTTGTCACTATTTCCGGAGGAGAAGTTTTTCACTGGCTATTAGCAATTTATAGCAATTTATCAATCCTTGAATTGTATTAAAGGCTATGCGTTACAAAGTAAGAAGCGTTGAGATAAGAAGCGAAAATGCCGCGAAACCAACTTTACAACCTGCAAAAGCAGTTGTGGAATGGATAAAGCGCATGGACGGTGTAAAAAGTATTTTGGATTTAGGCTGTGGAAAGCTAAGGTATGCAAGATACTTAGCAGAGAAGTGTGATCATCTGGATCTAGTGGATTCTTTGGTCCAAATTGAGCGAGATCAGGTAATTAGTAAAAAACGTACAACAGTAAAGAACTATGCAGCAAAATACTTCTCTAACAGCGATGCGTATTGCATAGAAGAGTTTTTAGAAAAACCTAGGCGAAAATATGATTTTGTCTTATGTGCCAATATGATTTCTGCGATACCCTCGAAACCCATTCGGAACAAGACTTTGAGAAGCGTTCTCACGTGCCTGAAAAGAAGAGGGCGTATTCTTGTAGTGAACCAGTATACGAATTCATATTTCAATCGGGTAATTAAGTCGGTAAGGGCGACGCCACATCTTGATGGATACATACTATATTCCGAAAGAGGAGTTTATTACTACGGTATATTACCCGAGAAAAAGATGAGCAGGATTCTATTGGGGTGTGGATTTAGAGTTATCAATACCTGGAAAAGTGGCCAATCATCATTTGTTCTTGCAAAACCAAGATAAGGATCAAAGAAAATGATGGAGATATTTGGTCAACCAGAAAGCTACTCTGACATATTAAAGAGGGTCCTCGTAATCAATTTTGGAGTGGGCGTGATTTGTACGTTTTTTCTTGGCTTTTCATCTCCTGAAGTAAAAGGTGTTCTTGATTCAATCTCGAACGAGTCCGAAATTGGATTGGTTAAGGGGATGAAAGCCCTTTATGTGCTGATTCCATTGATAGTTGCCATTCTTTCTCGCATTATCAAGCTACACGATAAGATTTCAGACTTGCTAAGAATAAGACTGAGGTTTGACACAAGGCATATATTGATCCCATTAGCTCAAGGAGTTGGATCAGATGTGAATTCAGAGCAAATAAAAAAGAGCCGGAACGATTTGATGTACAAAGTGTTTTATCCGTACGCAGGTTTTAATGATACTGTGATTGATGCGCAGCTTGTTAGGACAGCTCTGGACAATTGGGGATGGTTATGGGTCGAAGTAGAGGTGTGCTTTCTTTGTGTCTTAACATCGGTAATCTTTCTAGCAATGCAAAAGAGAATACAGTTGTTAATTTCTTTTGGAGTCGCGTTCGTTTTGATTTGCCTTTCGTTTTATCAGTACAGAGTGTGTATCAAGTCTGCTAAAGCAGAGGTAAATGCGATCCTCGATGATAAAGGACGAAAGAAAGAGATCCTCGGACGTTTCTCCTCCCTTCAGAAAAAGAAAAAAGATTAAAAAGGATACTGTTAGACCGTCGGGTTGTCCGGGTGCAGCGAGACTCCTTTTATTGACCGGAAAAAGAGATTGCGTTGAAAGCGGATATTCTTGAGATATGCCAGACAGAAACGTCAAGACGATTCAAGATTTGATTTTTTATCAGTATGCCAAGATTATGGCAAGAAGGGCGTTTGGTGCGGGTGATGAGAGAGATTGCCATGTCCCGACGAGTCGGGACTCGCAATGACATTTTCAAATAGATTCCTCGTGGAGTTTATCCTGAGCATAGCCGAACAGACTCGGAATGGCGGCTAATTGCCGTCAAAATTCGATGCCTTGTCGAGCCGGCAGGTCTTTATCATACGGATGCTTTATGTTCTTCATCTCCGTCACTAAATCCGCTAGCGCAATCAGCTCGTCCGTGGCACCTGTGCCGGTTAGGACGATCTCGACAGCAGGGTCTCTTATGTCAATGATGTTCTTAATTTCTTGCAGCTTGGCAAGACCTTGTGAAAGGCAGTACACAATCTCGTCAAGTATTATTATGTCATAGAACCTTTTCTGAGCGGTTTCAGCAAGTCGTACAAGTGCATCGCTAATTGCGGTTTTCATCTTGGCGACGGCGTGCTCGTCTTCGAGAGATTCTGACATATCCCAGGGCACATCGAGTGCTTCGACGCGGATCTTGAGGCCGGCCAACTTAAGAGCGAAACGCTCGCCAATATCCAGAGAAGGAGGTTTTAAGAATTGATAAATCAGGACTTTGTGGCCCTGACCAGCCGCGCGCAGTGCCAGGCCGAACGCGGCAGTGGTCTTGCCCTTGCCATTACCGGTATAAATCTGAACCAGGCCTCTTTCCAGCATAAAAATCGACGGCAGAATTTGAACACGCCAGCATTTGCGCTACGGATTTCGTTTGCGGCGTTCACGACGGCATGAATTTTACTGCTCGGCGTGGTTTTTAGCTACTCAGAACCGCTATCGCAGGCGATAATTATAAGCGTCGCTTGGAGATTGGCAATGTATAAGGGTAAGACAGTTTGCGTGGTCGTGCCGGCATACAACGAAGAAAAGCTGATCGGCAGGGTTCTTGAAACTATGCCGGATTATGTGGACAAAGTGGTGGTGGTCGACGACAAGAGCACAGACAAAACCGCAGAGATTGCAATCAAAGCCGCTGAGCAATCCCGTGGGCGGGTAATTCTCATCGAGCACAAGGAGAACCAGGGGGTGGGCGGCGCTATCGTAAGTGGCTATAAATGGGCACGCGATAACAAGATGGACGTCACCGCGGTTATGGCCGGCGACGCTCAGATGGACCCAGCCGACCTGCCAAATCTGTTAGGTCCAGTAGTAGCAGGCCAGGTCGATTACGCCAAGGGAAATCGGCTTTTTACCGGCAACGCCTGGCAGGCCATACCCAAGATTCGATACCTGGGCAACTCCTACTTATCTTTGCTGACCAAGATCGCGTCGGGCTACTGGCACGTGGCCGATTCTCAAACAGGATATACAGTGATAAATCTAAGGGCTTTGGAAATTCTGGATCTGGACAAAATCTACAAGAGGTTCGGGATGCCGAATGACATGCTTGTTAAGCTGAATATCTATAACTTCAGAGTCCGCGACATTCCTGTCAAGCCGGTCTACAATATCGGCGAAGTATCCAAGATAAAATTGCAGAACGTTATGGTAACACTGTCGTGGTTGCTTCTGAGGGATTTTCTATATCGCCTCAAGGAAAAATACATAATCCGAGATTTTCATCCGCTTGTTTTCTTTTATATGTTTGGCTTTCTCTTTTGCCTGGCCACCATTATCCTATTTTTTAGGGTATTTTATATCTGGTTTACGGCCGGCCAGATTCCGCACATTAACGCGCTGGCTGCTATGTTCTCATTCATAAGCTCCGTTCAGTTCACCCTTTTTGCTATGTGGTTCGATATGGAAAGCAATAAGGAATTGAAATAAACTCCGGCTTTTGGCGATTTTGCTATTTAACAATGAGAATTTTAGTTGAAATGACACATCCCGCCCACGTTCATTTTTTTCGCCACGCAATTGCAGAGTTTGAAAGACATGGGCACAAAGTCGCAGTAACCGCCAGAGATAAGGATGTCACAATCCAATTGCTTAACCACTACGGCATTCCTTTCACCCAGCTAAGTAAAATGGGCCAGACAAAGATGTCTTTATTTGGCGAAATTTTGGTGCGGGATGCAAGACTGTTTCGATTCTGCCGTCGATTCAAGCCGGACATACTTACGGCAATCAGCGGCGTATTCGCGGCACACGTTGGCTGGGTGCTGGGTAAGCCGGTCATCGTCTGGGATGATACGGAAATTGCAACTGTGGCACACAAAATCACACACCCTTTTGTTACGGCTATTTATAGTCCCGATTGCTTCAAAAAATCGTTCGGCGACAAGCATCACCTGTACGCCGGCTTGCATGAACTTGCTTATCTGCACCCCAAAAGATTTACGCCCGATAGCGAAGTTGTAAAAAGCCTGGGCATTGATCCGGCACAGAAGTATTGCATAATTCGGTTTGTCAGTTGGCAGGCACATCATGACGCCTTCCAGCACGGCCTTGTTGAGCGCGATAGGCTGAGGTTCGTTGAGGAAATGGCCCGATATGCAAGACCCTACATAACTTCCGAAAGCCCATTGCCCGCCGAGCTTGAACCTTACCGCCTGAATATCCCTGTGCACCAGATACACCATGTGATGGCGTTTGCCGCCCTATATGTCGGCGAAGGAGCTACGATGGCCAGTGAGTCCGCGATCCTGGGCGTGCCCTCGGTGTATGTCAACACGCTAAGAGCAGGCACAATTGATATGCTCGAGCGGTACGGGCTTGTCAAACAAACAGCCGACACCGGGCAGGCCCTGCAATATTGCGTCGACTGGCTCTCCGACCCAGCAGCTAAGGAAAAGTGCCTGGCTGCTCACAAAAAGCTGCTGGCGGATAAAATAGATGTTACCGAATATATCGTGGCAACCATTGAAAGGTATCTCAGTCTGGAGACGCAATAAGTTATGTACAGTCAGATTTTCAAGAATGCGATATTTCCGCTGGTGGAACTCTCTCAAGGAACTCATATTCTCAAAACCTTAAAGTTTCTTGAAGGCAGCCAGTGGTGGACGCCCGATGAAATTCGAGCCTTTCAGGAAAGAAGACTTCGGGAGCTGATTCAACATTCATACACCAATGTGCCATACTACCGCTCGATGTTTGATCGGTTGGGCTTAAAGCCGGAGGATGTCAACTCGGTCGAGGACCTGCAAAAGCTGCCCGTCTTGAGCAAGGATATAATACGCAGGAATTTCCCGGATAACATGATTGCCGGCAACATTCCCAGAAAGAAGCTCACGTTAAACCACAGCGGCGGTTCCACAGGTGAGCCTTTGCCGTACTATCAGGACCGCCAGGCGATAAGCTGGAGGTTCGCCTGTCTTTTTCGCTTCTGGCGATGGGCAGGATATGAACTTGGCAAACGGTGGATCAGGCTGGACCTGATCGCGCACGATACGCTGTCCCAAAAAGTTATGGATAGGCTTGGCCGATGTCTATTCTTCCGCCTTTCCGCTATGAACCAAGAAACATTGCGAGACAGCGTTGAAAAAATAAGAAAGTATAATCCGCAGATAATCAGAGGATACGCCTCACAGGTTTTCTTGCTGGCAAAGTATCTGAAGGATAACAACATCAGCGATATGAAGCCGGCGTCGGTCATAACGACCGGCGACATGCTGTTTCCGCATTACAGGCAGCTTATTGAAGAGCAATTTCACTGCCCGATTTTTGACAATTATGGAGGAAACAGCATCGTAATTTCCAGTCAGTGTGAGTCAGGAGATCACCACATCGCAGCGGAAAATATTGTCCTTGAATTTGTCAAGGACGAGCGGCCGGTAAAACCCGGTGAATTAGGGACAGTCCTGGTTACAGATTTGAGCAACTACGGGATGCCGTTCATCCGATTCCGGATCGGAGACCTGGCCAGGCCATTAAGAGAGAAATGTAAGTGCGGCCGAGGACTACCGGTGATGAGCTCCGTGGTGGGCAGAGACACCGATATTGTGGTGACTCCGGATGGCAATTATCTGGTCGCCTACTTCTTTGGTCACATATTCGAGTCTATGACTTCGGTGGATCAATTCCAGGTAGTGCAAGAAGCAGAGGATGAAGTAGAGGTCAAGATAGTCAAGAACAATAAGTTTTCCAATCAGGACGCCCGGTATGTAGAGGACGCCATACGTAAGGGGGCTGGAGAAAAACTAAAGATAAGATTGAATTTTGTGAGAGACATTCCGGTTCCCAGGTCGGGCAAGATTCGGCTTGTCATTTCCGAAATCGGCAAGCGTCACTTCGCGCCAACTATAGGCGAATAAAAAAGGAAGAATTGGCTGGTGAGAATTTGCCTTTTAGCAAATGCAGCGTCGGTTCACACGCACAGATGGGCTGAACACTTTGCGGAAAACGGGCACGATGTACACGTGGTCTCAGTCCGCGATGCAAGGATCCGTGGCGTAAAGGTCTATCCGGTAAGAATAAGGCGCAGCGTTGATTCTATTTCGCCGCCGGCAATGTTGCTCTCCTATGCAAAAATGCTGCTCCATATTAAAAAAATAGTAAAAAATATTGATCCCGATATACTTCATGCACATTATGTTACTACTAACGGTCTTATAGGAGCTTTTGCTGGTTTCCATCCATACATTGTCTCAACCTGGGGTTCTGATATTTTTGATCCGCCCTCAACAAGTTTTATCTTCAAAAAAATGATCAGATTTGCCTTGAGCAAAGCAGACGCAATCACAGCTACAAGTAAAATCTTGACCACAGGTACGCAAAGGTTAGCTCCGCAAGGCAAATATGTACAGACTATCCCTTTTGGAGTCGATTTAGCGAAATTTAAGCCCGCGATGAAATCGCATTCCGACAAAATAACGATAGGATGCGCCAAGACTTTGGTGAGACTATACGGAATTGAATATCTTATAAAAGCCTTTGTTTCTGTTCGCAGGCGTTTCCCCCAGACCAGCCTATTGATTGTTGGCGGGGGACCGTTGCTTAATTCCTTAAAGAAATTGGCAGACTCGCTTTCGATTGGCGATAGCGTTGATTTTGTAGGGCCGGTTCCGCATGACCAGATGCCGCTCTATCTGGGGAAAATGCACATCTTTGTAGTACCATCGCTTTCTGAAGCGTGGGGGCGGGCGGCAGCCGAGGCATCTGCCATGGAACTTCCAGTAGTTGCGTCGGCTGTAGGAGGGCTGCCCGAGGTCGTAATAGATGGGGTCACAGGATTTCTCGCAGCCCCACGAGACCATGAGGCAATTGCGCAAAAGCTGATTTGTCTTATCGAAAATCCGGCTCTCAGATTCAGCATGGGCGCAATGGGCAGAAAGTTCGTTGTGGACAATTATGATTGGAATGCGAATGCTTCTCTGATGGAGAAGCTGTATTATAGTCTCTTGGCTCACAGAGAAGACCGATGAGCAACAAAAATATTGATTTCCGGCAATTTTACGATGATATCTACGAATCGCAAGCCCTATCTGATGAGCTTTATGTTCGAGCTACCAGATGGAAGGCAGAAAATCTATTTGGTCTGGTCCCCAACGATTTATCTTTCGATAAGATACTCGAGGTTGGTTGTGGAGCAGGCGTTTTGCTCAAAGAAGTGTACAGGATAACCGGCTGTAAAAACCTATATGGAGTAGATATTTCGGAAGTGGCAATCAGAAAGGCTGTGGCTATTTTACCTTTTGGAAAATTTCAGGTCAAATCTATCGGCGATTTAGACTATCCCGCCAATTTTTTTGACCTACTGATCCTGTGTGACATTTTGGAGCACATACCCAATGTCGAAAAAATAATGCCAGCGATTACTCGATGTGCAAAGTACATACTCCTTAAAATTCCCATCGAAAACGCCATAGCTTCAAGAATTATGTACAAGATAAGAAGGCTCACACAGAATTTAGAAACTCATCCATCAGGGCATTTATACACATGGAATAGCCAACAGGCCTTGCAACTAATTCGCTCTGTTGATAACATCAGAATCATCAGTTTCAAGTTTTAGCCGTTTCCGTACGAGCTTTCCACTCATAAAATGCTCATCAAACAGATATTTGTAAAAGGTATTCAATGTTTAGAGAAATTGCTGGCAAGTCATTATCTAAGCGAAAAAACCATAGGCGGAAGTTTGTTTATTTTTTGCCGCAATATTAGTTGATTATGCCAGGCGGAGTATTATATGCGTAAACAGGAATTTTATGAGGATAGAGCGACCCGCTATACGGATTTTGACAAGCAAGGTTATCTGCGGTACTCCAGAGCACTGGAA
>Ga0153916_10002274_pt1 | contig 14110 bp, 13 predicted proteins | sample Opewatmetagenome_FD_109642 | JGI IMG/M metagenome (GOLD analysis project Ga0153916, IMG submission 109642) | Freshwater wetland microbial communities from Ohio, USA - Open water 3 Core 3 Depth 4 metaG | ecosystem: Environmental > Aquatic > Freshwater > Wetlands | place: USA: Ohio, Lake Erie...
CCGCACCGATTTCAGACGGCCACTGGAATCCATTGTAAGACGTAAAGTCTGCGTTGCAGACACGGAGAACAAGAGAAGTATCATGTTTCATGCAACCACCCGTAGTATTACTCATAATACTAACAATCTTACAAGTGATATCTTAAATTAACCTTATAAGTGCCTTAAATATCTATTAAGGTACCGAATCGTTCTCATTATCAGTCATAAAGTCGCTAACCGATAATTGGTTACGCAATTTAATAAGGGATTCAAAACTAGATGAGAATGAGTTGGACAACTCTAAGTATTTTTCAATCAACTCTGTTGATTCTATGGACCCTAGCGAATGCTCTATACGCTTTGAAAGTGACTCCATAGAGTCTATTACTGTAGATAGCACATTGAGTAGTGGTTCTGACTTTTTAGTCTCCCCAAAGACATCAAAAGATTCCTTGAGTTTAAAAAGAAACGGGTCAACAAAATCTGGATTTAGTACAATGTCTAATTCTTTCTTCATTTGAAGATATGAAGTTTTATACGGCTTATTTTCAGTAACCATATTAGATAACGTGGTTGCAACGGCAATCAAACGATCCAACTCTGCAACAGTCGGTACACGAATCCTTTTCCCACCAGAAATCGTTGCCAATCTATAAAGAGAATCCAAATCTAGTGAAAGTAATAATTCAGTCCTGAATTTGTCTGAATTAGCTATCATCGACAAAAACATTGTTGATCGTATTGCTGACTTGAACATGCCGCTAAAATCATCTTGATGCTTGCTGTAATTTGATACCTTTATATTGTGGTCTGTTGATATTCTTTTTGATACCGATATCAATGTCATCCAAAATTTTTTTGCCTCATCATCCAAGGAGATTGTTAAATTACCACCGTCATCAATACCATTTAGTACGATTGGAAGCAATCTTTTAATTGTTGGCAAATCGTAGAATATACGCAACCCACGAAATATGTGACCTGATATTGCTGATTTGTGCAATGATAGTTCAACACGGTCTTTAAGATCGCCATTAGCCAACTGGACATTGTAGTCAATAAATACATTGCCTACACTCTGATTGCCTTTTATGATTACCTCGTCAGAGTCATCCCCGCTGTCACCATCAGAATCAAAAGATTCTGTTAAATATCGGATATCTATATTTCTTGGATCAACGGATTCATTTTTACTTACGTCGTCTATTACTCGTTGTAAATTTAAATCAATATATTTTTGCAGTGGAAATTTATCTACGTGGCCACTCAAATCAAGCTTTCCTGATACTATCTTTATATACATGTGAACGCCATACTCATGCGCTAACATTGTTTTATTCATTTCAAGCTTTCTATATTTATAGCCAACGCTCAGTATAGCGTATGCAAGGTCTCGTATCCCGGAAAATAATCTTGACTTGGTATCCTCGTTTGGGTTCTCAACCATTTCCTGATATGCTGACAATGCAGATGACTCTAGTAACTGAAGATTAAACTTCTTCAATTTACCGTCGGCAGTAAACAGTTCTGGATTATCGTTGATGTTATCTAGTCCCATTTTCAACCCCTACAGAGGAATCCTAACGATTGATTTATTTACTAGCTCATCCACTAAAATATCTTTCCCAGCAATTGAATCTACCACGATTATATCGTCGCTGAGTTTTTTAAATTTAACAAACGCAGTAGAAAGTTCTCCGCCGACAGGGAGGTACAGCAAGTAAGCAAAAGCCAGCGAAAATAACTGCTCTGCCTCTGGAGTATGTTTTATGCCTAGTTCGGTAAAAATATTACCAACCTGGATAACATTGTTATCGCTACCATTATCACTCATAACCACCACCAATGAGGTGAATTTTAACTCTTCCGCGTACAACGCTTATTGACCTAACAAAATTTAACTTAGCTACGCTGTTAATCAATTTTTCAAACTTGAAAGTTGACTTATTGTCAATGCACAAGTATCTGTGATTATTACCATCACGGAAATGAAATACAGTACATGAACTATTAAGAAATCTCCAAATATTATTCTCGTTTGGAAGCATTGTTGAGTGTTGCCAGTATATGCCACTCCAATGTAGCGGATTTATACTTGACTCAATAGCCAGTCTAACATCCTTACCTACCCTATCCCAAGATACTGAATCCATCCAAGCCAAATCACCAACAGATTCGCACTGACGAAGATGATTAAATTTCTTAATAGTTTCGGAATCAAAATCCTTGGTAATATTTTCGGATGAGTCTAGCTTATTGGATTCTTCGAGAATCTTAAACCCAAGATTGCCGATCCAGGACTCGTTTTTCTCATCCCCAAGAGTTCTCTTGATTATCTGCAATATTGTTTTGTTCATCACGACACGCAACTTCCGCCGTGATTGAACCCGTATGTCTTTATAGCATAGTTTAGCAAGTGAATTGCATCAGCCTCATTATCATCTATTGGGTCAAATCCTAGATTTTTAGCGGATGAAATCATCATAATTTTATCCGCATTTCCCTTACCTGTAGCACTCTTTTTTATGGTACCTACTGGTACTCCATTGATTGGTATGCCGCGCTTCTCGCTCCATGCCAATAGGTGCGACATAAATCCGCCGTAGATGTGAGCAGCATCAACACCCAGGTGCCTTCGTACTGCCTCAAAATAGATGGAAGAAATAGCTGGGTTCTGCTGTATGATCGTATCGAGCCAAGATACAAATCGAATATATCTAAACCCTGCACCCTCAAATTTATTTGGTTTGAAGCTTACCGACCCGGATACGATTGGCATTGATTCAGCGGCCAATGCCCAACCCATTTGAGTTCCTAAGTCCAGTGCGAGAATTGCCGCCATAGTTTCTACCTCAATTATTCAATCCTAGACCGTCTGTCTTCCTTAACTACTTTAATAACGGAATCGAATCTTGATTTAAGCGACTCGTTATGTGAAATTACATACACTGACGATGATTCAGGAAACAAATGCTCAATAGCATTCAGTATTGTATCAAACCCCTTGGGCTCTATTCCATCGAATATTTCATCAAACACCAATAAATTTGTCGTCAACCCAGAACACTCAACCAAAAACCTCTGTATAGCCAATGTTACTATTATATCCAGACGGCGGCGCTCTCCACCAGAAAGTTGCTTAATTGTAATCGGAGAATTATCTTTGATAAGAACAAAATCTACGCCTGACCCGCGAGAATCCGTAACAAGTGAAACTTTTAAATTGTCGAATATAAGTGGCGATGTTTCGGACAATATTTGATTGATGTATGATAGATACTTGTCTAACATACTAGATCGAAACTTCGATGATGGTAGAAGTTGTGAATTTATATAATCGAGGTTTTTTATCTCGAAATCTACCTGATGTATTTCGGAAGAAAGTTCATTTACATCGGATACTAAGTTATCAAGATCGTCAGAAAGTTTTTCTATGTTTTGTTTCTGAGACATAGATGCAAGTGACTGTCTGATTGAATTAATGGAATACTGGTTACTATTTATTACAGAAGATATTTCTTCTATAAGTTTGTTAATGGCGTTGAAACGTTCCAAGGATTTTACGTCAGAAGTAATAGAATTTTCCAATTCAGACTTCTTTCTCTCGGCATTAAGTATTTTGGCCTTGGTCTCCTCTACCATTTCTTTAGTATGTGGTTGGCCGCAGGACTGGCATATACCAACTGAAAGACCATGACTGAGCCCCCGAATACTGCTAGTCAACTCAGAAACAGTATTTGTTACTGAGCTAATTTTTGATTTTATTGACTCTATCGTTGATCCGTTTAAAGAATTTACTTGCTTTAGTAGCAAGTTGTTCTTCTTATCATTTAGTTGATTTATAGTATCTTGAATCTCTGATATTTTTAATTTTAGCAATTCTTGTTGATCATTATTCGATGACTTCATCGTTTCTATACGTGAGTTTAGTGATATCATGCTTTCACGTTTTTTACTCAAAATAAATTGAGTTTGATCCTTTGCAGACTTTAATTGCGGAAGTGGCGCAATAATTTCTGAACGTATTTTTTCCCAAACTTCAAACCCTATTGACTCCTCTAATATTGATTTTCTGAGGGTCGGGGTCATCGACACAATGCTTACTTGGAATCCCTGAGTCACGACCACGGTGCTCATGAACAAGTTTGCTGATATGCCCATTAACTTCAGGATTTCATCATCGGTAGATGATGTCAGTCGAGCAGATACGTCTTCACCGTCTACAAACAAAGATGTGTTACTTTTTTCTTTACCGTTCCTTACATTCCTAACAATCTTATATTGGTGCTCATTAAACGTACCACTTACGCCAGTGTAACAATTACCGGCTTGATCAAATGACGGGTCTCTCTCGCGAAGAACTGCTTTATAGCATGTCCACAACAGCGATTCAAATATTGAACTTTTTCCAGACCCATTTGAGTCAGTTGATTTTGCTCCTACGGTAGTACCTACTACTAGGTGTCGACCTGGTTTTATCTCTAACTTAAACTCGCCGAGCGAATTGAAGTTTTTACCAAATATTTCTGTAAAATGCAATTTACTCACACGGAAATACCCCAATATCATTGATCTTTGAATAGTGTCTGAATATGCCTATGTGATTTTCTTCTTGAGCTACGCTGTGGTAAACATCACTGACATTGGTTTTGGTATATACCAGTAATCTTGTTAATTCTGCCATTGCTAACTTTTTTCCAGCGATGATAAATGATGCAGATGTCGTATCATCAAATGATATCACCAACTCAAATAGTTTATTCTTGTTCCGATCAAAGCACAACTTATCTAACGATAAATATCGTATAGAGTTTGCTGGTACGTTAGCCGACAACCCAGAATCTGCGTACACAATACATATTTCTCGTTTTGTTTGACGAGCAGATAGTGATACGCTATCGAGCATAAATCTATAATTTTTTACTCCATCGACCATTAACATAAGTGGTTTGTGATCTTTATCAGTCGATGCCCTTACTGTTAATTTTTGCGTAGCTAGAATCATAAAATCAATGGTAGCTTGGTCGTTCTGAGCCGTTTGTTGAATCGTTTTTTGAGTAAGCAAACAAGTCGAAAGTAGAACAACTCCCAGAAACGTCTAGTTGTGAGTAATAAGTACGAATAATTTCACCAATATCAACCTCCAATATTAGGCTATAAAATTCGTTACTCTCATCGCTCACAACTGTGTAAACAACTGTTGGACGATAACCGCACTTTGTTTTGCTAAAAAAAGATGATACGTGAGTATTTACAATATCGTAAGCAACCTCGCTTAGTTCTGAGTTGGCTACGTCGTCGCCAAAGTCTATACCCTCAAACTCGTTGCGAATATTTGATAGTGTTATCTTTAACCCCTCACGTATCTGATCTAGTGATTTTACCTTCATTTATTTTGGTCCGATTGTGATGTTAAATTTAACCTTCGCCGAATCTCTAATAAATATGTCAACATCAAATTTTGAATCATCTACTTTTGTAGACTCAGCTACCACTGAGTCTACGGAGTACCCCCTGCTCGCTACATTGATAAGATCAATGTAGTCTCTCTCCAAACACTCACCCTCCAAATATAACACACCTTTGCCGCTTGTAAAGCTCTCTGGGAGTATCTTCATGTCGACAGCACTTCCCCATGAAGTTCCGATAGAAAAGTCCATCCTTAATGGACACTTCATCCAAACATACTTCTCCCCTAGATAATCTTCGGAGAAGAATTTTATGTCAGAAACCATCGAAAATAACTCGCCTGGGTAAATATCGTACTCAAGTGAGTCGTGAACTTGCCCTAGAAAAACTGATTTACGATTCTCATTTTTCATCTTACGGTATATATTGTTTGATGAATCAACCACAAGGTCCGATGCTGATCCTTGAATCGGCAAATTAATAATTACTCGATCAGCATATGACCTCAGCGCCCTATCGCTTGAGAACACTTCAGCTACTTGGATTACTCGTCCAGTTGGGGATACGACAAAACCTGTTTGTCGTGATATTTCTCGTTGCTGTTGCATGTAGGCAACTAGGTTTGGCAAACCACCGAAGAAGTTATTTAGAATTTCCTGAGCCTCCTCAACTGACATGCCTAAGTCATGCGCTAGTCCAACAGCAGTTTTCCCGTAAAAAATCGAAAAATTTATGATCTTGCCAGCCTTACGTTGTTTGTCGCTAACTTCATCCACAGGAATACTGTAGATTGTTGACGCAGTAACTGTGTGCAAGTCCAAACCACGCTTAAATGCTTGGATCATTATCTCCTCATTTGCAAGAGAAAATCCAACTCGTAATTCTATTTGGGATTGATCCGCTGCTAAGAATAGCCCACCATCAGACCTCCACCGAGATATAAAAATTCGCTTCAAATCTGATACTGACGGAAGCGTGTGGAATGAAGAACTAGACCTTCCCGAAACTGTTCCAGTCAAATTGACCTCTGGTTTGTAAAGACCATCAGCCATTTGCTCAGGCATATTCTTTATGTACGATGAGTAAAGTTTAGAAATCGTCTTGTGAGTTTGGAGTCGTTTTATGAACTCCGCCGCCTCTCCTTGCGCATAACCATTTTTAACCATATGGTCTAGCAAGTCCGCTGATGTTTGCGGGGCTCCGGTATCCGTCTTGAACTCCTCTAAGACGGGGAGATTGTAATACTCACTACCGTAAATCAACTCCCTCATTTGATCGTGCGAATTAGGGTTAAAACACTCTGCCTCTATCTCTTCGTCAGTTAGAGGTTTTCGTTTTTTAGCATTTGCTTCGACCAGCTTATCAAAATCTTTCTTTATGAATTTTGATACAGCCGGAAGTGTTTTCATTTCAGAAAACATAGCCGATATCGTTGTAGAGTATTTTGAGTCAAGGAACTTAAGCATTTTAGCATCGACAGCGATACCCTTGGTTTCGGCCTCAGTGAATGGGATTACTGCATCAGTTATTATACTCTTCACCCCTAACATTTCTTCAGACATAACCGTGCGCAAATGCTTGTACAATTCTCGGCTATAATAGGCATCAAGGCCAGCGTACTTCCCAAGTATTGCTGTTGGGATTTTGTCATACGAGCGTTCAGACGTAAGTTTGAACACCCGCAAATAATCTTTGATGGTATCCTTCCAGTCCTCATCAAGAGAAAGAAGATTTTTAGTTAGGTCTTTCAACCCCAACCCATAACCGGCACGACCATAGCACTGATGGCCCATGATTATGGTGTCGTCCTTTACTCGCACCTTCGATAGATTCAACCCGTTATTAACGCAGGCGAATTTTAGATCGAATTTTATGTTGTGTCCAACAACGGGTACTGTCTCTAAAACTTCCCTCATCAACATTTTAATTTTAACTTTTTGTTGATTAGTTATATCAAATTTAACCTTATATTCTTCAGAAAACTCAGCAACCTTATTAGATAAGTAATCATCAATGGCGGCATAGGCAACCGCTAAAAGGGTTTTATTTTTTAAAATTTCGTCCTTTATGGCCTCATGCGCTTCTTTGTCATAGTTTCCAAGATTTTTTAACTTCTTGTTTTCTTTAGCTCGCTTATCTGCTGCCTTAAGGTTGTTCAGTGTATCGTAAATACGATTTAAGTCCGACTCCATTTTGCTTGGGGGAGTAAGGCCAAGCATTGCTACTGTATTAGGAACAAGAAAATTGTTATTAACAACAAGCGGAATTGAATATCCGGCTGAATCAACCTCATTTGCTATAGAGAACATTATCTCTTCGCCACCCCACGGAAACAGCGACGTGGTTTCAGTATCAAAAACTGTGTACTCTATATCGCCACGCTTGTATAAATCAATGGTCCTTGTTAGTTGACTCATTGATTCCTCAAATGAACAAATCTTCCACTTCTCGGACGTAGCTGGTGCTTCACTCGTATTTATGACTGAATTTACTACCTTCTGAAAGTCAGCCATGATTCTTGGATTAAAAGCTATTGAATCCGGGTGAAAATTTGGCACCATTGGGTAAGTAATTCCGTTTACTGTGAATTCTAGCTTCTTGCCTACTTTTTCTGAAAATGAATCTGTATCACCAGTAAGAGACTGGTAAACAACTTTACCAAGTGGCATTAACACTGCCTGGTTGCTAAACATCTTCATCATCTTGTTAAAAAATACACGACAACTTGATATCTCGCTGAGTGTTGGCATTCTTGACGTTGGTGTTGCCGAACTGTTGCTGTAAGGGGCGCAACGAACCAGGTTTACATAGTGAGCAATGTCAACATTTTTTCCAAGGGTTGTTTTCAATATTTTCCACCCTTGGCTATTAAAAACAATGCCGCTCATATCCTCTGATGTATCCGGGGCGTCCCCTATAAATATAATACGAGGTGATAAAGAACCATCACTGGAGCTAAATGGGTTTTTGCACCCGCGATACAAACCGCAACTTTCACATGCTGGATGATTGCTCATACACGCTGGTCTCCATTTGACTCAGTAAATTCCTTAAAAACACCGCGCTTCAAATCTCGTTGCATCCTAATGCGCACGTTTGATGTTCCTCGACGAACCATATCGACGTAAAAAATTCCAACCTCGTCATCATCCTTGAAGTTCAGTGATGATATCGAATATGTTTTGTGTGCCTTCAACGCTGAGTGAGCTAAATCACTAGCCGTTATAAGCTCTCCAGTATTTTGGAATTTATCCCACGCCTCCCGGCGAGGTTGCGCAAAAGTTAGAATTGGAACCTGCCAATAGGATGCAAGTTTAATTAGGTCAGTGTAAATCTCACCAGCATTTCCATACATATCGTCCTTACCTTTTCCACCTCCAGAGGTAGGCAATAAGCAGTTGTGGACAAATACACCAGCAGATAGCGCAAAGTTGTGATGCTCGTCCACAGTTATATCGTATACTGGTTCTGGGGTGTCTAATTTAACTAACTTTACCGAAACAACTTTGTGATTATTCTTACCACCACAATTGCGAATGTGGCCGTTTAGCCCATAAAAATGTGTTTCAACATTCTCACCACATTTATGACAATTCCTAGGACGAATTTCTTCGCGGTCTTTTAGTTGTTGCAACTTCTTGGGATTTTGTTTGCAATGTTGCAAATGGCTCCGCCACTTGTTAAATGGCATATCCAACATCGTCCCGCAGTGAGGGCATGGTTCTTTCTTATGCGCATTAAATTTTGAGTCTGGGTCAGCCCAATCACGAGTAAATGCGCCAGAAACAACATCACCAATGTTAGTATTTTTCCATTGCTCTTTTACCTCGTCGGATCGTTTGGCACGAAATTCGTCAGTCCACTGATCTTTTGTAGCACTGGACTTATACTCGCACCACTCAGGATCGGCCCACTTAGAGCCTTCTCCAATGAATGGCGAATGGTGCTCTAGGTGCTCAAGATTAGTCAACCACACAAGATTCTCTGGACGATTATCAAGAGGATTTTCATTTTTATGATGAACTACTAAAAAATCACCTTCAACTTGTAGTCTGCTCTCTACTTTTTCTTTTTCCTGAGAAAATATGTGTTCAGCAACACTACGATGGACATACTTAAACTGACCATCTACATTATCCTTATACATGGTATACCCTTTAGCTCGATTGCTATCACTTTCTTTTCTATAAAGAGGCATAAGAGAATCCCCTGGTTGAAGGTTTTCCGCTCGCTTATACGAGCCATCACGCAACATAAACCGATGATTGGTAGTAAACCTCACGGTCTCACCATTATCTAGGGTGATTTCCATTATCTCGGAAACATCACGCACTTTTCTGGCGCTGTGACCACGCCCTGGAACCACCGTACCATCTTCCTTACATGAGTACACCCAAAACTCTTCCTCCCCAATCAAAGAGTCTATGCGACGCTCTGTTCCGTCTAGCATGCTAATTTTTGTATCACCAAAAGTGCAATCGTCGTAATCAAGTATAATAACGTCTGGTTGTATTTCGTACTTCGCTCTGATGTTTGAAATCCACGATCTAATAGCTAATGTCGATACCGTTCTCTCTGGCCAACTGGAAATAAACAGCCTTGGACTATATTTATCAAACCGTTTTATACGACTCTCAAAATCGAAATCTTGAATAGTTCGCAACTCGTTATACCCAACAGATGTCAAGCGAACTGCGTATTTTGCCATTACATCAATCTTATCTATCTCAAGTGATACGTGAAAAACTTTCTTTCCGCGTAGCATGATGTTCGCTCCAATATTACATGCGAACGTTGATTTTCCACAATTGTGAACAAATACACCAGCAGCTAACGCAAAATTGTTATACCCAGGAACCTCCATGCAGTATACTGGTTCTTCTTCCGCAACTTCAATAAATTCAATCCTAACAACAAATTGATAACCCATGCTTCTGTTGTTGCGAACCTTCAAGTATCCGTTAAGGCTACTGGTCTCGTTTATTTTTGTATACAACGGCATCAAGCTATTGTCCGGTTTCAAATCCTTGGCCTCAATCCAACTTCCGTCCCTGAGCATATATTTATGATCAATAGTTGTATCTATAAACTCGTCGTTATCCAAATGTACTCGTACAAATCTTGAGGCATGTCCAGTTATGCGCACACTCTTCGCCAGGGCTGGTATAACGTCGCCCCGAGCGGTTGCAGCCCACACCCAGAACTCTTTTTTGTCAGACTCTGCTAGTTCTTTAATCGTAGGTGTGCTACCATCCAATAGGGTAATTTGAGAATTTTTTCTCAAGCATTTTGGCGGACCTATCACTGTGTGGACCTCACCAGGAGCCATTCCGCCCATCAAGGCGTCGTCAAGAGCAGGTATTCCTGTTGCAATTAATTTCTCAGGGTTATATCTCTCGCGGTATCGTTTAGAAAACCCTGCCATGTCATCCCAACTCAAGCCAAGATCAACCCCAGAGCCTACAGCGACGGCTGAGTGAACTAGATTAACTGCCTCCTCATAGTTACCGTTATTATCCAACAGGTCTATGCACTTACCAAGGGCGATGCTAAATTCTTGGCGACGGCAATAGGTTACTACTGAATCAATTATGAAATCCTCAGACGAAATTTTTGAGTTGAAAATATCCTTTACTTCGTCTCGAAGTAGCCTTGCTACTTCAGCAGCGTACCCCTTAGACAATACAAATTCATCCACCAACAATACGAGGTTTTCCCGCAGCAATTCACGTTCGTAATATGTAACGTAACCCTCTACAATGCGAAAAATTGACCGAAGTTGTTGCGTTTCAAAATACTCCGATTTTATCAAATTACCATAATTCTGAGCAAAAGAAACATTACCACAGTACAGCAAAACAACCTGTCTTTGAAAATCTATGCTGTACATCGCCTTGGTTGAAATCTGTTCAGCCATTTAAAATTCCCCGTTAATTTTTGAAAAACATCCACTGTGCGATGTTGTTGCTTAATTCTAGTGACCCAATAAGTTCACCGACCTTGCGTTGATCAAAATTGTACTCGCATTTATTTAAGGCCTCGACTGCTTGGTCAATTGTAAGTGTTGCGTAACGTAAATCCATTAATTTGTAATTTCTCTCGATAATTTCTTTACCGGATTTTAGATTATCCCCTACACGCTTTCCGTCTCTGATTGTAGAGAAATCAAAAGTATCAATGAATGAAAACAACTCATCTAATGTTGATGAGTTTAACATGTTTACGATATTTGTAGCGGTTTTTTCTCCAACATGTTTTATACCATTTATGTTATCCGATTTATCGCCAATCATAGCTCGGTAAATTGTAAACAGTTTTGGGTTGAACCCCATTTTATCCTTGAATGTTTCTTGGTTGATTACTTCTTGTTTTATCGGGCGGTAAACGTCTATACCATAATTAACAAGTTGGAAGAAATCCTTATCGTCCGACATTGCGGTTACCTTTTTTCCGCTCATGGTGAAAGCTTGTCCAAGTCTGAACAAAACATCGTCGCCTTCGTTCCCCTCAATACGCACAACGGGGATACCTAGAAATGGTAATAATATTTTCATTATCTTTATGGTAGATATTTTTGCTTTTATAATTTCCGGGTCAAGTTCGTCTTCAGGGTCTTTCTTTTTGTAATCCGGGTAGATTGACTTTCTCCACTCTGAATGTTTGTCATCCATAACAAACACAAGTCTTCCGAATCGGCGACCGTCTTGAAGAAAATTTAAAACCTTCCTAGCGCCACCAATCAATACCCCATTTGCCGACATCGTGTGCGCGTCTACATGCACCGCACGCATAATTTGATAAGTACCATCAACCAAGGTTATTTTTTCTTGCACGATACACCCGTTTTGCCATATTAAAATATGTGACGAAATCAGAACCTAAATCATCTGGGTCTTTGTCATTAGGGAGTGGGACGTGCCACACAACAAACCCCCTGGACAACGCCCGTGAATAGATATCGCTTAACATTGCCTCATCGACATCGCCATCCAGTGCGAAAAAGACCTCACCGGCAACAGCCCGTATTCGATCCAATTGAAAATCAGTAATATGCTTTCCGAATGTCCCAACACACGGCACCTGTATATGCCTAGAGGCTGCGATTGACGATATGATACCCTCACACACAACCGCTTGTCCATGTACAGACTCAAGATTGTATACTAGGGTTGACCTGCTTAACTGAGTATTAAGGTATTTTGGTTCAGCCCCGTTTATTGATCGACCAATGAATCCCTCAAGTTGTCCACGATAGTAGACAGGGAATAGGATTCTACCTGACCATGTTGAAATAAGTTTCTCGCCATCAAAAAATGAGTGTCCAACATACAGATTGTACTTTTCTATTTCATCGTCAGAGAACCCACGACTCTTTATGTACGAATAAGCAAATGGTGTTTTTTCCTTGGTCAACTTCCAAGCACACTTATCAAGATTTACCTCATTTACTAATTCGATTGAGTTTGTAATTCTGTCTTTTGATTTATTAAGCCTAGAACGAAGCTTGTCAACAATTGGTTGTGGTGTCTTACTCTCAGTGAAAAAATTCAACTCACTTAAGTCTGAGATTGATCCGTGCGTTCCGCACCTAAAGCAGTTATATTTACCAATAACAGTATTAATGCCGAGTTTACGTTTAGTGTCCGGGGTTCCTTTTACTGAAATACAAAACGGGCAATTCATAGTAAATTGCCCGACACGTTTTGTCGGTTTTAAATCATCGAAATTAAATAATTCTCCCATGGCTATCTCATTCGCGAGCAACGGTATCGTTTAACCCCAACCAAAAAAATACCCTACGCAAACCAAACGTATTATCAACACTGGATCGACTAGGCATACGAATAGTTACGCGATGTTTTTCGTAAAGAATTGAGTTTGCCTTTTCCGGGTTATCAGCAATCATACTTAAAGTTGAGAATGGAAAATCGTACTTGTCGATAATAAGGGCGATAGTTACGCCTACCGTATATGCGTAATCAAGACTCCCACAACGTCGCAAATGCGAAATCAATGCTCTCCTGCTGGCCCCTGTGCGTTGAAGTGCGTCGGATATGGTTGACCCTTGCTGAATCAACTCAGCAGCAACACGAACCCTGGCATGACTGGTCATAACACCAAATTACCGACCTGTTGAACCAAACCCGCCGTCGCCTCGTTCAGTTCTGTTAGAGAATTCGTCAACCTCAACCCAACAAGCTCGCATTACAGGTACTACCATCAGTTGAGCTACGCGGTCAAGAGGATTAATTACGTAATCTACGTTAGAACGATTCCACAGTGTAAGGCCGATCACGCCTGTATAATCACTATCAATGACACCAACAGTATTTGACAAAATGATTCCGTGCTTCGATCCGAGTCCAGAGCGCGGAACAACAATGGCTACATAGGTTGGATCGTCGATATGGATACGTATCCCGCTAGATATTTTTACTGTATTACCAGCCTGTAGAGTGATCGGCTCATAAATGCAAGCAAAAAGATCAACCGCTGCTGAACCCGTGGTTGCATAAGGTGGCAATTCTTTAAGAATTGGAGAATCCTTTATTATTTGAATATTAATTACTCCCATAAATAACCTCTACTCAGCAACCACGAAATTGTGATTATCATCCAACTTATATTTCACATTCGGAAGAATTCCGTTTTCTCCGACATATGCTACTGCATACCGATCACGGCATGAATCCCAATATTTGATCATCAATACTCCATA
>Ga0153916_10002275_pt1 | contig 14108 bp, 13 predicted proteins | sample Opewatmetagenome_FD_109642 | JGI IMG/M metagenome (GOLD analysis project Ga0153916, IMG submission 109642) | Freshwater wetland microbial communities from Ohio, USA - Open water 3 Core 3 Depth 4 metaG | ecosystem: Environmental > Aquatic > Freshwater > Wetlands | place: USA: Ohio, Lake Erie...
AACGTCGGGGCGGCCACCGAGACCGAGATGAAGGAGAAGAAGGCCCGCGTCGAGGACGCCCTGCACGCCACCCGCGCGGCCGTCGAGGAGGGCATCGTCCCCGGCGGCGGCGTCGCCTACCTCCGCTGTCTCAAGGCGCTCGACAAGGTCGACGTCAGCGAGGGAGAGAAGTTCGGCCTCGTCCTGGTGAAGCGCTCGCTGGAGGAGCCCATCCGCCAGATCGTCGAGAACGGTGGCGTCGAGGGCTCGATCGTGGTCAACAAGGTGAAGGAGTCGAAGGACACCAACTTCGGCTACAACGCCCAGAGCGACGAGTACGAGGACCTGGTCAAGGCCGGCGTCATCGACCCGACCAAGGTCTCGCGCACCGCGCTCCAGAACGCCTCGTCGGTGGCCTCGCTGATGCTCACCACCATGGCGATGGTCGCCGAGAAGCCCAAGGAGGAGGAGAAGGGCGGACCGGGGCCCGGCATGGGCGGCATGGGCGGGATGGGGATGTAGCTCCCCGCCTCGTCTCGAGTTCCGGAAGGGCCGTCGGGAGACCGGCGGCCCTTCCTCTTTCTCGGCCCTACATGGAGAAGAGGCGCGCCGCCACCTCCGCGAAGACCCGCAGCACCTCGCCCGGCCAGGCGACCACCGGGACGGCCGCTCCCAGGCCGATGGCCAGGGCCAGTGAACGCGGGTGCGGGAGCCGGGTCTGCGTCACCATGAAGACGTAGACGCCGAAGAGCAACAGGGTGAGCGTTCCCCCCACCAGCGCCGCCGCCGGGGCGGGGAAGCCGAAGAGGCGGAGCGTCCCGCCCACCGCCGCGAAGCCGGCGAGGTTGAGGAGGTCGCGCCCCGACCCCGCCCACCAGGCGCGGTGCTCCTCGCGGCGGAGCCGGAGGCCGACCTCCTGCAGGAGCAGGTGCAGCGCCACCGCCCCCAGGTAGGCGATGCCGGCCCAGGTCCGGGCCGCGCTGGTCGTCTCCTCGAGCCTCCAGAGGTTCAGGGGTCGCCTCCGCGTCGTCCTCCGCGATGCCGCCGTCTCCGATGTGGTTACCATGGGAGCGGGCCGCCGTCCTCGGTCCCCTGGCTGCTCGACCCGAGGTACCGCGCGCCGGACGGTCCCGGCCCTGGTGGCACGGGTCGGCCGGCATCCCGAGGAGGCGCTCCTGGCGGACGGCGAACGACCCGCCGGGCGCGTCGCCCGTTGGGTTGCCCCCTTGGGACGCCGGGCCCTTCGAATCCCGCTGCGCAGGGCCTCGATCTGCGGCACGCTGAGCCCGGGGCGCCATGGACCTGAGCCCGGGATCGACCCGCTGGCCGTTCACGCTGGAGAAGCGGTACGTGGACGTGCTCGCGCCGGACGGCACGGTGCTCGTCGTCTACCTCGGCTGGATGCGGCTCTTCGGCGCGGGGATGGCGCGAGTGGGGGCGAGGCTGTTCCGGCCCGGCGCGCCGGCGCAGGGCGGAGCCGCCGCGGCCACCGCGCCCCGCGGTGGCGACGACTGGCTCGACCTCGGTTCCGTCCGCATCGAGGACGATCGGCTGTCCTTCGAGACGGCCGGTCTCAGCGGCCGGGTGCGCTTCCGGCCGCGCCACCCGCCGGCGTCGCCGCGGGTGCCGCTGCTGCGCCGGGGGCCGCACCGGCTGGAGTGGACGGTGGAGGTCCCCGACGCGGACGCGGACGGGGAGCTTCGCTGGCCGGGTGGCTCCCTGCTCCTCGCAGGTCGCGGCTACCGCGACCGCGTCTGGATGGACCTGCCCCCCTGGCGGCCCACGCTGCGCCAGCTCTCCTGGGGCCGGATCGCCGCCGCGGAGCACGCCTCGACCTGGCTGCGCCTGGAGGCGGCGGGAGAGCAGGTCTCGGCGGGCTGGCTCGACGGCCGGAGCGCTCCCCCGGAGGCCTGCCAGGGCTCGCCGCGGAACCGGCGCACCCTCGTCGAGGAGGCGGTCGTCGACGAGGAGGTGCTCCGGCTCGGCTGGCTGCGTCCCGTCCTGCGCCACCTGGCTCGCGATCCGCACCTCGTGAAGTGGACCTGCGCGGCGGAGCTGCTGGGGGCCCGGGGCGTCGCCATCCTGGAGGAGGTGAGGTGGCGATGAGGCGGGGCGGGCGCATCGCCGTGGTGGCCGGCTACGTCGCGGTCTTCTGGGTGGCCCTGCCCCTGGGGCTGTGGACCGCCGCCCGGGGACTCGATCGCTGGCTCGGCCTCGACGCACCGCGCCGCCCCGTCGGCTGGGCCATCCTCGCCGCCGGGTTGGGCCTCGTCGCCTGGGCCATGTCGGCGTTGCGGAGCGAGGGGGGCGGGCTCCCGGTGAGTGCGCTGCCGCCACCGCGCCTGGCCACGCATGGCCCCTACCGCATCTCTCGCCATCCCATCTACCTCGGCTTCGACGTGGCGATCATCGGGGCGGGGCTCGCGCTCGGCTCGCCCGCCCTCGCCTGGATCATCGCGCCGGCGTTCCTCCCGGCCTGGATGCTCTACGCTCTCGCCGAGGAACGTGGCCTGGAGCGGCGCTTCCGCGACGCCTGGCGCAGCTACCGGCGCCGGGTGGGCATGCTCTCTCCCCGCTTCGCCATGTACTGGCTGGGCTTCGCCCTGCTCCTCCTGGGCATTCCGTGCCGCGTCGCGGGTCGGAGGCGCATCCCCCGTCGCGGCGGGGCGCTCCTGATCCACAACCACGCCTGCTACCTCGACTTCCTTTACGCCTCCGCCGCAGCCTTGCCCCGGCGCCCCGCCTATCTCGTCACCGCCGAGGCGTACCGCTCGCGCCTGCCGCGCTTCATCCTCGGGCGCGTCATCGCCGTTCCGGTGCGGCGCTACCGGACCGATCCGGCCGCCTGCCGCGAGATGCTGCGGCTGCTCGCCGCCGGGCATCTGGTGGTGGTGGCGCCGGAGGCGGAACGCGCCACCCTGGGACGCCGGCTTCGCCCGCTCGGCCAGGTCGCCCGGATCCTGTCGCGCCTCGGGTACCCATGCATCCCGATCGGGATCTCCGGCTCCTATGACTCCGGGCCGCGCTGGGCGGACGTGCTGCGGCGCCGCCCCGTGAGGGTGCGCGTCGGGCCTCCCGTGGACCTCTCCGGCACCGACCCGGCGGCGGCGCTCGATGCGGCGCTCGACGCCCTGGTGGACCGCGATCCGCAACCGGTACACCTCGAGGGCCTCGACCGCCGCCGCCTCGCCCGGGTGGCCTGGCGCTGCCCCAGATGCCTCGCCGAGCCTCCCTGGCACCCCGCCGAGCTCTCCTGCGGCGCCTGCGGAGCGCGCTGGACGCCCACGGCGGACGGGCTCTTCGAGGGACCGGACGGCACCAGGTCCACCCTCGCCGATCTCGCCGCGCCGGTGTGGAGCGCCCCCGAGCCCGCGCCGCTGCGCGCGCTCGTCCGGACCGGCCGGGAACGCTCGATGTACGGCCCCATCGAGCCGCTGTTGCCGCTCGGCGAGGTGTCGCTCGAGGTGGGCCCGCGCGGCCTCGCCTTCGACGGGCAGACCCTGAGCACGGGCGAGATCCGCTCCCTCGGCGTGGAACGCAACGAGACGCTCCAGGTCGCCGCCCGGGACGGCATGTGGCAGTTCCGCCTCGCCGAGGGCTCGGCCTTCCGGCTGGAGCTGGCGCTGAGACGCTGGCGGGGGGAGGCGAGGACGTGAGCGCCCCGGTGCTGCTCGAGGGGCGCGGTCTCGCCCGCTCCTTCCGGCGTCGGCCCGTCCTCCGCGGGGTCTCCCTCTCGCTGCACGTCGGCGAGATCGCCGGCGTGGTGGGCGAGAACGGCGCGGGCAAGACCACGCTGCTCGAGGTGCTGGCTGGCCGCCTCGGGCCCGACGCGGGCGAGGTCCGCGTGGCGGGTCGCCTCGGCTATTCCCCGCAGCAGGTCGAGCTCTTCGACACCCTCACCGCCCGTGAGCACTTCCGCCTCTTCGGAGGAGCCCTGGGACTGGCCGGCTGGCGCACCGAGGCGGAGCGCTGGCTCGACCGACTGGGCTTCCGGCAGCACGCCGACACGCTGGCGCGAGAGGCGAGCGGGGGAACCCGACAGAAGCTCAACCTGGCGCTGGCGCTCCTCGGCGACCCCGACGTCCTCCTGCTCGACGAACCGTATGCCGCCTTCGACTGGGAGACCTACCTGGTGTTCTGGGATCTCGCCGCCGAGCTGCGCGGGCGCGGCAAGGCGCTGCTCGTGGTGTCGCACCTCGTGCACGATCGGAGCAAGCTGGACGTTCTCTGGTCCCTCTCCGGCGGGGTGTTGCGGTGCGTCTGAGCCACGCCATCTCCGAGATGGGAGCGGCGCTGCGCCGGACGAGCCGCAACCGGCTGGCGCTCGCGCTGGTGCTGGCGCTCCCCCTCTTCTTCTTCGCGGCGGTCGTGGTCACCACGCCCCGGCGTCCCGTCACCGTCGAGCTCGCCTCCGTGCCCGAGGAGGAGATGGTGATGCCGCCGCTCATCCCCATCCACCCGCTGCCGCGGGGCGCCGTGCTCGACGCCCCCCAGCGCGCCATCGCCGCCGTCTTCGTGGCCATCGCGGCGCTGGGTGCGGTGGCGGCCCTGCTCGCGCTCGACCTGCTGCAGAAGGACGCCGCGGCGACCCGGCGCCTCGTGCTGTGCGGCCGCCGGCCATCCGAGATCGTCGCCGGACGGCTCGCGGCGCTCTCCTGCGTCCTCGCCATCGCCACGGGGTGCGTCGCCGCGCTCCTGCCGTTGCTCGTCCAGGCCGAGCGGCTCGGCGTGGTGGTCCTCGGCCTGGGTCTGGGCGCGGCGGTGCACGCCGCCTACGGGCTGCTCGTGGGCGCCCTGTTCCGCCGCGACCTCGTCGGGATCCTGCTGGTGGTCCTCCTCGTGAACCTCGACGCCGGCTGGCTCCAGAACCCCATCTACTACGCCGGCGCGCAGCACCGCTTCGTCATCGCCGCGCTGCCGGCGCACGGACCAGCGCAGGTGGCCGTGGTCGGGGCGTTCACCGACTACCCCGTCGCCGGGGCGACCCTGCTCTCGCTGGGATGGACGGTTGCCATGCTGGCCGCCGCGCTCGTGGTGTTCTCGCTGCGCATGCGGGTGGCGCGGTGCGGCCGGTGAACGGGGACGGCCCATGGTGGACGAGGGCCGTGCTGGCCGTCTACCTGGCCTGGATCGGCGCGTTCCAGGTGGTGGGGCGGTACGCCGCCACGCTGCCCACGCGCGACGTCACCATGGCCATCGACCACGCCATCCCGTTCGTGCCGGGCTGGGTGTGGGTGTACGAGATCTGCTACGTGGTCCCGTTCCTGCCGCTGGTGCTCGTGCGCGACCGCCGCCGGCTCGCCCGGGCGCTGCTCGCCGCCATCGTCGCCAACGCCGCGGCGTTTCCCGTCTACCTCGCCCTCCCGATCTCGTGGCCGCTGCCGGATCCGGGTGCCTCGCTCGCGGGACGCGTGCTGGCGCTGGAGCAGGCCTTCGACTTCCATCCGGGCGCGAACAAGCTGCCCTCGATGCACGTCGCCTTCGCCTGGCTGGTGTACCTGACCTGCCGGGCATCGACGGTGCGCCCGGCAGTCCAGTGGGGCCTGCTGGCCCTGGCCGGCGCCATCTCCGCGTCGACCGTGCTCGTGAAGCAGCACATCGCCGTCGACGTGGTCGCCGGGGTCGTCTGGGCGTACGCGGCCTGGGCGGCGGCGGGCAGGCTGCTTCCGCTCATCGGCCGCGGGACCCGGAGCGAGCGCGAGCTGTTCCGCAGGATCGCGCTGCGTGCCGGCGTCCCCACCCTCCTCTCGATACCGGTTCTCATCGCGGCCCGGGCGCTCGTCGGCCTCCTCTCCGTCTGAGGGGTCGAAGGTTCCGCCGGCCCGACCTTCCTGATCGAGGCGCGCGAGCGGCCCGGCCGGGCTCCCTTGGAGGAGGCAACCCGCTTGACCGGCGACCGGCGGCGCCGGCGGTCGTCTCATGAGCTCTCATCCTTCGGGAGGCACCATGACACGCAAGCTCGTCTCGATCGTCGCGGCCCTGGGCGTGGGAGGTCTGGTCGCAGCCTCCGCCTGTACGAGATCCGGCGGCGATGGCAACCTGACCATCCTGGCCACGACCGGTGCCGCTGGCGGCCCGAGCGCCACCGGCGCCGGGCTCGATCTCGGCAATGGCATCGTCCTCACCGAGGTGCGGCTGCTCCTGCGCCGCGTCGTCCTCGAGCAGTGCGGCGCGCCGGCCTGCCCGGCCTGCGCCGAGTGCTCCGGCGGTGGCGAGAGCGGTGAGGGCTGCGGCGGATGCGACGAGTGCGACGAGTGCGAGGAGGGGAACGCCACCGTCCGTGCCGGTCCGGTGCTGGTGGATCTCCAGGGTGCCGACCTCGCCGGCGGGATCCAGGCCGTGCTCGATTCCGCCGTCCCCGCGGGCGACTACTCCGCGGTGAAGCTCGTCTTCTCGCAGGCGAGCCAGAAGATGGTGAAGGAGCATCCCGAGCTCGCCCCCATGAAGGCGCTCCATGCGTCGATCGTCATCGACGGCACCATCGACGAGGCCGCCTTCGAGTTCGTGACCCCGATGCACCTGCAGCAGGAGCGCTGCGGCCCGTTCCAGATCGGCGAGGGCACCTCGGCCCTGACGCTGGTGGTGGACCCGAGCGGCTGGTTCGTCGGCCGCGGCGGCGAGCGGCTCGATCCGCGTGCCCCCAGCGACCGAGGCGCGATCCTGCGGAACCTCCGCGCGTCCATCCGGGTCAAGGCCGACGGAGGCCCCGGGGACGGCGGGTGCACGTGCCCGCCGGCCGACGGGGGCGACGACGGCGGGCCGCTCTAGACGACCGCGCGCGATCCTTCACCACGAAGCTGCGCGCCGCCATCCCGCGGCGTGCACGGCGTCACAGGCCCGAGAGGCAGCCGTCCTGTCCCGAGGAGTTCGGGTAGCCGGTGTTGGTGTCGTAGGCGTGGTTCGACCAGTTGCCCTGGATCTTCCACTGCGTGCCGTTCGAGAACGTGAGTAGCGGGGCGCCGAACGTCCAGGCGCACTTGTCCGCGTTCTCGGCGCCGGACGAGTCGTACCATCCGCCGTTGCGGGGGTCGGTCACGGTCTCGGAGGCCTCGTGGCCGCTCACGTTGGCCAGCGCCGCCAGCCCCTGCGAGTGGAGACCCGACGTGTCCTGCGGATCGCACCCGGGATCGCCGTCGAGGGCGAAGAAGAAGCCGAACTGCACCGGGACTCCGCTGCAGGTCCCGTAGCTGTGCCAGGCGCAGTACCCGGCGTGCCCGCGAGGCGTGTCGACGTACACGGGGTAGTAGCCGTTCGCGACCGGGCTCGGGATCCGCGCGCAGACCTCGTTCAGGATGGTGCTCGTCCGCGGCGCATGGTTCGGCCCGGCGCTGGTGTCGACGACGTGCCCGAGGTAGCTGACGGCCGTCGTCACCTGCCCGTTGGCGCCGGTGTACTCGGTGTTCGTCCCGGCGTAGCTCGAGCCGCCGATCCCCGCGTAGAAGGCGTCGAGGCCGCTGATCTTGTCGCCGACGAAGGTCGTCGAGGACCAGCTCGTTCCCCAGTAGATGGCCTCGACCGCCGTCGTCGGCAGGACGTCGCCGCCGTGCCAGGTCATGTCGGGCGAGCTCGTCGTGCGGGCCTGCCCGCGCGCCCAGTGGATGCCGAGCATGGGCGGGTCGCCCGGCGGCTGCGCCGGCCCATTTCCGCTCTGGGCCCCGAGTGACGCGGGCGCACTCGCCGCCGGCGCCCCTCCCTCCGGGCCACCGCACCCCACCGCCGCGACTGCCGCCACGAGACCCGCGTATCGGATCGCTGCACGCATCGGACCCTCCTTGTCGCCGATCGCCCCAGGCATGGACCGCTCCACCGCCCCCTGGCCAGCGCGGGGCGTTCGAACCTATTGCGGGCGCGTCAGGGCCCGGCGCACGCTCCGGACGGAGGCCGCCCCCTCCGGGCGCGTACTGCCGGTGACGCGCGTCGGGCCGGCGAAGGTTACGGGGAAGAGGATGCGCCCTCGCGGTCGGGCTCGGAGACGAGAAGGTCATCGCACACGGCATGCTCCCGAGGCGCCTGACCGGCTCGCTCGGAGCCGCTCGTCTGCTACCATCGCCTACGATGAAGAGCGGGACCGGCAACCCCATCCCGACCGAGCCGCCGCAGGTCGGCGTCGGCGCGGACCTGGGCCGCTACCGGCTCACGTCGCTGCTCGGGCAGGGCGCCATGGGCCGGGTCTTCAAGGCGAGGCACCTCAAGCTCGGCCGCGAGGTGGCCATCAAGGTCTTGAACCCCGAGTACGCGGCGCGGCCGGACGTGCTTCAGCGCTTTTTCCGCGAGGCTCGGGTGGTGAACCAGATCGGGCACGAGCACGTGGTGGACGTGACCGACCTGGTGGAGCTGCCCGGTTGCGCCTTCCTGGTGATGGAGCTGCTCGAGGGCGAGAGCCTGGGGCAGGTGACGAAGCGCCGCAGGCGCCGCTGGCCCACGGTGCGGAGCACGGTCGAGATGATGGCCCAGGTGTGCGACGCGCTGGACGCGGCCCACCGGCACGGCGTGGTCCACCGCGATCTCAAGCCCGACAACGTCTTCATCGTGAAGCGCGGCGGGCGCGATTTCGTCAAGGTGCTCGACTTCGGCGTCGCCAAGCTGCGGGAGCCGGGGACGGACTCCACCTCCACCGGAGTGGTGGTGGGAACGCCTCGCTACATGGCACCGGAGCAGGCCGCGGGGAAGGAGGTGGGCCCGGCCGCCGACATCTGGGCCGCGGGCGTGGTGCTCTACCAGCTGCTCTCCGGCGACGTGCCCTTCCACGCCGAGGGGTTCGTGGCCCTGGCCTCCAAGCTGCAGACCGAGCCGGCGCCGCCGCTGCCGCCGCGGACGCCGCGGCGCGAGCGCATCCCGCCGCCGCTCGCCGCGATGGTGATGCGATGCCTCGAGAAGAAGCCCGGCGACCGGTTCCGCTCCATGGCCTCGCTCGCCGAGGCGTTGCGCAGCTCGGCGAAGGACCTGGGGCGCGGCAGTGCCGGGCGGCGACTCGCGGCGCTCGCTGCGGCGATCCTCCTCGCCGGCGCGGTGGCGCTGGCGGCCGTCCGTTACGACCTGCCGCGGGCCGCGAGGTCGCTCGCCGCGGAGGTCATGCGCCGGGTCGCGCCGCGGCAGGGCGCAGGGCCGGCTCAAGCGGTGAACGTGCCCCGCGCCGCGCCCTCGCCGCCGGCGTCGAGCCCGGCACCGGGCCATGGCACCCGCGCCGCCGGGCCCTCGACCACGACCGCGAAGTCGGTCGCGCCGCAGGCGGCGCACCGCCGGCGGAGGCCGGAGAGGGTCGAGCTGGACCTCCACTCGAAGCCGTCCGGCGCCTGGGTCATCCGGCTCGACACCGGCGAGAAGCTCGGCACCACGCCCTTGCACGTGAAGGTGCGGCGCGGGTTGGGCGAGCTGGCGCTGCGGTTCACGCTCGACGGATACCAACCGGCCACGGCATCGGTGGATCTGAAGTCAGGGGGGAGCGCGAACGTCACCTTGCGGCCCAGGAAGGCGACCGGGAAGAAGAAGCGGAGTGCCGCGCACCCAGGCTAGGGTGCACGCCGGAACCGTCTCGCTGGCGGCCTGCCGGCTTGGGCAAAGCCGTACCACGCCTCGGCACCTGATTCCGGTCAAGGCAGAGCACCTGGGTCTCCTGGTCTCGTTTCCCACGGGCGGAGACCCTCGATGAAGCATGCCCCGAAGCCGCTGGCCTCCAGGCTCTGGACCGCGGCGGCGGCGCTCTCGCTCGCCCTCGGCGGGTGCGCCCTCACCATTCGCAATACGGTCCCGCAGCCGGTCGTCGAGCCGCCGCCGCCGAGCCGTATCGAGGCGGCGGTGGGCGTCCGCCTCGAGCCCGGCATGGAGGGGAGGGAGGACATCCGCTCCACGGAAGGATTCCTGGGGCTGCCGGGTACCCGCTACGTCACGGCGGTCGGGCGCGCCGTGGTCTCCCTCTGCGACGCGTTCCTCCCCCGGCTCTTCGCGCGGACGAAGCCGGTCTCGGGGACGGCGCCGCCAGAGGGCGTCGACGCGCTGCTCGACGTGCGGCTGGCGTCGTTCGACCTGGCCCCGGCCGAATTTCCCGGCCCCGCGACCTGCCGGGCGCACCTCGTCGTCGGATGGGACCTGACGGCCCCCGATGGCGAGCCGATCGCGAGCTTCGCGACGGACGTCGTCGGCGTGCAGCCGCAGCCGATGCTGGGCCGCTGCGTCGGTGAGGCCGTGGCGCTCGCGTTGCAGGACGCCGGCCGGTCCCTCGCCGAGCGGCTGCTCTCCGATCCGGCGGTGCGCGCCTGGATGGAGCGCCGGGGCATCGCCACGGCACCGGCGCCCCCGCCGCCGACGACGCCTCCCATCGGGGCCGAAGACGCGGGCGAAAGCCCGCCCGCCCCGACGCCAGTTGCCCAGAGGGCGCCGCTCGAGCCGCGCAGCAGCGCCTTCCGCGTGGGCATCGGGGCCTTCTCGCCCCGCGGCACGCCGGGCGCACTCGAGAAGCCGAGCGGCGGCGTCGCGTTCCTCCTGGGCGCCATGAGCCGTCCGTTGAGGCCGCTCGGCATCGACGGCGACTTCATCTGGGCGTTCGGTCAGTTCTCGTCGAGCACCGCCCCGCCGCCGGGGCTCTTCGAGACCAAGGCCGGCCGCATGGACCTCACGACGGCCGCCCTCTCCGTGGGCGTCCGGGGCATCGCGCCGCTCGGGGGCTTCGAGCCCTGGGCCGGCGGCGGCCTCGTTCTCATGCTCTCGAAGCTCGCGCTTTCCGGCGCGACGCTGGGCCTGCCGGGCTCGGTCGACGAGAGCGGAATCACCGCCGGCGGCTACCTGGCGACGGGCCTCGACCTCGCCTTGGGCCCGAAGTGGATCTTTGGGGGCCAGTGCCGCTGGACCTTCGCCCAGCAGAGCTTCGGGAAGCTCTCGGCGGGACGCTCTGGCAGCATCGGCGGCCTCACCTGCCTCGGGGCGCTGTCCTACGGTTGGCCATGAGGGAAGGCGATGGGCCGCTCCTACATGAACACGAGTAAGACCCACGCCCCGAGCGCGGCGAGCGCCAGGACGAGCACGAGCGCGATGACGAGGTCACGCCCGAAGGGGCTCACAACAGGCATGGAAATCTCTCCTGCCGGCCCGCGCCGTTGGACCCGCAGTGCCATCTCGCGGGCAACCGCGTCACGACGGGTCGCGCACTCGCCCTCGATGTACCACCGCACGCCGGCCTGGGTGGAATGGGCCAGCCGTGATCAGAGCCGATCGGAGTTCCTGATCAGCTGCATGTAGAACCCCACCCCATCCGCGAGCCCCTGTACCGAGATCCGCTCGTTCGACCCGTGGGCCCGCGCCATCCAGTCCTGCTCGTAGGGAAACGGCCTGAACCGGAAGATGTTCCTCGCCCCTTCGGCGGACCAGTGGCGAGAGTCCGTCGGACCGGTCAGGAACGGCACGACGACCGGCGCCTTGCCCGGGGAGGCTTGTCGGATGCTCTTTGCCACCGATGCGAAAGCCGGCCCATCGACGTCGGAGACCGGAGAAGGCTCGGAGCGCACCGACCCTCCGGGCAGCGGCCGCGCGGTCACCGCGGCATCCGCGATGATCGTCCGCACCCGCTCGACCACTCCCTGGATCGTGTCGCCCGGAAGGATCTGGAAGTTCACCACGGCCCTCGCCTCCTCGGGAAGGACGTTCTCCGTCGTGCCGGAGTGGAAGATCGTCGGCGCCGTGGTGGTGCGTACGAGAGTCGCCATCCTGGGATCGGCCAGGAAGCGGCGAACGAGGAACGGTCGAAACAGCCATACATTCGCGAGCGCGATGCGCCGACCGTACGGCTGCACCGGCGCGATGGCTCGGAGCATCTCGAGCGTTGCCCCGTCGATCCGCGCCGGGAACTGGGACTCTTCGAGTGGCGAGGGCCCGCGAGAGCCGTCCGATCTGCGTCGGCGTCACAGGCGCGGAAGAATGGCCTCCCGGCCCGCGGGCGGAAAGATCGAGCGAGAGATAGCCCTTCTCCGCGATCCCGACGACCGCAAACGAACCCTCGACGCCGGGGATCATCCCCTCCACGAGCGCTCCTCCTTCGTCGAGGATCATCGCAGGCTCCGGCACGCCGCGCGAACGAAACAGCCTCGCCATCTTCCGCGCCCCCCGCGCGCCGCCGACTTCCTCGTCTCCACCGAAGGCGAGGTAGATCGTGCGGAGCGGCCGATGGTCGTGGCCGAGCAGCTCCTCCGCCGCCTCGAGGATGGCGACGACCGCGCTCTTGTCGTCGAGCGCCCCGCGACCGTAGACGAACCCTCCCTCGATCGCGCCGGAGAAGGGAGGATGTGTCCAGCTCGACTCGGTGCCGGGGAGGACTGGGACCACGTCGAGGTGCGCCATCAGCACGACCGGGGCGAGCGTTTCGTTGGTCCCGGTCCATCGATACAGGAGGGAGCTCTCCCCGACCCTCTCGCACCCAAGACGATCGTGCACGAGCGGGTAGGCGTGACGCAGATACTCGCGGAGGCCACCGAAGGTCGCCCCCTCGCCGGCGCTTTCGCGCGAGGCGACCGTCTGGAACCGGATCGCGCCGGCGAGGTGCTCGGCGACAGACGTCGCGTTCACCGCCGTCCGGACGGGATTCTCCGAAGGATTGGGGGCGCCGACCCAGGCGGCGCGCCCCAGCGCGACCCCGGCAACGCCGACGACCACCGCGCCGAGCGCGCCGAGAACGGCCCAGAGCCGTCGCCGGGAACGAGCGTTCATCACCCGGGCTCCGCGAGCGGCGATGTGCGATGAGCGGCCACCGTGCCCCTGACCTGCAGGGCCACTTCACGGGCGATCGCGTCACATCGGGTCACGCAACCGGTGTCGACATGGCGCTTCATGCCAGCCAAGGTGGAGAAATCACAGCCGGTGATCTGGCGGCACCGCGTGCTGCCGAACGCGCCCCTGAACCATTTCGCCAGTGCCCATCCTCAAGACATTCGCGAGAGCCCGGTTGCGGAGCTTCCGAGCGCCGGCAGGGCTGGAATCGCCCCCTGATGCGTTCGGCCCATCCGCCTTCACGGGCATGCTCAGAACTCCCGGCCAAGCCGGTAGGCCTGGTCCAGATAGCCGCGCCTCGTCGCGTCGTCCGCTCCGTAGACCGCGTGGAAGTAGACGTGCTCGACCTCCTTGATGCCCGGGTACTGGAACGCGAACTCGTCGATGAGGACCCTCATCGCCTCCGCGAGCCCCGCCTGGTACGCCCCCTGGTCGAAGATCGTCGTCTGGATGATGAGCGCCTTCTCGTGCCTGAGGAGCGGCACCCGGCCGCGGATGTCGCCCCTCCAGGCGTCGGCGGTGATCCCGAACGCGAACCCTAGGGTGAACACGCGCTCGATCCAGCCCTTCAGAATGGCCGGGAATCCCACGAAGTAGACGGGCGCGATGAACGCCAGGGCCTGTGCGCTCGCGACCTTCGCCTGTTGCTCCAGGACATCCTTGGGCCGGTGGCGCTCCTGCAGGAGCCGGATGATTCCCCGCGTGTCCCGGTCGCCGAGGAGCCGCTTCACGAGGAATCGCGCCAGCGGCCCGCGTGCCTCCGCGAGCATGCGTTCGCGCAGGTGCCAGCGCTCGACGATTTCCTCGGGAGCGTCCGCGTCCATCCAGTTCGGGCTGTCGCGCCCGCGGAGGACGGGATCGAACCCGATCGCATGGAGGTCCACGATCTCGTTCACGTGGCCCGCGTCTCGGAGCCCTGCGTCGAAGCGCCCCAGCACCGCGTGGCAGAACGAGGTGGGACTGGGATGCGCATAGATCGTGAGGACCTTCATGGGCGGCCCCGGTCTGCGGCGTCGGTCGTCCTCGTGAAGAACGGCTTCAGTACCAGGCTGCCGCCGATGACGACGAGACAGATGCCCAGGAGTGGGAGGTCAGGTCGCCAGATCCGCGTGAGCGCCGTGCGAACACTGGATGGATCGCTTCCAGGTGCGGCCTGCATGCTGCCCCCCTTCGGGCCCGCTCCGCGTGCCTCGAATCGCCCCCCCGTGACTGCCCTCGGCTGGCGAAGCACCGGCGGCTGGCTAGCGGGGACCTCGGACCAGGAAGACCGAGACCGGCGCGGTGCGCGCCACGGCCTCCGCGACGCTGCCCAGCCAGATGCCCTCGAGCCCGCGGTGCCCGTTGCTGCCCACCGCGATGAGGTCGGCACCCCAGCG
>Ga0153916_10002276_pt1 | contig 14107 bp, 8 predicted proteins | sample Opewatmetagenome_FD_109642 | JGI IMG/M metagenome (GOLD analysis project Ga0153916, IMG submission 109642) | Freshwater wetland microbial communities from Ohio, USA - Open water 3 Core 3 Depth 4 metaG | ecosystem: Environmental > Aquatic > Freshwater > Wetlands | place: USA: Ohio, Lake Erie, Old...
GACGTGGCCGTCGCAATCGAAGTCCAGCGTGTCGACGCGGAGCGGCTCGGCCTTTCGCAGAATGCTCTCGGCCGTGGCGAGCTCATGCCAGATTGCCTCGCGCAGGTGCGGCAGGTACAGGCCGCCGAACACGCCGTGCCAGTACGCGTCGTTGCACTGTCCCCGCGCGATCGCGTTCCGTACGCCGGCGGGCTCGCCGCGGGCGCGGCTGAGCGCGGACAGCCGGATCATCTTCTTGTGCATCCGGTTCGATTCGGGGTATTTCGCGAGGAAATTGCGCCAGTGCGCGCCCCGCAGGAGTCCGCCCTCCGGGCCGGCCAGTCGCTCCTCGCCGAGCTCGGCCGCGAGCTGGCGCAGCCGGCCGGCAGCACGCGGCCACAGCGCCCAACCCTCCATTTCGCGATAGGACGCGGTCGGCAGGTAGGCCAGGCCGGCGCTGGCCACTTCGCGGAGCGCCTGGCTCGGCGTTGCCAGGACGAGCTCGCCCCGTGCGCGCAGCTCGTCCAGCATGTCACTGAACTCGCGCAGCCAGCCGCGCTCGTAGACCCATTCGCGAGTGCCCGGCCACCCGCCGAACTTCTCGCCGTCGTCGGCGAACACCGCCAGGGTGTGCCCGTGTTCCCGCAGGGTACGCACGTGAGCTGCTATGTCCGCGGGCGGCTTGAACGGGATCAGGTAGCGCAGCCGCTCGTCGATCGGGAAGACGGCGACCGTTCGCCCGTCGCTCTCCGTACGGTAGGGAGCGTATAGCCGGTCCCGCTCGAACCCGCTGACCAGGAAGTGGCGATCATCCACGAGGACGGACTCCACGTCCGCATCGGCGAGATCGGCGACGAGCTCGGGCTCCCAGACACGCTCCGTGAGCCAGAGGGCACGGGCCTCCGCGCCGAATAGGCGCCGGAGCGCGTCCCGCATCCAGGCGACCTGCTCGACCCGGTCCTGACGGGGGATCGCCGAGAGGATCGGCTCGTAGAATCCGGCCAGCAGGAGTTCCAGCCTGCCGTCGGTAACGAGCCGGCCGACCAGATCGAGGTAGCGCCGGTCGTGATGCTCGAGCCACTCGAGCAACGGGCCGGACACATGCAAGGCGATCGGCAGAATGTCCCGTTCCTCGAGCGCTCGCAGGAACGGCAGGTAGACCTCGTCCACATGCTGCGCGAACACATGGTCGAAGTTGCCCACCGGCTGATGCAGATGGACGCCGAACAGGAAGCGGACGGGCTGCACGGCTAGACGAACCCCAGCGGGCGTGCCAGCGGCAGCAAGGCCGACGCTTCGGCTGGATCGAGGCGCTGCCGGATCGTGTGAAACGCGGTTTGCGCGTCGAACGGCACCGGGGCGCCGAGCAGCGCGAACAGGTCCAGCAAATCGAGCACCTGTGCCGTGGCCATGGGTGACCGGTCCTCCGCCAGCCCGACCACGGCGCGGAGCAGCGCCCCGGTCGCCACCTCCGCGAGCGGCACACCCCGGCAGAGCGCCGCATCCTCCATCTCGGAGAACCAGAGATCGCGGATGTCGCGCATCAGCTCGTCCGCGACGACCTGTCGCGCGCGCTCCGGCAGGTCGGCGAGGGCGATCTCCCACCCATCGGCGCCGCCCGCCGCGGTCACGGAAACGCGCAGCCGGCCGGGGCGCGGTCGGTCGACGCGCACCTCGAAGGCGTCGGTCCGTCCGGTGCGCCGCTGGCGCACGAGCACGCCGTCCTCGCGCAGGTCCGCCAGAAAGCCGACGGGCACGACGCTCCCGGGATCGGCATTGGCCGCGCGCGCCGCCGCGACGCCGGCGGCGACGCGGGCGGCGGGTGGCGTGGCGGGGCGGCCGAACCGGTCGTAGACGTCGCGCCCCGATCCGATCGCGGGGTCGTTGCCGGGCGCGGCCGCCAGGCGCTCCCGCAGCGTGGCCTCGAGCGCCGCCGCCGCGCCACCCGCCAGCTCGATCGCCCGCGCGGCGTACCGCAGGATCTGCCGAGTCTCGATGCCGCCGACGTCGTCAAAAAACCAGCCGCAGGAGGTGAACATGCCGAGCGCGTGCCGCTCCATCTCGAGCAATTCCACGGTACGCCGGCGCGCTGCCGCGTCCGCCTCCCGCCCGTGTGCGGCCAGGAACTCGTCCAGCGGGCGGGCGCCGACCAGCACCGCCCCGTAGGCGTCGCGGGCCGCCCACACGTCGTGCAGCAGGGTGGCGCCCTCGGTGGCGAACACGGCGTGCAGCGCCGTGGCCAGCGATTCGAGCGCCCCGCGGAGCGGGGCGCGCCAGCGCTGCTGCCAGTCGCGCTCGGGATGCATCCGGCAGCCGCAGTTGCTGCGCCAGCGCTCGACGCCGTGAATGCAGCTCCACGAGCTCGGGGCCTTGAGCGTGACGTCGTGCGTGGCCGGGTGCCGGGCGAGATAGGCCGCGAAGTTGTCGATTGCGAGCCGGGGGCGCCGCGTCACCCCGTCGAGAAACGCCGCCAAGGCCATCTCGCCGAAGCGGTGATGGTGGCCGTAGGTCTCACCGTCGGTGGCGACCGCGACGAGCGCGTCGTTCGCGTGTCCCGCCACGGCCTCCACCCACGCGGCGGCGTCGCGAATGAAGGGGTCGAACGCCACCTCGTGCGACAGCGCGCCGTCGTAGACGAACAACGCGATGCTGCGGCCGGCGCTCGTGCGATACCGCCCCGGCAGGCCGTGGGGCGGCGGGGTCACGACCTGATGCGGCGCCAGCACCGTGAAGCTGATGCCCTCGGCGGCCAGCACATCGAGCGTCTCGTCGTCCACCGCGGTTTCCGGCAGCCACATTCCCTCCGGGGCGCGGCCGAAGCGGCGTCGGAAGTCGGCGATCCCCCAGCGGACCTCGGTTTCCTTGTCGCGGCGGGGGCTGAGCGGGAGAATCACGTGGTGCAGCGGCGCCGCAATCGCGTTGCCGTGGCCGTCATGCGCCGCCGCGCTGGCCCGATCCGCGTCGAGCATGGCTCGGTACGTGCTCGGCGCGGCCTCCTCCAGCCAGTCGAGCAGGGTGGGCCCCACGTCGAAGCTCACCGCCTCGAGCGTGTTCACGATCCGGGCGATGCGCCCCTCCGCGCCCAGCCGCCGCGCCGCGACCACCGCCCGGTAGCACTCCGACTCGATCCGCGCGTTCCAGTCGTGGTACGGCGCCGCGCCGGGCTCGACGGGGACTTCCTCCAGCCACGGGTCTTCCCGTGGGGGCTGGTAGAAGTGGGCATGCACGACGACGGAGCGGGGATCGGAGCTCATCGCGTGGCGGGCATCGCGAGGACGCCGGACACGGCATCGAGGACGGCGGGGAACACGGCGTCGCGCCACAGCAGCTCGGCCGCGCGCCGGCCGGCCGCGTCGCGCTGGCCATCCGGCGCCGTGGGGCTCAGCGCGGCGACCAGCGCCTCGGCGTCGTCGCAGTGCACCCGGAAGCGCTGCTCCGCGTAGTCCGCCACGGCCCCCGTGGACATGATGAACTGCCAGTCGGACGACTGGGCCAGCAACAGCGACCGGGCGGCCTGGGCCAGCAGCGGCCGGGCCCAGCCGCGCGTCAGCGCGCCGGGCGCCGCGGCCCAGAAGGCATCCTCCAGTCGCCATAGCCGCTCCCACGTCCAGCGCGTGCCGCCGTTCATCCACATGCGGTGGTCGCCGTGCGCGCCCCACGATCCCTCCGCGAGACGGATGCGCTGCGCCGGACGATGGTGTCTGAGCTGGTCGGACGCGGTGGCCGCCCGCACGCCGGCCATCGACCCCAGCCGACGATACAGCGCGCCGACGAAGTGCACCCCTTCGAACCACCAGTGGCCGAACAGCTCGGTGTCGAATGGGGCCACGACCACCTCGCCGTTCGCCGGCTGCGCGCGCGCGATGTCCGCGAGCAGCCCCGCGAAGTGTTCGGCATGCGCCTCGGCGCGTCCTTGCGCCACCGCCGGATCGTACGCCTGCTTGCCGCCGAGATCGACATCGGGCCCGGTCACCCGCCACAGCTTGAGCCCGCCCGGCCAGCGGATCTTGTGAAACTCGAGGTAGGACGCGTCGCCCGGGTAGCCCTGGTGCCGGCTCCACAATTGCATCGAGGAGCGGGGATCGCGGATCAGGGCCCACACGGGTCGCGCGGCGTCGAGCGACACCACATACGGGCGGTAGGGCGAGCGGCTCACCGGGTCGTGGCGCGGCGACGCGACGTCGTGGCGCTCGAGGTCGAACCGCTCGACGCCGAGCGGGACGTCGGGGTACGTGCCGAGCGCCTCGCCGGCCGCGGCGAGGTGGGCGTCCACGAAGAAGTAGCGGAAGCCGGCCTCGCCGAGGTGCTCGTCGATCCCGGCGCGCTCCGGGGCCGGATCGCCGCCCGCCGCATGCCAGGGCCCGCAGGGGCGGTAGGCGCACTCCGGGAGCCAGCAGCCGCGCGGCGACCGCCCGAACTGACGACGATGCTCCGCGTACCCGACGCGCAGCTGGAGGCGGATGCTCTCGTCGCGACCGAGCAGCGGCAGGTAGCCGTGCGTCGCGGCCGAGCCGATGAGCTCCAGGCGCCCGGCATCCTGCAGCCGACCCAGCTCGCCCACGATGTCGCCGTTGAGCGCGTCGAACAGCCGCCACAGGCGCTCGAGCCGCGCGCGCCAGAAGCCGGCGAGCGGGATGAGCGCGTGATCGCCGGTCGTGGCCAGGTCGTCCGGTGCGCGGGTGGCGTGCGCCAGCCGTTCGCGGAGGAACTCCTCCATCTCGTGCAGGAATGAGGGGTGCCTGAGCTGGTTCGCGAGCACCGGCGTCACGCCGAGTGTGATCGGTGCCGCGACCTGCTCCTGCTCGAGCTGGCGCAGCTCCTCGATCAAGGGCAGGTAGGTGTCGAGCGCCGCCTCGCAGAGCCAGTCGCTGCCGTGGGGCCAGCGCCCGTAATGCAGCACCCACGGCAAGTGGCTGTGCAGCGCCAGGACGAAATCCATCGTCGTCAGCGCCCGCCGTTCCGGGCGGCGTGGGCCTGCGCGTACGCCGCCTGGTACTTCTCCGCCGACGGGCCCCAGCCGTGGTCCATTCGCATTGCGACCCCGACCTTGTCCTCCCAGTCGTCACAGCGGTGGTAGCACTCGATCGCGCGGCGCAGCGCCACGTCGAGCGCCGCGGGCGTGTAGGCGTCGAACATGAACCCGTTGACGTCGTCGGTCACGGTGTCGCGGAGCCCGCCCACGCTGCGCACCACAGGCAGCGCTCCATAGCGCTGCGCCCGCATCTGGGTGAGACCGCACGGCTCGTAGAGCGACGGCATCAGCAGCATGTCCGCGGCGGCGAGCAACCGGTGCTCCGCCTGCTCGCTGAACATCCGTGGGACCGCAATCCGATCGGGGGCGCGCGCGGCGAGGGCGGCCAGCGCCTCCTCGTAGCGGGCCTCCCCGATTCCGAGGAAGATGTACTGGGCGTCGTCTTCCATCAGGGCGTTGGCGCCGAGGATCAGGTCGATGCCCTTCTGCTCCACCAGCCGGGCGCTCATCGCGAGCAGGGGCACGCGCTTGCGCTGGCGCAGCTTGTAGGAGCGCTGCACGGCCGCCTTGCAGCGCGCCTTCGGGCTGCGGTCCCCGGGGCCGAAGTGCACCGTGAGGTAGGGATCGGTAGCCGGGTTCCAAAAGACGTCGTCGATGCCGTTGAGGAGGCCGACGAACCGGTCGCCGAGCGCCGTGAACTGCTCCTGCAGGCCGAAGCCGCCGGCCGGCGTGCGCAGCTCCTCGGCGTGCGTCGGGCTCACGGTGGTCGCCATGTCGCACAGGGCGAGCCCGCCCTTGAGCACGTTCACGTGCCCGTACCATTCCATCAGCCGCCAGTCGTACATGCTGGCCGGCAGGCCGACCTCTGCGAGCAAGCCGAACGGGAAGTGGCCCTGGAAGCCGGCGTTGTGGACCGATAGCACGGTACCGATCCGGTCGTAGCTCTCCAAACCGGCGTAGGTGTGGCGCAGATAGACGATTGACAGCGCGGTGTGCCAGTCGTGCGCGTGCAGCACGCCGGTGTCGGGCGCGATCCGCGGCAGCGCCTCGAGCACGGCGCGCGAGAAGAACGCGAACCGGCGGGCGTTGTCGGGGTAGTCGGCCCCCTCGCCATAGATCTCCGGCCGGTCGAAGTAGCCCGGATGCTCGACGAACAGCACTTCGGGAGAGGCCTCGCTTCCGGTCGCCCGATACAGCCGGGCCTCCTCCCAGCGGTCGCCGATGGTGAAGCCGAACGGCTCGCCGACCGGCGCGAGGGCCGTGCCACGCTGCCGGACGTAGCGGTGCAGCGGGATGATCACCGTCACGGGCAGGCCCGCCGCAACCTGGTACTCGGCCAGACCCCGCACGGCCTCCGCCAGACCGCCGGTCCGGGCAAACGGCCAGTACTCGGCCGCGATGTGGACGATCCGGGCATCGCCCGGCAGCGGCGGCAGCTCGCGCGTCAGATTGCGGGGTCGGCGGGCACGTCGGGTCCCCATGGGTACCTCCTCGTGTCAGGCCGTCGGGGGGTCCGTGGTCGGTGCTTCGCCGCGGATCGCCGGCAGGTAGCTCTCTCTGACATAGCGCTGCATCATCCGCCGCGCCGTGAACCGCCCGCCCGCCTGGCTGATCGCGTGCTTCATGCGCTCCACCCAGCCGAGCGGAACGCCCCGCGCATCGCGCTGGTAGTACAAGGGCACCACCTCCGACTCCAGCAGATGGTACACATGAGCGGCGTCCTCGTTGTCCACGTCCGCGGTCACCGCCCGCGGGATGGCCCAGCCGTTGCTGCCCGTGAATCCCTCGGCCCACCAGCCGTCGAGCGTCCCGAGCTGAGGCACGCCGTTGAGCGCCGCCTTCATCCCGCTGGTCCCGCACGCCTCCATCGGCACCCGCGGCACGTTGAGCCAGAGATCCACGCCCTGTACCAGCCGGTGCGCGAGGTGCATCTCGTAGTCCTCGAGGAACGTGATCCGCCCCTCCAGCGTGGGATCATGCGTGAAGCCGTACACCTGCTGCAGCAGGTGCTTGGCCGGCTCATCGGCCGGATGCGCCTTGCCGGCGAAGATGATCTGCACCGGGCGGTGCGGGTCGGTGAGAATGCGGCGCAGCCGGTCCGGGTCGCGGAAGACGAGGTCGGCGCGCTTGTACGTCGCAAACCGGCGCGCGAACCCGATCGTCAGCGCGGTGGGGCTGAGCAGCGTGCCGGCGGCGACGAGATAGCTGGGTTCCTTCCACTGATCCCGCCAGCGGCGCCGCGCTTCGTCCCGGATGAACTCGATCAGGCCGTACTTGAGCGTCATGTGCGCCTGCCACAGCCGCGCGTCGTCCGCGGTCAGCAGGCGCTCCCACAGCTCCGGCTCGTCCAGCCGGGCGCCCCAATCGGGGCCGAGGTGCGACTCGATCACGTCCATGATCTGCCGCGCCATCCACGTCGCCAGATGGACGCCGTTGGTGACGTGGCCGATCGGGACCGCCGTGTACTCGCGATCGGGCCACAGCGAATGCCAGATGCGGCGTGTCTCCTCGCCGTGCAGCGCGGACACGCCGTTGACGCGGCCGCTCAACCGCAGGGCAAGGGCCGTCATGTGGAACGAGCCGTGGTCCTCGGCGGGCTTGTGGCCCAGCCCGAACAGCCGTTCCCGATCGAGCCCCGCCTCGTCCCAGTACCGGCCGATGCAGTGCTCCATCTGGTCGTGCGTAAACCGGTCGTGACCGGCCGGCACGGGGGTATGGGTGGTGAACGTGCTCGTCGCCCGCACGCTGCGCACGGCATCCTCGAACGGCGCGCCCTTGGCGATTCTCTCGAGCAGCCGCTCGACCAGCATGAAGGCGGCGTGCCCTTCGTTCGCGTGCCACGCCCCCGGGGCGACCCCCAGGCGGCGCAGCACCCGCACGCCCCCCACCCCGAGCACCCATTCCTGCCGGAGCCGCGTCTCGGCCCCGCCGGCGTAGAGCTTGTGGCAGAGGGCCCGGTCGTCGGGGTGGTTCCGCTCGAGGTTCGTGTCCAGCAGGTAGACGGGGACCGAGCCGATGAGGATGCGCCAGGCGCCGACGTGGATGGTGCGCTCCGGGCACGGCACGCTGGCCAGGTACGGGCTCCCGGTCTCATCGAGGACCGGAATGAGCGGCGCCTGCCCCGGGTCCACCGGGTCGTCGGTATCCTCCTGCCAGCCGTCGAGCCGGAGGCGCTGGTCGAAGTAGCCCCGGGTGTAGATCAGCCCCACGCCGATCAGCGGGACGCCGAGATCGGACGCGGCCTTGCAGTGGTCGCCGGCCAGCACCCCCAGCCCGCCCGAATAGATCGGGACCGAGGCGTGGAGGGCGAACTCCGCGCAGAAGTACGCGATCGGCACCGTGTCGTGACGCGCGAAGTGCGTGCGATACCAGGTGCCCTCACGCGAGAGGGCCAGAGCGAGGTTCGCGCGCACCGTGTCGTACAGCGCGACGAACCGCGGGTCGGCGGCGCAGGCCGCGAGACGCGCCGGATCCACCTGCTGGAGCAGCGCGATCGGGTTGTGCCGGCTCTGCCGCCACAGCACCACGTCGATCGACCGGAACAGGATGCGGGCCTCACGGCTCCACGCCCACCACAGGTTCGCCGCGATGCCAGGAAGTTCGGCAATGCGCTCGGGGACCAACGGGTATCGGGGATTGGGGTGCGTCATTCTCCGTTTGAAGGTAGCGCCTGGTCGAGGGGACGCCAGCAGCCTCGGCGCGGCCTGCATGGAACCTTCACGCGACGTTCAGCCTTTCAACACGGCGCTCGTGCTAGTGTCGAAACCGAGGAGGGCCGCCATGATGCGTGATTCCAAGGAGCACTATCGGACGTCATCCGGGTTTTCGCTGGATGAGGCGTCCCGGCTGTACCGCAGCAGCGCGGTCGGTAACAAGCTGGAGTGCCCCACGTGCGGTGGGATGATGCGCGACGTGGTCGGGGCGAACCCGAGCGGCGCCGTGTGGCTGCTGCGCTGTGTCGACTGCGGGCGCGGGCTGGTGTTCGATGGCCCGTCCTCGGAGGCGGACGACTAGCGCACGAGCCCGGCGTCCCCGCGCGCGGCGAGCGTGCGCGCCCTTGCGAGCCGGCGAGGGCGCGCGTTGTTTTCGGCCCACGATGTCGCTCCGTTCCCGCCTGCGGGCTTTGCTCACCTTGGGTCAGGGAGTGGCCCGCGGTCTGCCCGACGCTGCGGCCGACCAGGACCCTCTGGCCCTGTTCCACCGGTGGTTCGCGGCGGCCCGGCAGTCGGGCTTGCTGCTGCCCGAAGCCATGTGCCTCGCCACCGCCACTCCGGACGGCAAGCCGTCGGCGCGCATGATGCTGCTCAAGGGCGCGGATCAGCGGGGCTTCGTATTCTTCACGAACTATGAGAGCCGCAAGGGTGACGAGCTCGCCGCCAACGCGCGGGCCGCCCTGGTGCTGCACTGGGCGATCCTCGAGCGCCAGGTGCGGGTCGAGGGGCTCGTGCAGCGGCTCGGCAGCGAGGAGTCGTTCGCGTACTTCCGCACCCGGCCGCGCGGCAGCCGGATCGGGGCGTGGGCCTCGCAGCAGAGCCGGCCGCTCGGGGCGCGGGCCGAGCTCGAGGCGAGGGTGCGCGAGACGGCGCAACGCTTCCCCGGCGACGCAGTGCCGCTGCCCCCGTTCTGGGGAGGCTTCCGCCTGATCCCCGAGCGCATCGAATTCTGGCAAGGACGCCTGGACCGGCTGCACGACCGGCTGGTGTTCGAGCGGGCGAGCGGCGGCTGGACCGCGGCTCGACTGTATCCCTGAGGAGACTCCTGCTCACGGCCGCTCCACCAGCCGTGGGGACGTGGTTCAGCCGGCGCGACGCGTCACCCGCGTGACGCCGTCGCGGGCGCGCGCCCGCCACTCGGCGACCTCGTCGCCTCCGCGGTCCCACAGGTCCAGCGCCCGCGTGTAGTGCCGCGCCGCTTCACCATACTCGTTCCGGCGCTCCGCGATCTGCCCCAGCTCGTAGGACGCGCGGGCCGTGAGGAACCCCATCCACGTGGTGGGCGGCACGAGCGAGCGCAGGTAGACCTCCGCGCTGTCCGCGCGGCCCGCCGCCAGGTGCAGCAGCGCGAGTTGGAGGCGCATCGCCGGCTCGGGGTCGCCCTCGGGTAGGTTGTCGGTGTGGATCGTCCACAGTCGGTACGCGCGGCGCGCGTCCTGGAGCGCCTCGGAGAGGTCGCCGCGGCGCACCGCGAGGCGGGCGTCGAAGTCGGCCTGGAGCGCTCCCACCCAGTCCTCCGACAAGCCCACGTTCTCGCGGGGAAGTCGATCGAGCGCCGCGCGCCACCGGCGGGTGACAGTGGTATCGCCGAAGGAGGCGTGGTAGGCGCCGATCGCCCATCCCGCGCGCCAGATGGGACGCCGCTCGAACTGGGCGGCGACCGAGTCGGGGGAAAACCACGCGGCCAGGGAGTCCACCACACGACGGGCCACGTCCGGGTCGCCCACCCCCGCGAGGTCCGCCGCGACGAGATGGAACTCGATGGTCCGCCGCAGCCAGAGCGTGCCGTCGAGCGCCCCAGCCTGGACCACCGAGTCCGTGGCGCGGATCCGGCCCTCCGCCATCCAGAGCTGGAGGAGCGCAGCCATCGCGGTCGTCGCGGCCGGGCCGGCGGGCGCCGCCGCGCGGACTGCGGCGAGGAACTGCTCGGCCCGGGCGGGGCGACTCGCGCGGAGTACGCGCAGGATGGTGATCCACTCCGGCAGCGGGCGCGTGCCCAGCCGCGGGGCCATGGAGTCGAACGCCTCCACCGGCGCGGTGGCCGCGCGCAGCCCCGCGAGCAGGCCGCCCACCATGGGTTGCGTGGTATCGGCGCGGGCCAGGCGTGCGATCTGCGCCGCGGCGTCGGCGGAGTCCGCTCCCACCGCGGCCACCCACGCGCGGCCGACGAGGGAGGGCAAGTGGGCGGGATCCAGCGCGATCGCGCGCTCGGCGGCGGTCCGGACGTCGGGGAGCCCGGCGCCGTACTGCCAGCCGTACGCCTGGTTCGTGTAGGCGAGGATCTGCCACCCCTCCACATCCGTGCTGTCGATCTCGACGATGCCGCGGGCGGCGTTCATCGCGGTGAGCCCGTCAGTACGCACCAGCGCGCGCGCGGCGTCCACGCGCAGCTGGTTGCGCTGGCTCAGCGAGTCGGCGTGGCGGCTGGCGCGCTCGACCAGGGGCAGCAGGCCGCTGAAGGTCTGGCCGCGCATGAACAGGGACCAGGACTTGATGCGCACCGCCTCCACCAGAGCCAGGGCGAATCCCGAGTCGAGAGCGAGCGCCCGGTCGATGGCCCGTTCGGCGGAGTCGACCATGCCCCCGCGCAGGGCTCGCCGTGCGTCCAGGTACGCCTTGAGTGCGTCGGCCGAGTGTGTGGTGTAGCCGGTGATCTCCCGCACCTCCGGCAGCTGCTCCGCGCGCCAGATCCGCGCGATGACGGCCACGGCGAGCTCCTGAACCAGCGCTGGCAGCGCCGTCACGGAGCCGCGCGCGGTGAGCGATTGGATTGGCGTCGCCGAGCCCAGCTCGTAGATCCGGAGGGTCACGTCCAGGCTGTCGCCGCTGCGGAACGCCGAGCCCAGCACGAAACGGCGGGCGCCCGCCTGCCCCGCGAGGTGGGCACCCTCCTCGACGGTGGGCGCGCTAGCATGGCTGCCGCCGGCCGACCGGAGGGATTGCCACAGGGACCAGGGATCGGCCACGCTCACGCCGGGGGTGCCGTCGAGCGCAGTGGCGAGCAGATCGCCAAGCGCTTCCGTCCATTCGTCGGCCCCGCCTCCGGTGTCGCGAAACGGGAACACGGCGAGGCCGAGCCGTTCGGTCGCGGCCGCGGGCCCGGGGCGCAGGATCCGGTAGCCAAAAAAGAGGATGGCGGCGAGCGCGAGGCCGGTCAGCAGCGGACGCACCAGGATCTGCGCGGCCCGGCGACTGGCGGGCACCGGAGGATGGATTGGGCCGGTGTTGGCGCGCAGCGCCTCGGCGAACCCCTGGCAGGTCGGATAACGGTCGGCGGGGGTGACGGCGAGCGCGCGCTTCAGCACCTCGTCGAGGCCGCTCGTGACCGTGGGCCTGATCGGCTGGATCGGGCGCACCTCGCCCGTCAGGCTGCGGGCGATGACGGCCTGCGGCGTCGGGCCCGTGTGGGGCGGCTCGCCCGCCAGGGACTCGTACAGCACGCAGGCCAGCGAGTACTGGTCGCTGCGGCCGTCGAGGTCGTCGCCCGCGGCCTGCTCGGGGCTCATGTACGTCGGCGTGCCGATCGCCAGCCCCGCCTCGGTCAACCGCCGTCCGGGCGCGGCCCCGATCGCGCGGGCGATCCCGAAATCCGCGACGACCGCGTGTCCGGACTCGAGCAGGATGTTCTCCGGCTTGACGTCGCGGTGCACCACGCCATGGCTGTGGGCGTACGCCAGGGCGTCCGCCACCTCCAGCGCGATGGCGTAGGCGTCTTCCAGCGGCAGCTGATGCTCGCGCTCGAGACGGGCCCGCAGGGATTCGCCCTCGACGTACGGCATGACGTAGAACAGAAAGCCGTCGGCGTCGCCCGAATCGAACAGGGGGAGGATGTTGGGGTGACGCAGCGTCGCCGAGATCTCGATCTCGCGCAGGAAGCGCTCGGGACCGATCGCCGCCGCCAGCTCGGGCCGGAGGACCTTGAGCGCGACGCGGCGGCCGTGCTTGTGATCACGGGCGAGATAGACGGTGGCCATCCCGCCGCGCCCGATCTCGTCCGTCAGCTCGTACCGCTCGGCCAGTGCCGAGCGCAGCCGCTCCGGAGCGCCCACCCGTCCTCCCCCGCCGTTCCGCGGATAAGATGTCGCGCTCGGCGGCGCGCCGCCAGCGACTAGCCGGTCGAGCTGGGGCGGCGTGCCAGGGCGCCGTCGACGATCACCTTGAGCGCCGCCTCGAAGGTGTATCCGGCGTTCTCCGCCGACTCCATGAACGACACGCCTTCGGTCAAGTCGGGGTTGGGGTTCACCTCGAGCACGAACGGGTGGTCGTCCCGCGTCAACCGCAGGTCGAGTCGCGCGTAGTCCCGGCAGCCGGTCACGCGGTACGCCGCGAGTGCGGCGTCGCGTACGCGCTTCTGCGCGCGCTTCGAGAGCCGCGCCGGACAGATGGTGAACACCTGGTGGAACACCTCGTCGAGCGGGTTCCACTTGGCGTCGAAGCTGATGATCGTGGGATGATCGGGCGGGAGCGCGGAGAAGTCGAACTCGACGATGGGCAGCACCTCGGGATCCTCGTTGCCCCACACCGATACGTGGAGCTCGCGCCCCTCGATGAACTCCTCGACGAGCGCCGCCCCGGGGAATTCCGCGATCGTGTACGCGAGACGTGCGACCAGCGCCGCGTGGTCGTGCACGACCGACTCGCGATCGACCCCCGCGCTCGCATCCTCGCGGGCCGGCTTCACGATCAACGGGTAGTGGAGCCCGTGCCGGCGGGAAATCCTCGGCTCGGTCAGCACGCGGTAGCGGGGGGTGGGTACGCCGTTGGCGAGCAGCACGAGCTTGGTGAGGGCCTTGCGGCGGCACAGCGTCAACGCGAACGGTCCGCAGCCGGTGTAGGGCACCTCGTGCACGTCGAGCAGTGCCGCGATATGGGACTCGTGCTCGGGGTCGTCGCGGAAGTGCTCGACCACGTTGAACACCACGTCGGGCGGTTTTCGCGCGAGCAGCCGCTCGAGCACGCGAAGGTCGTCGGTGAGATTCACGCCGCGCGCGCGATAGCCGGCGCGGCGCAGGCCCTTCACCAGGGCCCCGTATTCCTCCATAACGGTCGCGACGTGGATGTCGTACTCGGGCTCGAACGGGAGCGTCGCCGGGTCGAGATCCCGCAGCTTCTCGTATTCGTCCTCGTCGACGTGATTGTAGAGCACGACGACCAAAGGCTTCGCTCTGGGCATGACCCGCCGGGTGTCCTGGTACAGCCGAACGATGCTAAGTTGGAGGGGGCTCCGGCAAGGTGGCGTGGTGATGGATCGACGCGAGTTCGCGGCAACGCTGGCCGGTGTGGGCATCGGTCTCGCGGGCGACGGCGTGCTCGGCGCACGCGCAACCGGGACGATTCCGATGCGCCCGCTCGGCGACACCGGCGTCGCCGTGACGATGCTCGGACTCGGCGGCCACCACGTGGGCCTGGCGGACTCCGCGGTTGCCGCCCGGCGCCTGGTGGA
>Ga0153916_10002277_pt1 | contig 14107 bp, 13 predicted proteins | sample Opewatmetagenome_FD_109642 | JGI IMG/M metagenome (GOLD analysis project Ga0153916, IMG submission 109642) | Freshwater wetland microbial communities from Ohio, USA - Open water 3 Core 3 Depth 4 metaG | ecosystem: Environmental > Aquatic > Freshwater > Wetlands | place: USA: Ohio, Lake Erie...
CTGCGAGGGCTCCCGCAAATGCCCAGTGCCCTGATGCTCACAGTGGCGCCTCTTTGCCAGGACCGATCACCAGTTCACCATTCTGGGCATCGACTCCTCGCAAGGGCCCCTTCGCTATCCTGACATGGAGCCCATGGGCCGGAGCGACGATCTTGCAGTTGCCAGCGCCTCGATCCTATGCTTGGTGGTTCCTCCCGCTTCTGGGTCCGGCTGGCTGCGGGGATCGCGGATTCGAGGCACATGATCGACAGAGAACGATGGTGCTTCCTTGGGCAGCCCGGCGATCGTTCCATCCTCGCTCACCTGTCCGTCTTCGCGACGGCCGCCCCGAAGACCGACGGATGGAAATTGACAGAAGATTTCGCGAGTGCTAGTATACTAATACACTATTATAGCTATAATGGAAAGACGCTGCAAGCGGTGACTGGGGCACCGACGGTCGAATTGTGCGGAACTGGGAGCCGGGTTTCAGGCGGAGTTCCCTCCAACGCCGAATCGCTATCTGCGCTATCACGCGCCTCCGAGAACCAGCCCGCTCCCGTCCAGACTGCCTCGTCTAATGGAGGAAGTAGGCCATGGATGACCTTATCTATGCGTCAGCCTCGGAACTTGCGCAAGCCATCCTTGCCAAGCGGGTTTCCTCGGAAGAAGTCGTCAAAGCCCACCTGAAGCGCATCCACGACGTGAACCCCAGGCTCAACGCCGTCGTCTGCCTGGGCGAAGAGCAGGCGCTCAAGCAGGCGCAGGCGGCGGACCAAGCACTCGCACGGGGAGCGATCAAGGGTCCGCTGCACGGTGTGCCCATGACGGTCAAGGATTCGTTTGAGACGGCGGGAGTGGTTAGCACCTCAGGCACCAGGGGCCGGGTCGATTACGTGCCGACCGAGGACGCCACGGCGGTTGCCCGGTTGCGCGCGGCAGGTGCCATCCTGATGGGTAAGACCAATCTGCCCGAGTTCACCTGGTGGGGCGAGACCGACAACCTCGTCTATGGCCGCTCCAACAACCCTTATGACGTCTCCCGCACCCCCGGAGGCAGTAGCGGCGGCGCCGCGGCCATCCTGGCCGCGGGAGGTTCGCCCCTCGAGCTGGGAAGCGACACCTATGGAAGCATTCGCCAGCCCTCGCATTTCTGCGGCACGGCGGGAATTAAACCGACCTCGGGACGCGTGCCCCGAACGGGCCTTTTCCCCCCGGCCACAGGCCCCGTGGATTGGATCGAACAGGTGGGGCCGATGGCTCGGACCGTAGATGACCTAGTCCTCACGCTGCCCATCCTCTCAGGCGTGGACGGTCGTGATCCTGACATCATCTCCATGCCGCTTGGGGATCCCAGGACTGTGCGACTGAAGGGTCTGCGCACGGCCTTCTTCACGGATAACGGCGTCGTGGCCGCAGAGGCGCAAGTCGTCGAGACCGTAGAGAAGACCGTTCGCTTTCTGGAGGATTCGGGGCTCACGGTTGAGGAAGGCCGACCCAGTTGCTTCACTCGTGTCTACGATCTCCTAGCCGGACTCTGGGGCGCGGATGGAGATGCCACCCCTCGCGCCATGCTGAAGCTGGCGGGCACATCCTTGGAGGATGTCTCCCCCTCTTTGCGGATTGTCATGAGTTTCCCCCCCATCTCGACTGCTGACTTCTTTGCCCTGTACGCGGAGGCAGTGAGATTCCGACAGGAATCGCTCGCATTCATGCAGAAGTACGATGTGATCGTCTCGCCCCCGTGCGCCTGTGTGGCTCCCACGCACGGCAAGATCGCCGAGATCAACAACATCCTTAGCTACACGATGATCTTCAATCTGCTCGGCTGGCCGGCCGTTGTCGTAAGGGCCGGCACTTCTTCCGAAGGTCTTCCCATCGGCGTCCAGGTCGCGGCCCGGGCTTGGCGGGAAGACGTGGCGCTTGCGGTCGCCAAGCACATTGAGAGTGGCATGTGTGGATTCCGACGGCCACCGTTGTGACGCTCGGCAATCAGCTTGGCCATTCTCGACGACCGTACCAAGCGGCGATCATAGACGATTGCTTACAATGAATGCTCTCGTGGTGCGAGCCGCGCACGCACGCCTGCGACATTCCCTATAGGGGTCGCGCGCCATCGCTTGCCACCCCAAGGTATTGCGCCTTGATCGCTTCATTCTGGCATATCTCCTCGGGGGGTGCCTCGTGCACGATGATACCTTTGTTGATCACGTAGACGTAGTCGGCCACCTGCAGTGCCAGCGGGAGATTCTGTTCCACGAGCAGGATGGACAGGCCGCTCTCCTTTAGCCTCCGCGCGATGGCGGCAAGCTCCCGAACAATCACCGGAGCCAATCCCTCCGAAGGCTCGTCCATCAGGAACAGATCGGGATTGGTCATGAGAGCTCTGCCAATGGCCAGCATTTGTTGTTCGCCGCCGCTGAGCAGCGTCCCCCTGATCCTGGCCCGTTCCTTCAGGATCGGAAACAGGGCATAGACCCTGCTCAGATCCCAGGGATGGGATCGACCGCGCGTGCGCGCCGAGACCACCAGGTTCTCCTCCACGCTCAAGGACGGGAAGATCCTGCGCCCTTGAGGAACCAGCCCCATACCACGCCGGGCAATAAGATGCGCGCCCCGGGCGGTCACATCTTCCCCTCCAAACAAGACCCTGCCCTGACGCGGAGGGGTCAATCCCAGGATCGAGCGGATCGTCGTCGTCTTTCCCATGCCGTTCCGACCGAGCAGAGCCACCGTGGAACCCTCTGCGACCTGGAGCGAAACCCCATGCAGGATGTGGCTCTCGCCGTAATAGGTATGGATGTCCTGAACCCGCAGCATCTCGGCCACTTCTAGGAACTCCCGTTCCCCAGATAGATCTCCTGCACGTATTTGTCGGCCTGCACCTCGGCTGGCGTGCCGTCGGCAATGACCTCACCGTTGTGAAGCACAAGAATGCGGTGGGCGGCATGGAAGACAAGGTCCATGTCATGGGCGATCAGCAGCACGGAGATCTCCACCCCTAGATTGGCAATCATCTTCACAATCTCGGCATTCTCCGTCCGGGTCAGCCCCGAGTTTGGTTCGTCGAGCAAGAGGACCTTGGGGTTCGAAGCGAGGCTCAGCGCGATCTCCAGCTTACGTTGCTCCCCATAGGAGATCTCCGAAACGAGCTGCTCGCGCTGGTCCCACAGATCCCATGCTCCCAGGAGGCGCTGGGCGCGCCGCAGGAGATTCCCATCGGCCAGGAGCGGCCGCAGAATCCGAAACTGCGAGCGCTGGACACCTTCCAGGGCCAAGAGCATGTTCACCAGGACTGTGAGTCTCAGGAATAGACTGGTGATCTGGAAGGATCGACTGATTCCCAGGTGCACACGCCTGTGAGCGGCAAGCCGGCTGATATCCTGACCGAATAGGCGGATCTTCCCACCGGACAGCGGAAGCTGCCCACTGATGATGTTGATGAGCGTGGTCTTCCCTGCCCCATTCGGCCCGATGATGGCCATCCGTTGGCCAACAGGCACACGGAAAGTCACGTTCGTCAGGGCATGCACCCCGCCGAAGTCCCTGGAAACCGACTCAACCTCAAGCGCTTCCATGTTGGCTGCTTGCCTTCTTCCGGATCTTGAGAAGCAAGGGGGCGATGCCGGAGCGAGCGTACAGGATCGTCAGTACGAAGACCAGCCCCATCACCAGCGGCCACCGCGCGGGCGCGAGGTCGCTTACATAGAATTGCAGAAGCCCGATGGTCGCCGCCCCAACGACCGGTCCGTACAGCGTGCCCGTGCCGCCGAGAATGATCATGAAGAGCGCGTTGCCGGACATCATTATCCCCATGTTGGCCGGGACGACAATCCCGTTGCTGTAGGCAAACAACACGCCTGCGAAACCCGCAAAGGCCCCGGCAAGAACGAAGGCTATGTATTTGTAGAGCCAGGTGTTGTAGCCCAGGCACTGCATTCGCGGCTCGTTCTCCCGGATTCCCTGCAACGCGTGCCCAAACGAGGAGCGGGTGACGCTGCGCAGGACGAGATAGCAGAGGACAAAGGCTAGGAGGACGAAGTAGTAGAAGAGCAGCGGATTCCAGTGGAATCCGGCGATGCCCAGTTCGGGTCGGACGATTCCGGTGATGCCTTCGGTTCCTCCTGTGGTCAGCCAATCCCATTTCAGCGCGATGCTGTAGAGCAGCTGCGTTAGCGCAAAGGTGATTAGCATAAAAGAGACGCCAGACGTTCGCAGCGCGACAAGCCCGAAGACGGCTGCCCCGAGCGCGGCCGCGAAGACCCCTGCGGGCGCGGTGACCCACAGAGACCGCAGTCCATAGCGCGCCATCAACAGCCCAACAGTGTAGCCCCCAACCCCCAGGTAACCGGCATGTCCAAGGGAGACAAGTCCCGTGTAACCAAAGATAAGGTCGAGGCTGATGGCGAAGATGGCATTTACCAGGATCCGGGTCATCAGACCTTGAAGCCAACTCGGCAGGAACAGCGGAAGGCCGAGCACGGCCACAAGGCCAGCCACCAGCGACAGGAACCGCAGCAGGCGGCTTCGCCGGTTGCCTTCCCTTCCGTCGTGGGCGGATGGCATAGGCTACTTCTCTCTGCCCAGAAGGCCAGCGGGGCGCACGAGAAGGATGACGACCATGGCCAGATAAACGGTGAACAGGGCGAACTGCGGGAAACGCGACCGCCCTATCGTGTCGATGACCCCTATCAACATCGCGCCCACGAGAGCCCCTTGCACAGACCCCACACCCCCTATCACAATCACGACCATGGCCAGAAGTTGAATCTGTTGGGCAAGGCCTGTGGACACTCCCAAGGCCTGGGCGCCAATTACGCCCGCGAATCCGGCGAGGCCGACCCCGAGCATGAAGACCGCCGTCGAAAGCCGGTCGAAGTCGATACCCAATCCAGCAAGCATCTCCTTGTCGTCCATGCCAGCGCGCACCAGAGCGCCGAGGCGGGTCTTCTCAAGCAGCCACTACAGGCCGACGGCCAGGCGGCCACCGATCAGGACGATCACGAAACGCACTGTCGGATAGGCGATGCTTCCCAGATGTACTGACCCGGAGAAGGCTGGGGCGGTGAAGGGCGCAAGAGGGATGGGGCCCCAGATCCACTCCCCCAGATTGACCAGGATGAAAGACAGGCCAAACGCAAGCAGCACTTGCTCGGTGTATTGACGGTACAGGCGGCGGAAGAGCCCGCGCTCGATCGCGAAGCCAAGAACGGCAGTGATCACGGCGGCCACCAGGGCCGCCACCCAGAAGTCTAGCCCGCATTGGGCGACCAGCGTCCAGCCGACAAAGGCGCCAAGCATATACAACGCACCATGCGCCATATTGAGAATCCCCATAACCCCCATGATGATGGACAGACCCGTGGCCAGCAAGAATAGGATGAACCCAAAAGAGATGCCATTGAGGAGATCAAGCAGAAAGGTATTCATGCACGGAGCGCTCGCCGCTCAAGAGGAGGCTCGCCGCGTCAGGCCGCAAGGTCGGGCAGATCAACGTCTCTGCCCGACCTTGGGTTAGATGCCGATGCGACCGCCTCTCAGAACCTGTGACCGTCGGCCTGTTGTCTCAGAGAAACCCTAATTGTCCCTTGGATCTCCCACCGCCGTGTAGTTCGTCACCACTTCGTAGACCCAACGTTGGTCGATTTGCCTGACCTGCATCAGCTCCCGGTCGGTCAAGGCAACGCCGTTGGCCGTGAAGTGCGCGAGGCCTTGCGGGGTGTCCAGTTCCAACCCAACAATGGCCTTTCAAAGCGCCGCCAACGAAGTGTCTCCATGGGTGGCCTTGAGAGCTTCGACAGCGACCATCGCCGCGCAATAGGCAGAGACGGCCGTCGTGTTCGGCTTCTCATTGTAGGCTCCCTCGTACGCCTTGACAAATGCCCGGTTCGTCGGGGTGTCGATCCGCCATGTGTAGTCGCCCACGGTGTAGAACCCATCAATACGGGGTCCGATGTCCTGGAGTGTCCCTTCTCTCAAGGTGTAGACGAAGATGACGGGCGTCTCCAGGCCCAGGGCGTTGTATTGCTCGACAAAGCTGACCAGGTTGTCTGTCAGGAGCCAGACGACGATGGCATCCGCTGCTGGGTTTAAGGCCGTCATGTAGGGGAGCATATCAACGGTGCCCAGAGGCACCCACTGCTCCTGAAGGACTGTCCCCCCAAGCTGAGAGAATTCGTCCATCGGGCCGGCCATGAGCGTGTGCCCGAAGATATAGTCGGGGGCCATAATCGAGAGGCTGCGGTAACCCATCTGGTTATAGGCGAAGTCCCCAATGGGGGTGGCAGACGAGTAGTCCGTGCCTGGCCACAGGATGAAGTTTCCGCTTTGGACCAAGTCCCAGGATCCGTAGTGGACCGAGATATCCAACAGCTGCTGTTCGGTTAGATAGGGCGCGACCGCCTGCTGGTTGGATCCGAAGATCGGCCCAATCAGGATATCGACCTGTTTCTGCTCTACCAGTTGCCGCGTGCGGTCCAATGTGACGGAGGGGTCCATAGCATCCTCATCGCCAGTGACCAACTCGATGGATCTGCCCGCTACCTTCCATTTGTTCTGCTCCAAGAGCAGACGGACCCCGGCCTCGACGAGGGGACCGTGATCTGAGCCAACACCGGTGTACGGGGCCTGGATCCCGATGCGAATCGGCTCTTGTTTGGCGGATCCGCCACAGGCCGTGAGCAAGGGGAAGAGGGTAACGACCATGCTCAGCAAAACCAAACGGCGTATCATCTTCCTGTTCATAAGGCTTCCACTCCTTCCGTCCCGGACTAGGTCTCACAAGATCATATCTCAGCACTGCGGCCGGACCGCGCCGCTCCGCGCCCATCGGCCGGCTCATGCCCCACGAGCTCATATGACGCGTCGCGCCAACCCCCGTGCCTGCTTGTCGCATTGCCCTCCTTTCTTCCGAACCCTCGCTGGCGACCGAACCGGGGGGTATCGCAGCTCTGTTCCCGGGAGAAGTTCTACCCCGGGGTCATCCTTCGACCGACAATCGGACGCTGCATCACCACATTTCCCTTCGGCACCGATTCAGCACCTCCGCAGCTGTCTCCGTGATGACAACCGCATCCTCGATGACCATGCTTCCGAACTCAGGCGACACAACCATGGGTTCCACGCAGAGCACCATCCCGGGACTCAGGGTCACTGGATGGTGGGCTGTGACCCAAGGATTCTCCCCAATCTCCAGCCCAATCCCGTGCGCCAGGACCTGGATGCGCCTGTCGCGGGAATACGTTGTGACGAAGGTAAGCTCTCGTCCTGGCTTGAGCTCGCCGATCATCCACTCTGTGGCTTCTGCAACGTGCTCGAGGTAGTCCCTCTGCTCGGGGGTCGGCTTCCCAACGGTCTTGGCGCGCGAATTGTCGAAGCCGTAGTTGGCGGCAAAACCGATTACATCCAGGAAGAAGAGGTCCCCTGTCGCAAGCAGGGTGGCGTCACTCATCGGCCAGCAGAGGGTGTCGATGTTCGTCCCGCTTGCGATCCGGATCCTGGGGACGTAGTCCGCCCCCGCCTCGAGGACCGCTTTCCGGACCGCAACCTCGACCTCGTAGCGTCGGACTCCGTGGCGGACCTTGCGCATACCGGCCGCTAGGCCTATGTCAGCAATACCGGCCGCACGGCGAAGGAGATCAATCTCGGCCGGACTCTTGATGACCCTCTGCGCCTCCAGCAGATCGTTGGCCGGCTCGAAAGTCACGTCCGGTAGGTATCGACCCAAGCATTCAAAGTATTCGACCGGGATGACATCCAGGCCGACAACCCCCAGCCTCTTCCCGTCGAGTTCCTTCTCGCGGATGGCCGCCACCAGTTCGGTCACGAGTTGGCGCCCGGTCTTCGCTTGATCGATGCCCACAACCTTGACCGTTTCGTAGCCGAGCGGTGAGACCAGCGTGCCCTTGCCCCTGAGGGGCAAGACCAGGGCGGCGTAGCCTAGTCCGATGTGACTCATGATGCTAGGAAAGGAGATGCGGTGGTTGGTTAGGTAACAGACATGCCCTTCGCGTTCGGCGTGGCCCGAGAAGGCGATGAGACCGTCGAGACCGCGCTCGCCCATCAGGCGTTGGGTCCGCTCGATGCGCTGGAGGAACTCCACCTCGCTCAAGGGCAGGACGGGGCTCATGGCTTCTCCCTTTCCCGCACGTAGACTAGGTCTCTTACCACAATGCGGTTTGGCAAGGGAGCCACAACCATGTCGCCTGCTACGAGCGTCTGGCACATGAGCGAGGGTTTGCCGTTAACCAACAGCGTGCATTGGCCGCAGATTCCATGCTGGCAAGCGGCATGGTCACAGTAAGCGAGACTGCCGTCGATATGCTCGTAGATGAAATCGAGCGCGTTCAGCAGGCTCATGCCTTGGAAGCAGGGTACGTCGTACACGCTGTCGTATGGCCTTTCGCCGATCTGGGGGTCGTACCGGCGCAAGGTCAACTTCACTTGTCTCTGATTCCCCAAAGCCCCTCCTTCCCGAATCGAGCCCCACCCGTGCGTCCACTTCCTAGTGCGGACCACCCACCTGTGAACGCGCCAGCATCATCTCCTTCAACATATCCATGTAAGGTTTCTTGCCTGACCCAGGCGATAGGCAGGTGGCGATAACGGGCCTGGAAGTCCACTCCACACGGTCCTCCCCCTTCCTCGCCACGATCTCTTGAAGCCAGTGGTCGTTGTCCGTACGGGGGAAGTCCGAGCGGTAGTGGACGCCTCGGCTTTCTGTGCGCGCCAGCGCCGCCCTGGCAGATAGCTCAAGGAGCTGCACTATGTTTCTAAGTTCCAAGGCCTCCACCCATTCCTTGTTGTAGCAGCGGCTCTTGCTCGTCGTGGAGAGCGCCAGGAGTTCCTCCTTCTGGATGCTGTCGAGGATGCCAGCCAGTTCCTCCAGCCGATCCCTGGTCCGGATAGGTCCAAGGTGACTGTGCGCCAATCGCTGGACCTGGCTCCGGACCTCCGCCGGAGAAACCCCTCGGCGGGACTCAAGAGGGCGAAGGATTTCCCTTTGCAGGCGACCGATTTCTACACTGGGTTCGCGGGTTGGCTGCGTGCATTTCGCGTATTGGGCCGCATGCGATCCAGCAACAGCGCCGCCAACAAGCATCTCCGTTGTGGCTGCCACGACTCGGTTGGCCCCAAAGGGGCTTGTGGCACATTCCCCGGCAGCATACAGACCCTCGATGCTTGTGCCGTAGCCCTCATCCACGGCAACCCCACCTTCGAAGTATTCGACCGCAGGGCCTACTTCGATCCGTTCCCCCTTTCGAAGCATGGCCGCCATGGGGGCAAAGTCGGCCGCGTGGTATTTCCAGCCAGGGAAGACAGCGCGCACGCGGTGATCGAACACCTCCAGCGGGATGTCCCCGTTGTCAAGGTAGATCCCCCCATGCGGGGAGCCTCTACCCTCCTCCACCTCTCTTTGCGAAGCCAAAGACACACAGCACTTGTTCCATTCCGACGACGTCCCAATGCGTACGACGTCGGGGTCGTACGCCTCCAAGAAGGCATCTCCCTGCTTGTTCGTAAGCCTGCCCCCAAAGAGCATGATCAAGGCATAGGCGAAAACGCTGCCTTGCCAGATCGGCGGCCACAGGATTACGTTGCAGCAGAATGTGATGAATTCCATATTGGCCAACGCCGCGCCAGCCCGGTAGGCCATCGCGACTCCGTCGCCCGAAAGATCACGCGGCCCGGCGTTGGGGTAGAACGCCTTGTGCCATCCGCCGCTAGCTAGCACGACCGCCTTTGCCCTGAAGTGCACCAGCTCCCCAGTAAGGAGATCCAGACCTAAGGCCCCCACCACCCTGTCATCCTCGGTGATCAGCTCCAAGGTCATGACATCGGACGCCACCTCGACTCCCACGGACTTCGCCCACCGCACCAGTGCCCTCGAGATAGCTGAGCCGGAGGTGAAGATGGAGCGTTCGTCCGACCTCTCAACGGGCATTCCCCACTCCAACAGCTCCTCGAGTCGATCCCCTGCGTCGCGGATGTAGATCTCTAGCAACTTCTGGTTGTTCAAGTTGAAACCCTGGTGAACGATGTCCAGGAGAAACTTCTCCGGAGTATCTCGGCTTTCTCCAAAGAAGCCGATGCGCCTCAAGCTCCTGCCATCCGCAGTGAGGTCGGCACCCGCCATGACAGTCGCACCGCTCTTTCCGTACGTTCCCTTGTTGACCAGAAGCGTCCGAGCGCCTTCGTGCCGAGCTGCAATAGCTGCTCGGAGGCCCGCGCCCCCACCCCCGACGACAAGTACATCGCACTCAGAAGTGCCTTCGACCATCCGTCTACTCCTTGCACACGACTTGGGAGCAGGTACGCTCCCCAATCGGGAACTCGACTCCGCGGGAATCCGCCTCACGAGTGCCGGCGTGCCATCCGTCCCTGCCCTTGCGTCTCGGAGTACTCGAGGGCCAAGTGTGTCCTCTCGGGCTGCCACCCAGCATCGCGGCATCCAATCCGCCCTATGCCATCCATTTGCTTCCCTTCTGAAACTCGGGTCTCAGCCCGACTTGCTAGCAGATCATCCGGCTGTCCACTTTGGAGGTCGCTCGCCAGCGGTCCAATTCCTTCCACGGGGAGAAGCCATGGGCAACTCAAGAATGGATACCAGTGAGCGGTCTGAGCCCCTCGGGAACGGGAACGCACAAAGGGGCGGGCGCGTCGGCGCGCGAAGAGAGGTGCTCGATGGCCATATGGCAGACGCAATACGCGGAGCACCCATGGTTGCGCGACGGGTTTTGTTCTTGACAGGCTAACCAGCTCCAGGGCATTGATGTTGCTTTGGTGCCCATGTGATATCCGCATATTATGCGCATAGTATGCTACAATAAGAGTGCCCGATTGTCAAGCAAGTGTGCCTTGGCTGTTGGGGAACACTGAAAAGTGAACCCTTGGAACGTTCAAAGGTGAACCCAGGTGACGGCCAGGGGAAGGGTTGTGGACTGGATCAGCCTGTTGTCCGACCAGATGCGGATGTCCAGGATCTGACGGGCCTCGTCTGGGATGAGATGCAATTCAACATCGTCCAGCACTGGAGCCTTGGCAGCATCGATCTCATGACCGTAGAGGGATGTGCGGCGGTAATCGTTGACCGTGCGGCGCTCTCTCAGGCAGAAGATTTCTTTGACGGAGGTGTAGGGCCTGGGTAGGGCAAACGGTCGGAAGAGGCTGTTGCCTTCCCGGACGGCACTTGCGAAGCGAAGGCTGGGAATCTCGCCGGTGGCGGGGTGGGCTTGATGGTTGTTGCCTACCCTGGATCGGTAGGCCAGGGTAGCGGTCAAGCTCTTCATGCAGGACAGCCCGCCCATCAGCGATGCTGTCGATCCCTTCCAGAGCGCAGGTACGGACAATCCGATCTTGCATCCAGCCGCAGAGACGTTCGACCTTGCCCTTGGCCTGGGGTGACCGGGCGTGGATCACCTCAACCCCCAGGAGCTGCATGACCTGCTTCCACTGGGGATCGGCCTCGTCGGTCTGCAACACGTGCTTGCGCCGTAGGCTGTCGCGGCCTTGGACGAAGCGGAAGATGCGCTGGGAGTCGACGCAATACCGCAACGGGATCCCGCATGATTCCATGAGACTTTGGGCCGCCCGAATGTGGTTCCAGGTCGTTTCGATGGGAAAGAAGGCGGCATAGAGAAGATTGCGGCTGTAGTCGTCGATGGAGGTGATCAGGGTCCATTTCTCGCGGGCATAGGGCGACCACAGGCGCAGGGAAGCATCATGCTGGATCAGAGCGCCCACAGAGGTGGTCACGACTTCCCGCGTGTGGGGCTCGGCCCTGCGCCGATGGGGGATGTGGCAGTCCAGGTTTTTGGCCCGGCGGATGATTGTTGGAACGGAGACGGACACGCCGTGCTTCTTCAGGCGGTCGCGCACGGCAGAGTAGTTGTAGTTGCGGATGGGAATCCGGGGGTCGTCCACCAGTTTCTTCTCCCGCAGCAGCTCCTGTTTGATCTTGGCCTTCGTCGCCGCTCCAAGCCGGCCAGGGCTTCCACGCTCGTAGGACACCGAGAACCCCTGGGGATCCCGCCGGTACTCCTTGGCCAAGGCGAAAAACCGGGTCTTGCCTACCCTCAGCGCTTCCTGGACTTCCTTTCGGCTCATCGTGCCGCGCAGATAGGTTTCGAGCAGGAACCGCACCTGCTCACTTGTGAACCGTGTATGCACCTGGCCCATGACACCCTCCAAGCAGTTACCCGAAGGGTATCAGGGGGTGTTCACATTTGAGGCTTAAACAGTTCACCTTTCAAGTTAAGCTGGCAGCAAGTGTGCCTTGGCACGCGGCGGCATCAGGCCAGAGGAGGCGCTGCTCAAGATGGCAACTACCAGACGTCTCACACGTGCCTTGGCCGATCGCCTATCAAGCCTGGCCCGGCGACTCGGAGGTTTGCGGCGGCCGAATCGCACTGACCCCCCGAGCGTCATCCACGACGGTACCACGGCAACGCAGGCTCCAATGCCAGGCGACGAACCCTCCACTCTCCACCTTCCGGAATGTGCGTTCTGTGATTGGGAGAGCGGCACATGGATTGTTGGTCAGGAAGTCCACCCCGACCCACAGTACCCTGGGATGTACCGTCTCTTGCCCTAGTCCATTGCACAAACGATGGAGCTTGGAGCAACTGCCGAGCAACCAGCCGAGCAACAGACCACCGGCTGATGGCTCGTCGCCCCGACAGCGATCATGGCGTACTGATCGCGCCTTTTGGCCCAACTCCTTGCCTCTGACGACATTCCCATTCTGTCGCCCTAGATTCTAGTTCTAAGTGCAACGGGATGAAGAGATAGTATCTCCAGTGGGGTCTGGTAGTGCAAGCACTTGCGGCGTCGGTGGTTGAGCTCGTCAGCGATCTGGTCGAGTTCCTCCTGGGTGATGAAGCGCATGTCCGTGCGACGCGGCAGGTAGCGGCGGATGAGGCCATTCGTATTTCCTGACCTGTCGGCCAGGACAGGTTCGACCGTGCCCTTCTCCCACGAGTGATAGGGGTGACAGAAGAAGAAAGCGATGTCCAAAGCGTGGGACACGCGCTGGTGGTGATAGTTCTCAGAACTGTTGTCGGCGGTCAGGCTGTGCACCGGGCGGGAGACCAAGCGCTGGGTGAGGGCTGTGGAGGTGGCCTCGGCTGTTCGGTCTTCGAGTTTGGTGACCAAAGCGAATCGGCTACAGCGGTCGACCAAGACATTGAGCGCTTGCCCGTGGGGATAGAGCAGGGAGTCGCTCTCCCAATGGCCGACCTCGCGGCGCTCCTGGGCTTCCAGGGGCCGCTGCTCGATGAATACGCGGTTGGGAATAGGGCTTTGCTGGGATCGCCTTCCGGGACGCTGAGTGCGCCGCTTCTTGGCTCGCCGCAGATACTCCCACAGCTTCTCTTGCTGCCCAACCGGCGAAAGGTAGACAAAGCGATAGATGGTCTCGTGACTGATCAGGGGCCGTCCGGACTGCCGACGCAGCCAGCCAGCAATCCCTGGCCCAGCCCACCAGGGCGGGCTGCTCGGGAGACCAGCCACGCTCCAGGTTGAGGATGACCTGGCGTCGCAGGTCACGCTGGCCGAGCTTGAGGCGCGGCTTGCAGGCTTGGCGCCGCTGGCGATATCGACGCTGGGCCAGATCCGGCAGGTTGTCCTGGCCCAAAACCCAATCCGCCCGACTCATAACCCGGCAACCATCTCAGGGACGTACCTGATTGTGGAAATGGCAGCATGAATGTTGGCTGTGACGCATTCCGGTGGTAACAACAGAATCGGCCCTCCCTTTCAATCCCCATTGACATCATGACCCCGATTGACTATTCTGTGATTCGCTCTCGCCATCGAAGACATCCGGGCACACGAGTGTCGCAGGCAGTGGTCAACCAGCAGACAACGTGACGCGGCAGAGATCTGCTCGGTAAGCACATTAATGCCGTGCGACTCGAGCAAGACTGAGTCACTTTTTTCGTCGAATCAACGACGGCGTAATCGCGAGAATTCAGGGAAATCCAAGGGGTCCCGGCGATCTGAGAGTCGCCCTATTCCCAAGCAAGCATTCGCGGGTTCGAATCCCGTCACCCGCTCAGTCAGCCAAAATCAAGACCTCCCGGCCTCCGATTGGGGGCCGGACAGCTTGAAACTCACTTACCTTATAGTA
>Ga0153916_10002278_pt1 | contig 14106 bp, 11 predicted proteins | sample Opewatmetagenome_FD_109642 | JGI IMG/M metagenome (GOLD analysis project Ga0153916, IMG submission 109642) | Freshwater wetland microbial communities from Ohio, USA - Open water 3 Core 3 Depth 4 metaG | ecosystem: Environmental > Aquatic > Freshwater > Wetlands | place: USA: Ohio, Lake Erie...
CCGGACTGACCGCCGCCTGGCAGCTCGCCCGGACCGGCTACGCGGTCAGGATCTTCGAGGCCGCCCGGGTGCCCGGGGGTTTCCTGCGGCTGGCGATCCCGTCCTATCGGCTGCCGATCGCCATCGTCGAGCGCGACATCGACAACGTCCGGGCCATCGGCGTGGAGATCGTGACCGGCAGTCCCGTCAGCGACCTGGCCGCCCTGCATGCGGACGGATTCGATGCCGTCCTGGTCGCGACCGGAACGCACCGCTCGGCCAACCTCGGCGTCCCGGGTGAGGACCGGCTGGGGGTGGTCGCCGGCATCGACTTCCTGCGCAAGGTGAAGCTCGGCCAGCCGATGGACCTGGGCGGCAAGCGGGTCGTGGTCGTGGGCGGCGGCAACGTCGCGATGGACGCGGCCCGCACGGCACGCCGGCTCGGGGCCGCCTCCGTGACCGTCGCCTACCGGCGCGGGCGCGCGGAGATGCCGGCCCACCACGTCGAGGCCGACGACGCGGAGCGAGAAGGTGTCGCCTTCAGCTTTCAGGTCGCGCCGACCGAGGTCGTTGGCAACGCGACAGGCGCGGTGAGCGGCCTGCGCTGCACCCGGATGGCGCTCGGGGCGCCGGACGCGTCCGGCCGCCGTCGCCCGGAACCGATCCCGGGCAGCAGTCTGGTGCTGCCGTGCGAGCTTGTCATCGGCGCCATCGGGATGACGCCGGACACCAGCGCCTTCGCCGGCCAGCTGGCGACGACCGACCGGGGCACGCTGCAGGCCGATTCGATCTCGTGCCAGACAGCCGTCCCTTACGTCTTCGCGGCCGGCGATGCGGTGAACGGCGCCACCGACATCACGCGCGCCGTCGGCGAGGGCCGCCGCGCTGCGCACATGATCGACCGCTGGCTGACCGGCGGAAGTCTCGACGGCTTCGATGACCGCCTGCCGGTCGTCGACAAGCAGCAGGTGCTCGCCCGGCAGAAGGCCTACACGCTCCAGACACCGCAGCCCGACGGCACCACCTTGACCGCCACGCCGCTCGACTTCAGCGAGGTGGAGGCGCCCCTCACCGAGGCGGAGGTTGCTGCGGCGACCAGCCGCTGCCTCGATTGCGCCGTGTGCGCCGAATGCGGCGAGTGCGTCGCCGCCTGCCCGGCCAACGCGATCGACCTGCACATGCGCGACGAGTCGTTCGAGGCCGAGGTCGGCGCCGTCGTCGTCTCGACCGGCTTCAAGCTCTTCGCCGCGGATCTCAAGCCCCAGTACGGATTCGGGAGCTACAAGAACGTCATCACCGGCATGCAGATGGACCGCCTGCTCGCGCCCACGCGGCCGTTCAACACGATCCTTCGCCCCGGCGACGGCAAGGTCCCGGAGCGGATCGCCTACGTGATGTGCACGGGTTCCCGTGACGAGACCGTCGGCAACCCGCTGTGCTCGCGCTTCTGCTGCATGTACTCGATCAAGCAGAACCAGCTGCTGATGGGTGCGCTGCCGCTGGCCGACGTGACCGTGCACTACATGGACATCCGTGCGCCGGGGAAGCGCTACGACGAGTTCTACGAGGGCGCGAAGGCGATGGGCGCGACCTACATCAAGGGCCGCGTCGCGGGGATCACCGAGCAGCCCGATGGGAACCTCGTGCTCCGCTACGAGGACATCGAGCACGGTGGGCGGCTGGTCGACGCCGAATACGACCTCGTTGTCCTGGCCGTCGGCGTGCAGCCGAACCGCGACGCCGAGCAGCTGTTCGAGGTCGGCGAGCTGGCCCTCGACGAGTGGAACTATGTCGCCGAGCCCGAGGAGGACCTCGATCCGGGCAAGACGAGCATCCCGGGCGTGTTCGTGGCCGGGGCCGCCTCGGGCGCCAAGGACATCGCTGACTCGATCCTCCACGCCGGCGCGGCGGTCGCCCAGGTGGCCGCCCATCTCGAGCGCGAGAAGACCGTGCTCGAGAAGGCGACGGTGCCGGCATGAGCGCAGAGTCGCAGGGTGTCCCGAGCGCGCGCCGGATTGGCGTGTATGTCTGCCATTGCGGCGGCAACATCTCCGACTACGTCGATGTCGAAGGCGTGATCGCGAACATCCGCGACGCCGGAGACGTCGTCGTGTCCAAGACGGCGATGTTCGCCTGCTCGGACGCGACGCAGCAGGACATGGCCCGCGACATCGAGGAGCAGCAGCTCGACGGTCTGGTCGTGGCTTCCTGCTCGCCCAAGCTCCACACGTACACGTTCCGTGGCGTGGCGGCCCGGGCCGGGCTCAACCCCTACGAGTACACCCAGGTCAACATCCGCGAGCAGTGCTCCTGGGTGCACACCGACGACCAGGTGGCCGCGACCGACAAGGCGACGGCGCTCGTCCGGGCCGGCATCGACCGCACGCGGCTCACGACGCCGCTGGTGCCGCTGGTCGTGGAGACGTTGCCCCACACGCTGGTCATCGGCGGTGGGATCGCCGGGCTGCGCGCGGCCATCGGGCTCGCCGACATCGGCCTGCGCGTCACGATCGTCGAGCGGGAGCTCCAGCTCGGCGGCTGGGTCCGACGCTTCGGACCGATCTTCCCGCACCAGAAGGATGGGCGGGAGCTGATCGCCACGCTCGTCGCCGAGATCAGGCGTCGGCCGACCATCACGGTCCTCACCGGAGCCGAGGTGGTCGCCAAGTCCGGCAGCTTCGGCAACTACCGGGTGAGCGTGCGAATCGGCGACGCCGGTTCCGGCGCGATCGAGATCGCGGTCGGCTCCATCGTGGTCGCGACCGGCTTCGACGCCTATCAGCCGACGACCGGCGAGTTCGGCTACGGGATCGATGGCGTCGTCACACTGCCCGAATTCAAGGAGCTCGTCGATGGCGCGAACGGGCCGCTGGCCTACCGCGGCCGGCCCGTCCGCAGTCTCGCCTACGTCTACTGCGTCGGGAGCCGCCAGCCGGCGGACGCGCCGGACGCCAACCAGTACTGCTCGCGGTACTGCTGTACGGCGACCGTCCACACCTCGATCCAGGTGGCCGGACTGGACCCGTCGATCCGCCAGTTCCACCTGTATCGCGACATGCGCACGTATGGCAAGCTCGAACCGCTCTACGGCGAATCGCGCGAGGCCGGCTCGGTCTTCCTCAAGTACGCCCAGGAGTCGCCCCCCGCCGTCGCCCGCGAGGCCGACGGCCGTCTGACGGTGACCGTGCGCGACCTGCTGACCGACGATGCTGAGCTCGTGATCCCGGTCGACCTGGTCGTTTTGGTCACCGGCATGGTGCCCCGCAGGAACAACGAGCTGGCCGGCGTCCTCAAGCTCCCCGCCGGCTCGGACGGGTTCTTCAACGAGATCCACCCGAAGCTTCGTCCCGTCGAGACCGTTGTCGACGGTGTGCTCATCGCCGGTGCCTGCCAGGGGCCGAAGACCTCGGCGGAGAGCGTGGCGTCGAGCCTCGCCGCGGTCACCCAGAGCGCCGCGGTCCTCAAGAAGGGCTTCACGGAGCTGGATCCGCTGGTCGCGATCGTCCATCCGGACGCCTGCAATGCCTGCGGCGCCTGTCTCACCGCCTGCCCGTACGACGCGATCTCGATGGGCGAGGAAGGCACGCGGCACGTGGCGCTCATCAGTCCGACCGGCTGCAAGGGCTGCGGCGGCTGCGTCCCGCTCTGTCCCCAGAACGCCATCGACCTGCTCGGGTACACCGACGGCCAGGTCAGCGCCATGATCGACAGCCTGGTGGAGGTGCCCGCCTGATGCCCCCGACGATTCGAGACGTGCGCGAGGTCGTCCGGGAGGAACCGGTGATGCGCGCCCGGATCCTCGCGGTGTTGCGCGACGGGCCCCTGACCGTGCCCGAGATCGGCCGGGCGATCGGCGCACCGACGCATGAGGTCGTGATCTGGGTGATGGGCATGCGCCGCTATGGCTGGCTGGCCGAGATCAAGGGTGCCACCGACGACGGCTATTTCCGGTACGAGCGGACCGGACGGGTGGCCGGATGAGCGGCGCGGCGACGACCGTGGATCTCGGTCTCTACCCGGAACTCCAGCGCTATGGCGCCCGGGACATCAGCGCCTGCTTCAGCTGCGGGACGTGCACGGCGTCCTGCCCGCTGTCGCAGACCGACGCGACGTTCCCGCGGCGGATCATCCGGTACGCCCAGGTCGGGATGAAGGACGCGCTGCTCACCAGCAAGGAGCTGTGGAGCTGCTACCAGTGCGGCGAGTGCGCCGAGACCTGCCCGACCCAGGCGGACCCGAGCGAGTTCATGGCAGCCGCCCGGCGCTACGCGATCGCCAGCTACGACCGGACGAGGGTAGCCCGGACGATGTACACGCGACCGCTCCTGGGCACCGCATTCGCCGTGCTCGTGGCGGTGTTCTTCGCCCTGTTCATGTACTCGGGCCACGGCCCACAGAGCGGGGAGTCCCTGGCGATCTTCACGTTCATTCCCGAGGAGCTGATTCACAACATGGGCGTCGTGGTGATGATCCTGGTCGCGCTGGCGGGGCTCAGCGGTGTCGCCGGCATGGCGCGCGGGATCGCGCGCCGCGAAGGAGTCGGCTTGCGCAACCTCGTCGGGACCCGGGCGGCGCTTGGCCGGTCAGGACGTGCGGCGTGGGCCGCCGTGGCTCGCGAATCGCTCGGCCAGGCGCGATTCCGGAAGGAGTGCGACGCGGATCCCGTGCCCATCGTCTGGTACCGGCGCCGCTGGCTGCTCCACGCGGTCACTGTCTGGGGCTTCCTGGGTCTCTTCTCCGCGACCCTGCTCGACTACGGACTGGCCCTCGCCGGTTGGAAGGCGACCGGCACGCCGGTGCCCATTTGGTATCCCGTTCGACTGCTGGGGACCGTGGCCGGCGTCCTGCTGATCTACGGCACGACCTCCCTCATCGTCGACCGGTACAGGGCCGCGAACCGGTCGGTGAAGCGTTCGACGACCGCGGACTGGATGCTCCTCGGGCTGCTCTGGTTCACCGGCGTCACCGGGTTCGCCCTGGAGCTCGCCCTGTACCTGCCCGACGCACCGTGGTGGGGCTACTGGGTCTTCCTGCTCCACGTCGCCGTCGCCATGGAGCTCGTGCTCCTCGCCCCCTTCATGAAGCTGGCGCACGCGGTCTATCGACCGGTCGCCCTGTTCTTCGTGGCGCTCGCGCAGTCGTCCGCGGAGGGTGACGCATAAGGTGGACTCACTCGCCCTGTACCGGGCGTCCCGCCCGATCTTCGGGACACGTACAGCCGACCGCGTGTGCCGGCGATATCGCCGAGGAGGCCAGACATGACCGAGACGCTGCCGCGAGTGGCCCACGAACACCATGAGCGGCTCCTGCAGCACGTCAATCGAATGCCCGAGGACGGCGACCTGTTGCTGACGGCCGATGCCGTCGCCGTGCGGCAGGTTGCTCACGAGACCAGCGAGTTCCTGGGCGGAACGCTCATCCCGCACGTCGACGCCGCCGAGCGGACGCTCTACCCGGAGCTGGAGCGGATGCTCCAGAACCGCCACTCGATGGCGCCCATGCGACGCGAGCACGACGCCCTGCGCCGGCTCGTCCAGGACTTCACCCGGTTGACCCAGCAGCTCGATCCCGGGTCGATTCCGGTCGGCAAGCGGCTGGCGCTCCGACGCGTTCTCTTCCAGCTCTACGCGTTGCTCAAGATCCACCTCGCCGAGGAGGAGGCGTATCTCCGGGTCGTCGACAACGGCGTGTCGACTGACGTTGCCGACATGCTGGCGGCCGCGTTGGATCATCCCGGGTTCCAGTCGGCCTGACGTCGGCGGCGCGCCTGGGAACTGGAATCGTCGCCGGGGAATGGACCCGGTGCTTGGAGACGGGCCGGCGCCGAGCCTCTATGCTCCGGGAGCATATGAATGCGCGGGCCGAACAGCAGCAGCCCGATCCGAAGGCGACGCAGGCCGCTCCGGATCCGTTGCTCGGCATTGCCTCGGACCACGACGACGCCGGGATCCCCATCCATCGCGGGTGGGCCCCGGTCGGCAGCCACCACCGCTGGATGGAGCCATTCGTGATGGTCCTGCTGTCCGTGGGGCCGGCGCACGGCTACGCCATCGTCGGTGAGCTGGCCGACCTCGGCATCACCAACGGCTCGGTCGACGTCGGACAGGTCTACCGGACGCTGCGGGACCTCGAGCAGGCGGGGCAGGTTCGATCCGCGTGGTCCACGACCGGATCGGGGCCGGCGCGCCGGGACTACGAGCTGACTGCGGCCGGCTATGCGGCCCTGGACGAGTGGGCTGCGGTGATCAAGGAGCGGGCCCGACTGATCGGCGAGTTCGACGCGAGATATCTCGAGTCGCTCAGCACACGGCGTTCGACTTGAGCGCGCCGCCTGGGCGGCGCGCCTAGAGCGGTTCTGCCATCGCGTGATCGATCCCGCGGGCGAGCGTGTCCTTCTCCTCGTCGCTCAGGTTCTGGTCGAGCACGGCCAGGTAGAGCTCCTCTTCGGCCAGGTGCACCTTGAGAATCGAGTGGAGCCGGTAGAGAGCTCGCCGGAGGGCGAGGCCCTCGACGCTGTCCCAGCTGCATCCCTCGGCATGCCGTCGATACCTGCCCAGCTCCTCGATCAGCTGGCGCATCGCCACGTGTTCCTGGCGCATGGGGGCCATCGAATGACGATGACCCATCAGCCGTTCAAGCTGTCCGTACAGGGTCTGCTCGATCGCGTCGATGTGGGGAACGAGCTGGCCGACGATGAAGGCGTATTCCTCGTCGAACGTGTCGTGGATCGCCGAGCAATCCACGCGACCGATCATCTCGGCGAGGTCGAGCAGTCGATCGACGTGGGGCAGGAGCTTGAGGTGGTGGTCCTGGGTGGTCGCCCGTAACGACAGCATCGGCGTCCTCGCATGGTGGTCGGAGTCCGTGGGCTCCCCGTCGAGCATGCCACGTCCGGGCGGCGACGGCGCGCCCGTTCGTGGTGCCCACACGCACCAACCTGTCGGCTCGAGCGCTGAGGGCCCTCGCGACGCCTAGCGACATGTGACCAACGCCTCTAGGCACTGGTCGCGGGCTTGATCAGATTTCGGGAACCGTGATCCCGACCGACCGGGATGTCGTTGGCACTGGAGGGCTCTATCGATGCATGTCAGGTCAATCTTGCGTACCCGGCGGATGGCGTCGTTGGTGGCGGTCGTCGGGTTCACGCTGGCGCTCGCCGGCGTCGCCGTGGCGGCCGGTCCGGCGATCCAGACCATCACGCCGCACAAGGCGGATCAGGTCACCAACATCGACGTGCTTCGCCAGCAACTCAAGAACTACTACGGTGACCCGCTGGCGGTGACGGGGTCGACGGGGACGTGGGCCTCGGCGCTGAATCCCGAGAGCAACTACGCGGACGAGGCGCGTTCCGTGGCGGCCGACGCCGAGCACTGGCTGGCCGCGCGGGCCCACTCCCAACGGCCATCGGGCCTGAAGGCGATCGTCCTCGACGTGGATGACACCACGCTGGCGACGTGGAACTACGAGATCTTCAGCAACTGGGACTACAACCCGACATCCAATGGCACGTTCGTGACCGAGCAGCGCTTCCCGGCCGTGCCCGGCATGGTCGACCTGGTCACGCAGGCAAGGGATGAGGGCTACGCCATCATCTTCATCACCGGCAGGCCCACCGGCCAGGAGGCGGCGACGCTCGGCAACCTGACAACCGACGGCACCGGCGTCGACGCCGGCTACCCGGCACCCACCACGCTCAACAACGGTGAGGACGGTCTCTTCACCAAGCCGGCGATCGCCGACTACCCGCAGTACCTCAAGGATGCGTGCGCCGCGGAGCTCGCGACACTCCCGACACCCAAGTCCTGCACGACCATCCACTACAAGTCGGCCACCCGCGCGCACATCGAGTCGCTCGGCTACGAGATCGTGGCCAACTTCGGCGACCAGTACAGCGACCTGATCGGCGGGTACGCGGATCGGACGTTCAAGCTCCCGAACCCGAACTACTTCCTGCCGTAGCCACCGCACCCGGGGTTGCGCGCCCCCAACGCGCAGCCCCGGGTGACAACCCGGCTGGCCCGGGTCTCCGCCCGGGCAGGTGATGACCATCGGCCCCGCTTGATCGGGCGGGACGGCTCTGAGCCGCTCGCCACGCCCGCGCCATCCTGTGAGTCCGACACTCGGAGGCGTGGATGTTCGGAGGGGGCCCGTTGCGCATGACCGGCGCGCGCCTGCCCATGTCAGCGAGGCGCCTCGCGATCGGCTTCGGTGCGTTTCTGCTGGCGGGCGCCGCCTTGTTCACGGGTCCCGTCAGCGGTCCATCCGCCGTGGTCGCCCCCGCACCGGCGCTCGCCCAGTCGATCCCGCACCTGGGCGGGCAGGTGACCGATGAGGCGGGGGTGGTCGGTGGCCGCACGGCCGACATCGCGGCGGCGCTCGACACGCTGATGCGCCTGCGCGGTGTTCAGCTCTTCGTCGCGTTCGTTCCGACGACCGGTGGCGACGTGGCGCGGTCCTTCACGCAGGCCACGTTCGAGCAGAACGGCCTCGGCGGCAACGACATGCTGCTGCTCGTCGCCGTCCAGGACCACCGTTACGCCTGGTGGGAGAACGGCGCGGTCCCGTCGCTCCAATCGAATGAGATCGACCAGCTCCTCAGCCGGACCCTCGACCCGCGGTTCCAGGCGAGCGACTACGCCGGCGGCGTGATCGACTTCGCCAACGGGCTCGATGCGGCGCTCGGTGGAGCGACCGGTGGCACCACGCCGACGACATTGTCGGTCACGCCGGAGCCCGGTGGTGCGGTCGTTGCGCCGACCGTGGACCTCGGGCCGCTGCCGGGCGTCCTGTTCGGCGTCGTCCTGCTGGTCGTCGGCGTCTCGCTGCTGTGGGCGTGGTGGCGGCAGCGCCGGATCGGACGGCTGAGGGCCGAGGAACGCGACCGCCGCACGGGCGAGCTGGCCCGCCAGGCCAACGCCCTCCTTATCACCGCCGATGACGCGGTCGGCGACGCGCAGCAGGAGCTTGGATTCGCCGAGGCGGAGTTCGACCCTGCAGATGTCGATCCGCTCCGGTCGGCGCTGACGGCCGCCCAGGCCGAGCTGACTGCCGCGTTCACCGTCCGCCAGAAGCTGGACGACGAGGTCCCGGAGGATCCCGAGACCCGCGAGCAGATGCTCCGCGAGATCGTCGACCGGGCGACGCGGCTGACCGGCCAGCTCGACGAGCAGCGCAAGCGACTCGCGGCCCTGCGCGAGCAGGCGGCGCAGGCGCCGCAGGCGCTGGCCGCGCTTCCCGATCGCATCCGGACGCTCGGTGCGCGCCTGCCGGCGGCGCAGGCGACCGTGGATCGGCTCCACGCCTATGCCGAGTCGGACACCCAGCCAGTGAGGGGCAACGTCGAGGAGGCGCGAAAGCGGATCGCCGCCGCGTCGACCGAGGTCGAGCACGGGCAGGCATCGCTGCAAGCGTCGCCGCCGGACGGCAAGGCGACCGCCCGGTCAGTCCAACGCGCCCAGCGAATCCTGGTGGAGGCGACCGGGTTGCTGGATGCGGTGGATCGATTGGCCGCGACGCTCGACGATGCCCGCGCCCGCCTCGACGGCGAGATCGCCGCGGCCGAGACGGACTTGACGTCGGCCCTCGCCGCCACCGAACGGACGCCGGCCGGCGCCGACGTCGCCACGCGCCTGGCCGAAGCGAGGACGCTGCTCGCAGGGGCGAAGGCGCAGGCCGCATCGGCCACGCCGGCCGTCCTCACAGCCCTGAAGGACGCCCAGCGTGTCAATGCGACGGCCGACGAGGTCCTTGCCTGCGTTCGGCAGGCCGAGGAGCAGCGGGCGCGCGAGCGAGCGGCCCTCGATGCCGCGCTGCGGACCGCGGAGGCGAGCGTCACCCGGGCGCAGGACTTCATCGCCACGCGTCGGAGCGGCGTCGATCGCGAGGCTCGAACCCGGCTCGCGGAGGCCCAGCGCCACCTCGAACAGGCACGCGGCCTGGCCGCGACCGATGCGGCTGCGGCGACCGGCGAGGCGAAGCTGGCCGATCAGCTTGCCGACCAGGCCTACGACCTCGCCCGCTCCGACTTCGACGACTGGGATCGACGAGGCGGCCGGCGTGGAGGCCCGGACCTCGGGGGGATCATCCTTGGCGGGATCATCCTCGGCAACGTCCTTGGCGGCATGGGCCGGCGAGGCGGTGGCGGTTGGGGTGGCACGCCGTGGGGGCTGCCCGGCGGCGGGCGAGGCGGTGGCGGCGGCTGGGGCGGTTTCGGTGGCGGAGGCGGAGGCGGCCGAGGGGGCGGCGGAGGTTGGTGATCGGGCGGGGCCGGAATCGATCGTCGCCCGCCGGGCCAGGTACGAATTGGTGTTGGAATCCGTGTTGGTATCAGTAAGGAGTCAGACGATGGCGCAGACCACGATCCTCGGACGAATCGGCCAGCTCTTGCGAGCCAATGTGAACTCGCTCCTCGATAGCGCCGAGGACCCCGAGAAGATGCTCGACCAGCTCATCCGTGACTACACGAACAACATGGCCGAGGCAGAGGAGGCGGTCGCCCAGACGATCGGCAACCTGCGCCTGGTCGAGGACGACGCCAGGGAGGCCCGTGCCGCCGCCGCCGAGTGGGGCAGCAAGGCCGCCGCCGCTTCGAGCAAGGCCGACGAGATGCGCGGCGCCGGCAACGTCACCGAGGCCGACCGCTTCGACAACCTGGCCAAGCTCGCCCTGCACCGCCAGCTCAGCTTCGAGCAGCAGATCCAGACCTTCGACACGCAGATCGCCAACCAGACCGAGCTCGTGAACAAGCTCAAGGACGGCTTGAACAAGCTTCGCGTCAGGCGTGAGGACCTCGTCCAGAAGCGCGACGAGCTGGTCAGCCGGGCGAAGATGGCGCAGGCCCAGACGCAGGTGCAGCAGACCCTGCGAACCGTCTCGGTCATGGACCCGACGAGCGAGCTCAATCGCTTCGAGGAGCGGATCCGCCGCCAGGAGGCCATGGCACGCGGCATGGAGGAAGTAACCTCGTCGTCGCTCGACGAGGAGTTCGCCAAGCTCGGGGACGCCGAGGATGACCTCGAGGTCGAGGCTCGCCTGGCGGCCATGAAGACGCAATCGCCCCAGCCGGTCTCGAGCTAGTCGCAGGCCCACACCTGATGTCCGTGCGGGCTGGGCGCCGGCTTCCCGACCTAGGCCCGCGCGGTGAGGGCTGGTTCCTCATCCAGGTCATCATCCTGGGTGCCATCGCGCTGGCCGGCCTGCTCGGGCCGGCCTGGTCCGGCCTGCCGCGAGCCGCCGGTTTCGCGGCCGGCGCCCTCCTCATCATCGCGGGTGGCCTCCTCGCCACCCGGGGCGTCCTCGATCTCGGCGTCAACCTCACGGTCTTCCCGAGGCCGCGGGGGGACGCGCGACTCGTCGATAGCGGTGCGTATCGTCTGGTCCGCCACCCGATCTATGGCGGGCTGATCCTGGGCGCATTCGGCTGGGGACTGGTGACGGCATCGCCGGTCGCGCTGGGCGGCGCGCTGCTGCTCGCTGGCTTCTTCGACCTCAAGTCGCGTCGCGAGGAGATCTGGCTCGCCGAACAACTCGACGGGTACGACCGCTACCGCGACCGGACCCGCCGCCTGCTGCCCTGGTTGTATTGACGCTGGCGGACCTGCGAACGCGCCCGGTTACGCCTCGAACAGCACGTAGTCGTGCAGGCTGCCGTCAACCAGGTGCGTCGAGAGCTCCTGGTTGGCGGCAGCGAACGCAGGATCCGTGTGGGCCGCCTCGAGCGCGGCCAGGTGGGCGTCGATGCTCTCGAACTCGGCCTCGGTGAAGACCTCCTGGACCGTCCCGAACTGCGATTCCCAGACCCGGTAGGCGGGCAGGCCGACCTTCCGGGCGGCATCGTTCCAGGCCGCCATTCCGGTCATGAACTCGTGGTAGTGGCCGAGCTTCACGATGTGCCGAATCATGTGTCGCAAGCGCTCATCCTCCCTGTGATCGATGGCCCGACATCGGCCGGGTTACGGCGTCACCACCGCCGGGATGGTGGCTGCCTGACCCGGACCCGCGGCATTGTCCGGGCTGACGATCATCCAGCCGAGCGACGGCGATGCGGCGAACGGCCCTCGATCGAGCCACAACGAGATGCTTCCGCTCTGGCCGGGCCCGAGGGCGAGGTGATCGCCCTGCGAGATCGCCGGCTGGAACGGGTTGAACGAGGCCTGTCCGGGCAGTTGGTTGGAGATCGGCGACAGGACGGAGCTCGCGACCGCACCGTAGGTGAATGCGCCGCCGGTCACGCCGACGGCGCTCGCCAGCACGCCGCAGCGCACGGTGGAGCTGTTCGACGGCGCCTTCGTGAACGTCGCGTCGGTGACGGTCAGGTCGGACACGCGCAGGACGAAGCAGCCGTCCTTGCCGTCGGGCGCGCCGCTCGTCACGTACCCGTGGTCGAGCGCCCCGACGATGTAATTCGGCACGCCCGACCCGTCCGAGCTGATGAGGATATCGAACTCGTTGACCGCCGGGGTCGTCCACGGCTGCCAGGTGTTGATCGCGAAGACGAGCAGCCGGTCGGACGGGGGCACGGCCTGCCCGTCGGGGCCGGTCGTGAGCGACTCGACACCCACCGCCCGCAGATCGGCCGAGCCGGCATTGACCGAGCCTCCGCGCAAGCCCCAGGCGAAGACATCCGCGCCACCAGCTCGAACGCCGCCATTGGCCAACGGCGCCGAAGCGGTCTGGCGCGTTCCGGTGATGTCCGGGCTCAGGCCGATGGTGGCCGGCGCGGTGATCCGGGACAGGGCGCGCGGCACGAGCAGGAACGGCACCCGCAGCGGGTAGATCCCCGCTCCCTTGGTGGTGGGCGTGGCGACCACGGCACCGCGGATCGAGGTGAGCCCGGCGAGCTTGTCGGTCGGCGCGTCTGCCGAAGGCAGCGACGCCACCGCTCCGGCGGCGAGCGCGAGCTTGACCGAGACGGAGACCGTCCGGCCGCCGGCGACCGTCACGGTCGACGGGGTGATCGTGATCCGGGCGCCCAGCCTGGAGCCCACAAAGCTCGACGACAGCCGGTAGGTGATCGTCGTCCGGCCCGCGTTCTGGATCCGGATCGTCTTCGTCGCCGAGTACGCTCCCTCGAGCGCCGGGGCGCCGAACGACAGGCTGGATATCCCCGAGCCGGTCGTGGCGAGGGCGACCGTGCTGACGGCCGAGGCGGGCTGGACCAGCCCGGCTCCGCTGATTCGCGGGTCATAGCCGGTCACCGCCTTGGCGGAGGCCGTGTTCATGAGCGACGCCTTCACCTGTTCAGGCGTCCAGCGCGGATGCGCCTGCAGAACGAGGGCGGCGACACCGGCCACATGCGGCGTCGACATCGAGGTCCCGGACTCCCGGACACCGTTCGTGCCGGTGCCGGCGGCGGCCGAGAAGACCGACAGGCCGGGTGCCGCGACATCCGGCTTGAGGCTGCCGTCGGCGGCCGGGCCGCCCGACGAGAAGTCGGCGGTGGTCCGGTAGGCCGGGTTGGTCAGCGTGGTGCCGCCGGTGATCGTGACGGTGGAGGCGGCCGCCGCCTGGAGTGCTGCCGCCGCGGACGGCTTCACCCCGAGGAACGGGATGGTCACGTCCTTGATCTCCCCCTCGAGCGGCGGATAGATGTCCTTGTCGGTGTCGTTGACCATGATCACGGCCGCCGCGCCGGCGGCCTCGCCGAGCGTTGCCCGGTCGACCCTGGGGCAGTCGCCACGGCGGGTGACCACGATGTCGCCGGTCTGTACGCCGGCATAGTCGTCGGCGCTGCAGCCCAGGCCAATGTCCCCGGACGTATCGGTGAGGACGTCCAGGCGGCCGGTGACCGGAAAGCCCGTGGCCTCGTTCGCGTCGATCGCCGATAACCCGCCGCCGACGCCGATCACGGCGCCCGGGAAGCTCGGGATCGCGTCGACTGCCGCGACTTCGATCGTCCGCGATGACGCGCCCGGCGTGCTGTTGGTGTACGCGGCCTGGCCGTCATTGCCGGCCGCGGCGACGACCACGACGCCGGCCTTCGCGGCGTTGTCGGCCGCCACGGCATCCGCCGACCGCGGGTCGCCGAACAGCGAGCCGAGCGACAGGCTGATGACATTGAGATGGTTCTTGCCGCCCAGTCGATGGCGTCGACCACCATGTCCGTCGTGCCGCTGCAACCGAAGACCC